>Ga0179593_1373415_pt1 | contig 22986 bp, 30 predicted proteins | sample CZODoug2_1_08_16_FD_185931 | JGI IMG/M metagenome (GOLD analysis project Ga0179593, IMG submission 185931) | Vadose zone soil fungal communities from Angelo Coast Range Reserve, California, USA - CZODoug2_1_08_16fungal (PacBio error correction) | ecosystem: Environmental > Terrestrial > Soil >...
GGGTGGAGAGGCGGCAGGAGCGAAGGTACGATTGAGGCCGAGAACCGCCCAAGAACGGAAAGTGAACTCGGACCCGCTGGTCGTCTTGATATGCCAGAAAAAGCAAAACATAGTCCCTGAATAAAAGGTGTCTGTCAAAACGGGAGAGTGCCGGACGACCTGCAGATCTCCACGAAACGGGCCACAGGGGGAACTGGTGAGAGTTACAAAGCGGGACAAATGTCCGCGGTGCTAAACTAGCTAGGACGAAAAAGAGAATCGTGGAGGGGAGGGCGGGGCCGTAGTCGGGTGACATAATTAGGATGCAATCGACTTCATCCAGGGACAATCTTGGACCGGAGGTTGATATGTACAGACAGCGGTGCGACAGGTAAGGGGAAGAAGAAGGCACCGGGGTCCGAAGCAATCGGCGATAAAAAATGCAAAACATGAAACAACAGCTGGAGTACGTCAGCGATACGCGGAGAAAACTCGCCATTCCAATAAGCGAGCGCACACATTGGCCAATTGTACTTTGTGCGGCAGAAAAAAAATAAAAAGGACATGGCGAACAAGGTGTAGTTCACAAAATGTCGGGCTCTGTGCACGAAATTGGCCGGACAAGAATGAAGTCCAGCCGGGGAGTCTGGACCGTTTATATCTCTCAGTGGTTGTACGGACTGATCAGCATGGCGTGACATACGTCAGCGCTCCGTAAGATGAAAAACCTCACAAATTACAGGTCAACCTTCTGTGATAATGCGGACTGCTTGTGCTGAGCTGGGAAGCGCCAGCGGTACAACTAATGGCCACACCCCTGAAAGGAAGCGACGTCTGATGTGGGAGTCGGGAAGAAACTTATCAGGGTGAGAAAGGGCTTGCGAAAATGATGTGACGAAAGAGTATGGCGCCAGTATGCGGGGCGCAACCGCATGGGGGGAGGGGATGTATGAACTGCCGGTACAGAAAGGAGCGGAAAGCTAGCGAAGAAAAAGGAAAGTTGGGGGAGGTTTCTATCAGCGCAGGGGGAACGGATCCGGGCTCAGCCCAGTCCAGGATCTTCGCTCAATCGGAGAAGCATAAGGAGTGACACGTACGGGGAAGGGCTACATTAAACTGACAGACGACTGGGGAAAAAAGACGGGTGTCACCTGAGAGTGCGACCCGAAAAGAATGAAGGAGCTTGCAGGATGGAGCGTGAAAAGGCGAAGAAGGAAAGAAACAAGCTTCCCGATACTCGAAGGGAGAACAGAGGGGAAGCGTTGAGAGGTGAACCCGGAAAGGCAATTCGTGAAAGAATTTAAGCGCGGGTAAGCCGGTCCATGATATATAAACCAATCAATTCGCAAACGACGGGAAACAGGAGGATAGGGTGACAGACATACTCGCTTAGTTACAACGCAATTGTCAGAAAAACGCGATGTGTGCGAATCGAGAAAGAAAATCGGGCCGTCCTGGGGGGGGAAGCGAAAATTGACCAGATGTCGTTGGTAAGGAAAAGCTGGTACATGGGGAAGCAACCACACACGGCAGGGGTCAGGCGAGGTCATCCGGGCGGCAACACCAAGGGAAACCTCGCCCTCGGAAAGGTCACAATGTCACATGAGAATGTAAAGCGGGATAAAGCGAACATGGCAAATATGAAAGTGAAGCTGTTCGGGGTAGAATGGAGGGTAACAACGAAAACCGCATACTAAGTGAACGAAGAACCGGGGATGGCGGGCCAAGGCGCGTCCTGCGCTCGCCACGGGCGCGGGGAGGGATCACAACGGTCATTGCGGGGGTGCCACGGTGGCGCCCGAGTTCAACACGCCACATTGCGAAAAGGAGAATCCAAAAAGGACTGAACGAAGGGCTCCAGACAACTTCGGTTACAACCACTCGGAACGCGAGGAAGTGTTGAAAAGGCCAACGGACGATCAGTGGATGAGATTGAGGATACCAAATAAAGGGGAGGCAGAAAAGAGACCCAAGGGTCAAACGAAATGACGACTGGTGAAAGATCTGCGGCAGAAAGGGGGAAGCAATGAGAGAGCGCGACAGCGCATGCGGGACAGCAATGGGCGCGCGTTCTGCATTGGCGAGGAGTCTGGGTAAGTCGACGCGGAACGGGCGCAACGGGCAGGTCACATAGCCGCTCCACCTCACCGGACTGTGCGACGGAAATAATGGAGATGGCCACTTAACGCCGGCTATTGGCCCCATGTGCGGTGTACGCACGAGAAAAAGATACACAGAGCAGTCTCTACATAGGACGTCAGGTCACCGTAAAAAGCAATGGTTATGAAAGGCAAAGGCCTCCATGAGTTCGCGAACACAAACGCGACCTCTTAAAAGATCAGATATAGTGCCAGGGGAGAGTCACTGCAAGGATGCATCGCCCTGAAAAAAGCAGTCTGGATACAAGTGACGAAGAGAAAACAGTCCGAGGACGAAAAGAGCCGTTCAGCCGTTGTTTGAAGGCAGGTGACAGGGGTCAAGCGATAGAGGACGAACTACGAAGGCCGCAACCTTGCGCTGGTGCGTCATGAGGCTGTACTGGATCATGCCAGAGGGAAGAAGTCCTGCACGGAAATCGATGGGGACGACCGTGCGGTGAGACGTAATCTGTGGTTGAAAACGGCAGCTAGTTCCAGGAGGAAATAATAGGCGCGACAGGAGTTGGGGTGGGCCTCGAGGCAGGAAAAGGGGGAAAGTCTGAAGCCACGGGTTCACTGGGGGACGCGGAGAACTGCCAATGCTAAGGGGGCCGTATAGAAAGACCGAGGACGGCCAGTGCTAAAAGAAGGAGGGCTTCCTCAAAACAACTCAAAATTGACACGCAACACTCGGCATCGGGGATCAACTACCACGAGGAACAGTCTGTCTCCAGGGGGGTGAATGACTCAAAAGGACATAAAAGTGGCGCAACGCAGTGGTCTGATGGACTAGCTAGTAAACAGAGAACCCGTGCAATAGAACACAAAAAACTCGGGGAAGAACCGCATACACTCCCGATCTATATCCAAAAGAACCCGGGGGGCACCGATAAAGAGGGAAGAAGACGGACACGACTCGAACGTAGCATTAAAAGGTGAACTCCCCTAAACATGAGAAATGGAACGGCACGGGTGAAAACCGCCGCGTGTAAGTCGTGAGAAGATCCAGACCACAAAAGCGTGGCGGCATTAACCAAGCCATAAATGACTAGCGGAAAACGGACGAGGCACGGAATGGTTTCGAAAGCCGTGCAGGGGGCAACCGGAACAGGCGAAACGCCGAAGGGCAATATCGGCCTCTGGGATCCAGTGGTCACCAAGTAAAACAATACTGTGGATCTAAGGGACAGTTTTGGACCATACATACAACAACCAAAGGAGAACTACACAACACGGAGGGCCCTCGAAACGGAAGAGGCCTCAAGAAGCAGGTAATGGTTGTCAAGACGCGTGGATGCGAGCAAGATAGGTATGCAACAAAAGGGATAAAGGTGTGGGGAGTAAAGCAGAGGAATCTTCCCGAGCGGGCATCAAACTCGTACACAGGAGAGGTCTTGGTTCTACAAAAGGGTTACTTCAAATCGGTCGAGCTGGTTCCTGACTATAAAACGGCCCCGGCCAACCAAGGTGGGGGGAAAAAGAAAACGGAAAAAACCGCCGTAGCAACGATGTACCAATGCAAGTAGGGGCGAATGCCTGGCCTCCGCGCCTGAGAACATCCCCCCCGGCGCGCAATGAATGGAGCACAGGGGGGGGGTTCTTCGGGGCAGCCCCTGGAAACTTTGAATCAGGTATGGTTACTGAACATTGGACACCAGACTACTAGGGTAGGGTAAAGGAGAAGGTCCCACGACGCTGGCTGGGGGCTCCCATCAGCATCACCAACACGCCAAGACGGCGGGGGAAAGTAATGGATGGACCGTCTAGACGCAGAAACCGTGGGGATGATATTAAATAGGTCGAGTGGAAGAAGGGCGGCAGGCCAAAGAGAAGGCGACTGAGACGAGGGCCACCAGATCGGGGGATGATAAGGCCACTCAGCGCGGTGCGAAAGCCTGGATAGGACCCAAATATCAAAGTTTGACAGGCAAAGGGGGGGGGGTATGCAACCGGATCCATAGTTGAGCGGTAACTGCACTAGGGAACGAGGGCGGCATCGTAAGTCTGATCGCACAAAAGCGCCAAGTGGGTCAGGGCGGGCAGAGAAGTTTAAGCGAATACACACTCTGTCAGATTGTCTGGCCGTTCACGTGGGGGTTTCTGAACCACTCAAATAGCGACGGAGAAAGGCCGGGGATCACCCGGAGGTCCCAAGGGTAGGTAGCGTACGGCGAGACCAACAAGTCACTCCCACGACTGGGACCCGGCGAGACATAAGGGTCACCAAATCGGGCGTTAAACAGCGCGTCAGAACAGACGGGACAGAGCAATATCACGCCGGCCTGACATCGTGAAAATCTGAGGGCACGAGGTGTGAATAGGGGAAAGTGGGATTAAATGTAGACCGTACGGAAAAAATTACATATCAACCTCGAAGTGACCGGGGGTTAAGCAACAAACACCCTTGGCACGGCATGCCTGTGATTGAAACCTGGCCCTGGGGTGGGGAATGGCAACCCGATCGAGCGACTACAAGTGGGATTCGGGCTAAGGGTCAGCGATCGGGAGGGGTGAATACGGCCGCAATTCGGACTTGGCACGAGATACTAAGTCTACAAGAATAGAGGACGGAACTCTCAAACTTCAAGAATCAACAATAGGCTGAAGTTAAAGTCAATGACTTCGACAGGGACTCGGGCCAAGCTGGAATGAGGGAAAGCGAGACCTCTGTAGAGGTGTGGAAAAACCACAAAAGTGGCTCGCTCTAGCGTGGGGACGTGAAGCCGGCGCGGGAAAACGAAAACGATGGGGGAGAAACGGTAAACAAAGAAGCTTCGCACTACAATGGTTGAGGTCAGGTGAGGGCGCACGAACGTGTGGAGCGAGTTAGCGGTCAAATCTGAAAAACATAAAGGGGAGTTTCATCAGGAGACAAACGGCAGATCGGCATGGATACTGAAGCGGAAGAAGGGGGAGCATTAAAGCCGGACCGCACCAGAGATGGGATGTCTAGTCGAGCCAAGAAATGACGAAATCCGAACCGCCAGGACAGGACGGAAACCATCGATGCGCGGACGGCAATTGGGGGGTTCAGGCAAAAGAATGTACACAGACTACTAGGGAACGTCGCCCTCGAGGTGGGCCAATAGACTCGACACAACGAAGGGCGGCCTAAGAGGTCGAGGGGCCTCTACAAAGCAGAAATTAGCGGCCGACGTCGATGGACCGTTTCAAAGGAGACGAAGGAAAGGAAATAGTTGGGGGTCGACATACGTGGGGAAAAAGAGGCGCACAGCGGGTTGAGGGGCACGGACATGTTCCTGAAAGCTTTGGATGTAATGGAAAGGTGACAAGGAGCCCGGGATTGAGGTGCCCTGGCCAGGCCTGCAGCATAGAACTTTACGGAAGGACCCCGGAACGAAACTATGTCGAATCGGAAGGAGGTGGAACTAAAAACCGGAATGCAGCAGACAATAAGCAAGAGTCGCAATGATTAGCAGATACCCCAACACATAGGAAGCGACCAGAGAAAACCACCGACGAGTGTCCGTGCCTTGGGTTCCATTAGACTGTCACGAAGCGTAGTGACAAGACGGCAAGCAGAACCAAGGATAAAGACCGCAACCAGGCGAAAAGGCGCGAGTTAATGCAATATCGGACCCACGATAATTATGGGGTGGGGGCCACCAGATGAAAAAGCAGTAAAGAGCGACAGCCCGGAAACTAGGAAGTTAGAGAACAAAAAAAAAGGGAGGAGAAAAAGAAAGAGGATCACGCCTCGTGCTGAGTACCGAAGGGGGACAAAGTGGAAAAAGTCAGTTACACAATGCCTGAACCAGGGGGGGACTAACTGGCGGACTCACGGTGGAAAGGACGGATCTTGGAAAAACCGAAGGGGGGGTACGAGTCTGGAATCGATGAGCAGGCATCCGGGACCGGAATGCCTCTTACCTACTGATGTCGCTTGACAGCAGGCTCTTGGCCCGTAGAATACTTTTGCGGGATTGGCAAACAAAAGGGGGTGTGTGGGTACACGACAATGAGGGGCGCAACGAAAAATGACTGACCGGACAGATCCAAGCGCGTCGCAAAGTACCTTAAAACCGAAGGAGAAGACTATGTAAGTAAAAGCAGAGCGTCACAAGAGCCATGTCTCAGAGAGGGAAGAAATAAGGGGCGCGCGGCAAAAGAAGGAATCCATCGCCACAATGCAACAAGAACTTCTCGAAGAGGACACAGGACGGGGAGGGTGTGCACCAGCCTTGGGGGCGGGGGAGTGCAGAACAGGTCATGGCAAGTGGGGACAAATCGAGCAAGTGCGCCCATCCCACGGCTTGGAAAGGTAGGCGGAACATCAACGATTAAAAATGTGACTATGGGAACGATGATTCGACGGAGAGAACTGAGAGGGGGAGACTAAGCGAGACGCGCGTCAATCAGTACGGGTCTGGAAAAAAACAAGATTCAGAAGTCGAAAGCCGAGGCTAACAAACGGATAGTCGGGCTTGGCAAAAGAATAACGGAGAGTGTGGACGGATACGAAATGGCACAATGGGTTCTGATCCTCGGTGCGTGGAAATGTAAGGGAAACTGTGGGACCAGCCGTGAAAGCGTAAAAGACCGATTACAGGGTTGTGGCTGGAGCGAGAGAATAGCCCATCAAGACACCAGCCTCGGCATCGTGCGCAGGAGCAAAAAAAAAACACGGGCAACCGCCGCAAAAAACCGTAAGCCCTGTGCGAGACACTCAAGTTAGCGGGATAGAACTGAAGTGTCAATGAAGCAGAAAAAGCCGGCGAAAATGAGGGACAGCTAAGCGGAAGTAAGTAGACTGCAATGGTGTGTGGTTTCAGGACGGAAGGTGAAGCGAAGCATGGGGCGTTAAAACGACGCAAGCGAAGGTAGCTCTCCGTGGGAAACGGGGGCCAAAAAAAAGACAGGGGGCATGGAAACCTCTATCCACGACGGAAATAGGATCAAAGAATCACGCGTGCAAAGCATGAGCCACTACGGAAAAACAAAGCGAAAAAAAAATGTTATATAATCGGGAAGACACAAACACAACGGGGAAGCACAACAAGGCGACGGACGCGGGCGGATTCTGGATGCAACGGTCGACAGACAGACAATGGGATCGCGAGCTGGGGACAAAAAAGCACGAAACAAAAGGCCGAAGGGAACAAAAATGGTCTCAAGGCATTTGCGTCTAAAGTTCTAAGAGTACATGCTCAAGGGCGAGGGAAGCGCAAATGGGGAGGGCCAAAGTTAAACGATGAAATCGAGAGATCCAAGGGGGCGACTCCTGGACCCTGGCAATGGTGAGGTTGGGGAAAACCGGCGAAGAGCGAAGAAAAATAAGAAAACCAGGGTGTATAGCGAATAGGAGGAAACAAAACAAGCAGTTCACACCGCTGCCACGTGGAACGAATCAGAGCAGAATCTTAAAACGGCAGAAGGGAACGAGCATGCTATGGTCCTCATTACTCACATAAAAAGGGGTAGTACTGGAAAGTCAAAAAGTTACAGCTAGCTTGAGGGGAAGAGGCATCAGGCATTGAAGATGACAGTGACATGTGTGACAGACGTGAAAGGCATCCCGACGCGGGGGGAGTTAGTTCGAAATGCGTGACCAATTACGAATCGAATGGGATAAGGGCTAAGGCGGGGAAAACGACAGCTCAACTGATCCCAAAGAACCAACAGAAAAAAAAGGAAGTGAGGAGAGAGCAAACGTCAGGGCCCACTACATGGGACGGTGTACGGCGGCACCCGAGGGTGAAACGAGGCAGGAACAAATCTAGAAATGATCCCAAAGGCTGAGGGCCCTGGCAGTCTGGAGTGGACCAACAGGAAACAAATAAAACATTGTCCGTGGTGGCTGTGGAAACAACGAATGTAGGGATGGGCAGGACGAAGCGACGTACAAAGTGTCAGAAACGATAGCCTAAATGAGCACCACCACTACGAGGTTAACACGCAGAACTAGGAGGGTAGACCGCGCCGGAAGTGAACGCAAAGCCTCATGATGCCAAAGGGCTGTCCGCATACGTCCCCAGGGACAGTATAGAAATCAATTTAATGACGGCAGGAATAGGATGCACTACACACGCAGCTGTCCCGCGCAGCAAGTACCCGTACGAAGTAAGGCTGTCTCCCTGGGGATAGGAGGAATGGGTTTGATGCGGGCTCCCTTCAGTGGGCAGAGGAGTGGCAAAGGACCAAGAAAACAACATAACCACAGCGCCACGTCACCCTATTAGGCTCGTAGGCGGAGCAAAGATAAGAGGACTGCGGCCGGGACGCAGCTAGGGAAAACTTCCTACGAGGCCAGGCGCGGGGACAGAACCGGGCGAATTTACAAAAGGGGGATGGGTGCTTGGCCGGCAGGGGCACACGTCTCCTGGCTGTAGATGAGCGGACTTTACGGGAACAGGAGGAAGACAGGAAAGGGGAGGGGGGGAGGCGAGTGGGAGGGGAAAGTCTTTGCGTCAACAAAATCACCACACAACTACAGAGGAACAACGGTGCGCTCGAAAGGAGGGGGGGAAGCCAGACGGGTTGATCAAGGGTGCCGCCTGTGGGTGGTTGGAGGGGTGGGCAGAGACATAAAGCGGAGACACGTTGTGAGGTGGAGGCGACGGAGGGGGGGAGCAGAAAAGAAGGAGGGAAAAACTGGAAGGGGGTCGATCGGGTAACAGCAACGGGAGTCACAAACCGCGAGCCCAGTTGAAGGCATGAGAAAAAGGAAGTTCGTCAGAAAAAACTCGTCCGACCTACCGGGCCACAAATGAAGGAGCGCTGGAGAGGGGGTGGTTCCCAGAATCCTACCCTCGGGGGGGAGGGCGGAACCTCGAGGTGCAAAATTTTCAAAAAAAGGGACTAATTCGAGGGTCAACGAGAAAGACGCAAAAAGGGCCGCCAGGCTAGAGTGGGACCGATCTCACCGCGGACTCCAAAAGGAGGGGGGGAAAAGTCACGGGCCGTCGTTAGATGTGGTGCGCCCTGGTTGGAAGAAAAGAGGGAATGGTGCAGCACCAGGGACTAAGAAAGTGCAAGAGGAAAGATTCAGAGGGAGAAGCCCACGGAGTAAAAGATTAAGAACGGAAACGACAGCAGGAGCATGTGAAGGGGAGAAAAGGATCGGGGAGGCGGCTGAATCTAAAAAAAGGTCCTTATAAGGCCGCAGTAACCTGCCAGGGGGAAAGTTGCCGTCCCGATAGTCCCGCAAAAGATAAAGGCGAAGAGGATACAGCGGTCGACTGGAACTGGCTGGATCACCAGGAGCAAGAACGCAGAAAAAAAAGATGCGAGGAGAGAGAACCAAACAACGGAGGGTGGGAGGAAGAAAAGAGAGATCACAGGAAGAGCCAGGGCTTTAAGAGAAAAAAGAGCTTGGAGAAAGGAAGATAGGGGAAGCGCGCTCCGGAATAACATGGGGGGGGGACCGAACTTGATAGCCCAGCAAATGCCGGATGACTCGGAGCCCGCCAGCGCAGGAGAGTGGAAAAAATTAAGGGGTTGCGCGATTATTTAAGACCTGGAAACGCGGAAAGGAAGGAAGGAAACTAAATCGAGGACGTCCTTACTCGGTTCGCTCGAGAAGTCTCCTGCGCTCACACTTGCCCCTCACGCGGGAGCTCAATGCAGAGTTCTTTCCAAAGAACATGAACAGTCTATAAAAGACGAAACCACCGAAAAGTCGTGAAGACCAGGAGTTTTGCATTGAGCGTGTTGCCGGCACGGAAGGGGGCCCTCTATCGAACAAGGAGCCAGGGGCCCGAGGGTTCTAATAAGCGAAAACAGGAGGGCAAATGATGTTGGGAAGTCTACGGGACACCTCTATGAGAGGAAAAATGGTTCCCAGAGGAGTAGAAATCTCTGGAAAAAAGGGCCGTGCCACCGAAGTGGGGTGGCAGGCAGTTTTGACATGTCAAAGGAAAGGACCTAGAAGGCTGCAATGGGGCTAGCAGAGAAGCGGATGGTAGCCGCCGATAAGAATTTTAACAAGAACGGACTGGTAAACACGCCCCGCTCGCTCCGTGCATATCCGCAACCATTCGCAAGGAGACCCATAAAGGCCGAAAAGCTCGGTGTTTCGAAACATCAAGTAGGCAACCGTCTCCACAACGCCTATAAACTAGAAGAAACCTAAGCGAAAAGGGGAAGCGCGCCAAACGACGACTTGCGACATAGGGTGAAGATAACAAGAGGCTATTGTCGACGCGGTGTGGAAATCGAGCAGGAAGCAGGGAATGTCAACGATCGCGGCAACAGAAGGGGGGGGAATACAACAAGCAAAATCCCACCCCCCTTCCAGGTCCAGGCGCACCAGCAAAGGCGCAAGGGGCGGGGGACTGGACCAGCACAAATACATCAACGTTCCGCTTACATGGGTAAAGGGACTCCCAGGATCAATGAAAGCACAAAATTGCAACAAGCATCACGACAGAGAAAGCAATCTCTGGTACGGATGGATGCAAAGGGGGGAAAGTCCTCGAGCTTGGAAGGGGAGAAACGATCATTGGCAAGGGCATGAGATGTATGACTAAATAAGAGTGCCCTCAAGAAAGGAAGGATAGAGAATAAGAGGTAAGAGTGACTTTTTCGAAAAGGGGAAGTTACCCCGATAGACCTACCGACGAAATTGTGCAAAAAGGACCCCCAAATGAGGTGAAGATCGGGAGATCCAGAACGCGGGAAGAGCGGAAATCACACGATTTGAGAGGTCATCGAGGCGCCAGAACGGCGCAATACGAAACCTCAACAAAAAGAAAGGAGGGAAAAAGGAGAGTGCGTGGGTCAGGTCTGTCTGGACGAAAGGGGGAGTGATTACCTAAGATGACGATCAGTAGGTGGATAGCCGAGCAAATGAAGAGGCATGTTAATGGACAACGACAGGCTGACGAGGGGGTGCGGGAACATGCGTCTGGACTGGAAATTCGAAGTAGGGCCATTATTGGACGGGCCGCGAAACAACGTCACGGCGAGTGGCATCGAACTCCGGGATTGAGCGGGCACAGGTTTTAGGCAGAGGGCAGATGGAGTGAGGCCGGGATGCGCCAAACCCGCTGTGTTCAGGAGGTACTAAGGCCGGGGCAAACAGGGACAGAAATCTCGGAGCCGTTTCACGGGGGCGCCTTGATCCCCATCCTCTATTACGCAGCAGCGAAGACGTAGAAAGTAGGTCACACTTGTGGGTGGCAGAGTCAAAGAAAAGTCCTAATACGGTTGTCAGAGGAACAGATACGTAGGTGAAGTAAAAGGATGGATAGCCCAGCACTCAGCAATCCCTAGCTGGGGAGAACCTTGGTGCCAGGTAGCGATCGTGCTAAAAATGCGAAACGGGTGGACTAGGGGCGGGGTAAAACCCGTGAAAAGAGTAGAAACTGAATGAAACACACGGTGACAGGGCGCGTGGCTGAAGAGTTCCGTCTGCATGTGCAAACGGTGAGAAGATCCAAGATTTGGTTCCGCACAGATAGCTTGAAAAAAAAAGACGAGACGCGCTGTTCGGTAGTCATGTACTGGGTAAAAGCGGGATCGGGCGGTAGCAGAACTTCCGCCCCTATGGGTTGGGGAGTTACACCATCGTGCGCGGAAAGGGTGAGGGGAGGCCTGATAAGCAAGGGTTCTGACAGAGGAAAGAGAGCCGGGCGCACTGGAGGTTGTACTCGCGCAAAAGGAGTCAAAATACGCGGCATGAAGGTTCCGCTCTCTCACATTCGTTGGAGAAAAATGAAGAGGGCCCTCCGGAAAGGCCCACAACTTCGCGCAATTCCCAAGAAAGTCAAAGGGGCATCGGAAATCGCCCTCAGTGGAGAGCGGAAAGAAGTTACGAGGAAGGACCATGAGCACCAGAAAGCAAGGCGCGGCCCGTCTCGGGACAGGGAAGAGCTCAACGCTGAACATAAAAAACTAAGGGATCAAAAAAAAAAGGACACGGGAGGACTGTAAAAAAACACAAAACACAAATCAAAAATGTGGAAAGGGAATCGTGCGCGCCCCGGCGATTAGGTCCGGACCGGACGCAGCAGGATAACTCTCGTATTGAATGACCGACTACGATGGGATGTTGATAAAGGGGAAGCGCTAAAAGACGAAAAAAATATCCAATGGGGGGAAACATACAGGGACACTAGCGGGCGATCAGCGCACCATGAGACCCCTCGTGCAGTGCCATCCATGGAAGGCCCAGAAAAGGAAATCACAAAAAAATGAAATGCAGAACAGACCCCAGCTCCCAGCTCTCACAAACGAGGGGTAGGGGAGCAAAGGCCCGCGTTCAACCGCGAGCTCTAAAGAAAAAAAAACAATTAGGGGAAGATTATCAGGGAAGAGGGTCATGCAAATGGGTAAGAGACTCGCGAAGTTAGTCAAAACACTGGGGAAAAAAGACTGGTGCGCTGGAGGCTTGAACCGGGCGCAGAGGACAAAGTGGATAGAACCCGAGCCGCTTTCTCCGCCCTAGGAAACAACTATTGGACCCGAAAGCTGAAAAACCAGTTTTTACTATCGGCTGAAAGACCTTAAACCTACAGAATCGGAAAAGCCATCTAGGTGGACGGCAGGACGGAGGCGAAAGGAGTTTCACATCTAGAGTTCTCTCCAGGGTCTCTGCTGCTTGCGTGTAGGCCGACCCAGTAAGACATGGTGACAACAATAATTGGTCTTGAAAAAAATCGATATCATAGGAAGAAAGACATCACAGGGGAGAGGAAAAACAAAGCAGCGTTGCTTCGGAACGGTTTGAAGCGGAAGGGAACGGGGGAAAACGCACGCCGTGGGGAAGGGGCTCATGTATACCAAGCGGGGGAGCGTGTACCGTGTGAGAAAGACCACACGTGGAAAAGAGGTCCGGGCACAGCGAGGGAAGGAACAGCCCCGCACGGGAGACTCAGGCAGATGGAGAAACAAAAAATTGGAAGATAAAACCCAGCACGGGTGGCAAGGTACGAAAGACGTAGTAATGAGGATGGAACAGCAAATGTCCCGCGAAGGGCCTGCAAGCGAAGCGGCGGGGTATACCGCCGATCAGTTTCAGGGGAAATCAAAAAAGTAGGACGACGGCACATCGTGGGCGTTCATATCCCAATACCCACTGAAGAACTATCACCAAAAGTCCGCTCGGGGATCCTTTCGAACATCACGCGTGAAAAAGGCCCGTCGAAACAAGGGGGCTACGGGAAGGCAAAAAGAAGGATACAAAAGAGTAAGAGAAATAGAATCCACGGCAGGGACATGTATGCTGAGACACAGGCTATTCTCTCAAGCGGCTCGTAACTACGGGCCCATCGTGGGAGAGAACCGGGGAAAAAGGAAAATGGGGGGAAAGCTCAATCCCAACAAGTCATCAGCGGGCCACAGGACCGTCTGGAAAAAACGCCAAACCAAGGAATTCCACGGCCCAGTCGAGTGTGCCTGGCCCGCAGTGATGGGAAAGGGGGGAACGTGGATGTGGGCTGACGCGCTTGGTGAAATCGTACACTTTACAAGCGATCGCTACACCCGCCAAAATGCATAAGACGCTCAGAGAAATTCCTTGGAGGCGAGGAATGAGCATTTGGATGCAGAGAGCCGAAACGCCCCAGTTGAACGCCGGGCATATTCTAAAGTACACCTCAATACGCCATACGGCAAAACAAAAAAAAAAACCAAAACAACACACACAAAAAACGCCCACTCGAGCTTATGTGATACTAGGGCACGCGATGACCCGTTAATACTGTCAATGGGGAACTAGAAATCAGGATATACCTTTGTAGAAAGAAGACCGGACAAAGACCAAGGACTCAGCTAGCAGGGGGGTGCTAACAAACTCATTGACGGTCGAGGGGGCTTCAAAAAATTTGGAAAGAGGAGAGAGAACGATGGGGGCCTCGCAACAAATCAGTATCGTCGCGAAGTACTGCCAGGATCGCCTAAAAAAGGATATGAAGTAAATGAGAAAGGCGGGAAAGTGGGAAGCTCGCGAACCCGATGAAAGAAAAAGCATCTCTGCACGAAAAGGTCAATGACTGAGGGAGCAAAAGAAAGGACTCAAAAAATCAGGGGGGTGTGGAAAGCAAAAAGATACGAGGCAAAGCGAGGGAGTAGTGGGAGGCAAAGCAAGAGGAGGACTCGCGAGGGACTTGCGCCTAGTCTGACACCATCGTCTAAAAAAACAGCAGAGATGGACGTTCCGGTGGACGACATAACTAATCCGGGTGCTTGAAAAAAAGAGGGAGAAGAACCAAGGAGAATAACTCTTAGACTGGTGGACGTAGAGACCTTTCAATCTAAGCGCTTGCACAGCAGATCAGAGAAAGAGAAAAAGGCGGGAGAATCTGGGGAATGGCACTGGAGGGGCACACCTCTAAAAAAAGGGAGAACAAAAAAAAAAAAAAAAAAAAAAATAAAAAAAAAAGGCAAAGGACAGAAGCCTAGGACAGGGGAATCACCGTGCCATGCGCGCGGAGGGTGCGCCTGTGAAGGGGACAAAAAATTCGTGAGGGGATATCTAGGACAGCAGGGTGCCTGGCATTCGATTCGGGGCGAGACGCAGGCGTTAATCGATCTTCTTGGGGCCTCGAGAAAAAAAAATAGAAAAAGCACGCAAATCGAAAGAAAGTGACAGAGAGCTTACCGTTCTAAAGCTTCTTGGGACTAACAATGTGTTGCGGGGGGGGAGAACGGCGGGATGCGCCCTAAAAGAAAAAGAGAATCGGCGGGCCACTTGAGGGGAAGTTAGGGGGAGGTTATTGGAAGAAGAAGAGCTAGCAGACTGCGTTGGGTGAGCAGGGGCAAAAAGGATAGTGCCCCAGGCCGCGAGGCTGTGAAGTGGAGGCATTTGAGGCGCCTAGCAAAGTCGGGTTAGCGAGAATAACAATAAACCAAAACCGTCAACAACGGCGCGCCATTGTTTCGAAAAATCTGCAAAGAGCGGAGAAAGTCGTCGAGGGTGAAAGAAAAACAAATTGACCAGAAGGGGGAAGCAGGGTCAAAAATACCCATCAAAGCAAAGGCAGGCTCTGTACAAGTCCAAAAGCGCAGGGACAAAATGAAAAGAGGTGTTACCAGCACGAAAAAGTCGGAGACTTCCACACAGCAGAAGGGGGTGACACAAGAAGGCACACCCGTAAGGGGGGCCGGGGCGCCAGCAGACAACTCAAAACGGAGAAGCTGAACAAGGGCACCTAGAGGGGGGACGAGCTTCAAGTAAAAACGGCATTGCAATTCCGGAAAAGGAAAACTTCAGAGGAAGGACAGCCCAGACCGGAAAAGAAACGGCGCGGTATCCGCCGGGTCCCTTTCGGCCACGTAAGGAAATCCCCACATGTTCAATGCCAAGCCCAAAGCCCCGACTCGATTGAGGGAGGGGGGGGAGAACCAAGGAAAAGATTCTCCTCCGAGAAAGGAAAAGATCCGGAAGATCTACGCAAACAAAAAGGAGAGAAGGGAGAGAAAGGGAGAAAGCCAGAAGAGGAAGGCGACGCGCGAAGAGTATGAAAGAGGGGAAAGAATAAGGAAAAAAGGAACCTCGTCAGAAGGAGGAAAATTGGCAGGGCTTGAGCGGTCAAAGGGACAACAGGGAGAACCGTCTCGTGATTAGCAGAAATGGGGCACCTGAAGGAAAACTATTCAGAAACGTTCCGTGGAGAGATCACATAGGGGCACTGGTGACTTTTTTTAACGAAAAAAACGGGGCCTTGCAACTCAAGTCGTAACGTACCGGGAATTCCTGAAGAGAAAAGGAAAAACTCGCGCAAACCAGGAGGGACCTAGACACCGGGGCGGCTGAGCACCACTGCGCTGAGGCAAAAAAAAGGGCACAAACTAACACAATGCGATCAAACGAGGCCTCAGGACCAGCCGGGGTACAAGCGTGTGGGGGGAATAATATGATAAGAGTGGGGACAAGGGGAAAGAGGGGGCCAAATAGAGCCGCGCGCCTTTTAGATGGGAAAAAAGAGACATAGCTTGGCGGTGAACGATGGATACTTGAAGAACAACGCGGAGACACCCATGCGCGTCGGGGCAGATTCGAAACCAAGACGGCAGGAGCTACACGGGGGTGCCAGGTCGGCGGGGGTGGGAATCTTCCACAATCTCGAAAAGAAAGGAACAAACGAGGCGGCTGGTAGAAAAACCGGTCACTCTAAGAAAAAAATGCAAAACCCTACGGCAGTGTACGTCAATTCGCATATCGCCGCAAAACAACGACATAACCTTGGGAAAAAGAGGAGATTAGACGGGACAAAGAAGGGAGAAAGCAGTCCCCCGCCGATAGCGCGATTCAAAGTAAAAAAAATGAATGGGGTAATTACGTGCCTCAGAGCTGGTAGCGGGGAAGTGTCAACGGCTGAAAGTCTACGGTGGGCTCCTTGTAAAATATAGTTGATGTACCAGAATCGGTTTGCCTCCTAAATCTCGCGAATGTGGCATCATCCAATGGATCTATGCAAAATGAAGAAGAAACAAGAACTGCATGAACGGCCCCGGGCAAAAAGGCGGGATGAAGCCACGTTGTGGTCACAAGGGCCACATTCTTTGTCCAGCTCAAGTCAAATGAAAAAAACTGCAGGAAATCCTCAAGGAAGTCAGATTTCGCTGCGCCAAACGAGAGGCGGGGGATAAAAGCCGGAGAGAAGAGTTAGAATGGGAAACCTGCTCCAAGACCAGTGTCCATGTTGCTCCGACCAGTATATTACGGGGGGAAGAAAAGAGTAACTCAAACAGTTTCCAATAAACAAAAAGGGGAGGTGGGGCAGATGAAAATCGGCGGGTGCAAGATGCCGGAGGGGTGCGATGAGGATAAACCCGGTACCGCTTGGGGAGTGGGGTAGGGCGGATACGGCAGCATACTATTGGGAAAACTCAGGAAAGCAAAAGCAACCATCGCGGCATGCCCGGCAAAGAAACTTCGTGAAGACGCGGACGGGCGGTGGGAGAAAGAGGCCTCAGGGAGACAAGGGACAAGACCTAAGGGGCAAGGAGAAAATCTTGATGGCGGGTGGGAGGTAGGGACGGGTAACACGGGAGGAACTCTCCATACTTTAGGCAATCGCCTAAATCGGGAAAAGAAATGCATGACTCTCACCGTACACACACCTAAAGGGGGGGGGGGAAGACAAAACCCCCAAAACACACCCACACCCCATACAACACCACACACACGACTGAAAGGGGTCGCCGCCAAGAGAGGGATACGTTTCACGGCTGAAAGCGTGCCCAATCATGCTGTCTTCGGAGAAACCGCACCGACACGGAAAACAGAGTGGTGGGGTTGCAGAATAATAGCCACTCATTGAAAAAGAACGCGAAGATGGAGTGTCGCCAAGGCAGATGAGCGAGGCAGGGCGAGAGGGTGCAAAAGGATTGCGCCGCCACGAGCTCTTCTAGGAAGGGAGGGAAGTTCATGCCGCAGAGACTCGCGGGGTAGGATGACTCGGGGACATAGGTATCGGGAAAGAGAGAGATTGCCCACCTAGTCAGATACAGGTGACCGGGACTAGGGGCGGCCCAGCGGAGAATCACATTGTCAGACAATGTCGGATAGCCGCTGCGCATGAATGAGGAAAATGAGGGGGAAAAGCCTTAGTAAAGGAATCGGAGGCCGTAGGGGCACCAGTTGGGGTGGGGGAGCCATTTAGTGGGCACAAAGGCAATCAGAAGGGCCGTGGATCCAAACGACAGGGGGGAAATAACAGCGCGCAGAAAAAGAAGATTGGGGCGGCGCAAGTCAACGGGGAGCCCGCAGCTTGCGTAAAGTCAGTATGGAGACTGAAGGCGGTGGCTGGGAAGTCTGTGGTTGATGGACGAAATGACGGGGTGCAGGTAAATGGAGTTGTCGAACGGCTCGCGGTGAGGAGCAGCGAGCCTTTCAGAAAGTAAAAGTGTTCCAGGAGGCCTAATTAACATACGCAGTGTGACAGGAGCCGAATGCTGCTGACTTTACGGCAATCATAGGAGAAGAATTGGGTGTGTGAAGGTGTGTTCCAAAGGGGCGAGGGGAAAAAGAGCGGTACGAAAGGGCCTCAGGCGAAAAGACATGGGAAAAGCGGAGGGAAACGTGTGAGAAGGAGAACGTCCAATGTACAAAGAAAAGCAGGGACACGTCTTGCCTAACAGACAGGACGAGATGATACGCAAGGGTTACCGCGCGAGCAAACACGGAGCAGCAGCTAAAACGAACATAAGACGATGCGGGGACTTACAAAGAGACAGAGACATTCATCCAGACAGTTCGGGGTTAAAAAAAGCACACGGCGTCGCAAGAGGAAATATGGGTAAACACGGGAAAGACCTAAACGGTAACAATAACGTATGCAAACTCTGGGCAGGGGACGTGTCGCAAGATCTCAAATTCTCAATATGGACACACCCCCCGCGAGACCACCTGGACACTCGAGGTCGTCCCTTGCGCAGTGTAAGGGGAGAACGCCGGGAACAATCATGGTGGCAACAAAGACCAGAGTGGAGCCCGAAAAGGGGTGCTCATGGTAACAATGTGAACTACCGCAGGAATTGAAGACGAGCAAGGGAGAGAGTGAACGGCAGGTATTACCTGAGACCTCGAAATTCAATTGAAAGGATACTCCGGGCGAGCAAGGTGAGGGGACCTGCGCAGCATCGGAGGGAAACGGGAACTCCTGGAAAAGGGAAAACCTTGTGGCGTAGGAAAACCGGGGGAGGGGGAGCGAAAATGGCGGGAGTGGGCGCGACCTTCGTGGCTCGGGGCAGCGTATCGCACATCGTATGCGTATGGATACGAAGCATCTTCCGAAAAACGGGGTGCGTGAACGCTGTTGACCGCAATACGCAGGCAAGTTACAAGAGAAAAAAGGACGATCAATGTCCACGAACTTGTTTACCGCAAGGAAGCGCGGCCCCATCGGACGAGAGCTGGATGTGCAACAGCCATGAGAACCGTACGGGCGTGGGGAAAGAGCTGCTTCAGAAGCCCAGGGAACGTCCAATGGAAAGGGCGATCAACAGCAAAAAAGGACAGACCGAAAGAGCGGTTGGAAAAAAGCTGTGGCGGAAAACTAAGTTTACGTACCACTGAACTCTCGCCGGACGGGGCAAAAAAACGGCAAAAAGAGGGCACATGCATTTTGGCTCTGCCTCACAAAGGCAAGACCGTGGGGGAGTGCGAAAGAGAAACATGCATTACGTCACGGGCGTCACCGTAGAGAGCGGTCGTGCGGAGTCCGAGTCTCTACGTGGGGAGAAAGGCCGGAGAAAATTAAATCAGCACGACGGGAAAAGACGCTCAGGATTGCCAGTGCCAGTGGGACAAAGCTATGCAATTGACGACGCAAAAATCTCTAGATTGGGGAAAGGCCGAGTAGGCCGAGAGAAGCCGTGCAACCAAAGGGGGTTTCTCCGACACATGCCGGGCGCGCATAGAAGGCAGAAACCGCTAGAAGCGGTAAAAAAAAATACGTACGGTGTGGTGCGGGGAAAAATCCGAGGGACAACGGTTTGGGATAAACGCTTCCGCAATAAAACAAGAGGGCGGCCGGAAGTTACGAGGAAGAGGGGCGGCTGGGAAAAAAGGCCGACAAAAAGACAAAAATGCTGGAAGGGACATGTCCAAAAACAGGCGATCACAAAACAAAACCGGAGTGAAGGACACAAGCGTTGGGACAGGAGGAAAGGAATGGAAAGTCCATCCGGAGGAAGCGCAAGGTGAACCAGGAAACTAAAAAAGCAAATCGGAAACTAGGGTCTACGCACGCGGGTCGAACTCGGGTCCAAAACCGGAATCTGAACGAATTTGCCCTACGGCGCGGAAAAGATTGTGGTCAGTAGAGCGCGGGGACCTGCTGTCAAAGCTTCTGAAAAAACGAGAAGCGAAGAAAAAAGCCGCAAGAAGCCAGTCAAGCGAAGGAGGAACTGGGTAAGCCAGAAAGGGAATTGACGAAAAAATAACGGGGAGGGAAAATCAAACTCGTGCTGACTCAACGAAAACAGCTCTTCCCGCAAGAACGCCATGAAATGGCCACAGCCCGGCAGGAGAAACATAGGCAAAAACAAACCGCACAATCATAATCAACAAAAGCGAATGTGGTGACTGACGGGGAAAAGGCGCGTAGCGCACTGGAAAAACTATCCGCGCCTCTCGACGCCAAGCATGGTTGAGAGACGATACCAGCGCCTTCGGGCATCACACAACATCACAACAGACGCCAAAAATAGAGAGAAAAAAGAAACAACGCAGACGGACAACGCTCGTACGCAAATATGCCGCTGCCAGGGAGGAGGCTGAAACCGGAAAGGCTGATAATGGATTGGTGAAACCTGCAAAAGTAAGAACAACAATGAAACGAGCAGAAAGGGAGCCCGCCGTCTAAACGAGGGCTAGGGGAATACGAATGAAATGGCGAAATCGCGTATCTCCAATGATGGAAAAAATTGGAAAGGGTGTGGGGTGAAAAAAGGTCACCAAACCGCGGAAAATTCTGAATGTACCTACACTCAATACGTGTGGGGGAGAAGAAATACTCCCAGACAAAACTTTTTCAGCAGGAAAAAAAAAGAAGGGGATAAAAGGGGCGCAGCGAGAACCGCTAACATGCTGAAAACGCCGTCAGGGGAGGCGGGTGTCCAACTGACAGTGAAACGCGGAGAAGATTACGTTGGACGTCATTTATCGAAGGTTTCTCTAGAGACTGACAAAAGATTCTCGAACAAACCCAAAAAACAAAAAAAGAAGATGATGGTAAAGACATATCGTGGGAAAGTGAGTCAATTCTCCGCTTGGTGCTATCAAACGTAGACACAGAAGATATGCTTGGGGAGCCCTAGAACGAAAGATGTTGGTAGCAGCAACTAGCGATGCGCTTCTATGGGGTCTCAACGGGTCGAGGAGAGGAGGGAGCCAAAAGGGCGGAATATTAAGAGGCTACCCACTCTATACGGAGGATGACTAGAAGAATCTCCGGTTCCATGAAACAACGAAAAGGTGTCTTTGGACACGGAGGCAACCAGTCGGAGTTAGGGGGTCGGGTAAAAGCGAAGGGCATGCCCCATCGCTTGAAGCGATAAGCGGCGCTAAAGCCAAATTGGATGTGGGGGGTGATCTTGAGTCACAAGGCAAGGAAAATTACAGAGAACCAACGCCACAGCACCGGTCAGCGCTTGTGCGCCAATGGCAAGGGGCCCGGGAAATTCTTCCCGTGAATTCGAGCGGTGGTAAAAGCAGCGGTGAAAGGGAAAACAGGAATGGGAAAGAAGTCAAAAAACGATTCGGGGGGAACGTCGAGAAATGAGCGCTTGAGCGTCAAAACCAAGATACACGGATGTGGACGTCGCGCTCCATTTCAAAACGGTTACGGTGGGAGCATTGGAGAGTTGAACGAAGGGGGGAACGCAGGAGGGTGCGGAAGGAACCGACAAATTGAAGAGCGGGCGGCGAGGTAAGTGGGAAGGATAGAGGCGACAGGGGAAGCGGGGCGGGCGAGGCGTGGTTGCGGACCGCGCAAAGAGGGAAGCAGGCGACCCAGCGCGGAGCTTGCTGGGTTGCACGAAACAAATCCGAGGGTCATCCGGCAGCAGACCAAATCTTACCAGCCTGAAGGCCAAAAAAGAAGTCTCGGCAATGGGTTCCAAAAGATCACCGACAGTGACCATGCACTCCAGGTAACAGTTAGAAAGGAACTACTTGAAGCGGTCAGGGGGAAAAGAATCCCACGTAAAAAAGCGCGGCCCTCGAAAAGACATAAAATCTACAACGCTTAGGGAAAAAAGAGGGCCGGGGGGAGACGTCAGACTGGGCATGCTCCTTTGGAACACGCGCATTGGCAGGGCAGAAAAATGAGCGGTCGGCAGGGGCCCATCAGGTAGAAAGGTAAACGCACGGAGAAGGCGACACCACGGAAAGCGACTCAGGAGAGGACTGTTCCGCAAAAATAAAAGCCAGTGTCAATACTACGTAATCGGGAGGAAGAGGCCACACGCCATCGACGGAGAAAAGGGAGACCGCAATGGGTCGGCCAAAGAAAGAGAACTCAAGGCGCAGCACCACTCGACTCGCTTTCCCTCTTAGGTATGGTGCCGAAAAAATGAGAGTCGAGAAAAACAGCAGAAGGGGCCGGGAGCTAGAGAAAAACCGGGGAAAAGAGAGACTAGAGAGAAGATCCATAGCATCTTTTGGGTGAACGACGCGGAAGTAGGGGGGGGGGGAGGCAAAGAATCACGACCGAGGGGGAGGGACGGGGGCGGCGGAAGGACATTGGTCCGGGCCATTGACAAGGGGGAACTATTTGACAAAAGCGGCATACCTGCGTCCGACCTGGCAGAAGAGTCTATGAAAAAAAAAAATTGAGCGAGCACTGCAGAGTGGTTGGGGGGAAACCGCGGAAAGAGAATCCACTCGTCACGGGTGTGAGTAGCCGACGGGAAATTAAAGCTGGAACATGGGAACCATGGCCGCGTCGGCTGAAAATATGTATGGAATATGCGTGCATAACAAAGGCAATGTAAAAGAAGGCCACAAAAAGGAGGGGGAAAGAAACAATGTGAACATTGGAGGCAGGTGTCCAGAAAGGTGGATCTTCCCACCGAAAAGGAAAGAAGGGGACGATGGTGCTACAGAGGGAAACTAATAGTTACAAATGGGCGGGCGAAGGGGGCAAGGGGAAAACCTCGATGGTCGGTAATGTTACCAGCGTGGAAGCATGCACTGGAACCAATAGACAAGCCTCCGACTTTGGGGGAAGGGACGCGGGGAAGAAGGTTGGGGGCAAAATTAAACTATTCTGAAAAGAAATGGGAGTATAAAGCTCATCACACCACTGGAAAGAAAAACTCAAGTTGAAGCCAAGAAGGGGGGGGGAGTACGAAAATCACGCAAAATCGGCATCAGGCTAAACAGGAGAAAGACGGCAAAGAAAATCCCTCTTTAATACAAAGGGCGTTTATCTATCGAACATAAGGCGCAAAAGGC
>Ga0179593_1483993_pt1 | contig 22984 bp, 37 predicted proteins | sample CZODoug2_1_08_16_FD_185931 | JGI IMG/M metagenome (GOLD analysis project Ga0179593, IMG submission 185931) | Vadose zone soil fungal communities from Angelo Coast Range Reserve, California, USA - CZODoug2_1_08_16fungal (PacBio error correction) | ecosystem: Environmental > Terrestrial > Soil >...
TGAGGAGTTGATGTGAGCTGTGGCAGAGTCAAATACTGCTGTTCCTATTCGGCTCGGCAAAAATGGGGGCACACAAACTATGGACCCCAGTCCTGGGTCCACCCCCCCCACAAACAAAAGAAAACACCAAAAAAGAAACAATTTGAATTTCTACGCAAAGGAAGAAATTTTTTCCAACAAACGCGCGGGTTAAGAGGGTGGGACCAAAAGACAACTTCTCTTAATTGAAAAAAAGGGAGGATTGTGAAAGGATGACGAACTATAGAGCAAAAGTTTCGGGGGGAGCCACAGAGTTTGGCGACGCGTCGGGAATCGGTCGCCGGGTGTGAATCGCAGGTTCATAAAGAAAAAAAAAAGAGCGACACAAGGTACCAGCGCGCAACCAAAAAACCCACCAATAGAGGGAAAAAAGGCCGAAGGGAAAAAGTGAGAAATCTGAATATTCTATCGCAGGTAACGGAAAAGCCGCCCACTTAACAGGCAATACGTCACATCATAGCAATAAAAGGGGATGAAAAGGGGAAATGAAGGGAAACGTTGACTAGGGGGCCAAAATCTTCGGAGGATTGCGGCCCCGGGGTAACCGACGTTACGGGGCGAAGTGATACGGGAAAAAGATGTTTAATAGCCCAACGGCTGCGCACAAATACGAAAAATCATCCAGGCCGAAAGGACACGTAAAGAATAGATCACATCTATGAATCCGAACCAAAGTGGGGAAAAGGGTTACGGAAGGGGGCGGTGCGGCTAAACCGGCAAGGCCAGCCGCCGTGGCATGAGCGGCGAAGCTCCGACCAAGGGGGGGGGAAAACCTCGCAAAGTGAGGGTAGCTGTCGCGCAAGAAAAGCAAGGCATCGATCCGGCGGATGCCAAGAATCGGAAGAAAAGAGGATCCAATTCCTAAAAAAAAAAGAACCATCCCGGCTTAAGGGAGATTTGAGTCACAAAAAAAAAACACGCGGCGGGAAAGGGAGTCAGGCAGAAGCTGGTCGGAAAATTTTCCACTTATAAAAGCATTTCGAAACGGCAAAAAAAGGGACCACACTACCGCAGCCGAAAAAAGATCAGAAAAAAAGAAGGAGATGTGGCAAACTTCAACAATAGGGCATCCCTCGAAAAGTACGGTCCATAAATGCCGAAAGGGGGGGGAGAAAAAAAAAGGGGACAGCACGGGCGGGTCATAAGACGGAAGTTTCATAAACCCGGGGGAAGAGAAACTGTGTTGGAAAAACACGCATTTGTCGAGCTGCATCGGGACACGACGATCAGTGGGGAAAGACTAGTTAAAGTAATCTCCACGCGGAAAAAAAGAAAAAAAGAAAAAGGAAGTATTGTGGAAAAACAAGAGCTAACAAAAAAAATCTAAAAAATACGACGCACTGGTGAAACCGCGCGATTCGAGGAAAAGAGGGATCATTCATCGGTCAAACCAATGGTCTCCCTTCAAGCCCGAAAGCGAATCGGGAAGGGATGAGAATGGGTCTCAACAAAAAGCTGTAAACAGCGAGGGGGTTCCGAGCAAGCAATCAACACGAAAACGAATCGCATGAACAGATGGCAAGGGGGAAAATTCTGAGCGAAGAAAACCAGGATTTGAAAAAAAAAAAAAGGGCAACCGGACGTGGACCAAAGGGGGGCAAAAACGTTGACTAGTTGGGAACTTACAAGTACCTCAGCCAAGGGGGCCGGGCCAAGGTTGGGAAGGGGGGGGGGGGGGGAAAAGTGTCGCTGAAGGGAGATGCGACGAGGAAATGGGGGAACGGGACAGAGTCCAAAAACCCGTCCATTGGTCAAACACTTCTCAATGCAGGGCTGGGCCTCTCAACAAGACAAACAGGAAAAAGGTTAAAATATCGAGCGAAAAAAAGAACGGGGGCGTCCGTCAAGAACAGTAGATAAAAACATCCGTTCCCGCCAGGTAAATCCATCGCAACCAAGGGACATTTATTAACTTGGGGTTGGCAAAATGCCACAGTCGCGAAAACCCCCAAATCCACGCGCCTGGGGAAACCGGGGGGGGGGGAAAGGTGGACCTTTTGTTGTTACGGGAAAAGGTTCTGAAAAAAAAGTATCAAGGTGTTCTACAAAAACCGAATTCGAAGCCAGACGTTAAGTCCGTATGGTAGATGAGGACAGAAAAAACTTTCTCGGAAGCGGGGGAAATTCAAGGGCTGTTTCGGTTGAAAGAAAAAGAGGGGGGTCAAAAAACAGGCAATTTAACAGAATGCGTTCGAACATACAAGGAGGCCAAGTGGAGACTGGGAAAGAACTCAAAACATAGAAAAACGGAACGAAGTGAGGTCAGTGTTTTGAATAGGATGAGTGGAAAAAAACGAATAACTGAAAAACTCTTCCCAATACAATAAAGTATCTCCGCCCTGCCGGGCTAACTTTGCAAAAATGGAGCAAAAAGGAGTTAAAGAAAAAAAGGGGGTCCCCGCTCCATAAAAGCTTCAAAAAAAACCGTAGGAGAGAAAAACGCTCCAGGGGGTTTGAAACGGTTTCGACCACTAAAACCAAGGGATGAACCAAATCTGGCTCCATCTCAGGGGGGGCACCCGACGGAAAGGCAAACTTCAGTGGAAAAAAGGAAATCTCTTGGACACCCCTATTATGCGCCAGGCGCGAAATAAAAGGACGGAAGTGTGGAAAACCCTTCCGTAGGAGGGCAAAGACGAATCACCCTGAAAAGGAAAAAGAGGACTTCCTGGAGAGCGACCGAGAGGGTGAAGAAGGGGAAAAATCCATATCTAAACAGGGGGGGACGCGGGGGAATAAGGGAAAAGAAAAAAAGGGGAAGAAAAAGCCGGATGAAAAATCATGACACCATCGTCAAAGAATGGAAGGAGATGACCCGGCTGATTTGGGAGGGAAAAAACGCAGAAATGCCAGATGGCGAAACAGATGTGGGTCGCGAGGGGCTAAAGTTAACTTTGTCCTCCACAAACAGTCACCCACTTCTACTGGGCTTAAAGATCGTGGGGAGAGCACCGACAGACCATCTACGTTTTTGACGAGATTCATAGATGGAAGAGCAAAGGAAATGGTTAATCCTAGCGTGGGGGGTACGTTGAAAAAAATGTGTTAGCTTCATGCCCGTGGTGGGAAAAAGAACGAGAAACACACCTACTTACCCTCTAACAGACACTCGACTTCTCACTGCAGGAAGCTCCGACCTTATCCGGGAGGGTCAAGCAATTTTCAATAAAGAGTGCCAGTCAGAAGGGGCCCGTGCTAACAAATTTTCAAACTCATCAAGCAAGTGGTCGAAGGGAGCGACGTTCATTGGGGGAGGGACTCTTTGGGCGACCGGTTCGGTTAAGGACTTGGGACCTCGTAGAAGAACCAAGCGGCGAAGTAAACAAAGGGAAGGGTCCCCGCAACTTCAAAAAAAGAGGGGTGGGGGGGGTTTTCAAAAAAAGACATCTGCTTGGAATGCTCGTCAAAAAAAAAATTATTATGTGTATGACCTCTGGAAAAACGCGTTCTAAACTGGAAACGACAAATGTTTCTAAACTCGCATAACGATTGATAAGTCTGAGAACCGGGGGAGCCTAGAAACTCTATCAGGAAAAACACAGAAAATTTGGGCTTAATTAGGTAAGTCGTCAAATGGTAAAAGAGCAAATTTTTGAGAGGGGGGGGGGTTGTAGGCATGAAAATGTAAAAGAGTGCCCGGTGTGCGGGGAAAAAAGGGGTGGGTTTGACACAGGCTTAAGCTGTCGAATTTCGACACTCCGTCGTGAATAGAACGTACGAAAATCATCGGACAAATAGAAAGGGTATCCTCCCACAAACGGGAGGGGTAAAGAAGAATTACGAGTCAAACTATTTGAAGTGGGAGCCACCCATGGTAAAAGGACACTAACGGACGTCGAATTGGTCTGACTCTTGCCTGGGGGGGGGGGGAAAACAACTATACAAACCGGGACTAATGTGTAAGGGAAACCCAAAAAAAACCACCCTATATTCAAACTGATACAGGGGAAGAAGTTGGTGGGGCTAAAAAGGGAGAATACATAAACGGTTATCGAGGAGTGGGAAACCTCGAAGCAAATTTGCTTGGGAACTTCTAAGACACAGGCAAAAGGAGAAAAATGGTCGGTAGGTAAAACGCTCAGGGGTGCGGGGGGGGTGCAGACCCGTCCAGAACAGTACTCCAAGCCTCCAGCGCCCGAAGGCACAAATCTCTGTCAAAAACGGAAACATCAGGCAAATAGAGGAAGATGACTTTAAAGGGAAAAACCGTACTCCGCCCCAACTCGGTGACAAAACTTGGCATGGACATCTGAAAAAAAATCGCGATTAGAATAAATAGTCGAACACTCAAAGGGAAGGGAAAAAAAATCGCTATGGTAACTTTGCGTCCCGGGCACCAATCCGCGGACAGATTATCCCGAAAGAATGGGGAAGACTGCAAAAACGGCCACCAGAGGGAAAAACGCCACGTGGGGCCCCAGCTCGCTGAGGCTACTCATATATGGAATCGAAAGTGAAAGTCGATGACAAGGACAATAACGATTCAAAACAATGGACACAAAAGGTGGTCTTCGGGAGGAAAGGAAAAAAGAAAAGCGAGCGAACAAATAGTACGGCCAGGCTGGCGCAGGTAAATCAAAGCCGGCATCAGATCAAAGGCTGAACCTGAGGTGGTCCGATCAAAGGACGGAAAAAGAAAGCGCGAAGGGGATACAGAAATTCACTCAGAAGGAGGAAAATTGGGGGGGACTCATCCGAGAAGTCTGGCAGGTCTCTAAAGAAAGGAGAGAATGGGGGGGGGGTCAAAAAGTCAGGGTGAGGATTCCCTAATTAGGGCGGTGCCAAACACATGAATCAGGGAGCGGAAGGGAAACCTCAGAAGGAAATTTGGAACCAGGGTCAAACGCGAGTTTGAAGACACCGCCCAAGTCAAAAAGGGATGAAGGGGGTCATGGAAGGAGGTTAAGAAGGCGGCGAAAGGAAAAAGGGGACATGGCCGGAAGGGATAGTTTTCAACAGCTCAGGTTTCCAGCTAAAAAAACGCAGCGAAACGATCACGGTGTGCACCCACAACCCCACAGCTGGGGGAAAACTAAAGGGTCGCGAAGCCCCTAAAGGGGGGATTGAAGGAATTTTGAGAAGAAGATCAAAAACCTCGACCAAAAACACTTGATCGTCTATTGAAGATCCGCGACGAGTCCCAGAATAAAAAGGTGGTCAGAGAAGTCGCCAATGCCTCCGGGGTCGGGGGACGAACTCGAAAAGAACCCAAAGGAAAAAGAAAGGAGAAAAAAACAACACACCAAAAAAAAAACAATCGTTAAATGAATCCAGTGGTGGCCAAGATCCCACTTTAAAAAAAAGGAGGAAATCGTTTCCGAGGAAAAACCGTGCCGTCGGGTCGAATCTTGATCCGGTACCGATGACGGCGAATTCAGGGGGGGGAACTGGTGCCGAAGGAACACCAACCGGTGTTGGACGACGCGTGGGGGGGAAATGGGCTTAAGTTTTAAACGAAAATTACCTAGCAAACGGGGTGGGCAACAACACAAAAAAAAAAAACTCAACCCACAAACCCAAACGGGGCAGTGCGGAATTCACCCGCTAGGAGGCGAGTAGGACGGGGCAGTAAGCAAGCAAACCCTATCTTAGGGAAAAAAAACATGTCCTTTTCGCAGCGAAAAGAGAGATGACAAAAAAAAAAAGGATGAGAAAAAAAAAGAAGATATGCCGCCACAGACAAGAAGTGACCAGAATGGAGAGGGGGGTGGAAGCCAAATAAAGCAAAGAATTCCTTACCCAAGGAATCAGGGGAAGGCCATAAGCGTGGCATAAGGAAAAGGAAACAACTGATCTTGTAAGCGCAAACGAGCGAAAAAGACAACATCGGAAAAGAGAGAGGGGGTTTTTGGAATTGCAAGGAAAACTTGTTTGGGTCTGCAGAAACCAAACAGAAATGAGGAGGGAAAGCCAAATAGGGGAAAGGACGGAGGGAGGGATCGGGGTATAGACGGTAAGAGAATAATGTTGGTAAAGGCGGTTGTGGTCCAATAAAAAAAATCGGGGAGCCTGCAATGAGCCATCGAAGTACGGTGGGTTTAAAGAAAACAAAAAAGGAACACAAACAGAAAAAGCCAGGGTCGTGACGGAGAAAAATCGACATCTGAGATCGTCAATTCCGTTCAAGGGGAGGTAGGATGGAACGAGAAAAATCTAAGGCCCAATGAAGGATCCGGGTGCGAATCCCCCAGTCACGGAACTTGACGGAATGAAAAGGGGGGAAACTCCGATCGTAACGCCCAGGAAAGCCTCGCACAAACTGCAGTCGAATAAAAAACCAGCTTAGAAGCAGGGGGGGGGGAAGGAAGTGAGGGGAAGACGCCACAAATGAAACCAGAACACAAGGGGAGCAATTGGGGGGGCAAAACGAAAGTCCTGTCACTGGAGGGGGGGCGTGTGGTAAGGAAAAAAGAGAAATTCCGCCAGATTGAGTGTTCAACAGCGGCGCGAAAAGATCTACAGTTGAGGGGGGGGACACTGGGAATTCTGAAAAGGTGCAAAACACCGCTGATAGACGCGGAAAAACGTCTTTCCGTGTGTGTATATCTTACTCAGAAGAGTCGGGATAATCAAAGCGAACCCAAGGGGGAGAGGGATATGGATCAACCCAAGAAAGCGAACAACGAAGGAAGGATGGACCCAAAAAACAGACAGGGAGACAAGCAGGAGCCGCTGTCAAAGTTGGTCGACCAGAGGAAAAAGAAGGATCTGGGGGGGGGGGGAGGGAAAAAAACTATGGAGGGGACTCAAATGCTTAGTGGGGGGGTGCCCGGAAGCGCTCAGGACACGAAAAGGGGGGAAGGGGGCAGTGGGGTTAGTCACGACCAACGAAAGCTCACGTTGGTAATCTAGGGCCTGGAGAATCGAAAATGGGGAACAGCCATAGCGCCTTAAGGGGGTGTTTTTTTTGCAAGGAGACATCCCTTGTGGGGACGATCAAAAGCTTCCATCAACTGTTTGATAACTACAGGGGAAATCCAGGGATTCAGAAAGTTACCCAAAACCTCTTTGGACAAAGGAGGACAGCGCGTTAAGGCACTCAGGAGGGCAGGACGAATGAAACGAAGAACGTTCTTGTGAACTGGGCGCGTAAAAAGCGTCCGAAGGTGTCCGAGAATAGACCGACACGGGCGGTAAAAGACTCCGGGGGTTGCAAAATCCAACGCCAGTCAGCCTATGGGTGCTATACACTCGACTAGCCCGGGGGTAGAAGGGTCTGGTAGGTGGGAATAGTGTCACGGTGCAACCCAGATAAGCGTGATTAAGGAACTCTTTGGAGGAGGGACCCAAAAAGAATCGGGAAAAAAACGGTGCATACCCGTATGGCGTCAGAAAAAAACAATCCCAAAAAGACATAGGAACGAAGAGAAATTGTCCAAACCGAAGATCTCGCTGGTCCCATGGTGTAAAAGAGAGGGGGGTTGATCGAGGTGGGGGGGGTGGGCAGCGAACAACAGGAAACAACTTGAGATAAGTCGGGACGAGCGGTTGAACCCGGAAGGCGGCCCAATTTTCGACAACGTGCGAGGGCAAAAATCTCCAAGGGCAGGCCCGCCCCGAGCCATCAAGATCAGAGCACTCACAACAACAAAAGGTAGGGGTAGGAAGAGGCTTCGGAGGGGAAGGAGGAGGGTAAATGGGGGGGGAACTAACACTGGTGTAACGGCTTACATACGAAAACGGGGAACTTCCTCACCAAAAGTGATGGAAGTTGGGGTCAGTCATCCACGAATTTAAACAACCTGGGGAGAGGGGGAGAAAAGGGTTCCTGTATATCTTGATGCGGTTATTGGGAAACGAATTAGTTTGAATGACAAAAAGAGCGGAAGATCAAAAAAAGGGGTCTTGGGAGAGGACTCAGAAGACCGAGAAAGCGGCTTCATCATCTGCCCGGGTTTTGACAGGATAACGAGGCAATAAAAGGGGGAGCAATCCACCTGCTAAACATGGGACCAAAAGAGGATTGGGTAAGCATAAAAAAGCTTCTCTCATCGGGCTATAGAAAAGGACAGAGAAGAAAAGCTTAACCGTGCGTGGGCGGTCAAAAGGGGGGAAAATAAAATTCTGCAAAGAAGGGAAGTAATAGCAGACGAAAACCACGAAAGAGTTACGGTAAATGCCGACATTTGAGATCCTGGTCATACTAAGGTGGATCTGACGAAGGGGGAAGACGGAAAAACGGAAGGCAACGCATGGGCCGAAAACCCCGGGGCCGCTCGTCTTCAAATCGGAGGAAAACTAAAATCAGGGGGGAAAAGAAGCGCAAATGACCGATAGAATTTGCAAGGGCGGGGTCCACGATCAATTCCTGGGCCGGGACGGTCAGGGGGGGGGGTGCGGGGAAAAGGATTCAAGGGGGAAAAGCGGAGGAGTCGGAAAAAAGGGGGGGGTCTCAAAAAAGGGGGGGGGACTGGTCCTCCGGGAAGATAAAAACAGAGAAGCCCAGGGGGACGGTAGGTTCTGATGTGAACGAGAAAAAAGAAGGATCAAAGGGGGGAGGGGGAAAGTTGAGAGAAGGCCAAAACAAAAAGGAAGCGGAGATCGTGAAAGCAACGATCTTCTTCTGGAGAGCTCAATTAAGGCGCATGGGGGAAGGAGACATCTGGGGGGGAACGAAAAAGGGGGGGATAAAAAAAAGGGTCGACGGCAGTGCAAACTACGAATCTGACTCACATGGGAACCCTAAAAGGGTCATTAAGGGAAAAGTTAATGCAAAAAAAGGAAAAAAATTTACATCCAAAGAAGGGGGGCCAAGTGGGGATGGATGAGCTCTGGGAGGGCACCCGAGGCGAAATACCAACCTATTGTCAGAACGTGGAAAAGGAACAGTCGGTCATGTTGTGAGAGGGCGCTGGCAAAAAGGAGTGCAAAATACTACCAAACATTGAACCGGACACGTCCCAGGAAAGATGAGAGGGGTTTCACATATTGGAAGAAAAGTCAATAACTCGCAATTACAGCCGGTTTCAAAAGGCTACAGGCTACGTTGCAAATTGGAGCCCATGAGAAAGGGGTGGTACCGGGGGGGGCAACGACGCTACTCGGGGACAAAGAAGTCGTCAAACAATCCTTTTGGGCATAAAAAAAGGAAAACGATTCCGAAAAACGTAGTACTTCAAAGGGAAAGAGAAATCTCTTTGAAAAAGGGGGAGGGGGGAATCGGGACGGGGGGACAACGAGAAAAAAGAAAGTTACAACACAAAACAGGGGGCACGACGATGGGGTACCTATGGGGGGCTGGAGGGAGATTTGACGCGAACAAGTACCTAAAGCCGGGTGGGGGAAGGCAAGAGGTGGGAGAAGTGGAGGATGGTACGGGGCGTAGGACCTGTGAAAAAAAAAACAGGAAGCCCTTCACAGTCCATTTGAGGGTCAACATCTGCCGGGAGGAGGTAAACCCCCCCCCCACACCCAAAACCCACCCAGATAGAGTAAACAAAAGAAAAGGGAGGGGGGGAAAAGGGATGAAAAGAGAGGAAAGGAGCAGAAAAAAAAAGTGACGGTGTTTGGCTGGACCCCGCCCGGAAAAGCTCTATCATACGTCAACAAAAACAAGAAAGAAGAAGAACAAAAAAAAACAAACCCCACAAAAAAAAAACCCCCACCAATAAGAGGGTAATCAGATCACACATTAACCAAAAGGGAGGGGGGGGAATTTGTCTTCCCTTCACAAAACTGACAAAGCCAAAAGGGTCCACGCGCCAGGCAAGACGGGGGTGTAAAATTAAAGGTGGACTTGGACGGTGAGTCTGCTACCGAAAGGAGTCGTAAGCAAAAGAGGGTGAAAGAGAGGTGGGCTTTTTACCGTGAAAGGATACTGGAAATCAAAGAAAGGAGCCTTTGGACAAAAGGAAGGAAGGTAGGGCAGAGGGGTCTGTATTTGGGGACAAAAAAATCCGAGGGAGGACAAAAGAAAGGGAGGAACAAGGACCTTGAAACCAATTCCAAAAAAGGGCCCATAGATAAGAATCAGCCTCCATATATTGAAAAAAGGTCATACTCTATGAAAAAACAAATCAGGAAAGAGGTTGGACCGCCAAAAAATTGTCGGGGAAGAGCTAGGTAAAAACCCTTCGGGGGTCAGACAGGAGATTGCTCTCAGAAAATGCCAGTAAAACACTCGCAGGGGGTTGCCCTCAAGGGGGGGTGGGGGGGGGAGGGGATTTCGCAAAGAGGGACTGGGGTATGGAAAAAGCAAATGATAAATCCCCGCATTGCTAGACCGAAAAAGGGAAAAACAAAAACGGCCTTGCAACAAGGTTACGTTTGGGGGGAAAAAAAAGGGGGAAAGAAATCTTTCTAAATCCAGGTTGGGGGGCAAAAAGATCCTTTGACCTTCCTTCGGATGTCAGCATTCAAATCCTGGTAACTACGAGAGCTCCAACCAAAGAAAAACACCGGACAGAGGGGAGGATCATGAGCTGACCTCCTTATTTCGGATGGGGAAAAGAATGCTGTTAGGGAAAAAAAAAAAACTAGATCACGTAATTCTCGAACATAAATAGCAGATAGGGGGGAAGTTCTTGGGTCTGGGTCCTAAAAAAACAAGTACTCTAAGAAAAAGAAATTCGCAAATATTGGTCGGGAGGGGGAAATCCAGTTACAAAGTGGCCCGCAAAGAAAAACCACGGCACACTTCGGCCGGGTGGGAGCTTTGCAAGGGGCACAAAGAGGAGGATCGGGGGTGGGGCGCCGGGATTCAAAGGAGGGAAAATCGCAGGGAAAGGGAAATGAAGGAGCCGGGGAAAGCGGTTGGGTTCTAGGGGACGCTCAGGGGGGGGGATCCCATCGGGAGGGGGGGGTCATAACACGCAACACCGACCAAGAACAAGGGGGGAACTGCAAGGGGACTCAGGACTCTTTCACCAAGAAAAAGGTGGAGTATGCCGACATCGAAAGTGAGAAGGACCAGGAGCTGAAGGGCACGAATGAACAGCCTTTGTCACTTGTGGACCTTACTAGTGGGGGGGGGGGACGGGGAAATACCGAGGAAAAAGGTGAAAAAATTAGTTACCAAACCGGGGCAAGAATGTCGTGGGACTATGGGGTGGCAGACCGAAAAAGAAAAAACCACATGCAAAACGAGGGGGCAAGGTTCGCACATCGAGGAGGGGCTTCTGGAAGGAGGCGGAAGAAAGAACACACAAAGCCCCTCAAATGAAACAGGAAAAGGCAGGCTACAACGGTACGAAAGTATTTCTCCATACGAAAAACTTGGGGTTGGGGGCTCTGGGAGGAAAAAAAGGCAACTCATAACCTGAGATAACTAACTAATTGGGGCCCAATAAAGGTAATTATTCAGAGTAAAGGGGGGAACAATGGGAGAGGAACCCGAGCGTTTTGATAAGAGGGGGGTTGGAAAAAAAACCCATGAATTTACAAACTTCATGGGTTAGGGGAAGAGGGTTTAAGATTGGGGGGGGTGCGTCAGAGTCCAAAACGACGGGACACAGCACGTCAAATCGATCGAAAGAGAAGGGGAAGATCAAAAACACAAAAGGAGGGGAGAAAAAGAAGGAGAGATGGTGATTGAAAGGGGGGGGCTATCAACTGTCTTCACGAAAGGTCAGGGGACTAGGGTCAAAAGGAAAAGGAGACTCCAAAAAGAAAAGGGGCAGAAAACACGTGGGTCTTCACGTAAACAACCACGAGGTTCCAAAAGGGGAGAGGGGGGGGGGGGAAGGGGGGTTAAAGACGGAAAAGAAAGGAAGCGGAATGTCGTTGCAAAGCAGGGGGGTTAGGGAGAAGGGAAGAAAAAAAAGAAAAAAAACATGAAAAAAGTTGGTAGGTCGCGGCCTCTCACGAAGCTTAGGGACATCGAAAAGAAGGTGTTAAAGAAGCAAAAAGATAAGGAAAAAAGAAGATCAAGCGCATCCGTCAAAGAACTCCCAAAGGGAGCCGGTCGCCGGGGTCAAAGACAGTCTAAGAAAAAAAGCGACAGGAACAGAGGAAGACCGGAATAAGGGGAGGAAAGACTTAAAAAAGGGGTCCAGGGGAAGCCTCCATGGCTTCAGAATAAAGCGCGTCAATGGGAAAAAGGAGGGGTCAGAAGAGGAAAAAGGGGGGTCAGGAGGCCCTTCAATAAAGAGGAAAAAGAGGGGCGTAACAATATTTTAAGAGGAACAACAAGGGCCCAAGAAAAAAAAATGGGCAAGAAAAAGGGAACGCCGACGAAACTTCACGGTTGGTAATCGAGGGGACCAGACGGGGAAACGAAGAAAAGGAAATGGGGAAAATGAATTCAAAAAGAAAGACAGGCGAAAAAAGTGGGGGGGGGGACTGACGACTTCTGCAATATAGACAGGGAAAAAAAAGACCAAAGAGGTGTGGGTAAAAGATCCCGGAATGAAAAAGGGGACTCCGGAAGGGGAGAAAAAGGAACCGGATAGACGAGGGGATCAAAGTTTTTTAAAGACCAGGATCGGAAAAATTGAGACAAAAATTCCTCAAAAACAGAAAAAAAACGGGGGAGGATCGGTTGGGAGAATAAATCACCACAGAGTTCCTGGGTCTTTGGAATGAGAGGAAAGAGGGACTGATGGGTGGAACAGAAGAAGAGGGGGGGGATGCCGAAAAAATGGGGAGAAACAGGGGCAGGGGGTTTACTTCGAAAATCTCAAACGTCGTACCTAGATTTGGGGCGGAAGGGATTTTCCGTCAAAAAAAGGGAAGCAAACGGGCGGGACTTGGAAAAAAGAAAGGGGGACGCTTGGATGTGGTGAATCGTCGCAGGTGAAATGAAAGACCCAAAGGTCCTATCTGTTTGGGGAAAAAGATCGGGTTAAAAAAATAATGCAAAAAGAGAGAGGTTGAAAAGAGGTGCCCGCAAAGTCCGAGCACACGGATTGGGGCGACCAGGAGGGTATAGTTAGGACCAGGGAAGCAAAATTAAAAAGAGAAGGTAGAGTTAGACGAAGGCACACCAAGATTGGGGGGGCAGGTCCAGCCGAAAAGGGCTCCTGGGTCTGGAAGGCACCCCGCGGTAACTATTACGCCAGGAAAAAAAAGGGGGAAAAAAAAAAACTCTGGGGGGGAAGAAAAGAGGGAAGGTGCCCGCTGAAAAAGGATACGTAACAAGAAAGCGTGACTTTGTAGGCGGAGGGTCAGTTTCGGCGGCATAAAAAAAAAAGAAAAAAAAAAAAGTTCAAACAACAGGGGGGAAAGGAAGCGGTTGAGGGGCTGAACGTGGGGACAAGTTACAAGGGGGAAAAATCACGGGGGGGGAAGGGTGCGAGGGAGTTACAGGAGGAGGGTACTTAGTGCGAGAATGACGGGTGAGCAGGGGCAAAAAAAATGACAAAGAATCAAAAGTGGGTCGGGGGGCATTCTGCGGGGGGGGAAGACGCTATGAAAAAAAAACAAAAAAAAAAAAAAAAAAAAAAAAAAACAAAACGATGAAGGAGGGGTAAAAAGATGGATGCCAGCCAAAAGGGAACAAATGTGTGAAGGGTGAAAAAAAGGGAAGGCCGACAAGAAAAAAAAAAAAATACGTCCGGGAAAAAAGAAACCACCCGGGGGAGTTAAAAGGGGGTACAAAGAAAGGCAAAAACCAAAAGGGTGGCGACTAAAGGAATAAAAAATCAGGTGAAAGAGTTCAACACCATTTTGGTTGTGGGGAATTCCTGTAACGCCGAAACCTAAAGGCCAGAGCCAAACCAGCTAGCAAAGGAGACGATTTCAGGGGAAAAAGGTGCGGAAATTGGTCAGAGGGGAAACAAAAAGAATGAAACCTGAGTGGAAAACTGAAAAATCAGGGAAAAAAAGTTTGAAAGACAAACGTAGTTTCGTGACCAGACCAAAAAGGACCCATGGGAGAAAGGGGGCAGTCTCAAGAAGGAGGAATCGAAGAGAAAAGATAAAGAGGAGAATAAATTGGTTCGGGAACTCTGGCTGGGACCAAATGGAAGGGGAAAGAAAGGGGTGTGGTATCTCCAAAAAGGAAAGTGGTCGGGAATAAAACTAAAACCAGGAAGTCGCTTCAAGAGGATGATGACAACCCTTGGGTCTAAAATAAAACCCTCAAAGGAAAGGAAAGTGTAGGTAAAAGGGAGGACAGCGGAACCGTGGTTTGGTGATTCCTGAAAAGATCTCTTCCCAATCAAACGAGGGACGGCCCTTCCCGGAGAGGGGGGGGGGGGAACTGAAAATAAGATTAACGACCAGCTAAGGAGGTTCCGCGGGAGGAGGGGAAAAGAGGAAAGTGAAAGGTGGTGCCCGGACGGCAAAGTTATGCATCGCGGAAACCGCTGATACCGACCAAAGAATCCAGTATAAAAAAAAAAAACAGACAAGGGAAAAATAGGGAAAAAAAAGGAACCACAGGGGGCCTATTGGGGAAAGATAAAAAAGTCTGTAAAGTAGGGGAAGAAGGCACGAGGAAAAGGGGGAATTTTGTGAATGGTGTGTTTGTCAAAAGAAAAAAAAAAAAAAGAAAAAAGGGAGGGTACCAGAGGGTTTTTGAAAAGGGAGGGAAACAAAGCAGGTGGGAGAGAAAAAACTGAAGGGTCACAACGGATAGATGGAGTCCCAGAGAAACAGAGAAAAAAACACGAAAAAAAAGAACAAAAGGGGGGAAGCTGGGGCTGTATCAAACAAAAAGGCAAAACGCCCAGAGGGAAAGCAAAAGGTGGGGGGTTGCTCGAAAGTAATATCATGAAGAGATGTAAAGGGGGGGGGGGGGGGGCAAAAGGAAAAAGAAAATCAGAAAAGAAGGGGAGTGGGTGGATATTTCAAGGGGGTCCTTGGGAAAGAGCAAAGACCCACTGGGTCAGGACACGAGGAGAAAAAGTATCCTAGGGAAGGGGAAAACGGACAAAAGGGACCGATTTGGAATCGGGTACAGACGCAAGTATCAAGGCTAAAAAAGGGAGGCTGAGACGGAACCGCAAAAAAAAGGGGAAAACTCTTGGGTCCCGTGGGGGGGGCACCTGAGAGGGACTTTAAACGAGGACGCTGCAAAGCCTAGTTTGTCCGCGGGCCCAAAAAAAAAAAAAGAAAAAAAAAAAAAACCGGGGGGGGCGATCGAGGGGGAGGGAAGCATACAGAGTTCTGTTCTGAATCGGGAAACGGGAACCACCCCAAAAAAAAAAAAGAAAAGCAGGTGACGCATTGCGAGCAAACGGAAAAAATCGGGGGTATCATCGGAAGGAACGATGTGGTGATCTGAAATGGGAAAGGAAAACTTACGGAAGAGGAGTCAAGAAAAATTGGGTTACTAAAAACGACGCCAGATTGGGGGGAGAACAAAGGGGGGAAAGCAAAGAAAAATCAAGGGGGGGGAAGAGACTAGTTGTGGCTCTAAAAAAAATGGGTGGGGGAGCCCCTTGGGGGTCTCAGAATTGAAAAAAACTGAAGCAGGAAAAAAAGAGTTCGAAAAACTCCTTAGAAAAAGTCTGAAAAATAAAATAGAATAAGATCCGCACAAGAGAATGGGAGGGGTAGGAAAAAGAAAAGAGGGAAGATTCCAGAAAAAGGACCAGTGAGCCGTGGGTCCTGAGAAAGAAAAACGACCGTCTGAATTCAGTTACCTCTTTCCTGGAAAACTTATGCAAGGCAAAACATTCAGTTAGGGGAAACCCAAAACAAACGGGGAGGGAAAAAAAGGAGAGGGGAGAAAAGGGGGGCAATCAAGTGGTCATCTCAATTTCGGCGTGAAAAAAACAAGAGAATGTGGGGGGAAGTGGGGAAGAGAAAATATCGTGCTGGACTGGGGCTGGAGAAGAGAGCATAAAAAGTTAGGTCCATACTATAGCTGGTTTGGCAAGAGAAGAGCAGAAGGAGAGGAAACGACTCCCCTCGAAGCGCGAAGGAAAGGCTAACACCAAAGAGGATTCGAAGGTTACAAAATCAGGGCTAAGAGGGGGAGAGGGATGAGAGGAAAAACTCTACTCCTCCACAGATGCCTTAATGAAAGGACCAGACGGGTTAATAAAAAAAAGAAAACTCATGCGCCTAGGGGAAAGGCGGGAAGGAAAGGGGGAGTGCTAAAAAGCGCCAGATTGGCTTGCTTAGACGGTCCTGGATAAAGTGATGACGGAAAAAAGAGGGTCTAAAAAAAAACAACGGGGAAGTAAAAATTAAAAAAAGTCAAACAGAGGAGGCATCTCATACGGACCGAGCCAACAAACGTGATCTTTCTATTCCGGGCAAAAAAGGTGGCTCACTGAGAGAAAAGGCAAAAAAACAAGGGGGGGTAATAAAGGGGGGGGGAGGACAATTAAAAGCGACAGCACCAATATGGGGGCGCTCACATGGAGCAGGGTGGGATCAGGGTGAGAAGAAAGCTCCTGAGGAAAATTCTGAAGGGAATTTGGGGGGGAGATAAGGAGGTATCACCATAAAAAAAGGCATCCTGCCGGAAGAGAAGGAGGGTAGGCACAATCACAGCCCAGGGGTGTAAGAGGGGGGGATGAAAAGCGAAAAAAAAAAAGGGAAAAGACGCAGTGGGTAAGTTTGGACTCAAGTATTAGTCAAACTCAAGTTGCCACAATACGTCGATCACGAAGCAGCGAAAAGAAAATTAAGATAGCAAAATGTGGGACAGCAAAAAAAGGAACAAAGGAGGAAAGGCAAACAATGCAGGGGGAAAGGGAACGGACATGGGAGCAATTCACTCGTAAAAATACCCTACCCCCCCGATGGGCAATAGCCTTTTTTTATTAAAAAGAAAGTGGGGGATGCCCGGACGGAGAGTTGGGGGTGGAAAGCAGAGGGAAGACAAGGAAGGGGAAAACCACCGTCTCCCTTACGGGGGGTACCTCAAAGGGAAAAAAAAAAAAAACGTCATCCAAAACTGAAGTGCAGCGAAAGGGGAGAAGCACGAAAATTTGGGCGCTCCAGCAAGCAAGGGGCTTCCGTCTGGAAAGGGGAAAAAACACAAAAAAAACACGAAAAAAGGGGAAGTAGACGCTGGGAAGGAAAAAAACCGCGGGGAACTGTCCGGGAAAGGCCCCTATACCGACCTACTCCAAAAGCAAAACGAAAGGAGTGGTAAGAGGGGGGGGGAGGGGGGACGAAAATTGGGAGGGGGACGAAGAACCTTCGTAAACAGGGGGGGTCACGAGAATGGACCGATGGGCTGAAGAATGGGAAATTACATGGGGTAAAATTGGACCGGGGAGGCCGAAAGGTGATGTCAAGGGAGGGAAGAGACGGAGGGAGCGACTGACTGGAAACCCCGAATCCATGTCGGGTAAAGACATGCGCGCACCAGGGGGGCAAAAATCTCACAACAAACAAAGGAGGGGGAAAGTGCCGGGCGATCCAGGGGGAAAGAAATGTAGAAAGGGGGAAAAAAAAATGGAATACCACCCACTACTCATTCCTTAAACCCTAAAAGAGGAAGAAAATAAGAAAAAGGTGTTGCAAAGGGAAAAAACCATATGATGGAGGGGGGAAAAAAAGGGCAAGCAACCAGGAAACGTACCCCGGAGGCCAATGACTCATTGAAACCTTGTGGGGGTGGATTGAAACACAAGTTTTCCCACTAGTCGTCCGGAAAAAAAGAAGCGAAGCCCGGTTGAAGGAGTCTAGTGGTAAGGGGGATGAGGGGAAAAAGGGAAAAAAAATCCTTCATCTTGCCAAGCTGGGACTTCGGCCGAAGAGGGTTAAAAGGGTAAAAAAAAGTGGATAAACACATTGGAGTTCGCGTCCGGGAAAGAAAAACTTGAAAAAAAGGCGGTCTTAGAAGAAATCTCAGAAGGAGGGGAGGGAGGGAGGCAAAGGGCTAGATATTTCCTCTATAGCGGTCCCAAAAGGTCGGGAAGGGGCTCGAAAAGAGAAGTGGGAAAAAAAGTGGGACTAGAGTGAAGAAAGGGAAAGGGCCTCTCAGAGGGGCAGGGAAAAACCCACGCGAATAAAAATCCTCGAAAAGAGGGGGGTCTACGGTTTAAAAAATGAAAAAAACGAAACAGAGGGGACTCCAAGACGAAGAGACGGAAGTCACTAGGTCACTTAAAAACGCTGGGGGGGGTGGGAAAAGGATGTGCCTTTCCATCTCGGTGATCGTGAAAAAAAGCAGGAGGAAAGGGTTGGGGTGGGGGGGAACAGTGGTCTAACTTATTCAGCGCCTGGGCACTCGACCACCTAACTTTTGGAACTGCCTGCCGCCCCGAACTTGAATGAGGCAAATAACGAATCAGGAAAAAAAAAACACTAAAAGCAGGGGGGGGATGGGGGTGGCTCAAGGGGAAACCGTCTCCATGAAAGGGGGACAATTATCTCATAAAGACACCGACGGATCAGGAAGTCCCGGAATTTAGGGTGGCAAAAAATCCCGAGCACAAAAGCAGAATTTCGAAGAAAAAAGGGGGGGAAAGCAAGCAGACAGGGGGTTGGGAGGGGCAAAAACTGGAAAAAGCGTCAGAAAAAGGGGGGGGCCCCAGGGCAAGGTTTGGGTCCAACTGGGAACTTGAAAAAGCAAAGGCCAACCCATCGATAAGGGACCAACGGTGGTGGAGGAGAAAAGGAATAAAAGAGAGGGAAAGCACAATTTAACACAGCGTCTCCGGGGGATTTGGCAAATGGCAAATGAAGGTTGGGGTTAACTAACCACAATGGACTTTCGGTAAAGGGGAAACTGGTGAGGGGGGTCCTACCAGGAAGTTGAAAGGGGACCACTCAATGACGCGGACGAAGTTGGGCCAGCGGTTGCATCCCCAAAAAAATCGGGGGGTGAACGCTCATTCTAAAATGAAGGAGAAGAAAAAAGGGGGAGAAACGAAAGGGGCATTGGGGGCTCGGGGGGGGTTCACTCAAGAGGTCCCTTTTGGCAGGAGAAAAAAAATCTCCTATTTTGAACCGCGCAAAAGAACCGTTTGCAGAGCGCCAGCAGCAAAGTAGTTCAGGGGAGGGAAAGAATGTCTCAGGCACAAATAACGAACAATAAGAACAGGGAAAGCTTCCCCCAAAAAAGGGGGCTGAGGAATAAATGGTAAACGCCGTTGGGATCGGAGAGCAGGCAATCACACGCAAAAGCCAAATACTTGGGACCTATTTAAAAGGGGGAACACGACCTCTAGTCCCCAGTTTATGTATGGGTGCAAAACTGAGGACAGGTTTGATCGAGGGGGGGGGGGTTGGTGCTTAAGACGCGTCACTCCGGGGTCCAAAAGGGGAGACAGGCGGGGTGGCGCCGTGGGCGGGGAAAGGAGACTAAAAAGGAGAAAAAAACTAAATCTATCCCAGGCCCGAACGAAAAGATGAAGGACATTCGTAGATACGAAGAAGCAAAAAAAAAAAAAAAAAGGGTAGGGGATTGAAAATCATGTCTCTTGGGGGATGAGACCTGTGAGGGGAAACTACATTCGTTAGGAAAACTAGAAACCCAATGTCAAAGGGGCGCACAAGGACTGGCTAAGGGGCCATGTCCGCACCAAACGATGAGGGGGGGAAACAGAAGCCTGGGTGTGGGTTGGAAGTCAATGACAGGGAAGCGTGCAAGTAGGAAACTGAGCAATTGGGGGATAAAAGAAGGGGGAAGAGGTTGAGGAGAACATGACACAATCCAAAGAGGCCATCCGAGACTGGGTGAGACCGCCGGAAGCAGAGGAGGAGAGAGTCTCGGAAACGGGCCTAGAATTAAACCATAATGGAGGGAGCGTAAAAAAAAAGAGGGACGATCTCATAATTGAAATTCGCAAGAAAAACGCAAAAAAACAAAGGGGAAACGGCAAAGCTACCCAAGGTGGGAAGAGGGTAAAAGAGAGAGGGGGAGAAGCGACGGAAACTTTCAGGGGACCAGTCAAGTCCTAAAGGGGCGGCAAGTTGTTTTTCCCCGGAAATTAGTAGAAGTGGGGAAGGTAAACAAAAGGATGGGATCGTACCCCCTGAAAATAAAGGGCAAAAAGACAAGAGGCCCCGGCGAGGGGAGTGACTCTCTTAAGATCTAGGTGAGCCCCAAATACAGGGAAGACTAGGCTTTATGGAACTAGAAAAATGCCAGGACGTGGGGGGACTGGGCACCCGCGCAACACAAAAGTTTCATCGGCAAGGGGAGGGAGGGCGTGGGGAGGGGAGGAAAAGAAGCCGGCAGATCAAGTACACGACTCGAAGTGTGGCAAACGAGAATAACCAAGCTAGGGGGGAAAAAGGGACGAAAAGCGAAAGCCGGCGGGGAAAAAGAATACTCAAAAGACTAGGGCCGGCGGCTCCAAGGACAAACTCTTAAAAGGGTGGAAAAAGAAGGGAGAAGGTAAGGGGGAGACGGGGGAGGGGAAAAAAAATAAGTTTCAGTCCTCTCACCGAAAAAAGGGAGGAAGAGAGTCCCAAACTGCAAAAGGCGAAGTGCAGAGGCACGGAAGGAAAAAACTTGAAAAAGACTGAGAGGGAGGAAGGGGGAAACTGGAGAGGTCTAAAAAGGAGAAAAAAAAGGAAAGTGGAATGAGTTTAGCTACTTTGGAGGACTACAACCGGCGAAGGAAAAGTTTGCATAATGTCAAAAAGTAGCGACCCAACCAGGGGAGGACCGAAGGGGAAGTCGGAGGGCTAACCAAGTGGGGGGCGTTCCGACAAGAAAAAGAAAAGAGGAACATTGGGGGGAAAAAGAGGTAAAACAGGAAAAGAGGCTCACGAGGTAGGAGTTACACAAACACGGCGGACATGGGGGAAGTTCAAAGGTCTGGCCGAACACACCCAAAAAAAAAAAACAATCCATAAGAATGAACTCTGCAGAGCCCGGTAACGAAGGGAAGAAAAAAAAGAAAGGAGAGGGGTCAACAAACGGAGGAACTGCTGGAACCTCTTGGGCGTTCAAATTCGGTGCGGGGAAAGAAACCGGATTGTGAAACCAAAGGGGGTCACGAGGTGGGAAAAGATGGGGGGGAGGAAAAAAGGGGGAAATGGGGGGGGAAAACGGGGGGGAAGTACAAAAGAAACTCCAGTTTTGAACTTTTCACTAAGATAGTCCCGCAGGGGAGGAGGAAGAAATGCACCGTGCTGTTAAGCCTCAATCCATGGGAGGGGGGGGGGGAAAGGCTGAGCGTAGCTAATGATCTCAAAAAACAAAAAAAAAAACGGAGGTATTAAGGAAAAAATATTCAAAAACGCTCAAAATGACAAATGGGGGGGAGCTGGGACAAGAAAGGTGTCAAGCTCTCAGACAAAAACCCCAGACAAGGTTATTCAAAAAACCAATGACCCCCCGGGATGAATACTTGTACTAAAAAAAAGACTAGGGAAAAGGGGTTAAAAAAGGGAGGAGGTGGAAAACCAACTTTTTTGTAAAAAAACGGTGAAGGACGGTTTGGGGGTCAGGGGGAAAAGAGGAAAAAAAAAGGAAGCGGGGTAAATAGAGGAAAGGGACGGGTTGGGGGAAAAATTAGCAAGGGCACAAGGCCACGTTTGGGAAAAAATCGATGGAACAAACGAAAAGATCGTAAAAAGGGGTGACAGAGGAGGGTCGGGGAAAGAAAAAAGGGAGAACCATGGCGGCCCCTCTAAAAAAACGAAGGCGCGCAACGGTCAGATCAACGAAAAGACAATTGGGGAAAAGAGAGGGTGTCACCGAAGGGAAAAACGGAGGGCAACCAAAAATACGCGTCCCCAAAAAGCACAGAAGGTGACGGAAGAGTTGGCAAAAAACCCAGGGGGGGGGGGAATCTTCTCGCGCAACTCGGACAAGGGGGCAAAACGCCGGAAGAAGAAAAAGCCAAGAAAGGAAAGCAAGCAGGAAAAGACGGGGGGGGGGTATCAAACGAGTAAAAAAAAAATGAATCCTAGCAGCATGGATGGGGAAGGCCGAAAAACAAAAAAAGAAGCTGGAAAAACAGGGGGGAAGAAAGGGGGAGGAAAAGGCCCACCTTGTTATTTCTCGACGCGAAAAAAAAATAAAGTTAATGGGGGGCACCTTAAAGGGAGGGAAAAGGAGGGCATCATAACGCTTGTCTAAAAAAAACCAACGCGCCTAAAACTCTAAAAGACCGGCGAAATTAGGAAGAGAGGGGTAAAAAATTAAAATCGGGGCATCAGAACTCCAACGGATGGCAGATGGGAATCTGGGGAAACTAAGTCTACAAGTCAAACCTTAAAATCGCGCAAAAGCAAAGAGAAAAAGAAAGGCGAGGCAAGATATTATGACGAACCAACGAGGAAAAAAAAAAGAAGACTGGAAGAGTGGTACCTCTAAAAGGACCCTTTGAGCCGAGAGACCAACAAAGCTCAAAACTCGGGCTTTAAAAGAACCTGGAAAAAACAAACGACCCAAGCACACGAATCTACAAAGTGGGTTTGGGAAGAAGGAAAAAATTAAATGGAGAGAAAAAAAGGATGGGGGTCCGGGAGAGTTTTCTTGGTGGGTTAACAGCACAGGGCGGGGGGGGGGGAAAAAAAAACGATCACAAATCTTGTTACAGATCACGTTCAAAGAAAAAGAGAGGGGGGGGAAAAGGTTTACCGAAGGGGTTTCATCGAAGGCTGTGCCAAAAGGAAATAAGGGAGTTCTTGCAGAAAGACGCTCAGATGAAGAACGTGTGGTTTGGGGGAAGGGTTCAGGGACGGATGGGGGGTCTCTTTACGGGGTGCGATGCGGCGGGTTGGAATAGCAGGGAAAAAAGGAAAAGGGTTGGGGAGGTCTGCTTGGCGACAAAAATGGTTCTGGGATCGTCGAAAAACCCATGGCTAATGGGTTAATACAACTTGGGAAAGATGGTGGCGGAAAGGACCAAACCTGCAAGTAAAGAAAAAAAAGGGCTCAAACATCTTCGTGAAAAACAAAACCAGAATAGATCAATCATTGGTCAAGGGATGGAAAAAGGCTCGTCAAAAGGGTCCCTGTTATTTTATACCCGAGGACAAAAGTGTGTACGCAGGGGGGGTGGCTGGAGAAAAAATAACTGTAAGCAAAGTACGGTGGGGGACTAAAGAGGTGGTGCATACCTAGTTCAAAAGGGAGTCTAAGGGCCGGTTCGGTTTAAAAATCTATGGACCTGCACGGTCTGGGGGACATCAG
>Ga0179593_1319304_pt1 | contig 22981 bp, 16 predicted proteins | sample CZODoug2_1_08_16_FD_185931 | JGI IMG/M metagenome (GOLD analysis project Ga0179593, IMG submission 185931) | Vadose zone soil fungal communities from Angelo Coast Range Reserve, California, USA - CZODoug2_1_08_16fungal (PacBio error correction) | ecosystem: Environmental > Terrestrial > Soil >...
ATAGGAGAAGGTCGTGGGTACTCAAGAAGGGGGGCGAGCGCTAAGCTATCTCTTTCTGCAAGCTGGGGATCAGACTTAATGAATGAGGTGCTGCGTCCGAGCTGGTGGGGGGGGGCGAAGGGAAAAATACTGGGAGGACATGCGGACAAACGAGGGGGACGCGTCTCTGAGAGAGAATAGGTCAAAAAGCTATCGGGGTTCGTACAGTTCAAAGACTGGGGATATCGCGAAAACAGAAAGGTCAAATGTCAGAAGAAATCGGGAGAAACACCGTTTAAAAGCATAAGGGGTCATTTTAGCGAAAGGAAAGGGAACACACGCGGGGCATAACTGACCGCGTCACCGGGTCCTCACCTCCTCTAAAAAAAAGGAAAAAAAAGGTGACACTTATACCAAAAAGTCAGATTTTGGGTGCTCGGTGAGGAAACCCCCCACCCCAAAAAAAAAACAAACGGGGGTCCGTATTGAACCTAGTTCGTCTGCTAAGTCAAGGGTGGCGAGGAGAGACACTGGAAATTCTTAGGGCGAGAAATAGGAGGCGGAGGAATTCTCCGAGAACGGCATCACACCATGACAAGGCCCGAGCTGAATCTCTGAGATCCGTCTGTAGAAAATCATTCTCTTAAACTGAATCGCGAGGCGGCTCCTCATGGTCAAAAACTGGCGTATAAAGCTTAGTAATGCAAAACTCTACTCATCCTCGACTCAGAGGGACGAGTACTCTCTCCCGCACAGGGGGAGAACAAGGTGGGGGGGACTTCAAGCGCGTGAAGGACCTGGTAAGGGCGAAGTGGTGGTGGGGGGGGGGGGGGGGGTGGTGACGTTGCCACCAAACGAAGGGAGGTGCTATACTGGACGGGAGCAGGGTGAAAAGTGAATTAAAAAAAAATAAATCTAGGCAGCCGTGATGCCGACAATTTCCTTACGTTGCAAAAAAAAACTTGGTGAAAAGGAGGGAAAGTATGTTTTCACTACACCGAAGTTACAAAAGGAGTTTCGATCTAAACGATACTGTCGCGGGCGTCCCCGACGAAATTCCGAAGGAGGGGAAGGAATTTTAAACCATAGAAAACAGCTTGACCGATTTTACTATAGTTGGAGGAGGGTTTAAGCAAGTAGGCGGGGCACTCAGATCCCAGAGCACACAGAAACTGCGTGGAGGGGGGCTCTCAACTTAATCAACAAAAAAAAAAAACCTGCGGTCATAATCCGGTTTAGTTGAAGCTTCTCTCGTTAAGAGAGCCAGATATCCTGGAAAATTACGGGAGCGCACTGGGTTCTATACTTTGCTTCAAACTTCGGAGAGCCGGGGCCGGAGGCTCCCTAATTTCATTGGTTAAGACAAGATTCCGGCGGGCTGTGCCGGGAAAGAGACGAAGTCTAATCCACGATTTTCTTTCTAAGATCCACAGTCGTATCGAAGGGAAGGCTAAGGGCAGTAGGCAAAGTGGGGCGTCGGTGAAACTAGTTCTGAGAAATCAGAAGGGGAGATGAAACGCGAATTGGGCTCCACCCAGAATAATCGGGGGAAAAAAATTGGATAGACTTAGGTGGAAGAGGTGTAGTCGGCTGGGTCCTGGAGTGAGGTGCGCAAAAGGGATGTGGTGAAACATCTTTCTCCCGCAGAAAGGGTGACGAGACTCTAGCAATCGGGTCTGGGGGCTGGCACACATACGGGGTTATCAACCTAAGGTAAAAATTCAAACGGGCCGGGGAACAAGATGGTCAAAAACTAGGAAATAAAGTGACCTGGTGAAGGTGCAATCTCCTTCGAGAAGGGAGCTCAATGAGAGCAGGGAAGCTTCTTAAAAATCAGGGGAGGAAAAACAAAACCGTTGGGAGCAAGATGGCCAAGGCATCTATACCTCGGTTATTTAAAAACACGGGGGAGGACAATAATTGCCAAGGGGGCACAGTTTGACTTCCGGGGGGGGGCAAATCAAACCACCACTGGAGCCTCAGCACATCTATCACTACGGTCACTTATTCAAATAGCTTGAGTCAGATCTCTGGGGCAGACTGCCCTCCAGGGCGATAACACTTCAGACCAAATCTCAGAGAACGATAGTAGACTGGATGAAATCCACGACTCTTGGTCGTTAGGGAGGGGTGGACGAATTACACCGGCGGGGGGGAAAAAGGCTGACACTGAGACGGGATCAAATGATTGGTAGCGCATGGGGTGGGGATAACCGAATAAAAAATCTACCTCTCACCCTGCCCTACTGGGTGTACAATACACGGGCCAACCAACTCGAGCTTTCTCATAGGGCCTTCACTCATCAAGGTCTGGAACAAAGTCCTGGGGCGCAGCAAGAAAATGCTTAGTCTAAAGGTAAATCCTCATTTGTGAGACACAAGATTCCATCTGGATAAAAAAAAGGAGCGGTTGAAAAGTCAAACCATTAGTGTGGGGAAAATCGTTAAAGCGCGGGATGCTCTCGCGCAACGTGAAATGGGGAGCTCCGAACGGGACACACAGCGCAGGAAGAGGCTCTCCCTCGCCACGTCCGAGGAATACAAGCAGGGGAAAAGAAACGCCGGCTCCGCTCAACAAAACAACGGAGGAGGGAGACCTCTCTTCTACCCTAGAAAATCAGAGCAATACATTCTCGGGGATAGCGAAGAATCGAAGGGCGAACTGGAGACAACTTTTATCCCAGGAAAAAGACAGAGAAAACATCGAGGCAAACGGCAACACCAGGTTTTCTGAAAACGAAGGAGAAGGGGGGTACCACTGCTCCGAGCTTGAGCACTTCTTCAAGGGTGAGACGCCGACCGGGGGGGCCGACAAAGGAAACCCAGAGGGAGTCAGGTGGGTGAATATTCTCGAGGCAGAAAAAGAGGGGTCTTGTAGGGAGATGAGTAGTGGGAGTGAGGTGGAAAATACAAAAGTACATTCAAGAATTAAATCCACCAAGAAAGGTGGAGAGACAGTCATCACTATTAAAGCACAGACGAACGGGGAGGAATTAAGAAGGTCGGATGGAGTCCACTTTTATGAGCTTAGGGGGGACAAGCAGTCAGTAAGGAGAAGAGAGAGTTCCGACTCTACAAAAAGGGGGATTCGGGGAGAAGGGATTGTGATTAATCTGGGAGGTTAAATAGGGGTCTAGGGTGGGAGAAAAGAAACGATCCCAACTTGGTAGTAAAAAAAAGAGAGGATAAAGTCTGTAAAGAGGATGATCCAACCTTAGACTCTTCAATCGAACGAGGAAGTCGTCTAGCAGAGGATAATATAAGATCTGGTGTGCACCCTAACCTTACAGGCGGGATGTGGTAAGAAAGGAAGCTTTCCTCACTCCCTACGTTAGGCGATTGTAAGAAAAAAGAATAGGGTTGGGCCCAGCCAAGACTATCAAAAAAACAAAACAGGCGAAGAACCGTACTGTTCAAATACTGGGATCAGCGAGACCCAAGGAAAAACACTGCACATCTCCCAACTGTGAGGATGGTCAATCTATGCTAAAGGGTTGCCCAGAGGCAACGCCCAGGCGACGGCTCACATAGGTTAAAAACCCTTCAAACCTCTGGCACGCACCGCGCCTTTGGGGACTGCAAACCTCTATACAACTGGGGGGAAGAGGGTAGTTAACGGGATCCGGGAACAAAAAAGTGGAAACGGAATACAAAGCAGTCTTCTAAACCCAATGAAAGGCTGCTCCTCTCTGTGGACGGGGGGAAGTTTATAAGTCCTAACACCGGGCCAAAAAACTGACATCTAGAGCTCAGGGATAGATGAAAAGCCGAACTAATCCGCTGGGACGGATGGGACAGGAGAAGAAGGGTGCATTTATCGATTCAAAGAAAAGAACGTGTGCTGAATTGGTCTCGGAGGGGGGATATACATTCATAAAATAAGCAAGTCCCTTCTCTTCGGAAAAGGGGGGGGGGGGATCTCTAGGACCCAAAACTATGGCCTACCGTAAAGGGTTGACCAAGATGTCTCGGATCGGTAACGTGGGGGTAAGGAGTTGGGGATTGAAGTTAGTGCCGCGATGCAAAAAGCCTGTCTTCTCAAAAAGATCAGAATTGGGCAGCAATAAAAAACGCTCTGATACGTCAGGGAGCAAGGGAAAGACGCTCCTTATGGGAAAGTAAAGGAACTTCTTTGTTCCTGAAGAGGGTCGTTGAATCGGAGCTCCTCACGCCAGAGTGTATAAACCCGATAAAATCAGTTTCCGCTTCGGACAACGAGCGAGGCTAAGCTGAGTGAATTACTATGAGAGTAGTATAGACTACGATGAGGAAATGCTGAGAAGAGTGAGTTGTATTGGACGAAGCAAGGTAAGTTCGAAAGAGATATCAGCCAAAGACTGGCAGGTGGGTTTTTGTCAAGTGCCGATGCAGGAGTCATGGGACAAAAGTGAAAGAATAGGTCCAGTATCCCGCTGAAGGAAGGCTCACCGGACCATTCATCGGGAGGAGGCCTCCATCTGCTCCTTATCCACGAAGGGAAAGAAGGACGTCAGAAGGGAACTTACAAAAAAGAAAAAAAAAGAAAGCGGGGGTCAGAACGACGACTGGGCTGGTGGGGAGGGGGAAAAGAAGGCTTAGAATATCTGAGAACGGGGGGCCAAGTAAAAGTAGGGGGACGCGAGCATTCCAAGATGAGGCACTTTGTCGCAAAGGAAAAGGGGCTGGTCTTCCCTTAGCGGAGAACATACGAAATTGGGAACGACGCAAACCCGACCCGAGAGACGAGCACATCGAAGGCCAAAAAACAATGGAAGATAACGGTGGCTGGCAGCAATATCAATCAAAGCGCAACACCACATCGTCTTTCTAAAAAGGAGGAGGGTTGGTCCTCTGGTATTATAAAAATAGCAGTAAAACTCTTATCAAGGATATAAAACCGATGAGTCAGCGACACAGAGTGGAACAAGTCAGCAGTAAGTCATCTCAACACAACACGTGAGATGTAGATATAGGCAATCAGGTCGGGACTACAAATACAGGGGGGAAGGGCCGCGTGCTATCACGGGGAAGGCCTGGTTTCGGATTACGAAAAACAGTGGATATCCCTCTAGGGGGGGTGGACTCGTTATATGCCGCAAAAGATCCGAATGGGAGAGGAAGATGCTCTATAAGATACGTGGACGGGAGGTGGATTTTCACACTGTAGAAATCTAAGTACCTTATAATAATCGGGAAGAAACACTTACGTTGGCAAGTAATAGTAAACACAAACTTGGAAGGCCGCGTAAACTCGGCCTCAATAACAAAACGCATCAAGGTACTGGGATACAGGAGAACACAACAAGTATTTATTGGGAGAACTGAACCTCTTCTCCGTCTGAAAAAAAGGATGCTTCGTCTGGACAAAGTAAACCTTATTTTGAGGGGAGAGAACCGTTCTCCTTCGTGGTGAATGGACGTAGGGGGGGAAGGGAGAAAAGGGACATATAGAAACGATAGGAGCTTTCAGAACCTCACACTTCTGGGAGAAGAGGATTCGACACCTAAAGAGGCGGTAAAATTAACCTAAGAGAGGAGGAGGGCAGCTTGCTCAGAACTTCGACCACCTCGAATTAAAGATCGAATCGCTCACACCCCCTGCGAGTGAAGAGATAATGTCTAGACTCGCAATACCAAAGAACAAATTTCGGGAGGGACGGAAAAAGGCTGACGTTTCAAAAGACCGTGTCGTAGGAAACCGGCCAAGGGAACATGGCCTGACGTGAGATGTCAATTAGAGCGGCAACAGGGCGGGTGTAAAAAGACTCCCAGGACTTATGCTTTGGGGACGGTAGGGGAGGTGGCATCGAAACAAGGGGAATTATGACCTACTTTAAACGCTCAGGGAAGATGAAAAGACCTACAAGGGTAACGGGTCGGAACGAAAGTAGATGAGTTAAGGGTAGGGGAGTGTGGAAGGAGCATACGGTAAAATTAGATAGGGAAGGGGCAGCAGGAGAGGGGGGAGGGGGGTGAGGTGGTAGGTAAGGTAGTGGAAAAATGAGGGGAAAGATGATGGAATAGAAAGAAAGGGGGATGAAGGGGGTGCGGGGGGGCGAAGGACGGGGGGGGGTAATAGGGGAGGGAATTGAGGTGAGATAGAAGGAGTGGGGAGGGGAGAAAGGGAGGGAACAGAAGGGGAAGGATGCAAGCAATGAGGGGGAGGGAGGAAGGAATGGTGGTGTGAGGGGGAATCGGTGGAGTGAGAAAAAATACAGGAGGGGAGAACTGAGAGCGAGGAAAGGTGGCCGGGAATAAGAAACTTTCTTTCAAAAGTCGGGCTACGGGGGCACTATACTTCCTCTTATCCTCAGGAAAAGGAGAGTTAGGCTTGTTTTATTGCGTAGGTAGGGAAAGAGGGAAGCATTCTAACGCCTTAGTGAGGGTTGAGAAAAATCTCGCAGCATAAGGTTTTCGCAACATTCGTTTCAATAGAGCAACGGGGGGGCTATTAAGGGAAGGTTAAATGGTTGCAGATAAAGTCTTCCCGCGTAACGGAAAGCAGAGCATGCGAAAGCGGGAGTCTTCGAAAGGGGGAAGAAAAACGGTCTAAAACGTCCAGCAAAGGGGAGGAGTAAATCGAAACAGGGAAGAGGGGAAGGGGGCGTCACGTCAAGCCAGAGGATTAGTTCTCTTTAGCGGGGCTTAGAATAGTTATTCTACCCCGGCTTTTGACAAAAACCTATCAGCTTTTCATCCGAAAGGTGTATTTCTCGTGGGGGAAAGGGAATTATGATTCAAAAGCTAAGGGAAAGGGTTATCCTGTCATCGAACCAGGGGTAAAACCAGGACGATTCGGTTCTCATTTCTTTTGAGGGGAAAAGGTCAGTTTGGATATAACACCGGCATTAAAAGTCCGTTTTCCATAAATTGGATGTAACCTCTATCCTGTGGAGGAAGGATACTTGATGGGGGAACCTCAACGTAGGGCCGAGGTCTACTCTTTTCAGAAGAAGGAAAATCGGAATCAGGGGTATCCCGGAGGGGGAAGAATTGATTAATATAAGAAGCCGGTGATTGACAAACCTGGGGGAGTCCCCTCAGTTAAGGGGAGAAGTGGAATCTTCCTTCCAAAAAACGGGGGAGTCTAGAAGGCGGGGACTGTCAGGTTCGCGTCGAACTGGAGGCGGCCGCGAATAGTCCTTCTGGCAAGAAAGGGACTCCCGTACAAAGTAAAGCATTCTCGCGCAATCAAGAGAAAGATACGTCCACAACGCTGGAAATTCGGCTGGAATGGGAGAACACGGAGGCACGATACGGGGGGGGAGGAGCTGGGGACGGGGGGGGAGTCGACCCGCTCCTCAACGACCAACCATCCTGCCTACCAAAAAACAACACGCCTCATTGTCGAAAGAAGGCAAAAAAACAGAGATAGGGTAGGTAAAGGAGCCTGGAGTGAAATCACGACCCAGGGGTAGAGGGCCTCAAAGTGCCTTCTTGAACGGGGGGAGACACTCCAGCTTCATAACAAGGTGGACAGGGGGTCTTTATCAAACCAACTCTGGGTGCCCTAGGGGAAAGAGAGGCAGGGAAAAAAGTCTCAGGGGAGTCACTGCCTGAAGTACACTCCATACTATGGAAGAGACTATCCAACCGAATAAGTCGTATTAGCAGCTCCTCCGAAGGAGTGGGATAACGGGGTATGAAAAATGGAAAATAGCGAATCTAATTCTCAGAAGTTCCAATATATGGGGTAGAAAAAAATGGGAAAAGAGGGGGGCGGTATCGTATGCTCGGGGGGAATGGGAAAGTTCTAACCAGTCTCTCCCGAGTCTAAGGGGGCCAAACGGTCAAAAAAGAAGAAGTTTCAACGGCAGACCTGGCAGAGAGGTTCACTAGGTCCTCCTCGCACGGTAATCCGGAAGAAGATTTGAACAAATTAGAGGGGGTGGGTCTGTCTAGCCCTCCCGGGATAAGGGCCAAAGGGAAACCCCATCCATTATTATAATGGTGGGGTAATGCTGCAGACTATGGGGTTGAAAAGCGGGATAATTATTTAGAGGGTAGGGGCGGGGAGAAACCTGGAGATCCCCGAAGAAGGAAGGAATTCTCTCCTATCGAGTTCAGTCAAGAAATAGACAATCAAGAAAAAAGCAAGATTATTACTTAGAAAATGTGGCGGTTCGAGGGGAGGGGGACGTATCCTTTTAGATGAATTGGAGCATCATCATGGCAGTACAGAGAAAGATATCTCCACTTATCTGCGAAGTTGAGGAGGTAAGATTGTCTCTAGTTGTCTTTGGGAGGGGAATTAAATTCGTAGGGAAAGTTACTGTGAGGAAACGGCACAAAAGGGAATCAAAAAGAGAGATATGCTGCAGGCAAATTCCCACCCTTAGACGTACAGAGAGCATAAAATCTTCTGCGCTCAAACCTATAAAGAAATAAAGCAGCCTATTTCAACACTGGTAAGGTCAAAAAGAAAAAAACACTGGTAAGACAAAAGGAAAGGGGCCCACGACTCTGCAAAGTTCATATAAAAACAGCCTATTTTGGTGAAAAACAGGGGGGTTGGGTTTTCACCGACTCAGCGAAGGACGACGGGTCTGGGGAAGGCACCCTCTCAAGGGGCGAATCATAACTCAACCGGCCACAAGAGAAGAAACAATCTCCCATTTTTGCAAGAGCACGAAGGACGGTTAGCCCTCAAGTTGCACCAGTCTCCAGAGACGATTGTCAAAGGTCGCCCTCACTCGGTGACTCCGGAGGGGGTGTGAGGAGGGCCAGAGGGATCCGAAACTTTTTAATGTACAAAGAGGTGCCGGGCTGTATTTACTGGGGGGGGGACGTCCGGGAAGGGAACCTAAAATCCTCTTTCGGGGGAGCCGGGCAACTTAGGAGAAGAGTTCTCGGAGTTAAGTGGGGGTAAAGGAAAAGAAAAGGCAGGGGAAAACTGTCTGATCTTCTCTAGAGAGGTTAAAAACTCGAGACGAGGCCCTAAGTACAAGAGAGGTTACGTGTCCAGATGAAACATCAGAACTTTTCAAACTCTGCGCAGATAGCATCACAAAACGAAGTCAGTACATCCGCATCCAGGAAGGTCATCTCCCCCCTATAAGCCAAAATGAGACGACCCGGTTGAAAGTAACCTGAGATCAAAAGGAAAAAAACACCTTTGAGGGGAAAGACGGGTTGGGGTCGTTGTCCCATTGAAGGGGGCCTCCTTAAAACGTCAGAGGGAAAAAGGAGCATTAGAGTGGGAATATGCCTTACACCTCTATGAGACGTCGCATAAAGGGTCTCACTCGGACCGGGAAGTGTCTCAAGGCCTTGGTGAGGACAGCTTCAAAAGGCGGATAGGAAAAAGCAGGAAATCACTCCTCTTGTACAGCAGTATGTCTGTTATAACGGTCTCTCGGCGACTCGGTGTGGAGCGAAAAAGGGTGGGGGGAGTGAACTCCTCTTATCTAGAAAGGCGACTAGAATTCACGAACGTAGTTTTCCAGACGTAGTTGGAGACTGCTGTCGGGCCTCGGCAGCTGAGGATTCGTTTTGAGCAGCAGCTCCGACTAGTTCCAGACACCAGCAAGTTCCCATTCTCACGACGAGGCTCTCCAAGGGAGAGTAGTAAAGAAACCGCCAATGCATGCCATCATCAACAAGGGGGACAAGTATTCATAAAAAAAAAAGGGGGGAACCGCGAAAAAAAAGAAAGAGTGGGGGGCCCTTCGCAAGAACTGATTTTCTCTAGGAGTCAAAGGAGCAGGTCGCCTTTAAGAATTTCGTGAAAAAGACAGGTTTGTTAAAAGATGGGGGAAGAAGCCACCGGCACAAGGGCGGAGCCAGAAAAGTGTTTCAGCCCTAGGTGCCCCTCTTCCCCCGGCGGGACTCTGATATCGGAAGTCAGCCTCGGGGGAAGAAGCAGAAACCGACATCTCATGTCGAATTCGCGGGCCGCGTCCTAAAGCCTGTCGAAAGGCAAAAGGCTCAACAACCGAGGGGGAGAAGAATATCAGTGAAAGTTCGGGATTCGTTTCTCCCTCGAAAAGGAGTCGCCGAGGTTCGAAAAAGAGGGGAAACACGCCAAAAGAGAAATGCTCAGAAAAGAGAGCCGAAAGAAAAAAGACAACAAAACAGAGGAAAGTATGGAAGTTAATATGACTAGCTTGATTGGAAAGAAAGAGTTTCTAAAAACTAGATATGAGGAGAGCCAACTCTATAGAAGAAAAGAGGACTGTGTCAAATCCAATTTCTCTACCAGAGTGTAGAGGGGCTTATAGGGGAAAGCCAGTATCAACGTTACATGGGAAAAACTAGAGGCTCGCTATCTCATCGGAGGGGGAAGGCGTGTAGGGGCAGTCGGCAGAAGCTTAAAAGAAAGAGGTTCATAAGATGATAGGGCCTGGGGGGAGCCTCATCAGGGTCATGTGAGCGCCAAAAGAGGACGAAAAAACAGTTTGAGAAGGAGTCAAAGATGCATCGCTGGGACGAAGAAACTCCAAAAACAACAAGGGGCTACTTATAACCCCAAAATCTACCCAATCCTCTGCCAGGACGTCCCTCTCTTGCTGGTACGGAAAGGTCAGACTATTGGCTCTAAGGGGGCAAGAAACGGGGGCGCTGGCCTGGCTACTGGGAGAGATCTACTCTCTTCTATAATAGATCTTCTGAGAAATGAAGTTCCCAGTCAAGATCCCCGCTGAGAGGGGGAGGGAGATAAAATATGAGGAGGCAAAAAACCACCTACGAAGGGAGGCGAGGGGATAAAAAGAGCCACCTTTCTTAACGGCTTATAGCTCCACAAAGGGAACAAGCCTCTCTGCGTGGAGTAGAAGAGAGAACCATAAAAAATTTCTCTGGGGGACGGGACGACAGCTAAGGGGACCAAATTAGGGGAGAAGGCCTGTCCGGCAGTCTTCAGAACTTCCAGCAGGGGGAAAGGGAGTGTTAAAAAAACTGGGGGCTGAACGATAGGCAGCAGGGTCCCTCAAAGGGGCAAAAATGGCATGCTTGGGGACCCGCACGGATTGCGGGAACGCAGGGCAGAAAAGGCCACGAATTGAAAAAACGCTCACTTACACGAGTAACGAAAAGAGAAAAAAGGTTCTTCTTTGAAAAAAGGGAAAAAACTAAAAGGTCTAAAGGTCGGGAGTAACCGGTGGGGGGGGGGAGCGAAGCGCCCGAATGGGATCTTCGTTCTTAGGGGGGAAAGGGACGGGAGAAGGGCCCTCGATCAAGAACGACAGGATGTGAGAGGATAAAGGAACAGAAACGAACGTTCCGTGAGCAAAGCGGAGAGATAATCGATCCCGAGTTCACCGGGCATTAGGTAGGGGAGGGGAAACAAAAAAACTGGGTTTCGCGCGGTAAGTATGAACACATAATAAGATCTCCTCAGGGCGCCAACGAAGGGATGTGCGCAGTAGGATTCCTCTCATGCGACCGATCTTCCAAGACAGAAGAGGAAACTATCACCCCACGGGAGGGAGAGTGGCTAGAAAAACCAGGAGCGCCGGGGCGGGAGACTGGGATGTCAGCAGTTAGAAGGGGGGAGGACTAACGGGCCCGCCTTTGTCTCCCTCAGAGGGCAAAGTCCTTTCTAAAGAAGTAGTGGTGGAGGTGTGAAAGGGGGTGTCGGTATGAGAACGGGCCTCCTTCCGGTACCGAAGAGGGAGGGAACTCAGTCTTAGCGTTCTCTTTTGGTGGAAAAAAGTCGTCTATAGACACTCGAGGAAAAGGGGTCGTCCGGCCAATGGAGAGTTACCACCCATCGGTACCCCCGGGGGAAGGGAGAATACAGGTTTCCGCTCGAATTCTGGGACTCTTATAAAAGAAGAGGGGGTCTATCTGCTTGGGGGGCTGAGCTGAAGAAAGGACCCGTGGTTTGGGAAGGATATCCTGAAATGTCGTAAATAAGTGAGTCCAATAAAACGGGGATTGGGTAAAAGACAACGGATTTTCTGCAGCCTGGGCGCTGAACACTTTGATAGCGAAGAGGGATGAACGAATCTCCTGGTCGTTAGGCGATGGAGAAGAAAGGGTTCACGCTATAGACACCTAAACAGGAGGCGCAACCTTCGAAGTCGCAGAGGAAAGAAATAACAAATCTACTTCAGAAAGAAGGGGGGGGGAGCTTCTGTCGGCGGGAGAGGGACCTTGCTGGGGTTCTAAACAATTGGGTCGGCCAAGGGGGGTGGGTTCTTTCTGGGCTGAACAAGAGAAGAGAAATAACTTACAGCTCTAAAGCAACTACGAGTCCCACCCCTACAGCTCGATTGCCTAACAAGGGCACAGCCCGGGTCGCATCTCAGGGGAGGTGCAGATCAAGAAAAGGGAATCGCCTAAAACAGTCTGGTGGCGGCTTAGCTCTTGGACTAGTTAAAGAGTCTCAAGGCGATGTGAGCACACGGGGGGTCCGGAGTGGCCTCTCATCGAGGAGGTCGGAATGAGAGAGTTCAATGTGACATTATCACACTTAGGAAAAGGCGGACTAGCCTCTCGAGATATACCAAGGAAATCTCGACAAGGACTCCGCGCTCTCAAACAAAAAATGCTTAAAAGAGAGAAGAAATAGGCAGAGATCTGCTCCTCCAATAGGTGAAAAAGGGCGAGTGTATCTGGAGTCGATAGTATCCTGGGGCTAATGGTCGCAAAGTCTTCAAGGAAACAGAATGAGAGGAGAAGAGAAATATAAGAGTTCACACTGTTCAAAGAATATGCTAGCATTGGGGAACCCTTCGGTAAATATGCCCTCTCGAGAAAGAGGAAAAGGGTAATTACTCCGACAGGGACTGGCTTAGATACAGAGAATAGTGAAAAGAACCATTATTAGAGGGTGGGTGGATCTGGACATATGGAAAGGGGTTAAAACCAGAATTTCATTAGTGTAGAGGTTAGATGAGGTGAGGGTATCTAGAAAAGATAGAACATGAAGGGGAACTCTAATCTCACATCCCTTTGTAAGACTGAGGAAGAAACGCCAGACATCTCTGAGGGGAAGGGAAGGGGATTGATGAAGTGAGGGAAAAAGACTTAGGAAAAGGTCTTTTCGCAGGGGGGGGGGGGGGAACTCGATCTCTTAAGACGAGATAGCGTCAGCATAACTTAGACTCATATGGAAGTCTTTGGATATGCTTCAATGGCCGGGGGAAGAGGAATTAAATTATCAAATTATGTAAATGGGACTCATACAGTTGGTTGGAACAAAGAGGGAAGGAAAAGAGAGCACGTCTTCTAAACAAAATTAAGAACTTCTCTCAGCTACCGATGAGGAGAGACTCAAAAATATCATCATCTAGGAAAACGTCATTGGAACCAACTTACTTAACGGAAGGGGAAGGGGATCTGTTTTACAATTACAGACCCACTCCCGAGGGGCTATTGAGATACCACTCACAGATGGGGAAAGACACCTCCCTAGAAAAAAAGAGCGAGACGAAAAAAACGCGGGAGAGATTACTACGCGGGCTCGAAAAAAGAGTCAAAAAACACCCACGTCGCAAAAAGGAATTCTTCGAAAAAGACGGAAGATGCAGAAAAAATTAGGCCCCGGCGGGGCATCAAGTCCAGAACGATGCGCCCTACAAAGAGTGTCACCAGTCAAATCCCGACTCAGGCTGGGGAGAGCAAGCGCTACGAGAAAATGTGAGTACAAAAAAGGGGAGGACGTGGGGGAGCGTCATCCCGTCGACGACTATGAAGGAAGAAGAAGGGAACGTCGGTCAAAAAAGTCGGAAAGGCGGCGAGTATGGCTGTAAGCGAAAAAACGCTTCATTTGCACCGGGGGGCTCCTCTCAGACAAGAAGAGGGAAAAGAAACAGGTACTCGTGTATGTGAAATTTCCGGGGAGAGGGGAAACAACAAATGAGGTTATGGAGAGGGCACCGATCTACGAGGCTCAGTAAAAAGCCGTCCATTCCGCGGACCGAGAAATGGCTCTATTCCCCCCCGATGCAAGAAAAGACATTACGCTAAGATGTAGACCGACACGCGACATTGGAGAGTAGGAAAGCGGAAAAAGGGAAGGAAGGTAACGTCTGTTGATATGCAACCGCTGTTAAAAACAACCTCAAAAAGCCGGCCTCCATCTCGAGAAGGGGGGGGGGGGGGATCAAGGAGGTTGTCCCAGGTTCTCCGACTGCTTCAAAAGAGGACAAAAAGAAAATCTAGAAAGGCACGCGGCTTGTAACTGACTGGACTGATTCCCTTACCGGGAAAGAGATTGCCAATCAAGCCCGAGACAGGGGGTACTCGGGGTAGAGGAGTAGAAAAACGCTCTCTGAAGATAAAAAAGGTCTACGAGAGGAAGGAGCCAGCTGGTGGGAAGGGAATCGGAGCCCCGGCGAGCATCGTAAGGTGATTCCGCCTCCTTGAGGTGCTCAGATACGAAACCCTGATAAGAGAGGGGGACTTGAAGACAGGGGAGCATATCTCCCTGGCCGTAATCTACGTCGCTCCTCCCGCAGAGAAAATAAAGATCAAAACTTCTTATGCGCGAACGCGCACCTCCAGCTCTGCCTGGAAAAAAAAGAAAACGGAGAAGCATAAGGATTTTTAAGGAAAGAAATTGACTGGGTTCATACTAGGGGCACTGAAAGGTAGGGGGGGGGAGTTGACTAAAAAAGCGAGCGAACGGAAGGCGAAAACGGCTTGTAAGCGCGTGGCAGAACCTGCCACGGCTTTGCCGGAGAAAGGTGGCAAAGAGTTCAACGCTTCTGACCACTGACGGTCGAGAGCGGAGAAAGAATCTTGGGGTTCAAACTCCACCAAGGGAAAGGCTGACGACAGCAGCGCTCGAGGGGTCCCTGACGAAGGTAAAATTCCTGGAAACTGGAGGCCGAGAGAACCAAAACACCATCAAGTTATCGAAAGAAGGAAGGAAGGGGGGGTCCTATTCATGCGACCTCGACTTAAGAGATAGAAAGAGGTAAGACTTAGAAAAGGAAAAAAAGAAGGAGGTCGAAAGCCTTCTCTACTTACCAATCGGAGACGAGACAAACAACAACAAAGAGGAGAGGAAAGATCTAGGGGTCTATTGTTGCTCTGAGAGCAGGTGTGGGGTCTTACCGCTGCGATAATAGATCAAAACGGATATGAACCACAAAAAAAACAAACCAACCAACACAAAAAAACAAAAAAAAAAAGAAAACAAAAAAAAAAGACACCCCACAACCACGGCAAAGGGAACCTGGCAGGGAAACCTCTTTTCTCCTCTCAGGGTGGGGGTTGAAATACGTAATCTGGAAAAGGGTAGACCGGTGGACGCGAAGAGGAAGGAGAGCGAGTACGGTCCGCTGAGGGGACGGGACGTGGAAAAACGTCCCGAGGCGACGACCAAGCATTAAGCAAAGATAGAAAAGGGCACCGGTGTGCCTCAGAAGGGGAAGGGGAACTCCAAAAGATTAAAACAACGGGAAACTTAGCATATCGGACTGAAGAAACTTCAAAGCACACAGCATTAGGGCCGAATTAGAAACCAAGTCATTGATTTCATACAGCCGAAAGAGACCGAGGGTTCCAGAGTGTCTGTCGGAGGGGGAAAAGCCAAGGATGGAGTAAAAAGTCATCCCTATCCGTTTGATAGTGGTCTGAGTACAAAAGGGGAGGAGAACGTAGACTCTCTTATAAAAAAAAGGAAGAGTTAGATATGCTCGAATATTTCAGCCACCGGAAAACCAGACCCAGAGGGGAAGAGTCTGAAGTCGGAGACAAGCTTATCTCATTCAAAACTCAAGTTCATTTAAGGAGAAGACCAAAGCTACGGTATACGCGGTCTAATCTGAGCAAAAAAAAGAGCTCTGGGCAAAGGAAGAGATATCAGACGGAAAGAGGACCGCGGGGGGGGGGGGGGGGGGGTCAGGACATACAGCGAAGTAAAATCAGTATATTGAAAAAGAAGTCCTGAAAAAAAGCCTTCGCGGAAGAAACTTAGAAGTAACGTGTAACCGGAAGTCGAAGAGAGGGGAACCGGATGAAAAAGGGAAGGGTGGGAAAGACTCGGGGTGGTCTAACCGGGAGAACACCGACGTTGACACGCTCGGATTAGATACCAACAAGAGAAAACAAAGGGAGGAGGAGTAACCACCAGGAAAGTCAGGGAGTTAATTGAACAGATTTTCCGAGAGAACGGTCTCCTCTGATGGCTGCTGGAGTATTTTTATGAGGGAGCCAAAGAAGGAGCCAGGCGAGTCCATCGAAGTGAGTTATGGGGAAAAACAAAAAGTAAAAAACGGGAGAAGAGGTCCTTTCTTTCCAGGAGGAAAATCGATTCCCTATAGGACATCGTGTCGAAGCATTACTTAGGGGGGGGACCCTGTTTGAGGCGAGTGCTTCACACAAAGCTTAGAAAATACTCGAAATCGGACGCCAATAGGGGCAGGGGGAAAGGTCGCTTATAGTCGACTGTGAAAGGATATACGATATCCCAAGTCATCACGGTCTCGTAAGAAGGAGAGACGAGGATGATCGCCCCAAAAGAATCTGAATAGTGATTAGCTAGGTTAATAGGATGGTTCTGATACAACCAGCCGTTTCCGAACACATATCACGTGCGAAGGGAGAAACATTCGGGGGGCGATGTTTAGGCAGGGGGGGGAAAGGGAAGGTTATTATGAAAAGAAGGCCTAGGGTGACATCCTGCGAGAAGCCAGGTGAGTGAGCAAATTTAATGTGAAGGAAGTCGTTGGCTGGCCAATCGGCTTTTTACAAATAGCATACCAGGACCGGGTACTGGAGCAAAGAGTCTTTTAAAAGAAACCTGAGTTCACGTCGAGTAAGGCCACTCAAGGGAAAGAATTGATCCGCGTGTCAACGAGGAGAGTCAATGGCTAGATCTTAAGTTCGCAAACGGGGGGGGGAAGACTCTGAGGGAGAACAATCAGGAGATCAGGGAGGTCACGCCTAAGGTATTCGGAAAGGCCAAAACCTCATTTTAAACGCTACTGACGGGAAGGAAGATTACCACAAAGAGTTAAAAAAAAGAGGGGACATCGGACTAACGGGTCGAGAGGCTATCTGACGCTAATGTCAGAAGATGAGTCCTGCGGTCCCTCCAGCTCACAAAGGCGACAGAAATCAATCATAAACACTCAGATTCTCGGGAAAGCATAAAGGGCTTTCTTGCCTTATGGAGGAGTCACATTTCTGTGGGGGCCGGCCCTGAAGGTGATCGTTAAAAATGGCTCATTGGTTATGGATCTAACCCAGACTCTGAATCCCTCCAGGGAAATATACTTTTCACACACACTCAAAGAAAAGATCATGTCTAAGAACAAACACCCTGAGAATAGCCTTGTCGGGGGAGGAGACGGGGGAGAAACGCACTGACCCTGTCGACTGTAAAGGTCAGCAAAGTTCTGGCAAAGAGGACGTGGGGGCGCCAGCTCGGACAGGTTTATCAAAAGGGAGGGGAACCCTCTTCATGGGTGGCAAAGAGGCCGCTCTATGAGAAACTCTCGAAGGGGGAATGGGGGTCAAAACGAGAGGTCACGGGGCTATACACCTCGCAAGGAAGAGAGAGGACGGTCTCATCCAAGAGACATCTCGGGCAGGAGGAGAGAGACGCTGATAATAGAAAAAAAGAGGGGGGGGAAGAATAAAATTTCCTTAGGTTCTTCTCTGAAATGAGGAAAAGGGAGAGTGATTTATCGGGTAATGGAGACTGGGAAGGCCGTGGCGGTCGAAAAAAGGAGAGCGCCATTCTCGGCGGAAATCTGGACAAAAACAAATAGAGTTTGAAAAAGGAAAGGGATGAGCAAAGGGGATACCCTGCTTGACGAGCTTTTCTCAAAAGAAGAGAGATCAGTGCACAAGACTAACATCGTGAGGGGAGAGAATAAACGGAAACAAACTGATTAAGGGGGGGGGTTAAGCGAAGGACTAGGTAAGTGGGGTAAAGGCGTGGTTGGGTATAAGGCGGATGTTCTACAACCAAAAACTAAGGGGGACAGAGTCAAGAATCCGTATCCAGTGGAGAGAACCCCAAGGGGTCAAGAGAAAAAAAAGAAGCCATCTCGGGTAGGGGATGACGATTATTTCTTCAGATGGCGGGCGTAGAGGAAAAGGAGGTAACAAGCAAAGCCATGAGAATCAGGACGAGCGAGGAAAGGCTACCCAGCTGCTGGAATCGTAAGGGGTATAAAACCGCTGGGGAGGGGTCGGTCACGTAGGAGAAAGGAAAATGCTGGGAAGGGGGAAATAAAGAAAACCCAGTGGGTTAATCAACAGTAGAGATGAACAATTCTTCTCAAAGCATCTGCCAAAAACTGTACAAGCAGGGAAAAACGGGCTGGAGGGAGCTATCCAGCGTAGAGCGATAGCGACGGAGAGTTAAAAAAGGAAGGAAAACTCCTGGAATCGAAGGGGGTGGCCCTATTAGAGTGGGAAAACCAAAGGTTCTATGGGGGGGTAGAAAAAAATATTTTTTGGAACAAAAAAAACACTATCAAAGAGTAAAGCTCTGAACTTCGGAACGAGGAGTCTAGGTTCACCCTCACAAGGGGAGACATCATAAATCCCTTCCAAACAGGAGAAACCGTAAGGTCACGGGGATCAATGCAATATTCTCGGAAAAAAAAGGGTGGGGGGCGACCCCCAGTCTATGCTCCAGAAAGAGTTCAACGTCTACGCGGTCAAGCCTCTCAAATGAGAACGGCTGTGGGATTCAATCGTGTGGAAGGTACTCGCCCGCATGATTGGGACGGGAAAGGATGTCTAAAAGCAGAATAAGACCGGTGACAAAAATCTCAGAGAGTGTGATAAAAAGAAACGGGGGAGGGACCGTAATAGCAGTTAGATCTTTGGACGTAAGCGCGCAGGGGGACACGAAAAGGAAGGCTCTAAAACGGAGAAGACGGCCTATGAAAATGAGAAGGGGACCGAAATACTCTTCTCTTTGCATTACAGGGGTATTCAACATCAAAATAAAAGTCTTGGAAGGGCGCCTGCTAGAGGGCCCGATCTAGCTTATAAACAATACGGAAAGGAAGTAAATGATCGACGTGCAAGGGGGCCAGGACAAAACAACTCCCAACTGACCCGACCCAACGTAGGATAAACAAAAAATTGTCGAATTTCAATCTAAGTCGAGCAGGGGTTTAAAGTCGGGCGGCAACAGGGGAAGTGGCCTTTCACTGGAAGTCGGGAGGAACGATTCCAGGTGGCACGGGTCACAACTGCCAAGGGAACTCAGGTGACAAAGAATCCGATAAGGAAAAGGGTCGTTGAAATCTAAAAGGTTTTTTAACCTGAAGACGCCTTCGAAAAGAAGGAAGGAACGCGAAGGGAAAAGTACCTAACCTCTAGTAAAATTTCAGCTTCTAGAAATAGAGGGGAGGCACGAGATCTGTGGAGAGTCTGGGTTTCTAAGGTGGAAAAGGTTTTGGGAAGAGGCTATCAAAGGCATCTCAGTCTTAGTGATGAAACGAAATGCGGTTCAAACGATCTCGCGTCAATCGCATGGCGGGATGGCGGCGTTAGGGGGGGGGGGATGGGGTAATTTTGAAGAGAGGGAAGAACTTTAAATCGGGGTCGGAAGAAAGCTGTCCAGTAGAATAAGCGAACCAAAGAAGGGAATCACGGGGACGCGCACCTCAATAGGGAGGGAAAATTAGACCAAAAGAGAAGCTGGGGCAAGAAAGGAAGCCTTGGTGAAAAACAAGAAAATTTACTTGGGGGGTCTCGGGAAATTAAACGTTCTTTTGGGAGGGGCTCGGGTGCGGCACCGAGCTGTAAGGCAGGGAAGAATTCTGACACAAGGGGGGTAAGCCTCGTGCTCGCACAGGGGAAAAGCTTTCTTCCAGGGGGAGGACAAAAAGGGGAAAAGCTTCTGACACAGATGGCGGAGGAACTATATAAAGGCGATGGAAAAAAAACCAAAGAACAGACCGATCTATGCGCTCAGACTCAGATAGGCTTGCAAAACAGGAAAGAGAAGACGTGATCCAAGTCGCGCAAACGAAAAAAACAAGATAGGAAGAAAGACAAAACAGTTACGCGTCCTAGTATAGACCAAGAGGGACCGGGCAAGCACGAGAAAGTAAACTTAAAAAAGAAAAAACGGGGGACAACGAACACTGACGAGTAACAAGAGTCTCAGACTCAGATCTCTCAAAAAAAGGGAGATATGAAAAAGGGGAGGATTATCTCTAGGACGAAGGATTGGAGGGGTACTCCTCGGGGTTTAGCAGCTCCGGCGATCGCGTTCAGGGGGGGAGAAGGAGAGTTCGAGAAAAAAATGACGGTGCAATCTTGAGATCAACATAGGTGGGGGGGCTCTTGTTGCGGGGAATCCCGAGTCTCCGTCTTTGACGTCAAAAAAGGAGGTATAGGGGGGAACAGAAGGGCACGGTCTCAAATTCTGGGGGTGTCTTTGCACGCCTAGGGGGTAGAAGGGGATCTATCAAGCAGGGGTCAGTGCCATAAGCTTAAATCTTTCTAAACACAAGGGTGCACAGAAGTCACAGTTGTCATTTGTAGAGAAACTCGACCACAAGCGTTCAGAACTTCTCCCTGAGAGAGCTACGTTAATGAAGAGAGAAAAAGGCACAATCAGCATAAGTAGTACCAAAGGGAATTGGTGTCTCAGGACAATACTGGGGAAAAAGACGGTGGTCCCAAAAAAAAAAAAGGGAAGGGTCAGGGAAGTGGCAAGTTCGACAGATTTGTGCGCGTCAGGGGAGAAACGAGACCTGGGATAATCGGTGATTGCTGATACTGAGCTTCTAAGCTAAGGGAGACTCACTTCGCGGGCGGGAAGGAGAGGAAAGGAACAGAAAACAAGGCAACGCACGCAAGCAGCGGTCTGCGTACGAAATATGGCATGGAGGAGTCAAGATCTTTGATCATGAAAAAACGCTAAGGGAAGGTACACGCAGCCGTCACACTGCTCAGATACGACGGAGATACCGAAATCATCAAAAGAGAAAAGATCCGGGAAATCCGTCTTTTAGTAAAAGGAGACCCCGAACTCATGTCTCCGGGTCCGATGCAAAGCGAAGCAGGGCTTACCGGGTACTGAGGGCCGAAGGCGTAGAGGAATCAAAGAAGATGGGGGCGGGGAAACGTACTCTTAGTAGTTGGGGTATCGTGGAAGTAGTTCTACTGGAATCTTGTCAGAGAGTAGTGGAAAGAAAAGGATTACACTGGCATTATCTTTTGAAAAACAGGAAGGGGCAATTCGGAGTCAAGAGTGCACTGAAAGGAAAAATAATCAGAAGGGTCCTACACGAGAAAAGTTGATGTAGTACCAACAAAGAGGTCGGGAAAGGTCGGGTCGTAATATTTGCCTATATAAGTTAAAGGGAGGAGCCTCGCATTACAGGATCGTTCGGGAGGGGGGGTAGCTCGGGTAAGAAAAAATTTATATCAAACGAAGTCGGGGTCTAGCAAAGAAAAAGGGTATCAGGGGGACTTCGTTTCCGTAAATCTCGACGGGGGTAAGGAGTCAAAGGAAAAATTTTCAATCAATGACTGGGCAAGGTGACGATTACGTTCGGCAACCTGTACCTCCTGAAAAAGACGGACTAACCCTGAAGGGACATGTGGAGGACACGCGGTCTGAGGGAGGGGGGTACAGGCGGAGGACCTTTGAAGAGAAAAAATCCATGCAACTCGGACTCAAAAAGGAAACAGGAGTAGCGCTGGAAGAGCTCACCACAGCAGGCAGAGACGTATTTCAAAAAGGGGGGAAAAGGGAGACTTGGGAACGTGCATGGGGTGAAGAAGCTATAAAAATGGGCTGGAAAAAGAAAAGTGCTCACCTCGCGTCTCGCATCTGCTACGAACAATTAGGGGGAGATGTTTTATCTAAGGTTCAAAAATTGGATTAGTGAGGACCTCAAAGGGGGGGGTTGACAGACCTTCTCTCCCGCAAGGGTCGAGGGGAGCTGCTATAGCTCGTTTCGGGGGCTGGGGTAAAGAGGGAGGGGGAGATACCCAGAGACCATTGAACCTGGCTGGTTACCTGTTTCCCAAGAGTAAGTGACCCCTCATCCAAAGGACGGGGCCTGTATAGCTATCCATTTGGGACCAAAAAAAGGACGCGATCATGAAGTATCACCGCGGGCAGAGCGATGCAATAGTGGAATTCATTGAGACGGGCCTGGGGTTAGCAATAATCCAGCTGAGACATGATGGGGGGAAATACGAGGCCTGTTGATGTCCCCCTCACCTGGGGGGTAGTATAATCTGACAAAGACAGGTGTCACGTAGCAGTGTAAGATGCAAAGCCCAGAGGGGTAGCTAATAGGGGGAAGAGAAAAAAAGTTTTCTCTTCTGTATGAAAGGAAGACCGCGTCGATGCTCTGCATGTGTCCAAGAAAGATAAACGGCGCGCACAAAAACGGAAGAAAAAGAAGCGGGGATAAATTCATCCAATCCGCGGCTGGCGGGCTTCGTTTCTGAGTGCTAGCGTACACCTGTAGGGGTGGTTTAGTACTGAAAGGTACTTGAAGACATGATTTCGAAGGGCGATTCGAGACACCCTAAAGAAAGATTAAAGGCGTGTGCCTAACCATCGAGAGGGAGGGCTACCAAGGACACCCCAGCCCAATAGCTGATAATATGGATCCTGGGGGCTCTAAGCATCATACCCTGCGGAAGGAAAAATCGGTGTCCTGTCTTCTCGATAGTGGCGCCAATCGCGTTGCAATAGGGGGTGTCTCCCAAAAGGGAGATTCTGAGAACCCTAAGGCATTGGGGGGAAACCAATCGGTTGGGAAGCGCCACATCAGAGGTCAAACTGCGCTCACTTCATGGGGTCGAGGTCGAAGGGAAACTTAGAAAAAAAATACATCACATCGCGGGAATCAATAAGAGAAAACACTCTCATCATCTCGGGTGATAAGAAGCTTCAAGGACATATCGAGAGAAAAAAACAACAAAGAGGAGGAGGAAATTAGAAATAGACGCTGGTAGGGGAAGCCCAGCATCACCTGATGATGAATGGTAGAAGGCGTCAGAGCTTTCTTTCTAGGTAATTCCAGGAAGGAAAAAGCTACAGAAGAGACTCGCTACCATCGAGGAGGGCCTCCGGGGTCCAAACCAACACACGGAAAGGCAAAGAAAAAAACACAAACCGAAAACA
>Ga0179593_1594745_pt1 | contig 22981 bp, 21 predicted proteins | sample CZODoug2_1_08_16_FD_185931 | JGI IMG/M metagenome (GOLD analysis project Ga0179593, IMG submission 185931) | Vadose zone soil fungal communities from Angelo Coast Range Reserve, California, USA - CZODoug2_1_08_16fungal (PacBio error correction) | ecosystem: Environmental > Terrestrial > Soil >...
CCGAGGAATTTTGAGCTAAGAGCACCCTCTCAAATGAATCGAAAAAACAGAGAAGTGAAAAAGAAGGGAAGAACTCAACAAGTTCAAAAGGTGTCGTCGTTAAAGACGAAGGTTAGACGAGATGAGAGACGTCAGAAAAGAGAAGGAAGACGGCGAAGACCGCGCGCGAAAAGGGCTGGTACTCGGGAAAAAGCGGGAGGGGCGGAGCGCTACGGGTCCAGCGGGGTCGACTTAAAGGCAGCCTGTCTCCGTCGATAGCGGGCACACTCACCCGCCTCCGGTTACGAGAGTTTACCCCGCTGCGTTTCAAAGAGGGAATGGGGAGTAAAAATCCGCGCATCCCTCCTTCCCGGTATAGGTTTCGATTCCGGTTTGTTCCGGGTCCTTCCTCCGCAGTCCTCGTCGTGAGCAGATATTAAAAAGCTTTCGCTGACATAACAATTCGCCTTTCTGGAACTCTCAGGGAACCGGACCCGTGCTAAAGACAGGGGATCAAGCATCGCCAACCAGCGCACATGGCAGAGGCAAGCGGGTCAGAAAAAACCATGGGGCATCAAGATGTCCCCGTAGCGATCGGAAGCAGAAAAAAAAGGGAGGCGGGATAAAACGTGGGGGAAACCTAGAGAGACGAAGCTCCAGGTTCGAACAGAGGAAAACGGAGTAGGGCCTCTGGACCCAGTGCTGCGCGAAGAAAAACGCAACCGACAGAACGTCAAGATAAAACTGGGGCCCAAAGCTTCGAGAACCGAAAAAGAAAAAAAGAAAACAGAGCGTGCATAACGAGTGGCCACTGCGTCTAGATCCCTTTCTTTGCAGGGGGAATGGACGCCCATAGGAGGCGAAGAGAAAAATAGCGCTCAACCGGCCGCATCCAGATGAAAAAAGCGCAGAAGCAGGAGGAACAGCAGGGAAGGAAGAAGAGACGATGTGTCCGTAGAACGCGACAAGGCGACCAGAGGATAAAGAGCGTGGGGCGAAAGGAAGGGTGGGCGCTTCCAAAAGAAGTCGATCGACCCCCAGCTCTATTTCGAATGCCGAGGGTAGGAGAAAAAGGGCGGAATCGGCAGAGGAGGGGGGAGAAAAAAGGTAAGGACCTCGGAGGGTATGCACTGACGCACAGGATTCAGCGGAGTATCTGCAAAAGCGAGAAGTCGGTGATCGGTTAAGGAGACGCGAGGGGTGGAAACCTCTGGAGAAGAGCAGGGAAGAGATGGTAGACCTAAGTTGATACGGGTAGACGGCGACGGGGATCCAAGGAGGGAGCGAAGGAAGGGTTTTGGCATAAAGAATTTGGCTTGATCGAGGGGAAAGTCGAAAAAAAGTGACAAGACCCTGGAAAAATCTCGGAAAACTCAAACCGGAAGGGAATGTACCCGATTCGGTGTGGGGTCTGCTTAATTTCCTAAATCCAAAGAAAATCGAGAGGGAAAGAAATCAAGCAAAGAAAACGGAAAAAACCGATCCAGAAGGGCGCGCCTCAATCGAACGTCAAAAAGAAGAGAACGGTAGCAAAAATGTTTTGATTACCAATAGCTGGAGAGAGCGCAAAATCCAGTGGCACAAAAAAAGTCGCCTCGAAAGGAAACGTGGGAGGGGGGAAACGCCGACGGTGGGAGAGACGCCGGCCACCGAGAGGGGCTTCCGTCGCATGCCACTTGGATAAAACAAGATGACCTCGAGAGTATCACTTTGAGGGGAGGGGAGGAATCCGACCTTCGTCCTTTCGGCACGCGTTGAAGGTAGACGGGCTAAAGGGAGGGAGAGTCGAGAATCTCTCGGATAATGTTGCATCGAAGGAAAGCGCCATGTCGCTCATAAAACCGCTACGCTATATCTCGGAAGGACGGGTGGGCGAACATCGTGGGGGGAGGTTAGGCGCCTAAAGGCGCTTAGATCGTAACGGTGGGAGGACAGCAAACAGTCCGGGAGTCAAAGAGTGGGACGGAGAAAATGTGCCGGGCACCAGGAACGGTGGTTCTAGGCGGGGTACGGGTTCACACGCGTTGCGTCGCATGGTTGTTTGGAAGTGGCAGCACGGAAGGGATTTGGGGGGACACTGTAGAGGGGGAGGAGGGAATACAGAATCCTCTTCAGAAATCTCGAGAGAGGGGGGGGGGGGCCGGGTGAGGAAGAGATGGGGTATTTCCTCTTCTGTCAACGCCGGACCGGGGGGGGGGAGAAGAATTGTAAATCGTAAACTTCTACGCTTCTAGTCTATCTGCACTTTCAGGCGCGAAAGAAAGTAGCAGGGCAAGGCTGATGGAAAATAGGATTCTTGGGAAGTTCGGAGGGGGGCTTGAGGGAAGGTCAAGGGTGGATTGAGGAGGACCTTCGGAACTCTTTCTCACATCCATTCACATACATGGGCTGGTAAGAGGGAATGGGAAAGAGAATGGGTGGGAAAGGAAAAAAAAGCCGCGACCGTCGAGCCCGGGTCGTACCCTTGTCAACTTAATCTAATCACCGGGGAAAGGAAGGGAACAAGGATCTGGTTATTCAAGTGTCCAGCTATCGTCTATGGATCGAAGGATACAAGAAATCATAACAAATTAATCCCCTTCCTCCGGGGTAGTACCTAGTTAGCGCGGAAAAGAAAAAAAAGACGGCCAGGACTATGCCTCGACTCGCGGGACTAAAGGAAAGAGGAGGGGTCTTCTCAAAAACCTTTCTAACCTCTTTTAACCGCAGCTCGGAAGTCCCTCGTGCCTTTAAGGAACCGATGTTGGCTAGGGGGAATTCGGACAAGAGAAGCCCTCGAGGCAAACGGTCGTAAAAATGACTTAGCAAAAGATAGCAACACTGATGGTAAAAAAAACAGGGTTCACTTCAGGATAAACCGGAAGGGGACTTCCGTTCTCCTTCTCCTCTCTAATCGTTTGCTTGAACTCTTCTGCTCTAGTCCATGGGCAATGTCGAGACCCACTTTGGGACTTCTCGTCGAAGGTCACAAGGGCATCATCAAAAGAACACCGACCGTCGAAAAATGCCAGAGGTCGAAAAGAGTGATCGGCGGAAATGTCTGAAAGCTCGGCCGGAAACAAGCCATCTCGAGTTGACACCTTACCTAAGCAAGGGAGGGAAATATAAGGACGTCAGCAAATGCCTTGCTAGAAATGAGAAAAGAAAAAAAAAAAAAGGGGGGGGGGGGGGGGGGGGGGGGGGGGGGGGGGGTGAAGGGAGGTAAGAGGGGAGGTAATGGTGGGAAGAGGGAGGAGGTGAGGTGAGGTGGAATGAGGGGAATAGGAGCATAAAGTGAGAAGAAGGGGGGGGAGGAAGGAGGATGGGGAGGGGGAACAAAGAGAAAGGCAAAAGTGGGTTAATGGGGGGGGAAGAGAGAGAGGAGGGCAAAGGAATGGGGGGGAGGAGGGGCAAAGAGCATGCAGAGCAGAAGAAAGTAAAAGAAGGAAGGGGGGGAGGGAGGGAGAAGGGTGGGGGTGAGAAAAAGGAAGGAAAAAAGGACAAGGACGGATGACAGTAGTAGAACGAACGGCGGTCAAGTAGAGAGAATATGCGGGAAGGAAGGAAAGAACATGAGGAATAAAAAGAAGCAAAGCAGAAGAGAAAAAAAGGAAGATAGAAGGAGTTACCGAAGAAGAAGGGACAGAGCTGGATAAACAGAAAAAGGGCTAGTAAGAGAAGTAGGAGCAAAGAGGAGGGGGGGGGGTATAAGCGAAGGACAGAGAGTGTGGACAGAGGAGAAAGAGAAAAGGAGCGAGAGGAGGGGGGGAGTAGGGGGGAGAAAAGGTGGAAGGGGGAGGATCAAGAATTCCTCTTTGGGAGAGGACACCCTATCGGGTCCGGTTCTATCCCGTGGGGGGAGGATCGGCTCTTTATTTTTCCAGTGGCAAGTCATATCCCAGTAAAAATATCATGCTGATCCTCCCTCAAAGGCGTTCCTCGCAGAGCAGTAAACCTGCTAAACGGAGTAAGATGGGCCAAGAACGGGTAAAAGAGACAGGGAAATAGGGAGAAGTTTGATAAGCTGTAATGGGAGAGAAGATGGGAGATGGAAGCAAAGGGATGTGCAGGGTGGAGTGAGAAGGACGTAGCGGTGGAGAGGGGGGAGGGAGGGGGGAAATTAGTGAGAGGTAGGGGGTCTAAAAAGAGATGGACGGCGAGAGGGTAAGGGGAGGGGAGAAAGGAAGAAAGCGGAGTAGAAGGAAAAGGCAGGGAGAGGAGAGGGGAAGAGGAGAGGAGAGGGGTGAAAAGTGGAGGGCCCGGGGGACCCGCGGTAAAATGGAGAATAAAAAAGGAATCATCTGTCCCAATTTCATCACAAGGTTACGTCTTTTCAAGAAATCACTTAAGATCTGCCATCGCTCCTAGTACCCTGCTTTCTCCGGAAAGCAGCGTCGGGATCGGTTGTCTCCTCGTCAGAAAAAAGTTACCAAGAGCTCAACTTCTTCTCGGGGGCTCCTGTTATTGCTCAATCTGAAGTAAACCGGACCTCACCACTGGAGAGACTGGCATAAATCGCCTTGAATGAGATGATCCAGTTGTCAAGACATATGACCTTAAAAATGAAACTGAACGAATCTGGTCTGAATCAAATGACTACTTCGGTAGTACACTTGGAGTGAAGCGGCGCCTGACCTTCTGGTGTCTCCACCTGTTGTCTCGGGATCGACAGATTCAAATCGGAACTCGAACGGCTCCCGACAAGTAGCGCGGCAACTGTTACTGCATCTCGGCGGTCTTCTGGATATGAATCTCCGAGCCTCGTCGCCTCTGGTCGAAGCAGAGAGGCGGGGGTTGGCGAAAAACTATTCAAGGAAAAGACTTGGCCCTACAGAACTAACCATCTGTCTCAACTGGGGTCTCTATGAAACCGTCACGAAACTTGGCCGTCCGGGTCGGGGGAAGTAGCAGCGCCCTTCTCGAAACGAAGGGACGATAGTGCCAGAGCTACGGAAGTATAAGTCCATCTGTGCGGAAAACCGAGACTAAGGCAATAGGGGCGACGCGAAGGGGGGTAAATCGCACCGTGATCGGAAAAATATGACTGAACTGGTTACGGGGGGGAGAGGAGGAAAGACGGGTTAGTAGAGGAAGCTTCCTTGCTGGTGTCCGGACAAACTGTCCCAGAAAAAAGGCGGGCTGCAGTGGTCAAATTTGTCGTTTTGGAGCAATAGAGGGGGACTGTGGACCGAGTTGAAACCGAAAAAGAGGTATTACGGCACACTCTCGACAACAACGAGTAGATAGAGAGCCGCCATAGTGGGGGGGAGGCAATGAACTCGGCGAAATCGAAGGGGGACGGGACCAAAAAGACCAAATTGATCGAGAAACGAGCAACTGAGGGAGACGTCGAATGCACAACCAAAAAAACAATCGTTCAAAACGAATAGATGAAAATAACCCTCTCCCTTCAATCTGCCTTCAATTAACAGTTGCAGGTTTCAACGAAAGAACCTCAATAGTGGCGTAATCCCAAGTATTTGAAGGGATCCCGAATTCGGTCTGGGGCTCCTCTCAAATCCCTAAAAAGCTCCGTCCGTAGGTTTAAACTTCGCGGAGAGGCTCGAAGGAACGTCGCGGCAGCAATAGATGAGTCGCGGGAGAGGGGAACGCGAGTCGAAGCAGAAGGAGAAATCGCGCAACAATGAGAAGAGTGCAGGGGTCGGTCGGGCGGGGGCGGGATCTTAAAAATCGTGTCTCTGTATCCTGCCGCCGAGAAGTCTTCTCAAGGAAAATGGACGCCCGTGCGAAAGCGCTCAGGGGGAGAAAGCTAAAAAACCGAAGTTAAAAAGGGGCAGCACAAAGTTTAACCGCAGTATCAAAGTTAAAAGCAGCCGAATTATGGAGGGTGATTTCCGGGAATCTCGAGGGCAGACTATTTTGCGGCTTGGCAACGGGGGATCGGGGCTAGTCGACACATCGATTGGGGTGTGTGATGCCCCCAGAACGCGCTATCGCCCCCGGAATAGGTCGTGTGGCATTGCGGAAAAGGGGAATCGAAGGGGCTCCTACAAGTCTCAAAAATTTCCAGCAACAACAGAGAAGATCCAGGTGACGCAGTCGAGGCTCCGAAATTTCCAGTTCGGAGCGAGGTCAGCCTGACTTGGGTGGCAAGGGTTGAGCAAACAGGTCGAGCAGCGCTTGGGGCCTTTCCGCTAAAAGTTCCACTTTTGGGTTCTGATCAAAAAAGCCTGCCACCTCGCAAGGGAAAAAAAAAAGCACTCCCGGAGAATTTGTCTTCCCAGGGAATTGAAGCGATGACTTCTTGACTATAGTATAAAAAAATGCCTACTACTCGAAAAGACCAGGGCCAGTTAGTCACCAGGTCGAAGTCACCTTAAACTCACGGGGAAACTACATCTGAGATAAGACACCTAGGTTGAGTGCACCGTCTGCCATATTCTCGGTCTTGACTGCACGACGACGGAACTAGCCTCCTTGAGGCAGGCCGTGCGGGCTGACGCGGACAGATCCACAAACTACTATGCCTTCACTGAGCCGATGTGGACTCGCGCCGGACGGTTGCGTTGACGGAAGGAGCCTTCTCGCGTGGACTCTAGATACCTGCTAAAAGATTATTCTGGGGAAGTTCCTAGAAGCACCTTTTGTCTGCTAAGTCAAGACAGTATGTTTTTTAAAGGGACTCCGGGGTCTGATGTGGCACTAACTCCTCCGTCGGCAGACACAATTTCTCCGCTCAAAAGGGTAAGACTTACTGGGGAAGAGGGATGAATTGAGCATCGGATTGTCGTGAGCGAGACCCGTGCGGAAGTCCCAAAGCTACCGCGCTGTGGAAGCCCTGTGGGCTAGACCCCGAGTAACGTGGGAGTCTAGAAACCTAAGCTTGTAGTTTTTCGGGCGAGAGCATTGAGATCCGGCGACGTAGAACTAAGAAAAGGGAAAAATGCCTGAAATCGTACGTAAAAAGAGCTGGATGTCTAGCCCTCTGCGAACCCAATGGGCGCTCAACCGAGCTTAAGGGGCCAAGAAGCACCCGCGATCAGAAGGGGGGGTTTCAAGCCTCTCTGGCTAAGGGTTAGCGTCCGCTGTCGACACTATCTCTAACATTTATCCCTTTCTTTGATTACTGTTAGAGTTCCAAACAAATCTCTCGTACCAGTAAAAGAAGGGGAATAACTCGGGCTATCGAGGTCGAAGGTAGAAAAACGAACCGCATCATCAGCCAGACAAAACATCCCGGCATAAAGAACGAATGGAAGCACTCAAACTGAAAGCCTGCGGGAGGCCGAAATCGAGAAAACTTTCGCAAACAGCGCACCGCAGTTGGTAAGTAGTTGAACTGAAAGTCGGTCAAAAGGCACCGAGGTGCATCCACGCGAGACCGGCCGCGACGAGGGGATGAAAAAAAGAAGGGATCCAGAAATACAGACCGAGGTCGATTCGAACAGTTGAGACTCTGACAACAGCGGCCCGCCGGGAGGAAGTCAACAGGAAGGGCAGCGAGATAAAACTATTACGAAAAAGGAGTGAACACTTTACGTGTGAGGCGGGAGCAAAAGTGTGTTAGTTCGAGTCCGTCAAAAGTGGGTGGGGATTGAAATCAAGCGAAAGCCCGAGATCAAAAAGAAAGAAGGAAGTCGTGGGAGGCCAGTTCGCCGACAAAGGAGCATAGTTGAGAAAGCAGCTGTTTCCGAATCTGAGAAATTGAATCCGGGTCCTTCTATCCGCGGAGAACTTCCAACCGTAGACCGGCGAAAGTAGGAGGATGAAAAGAATGAATCTCAACTTAACAATTATAGGGAAAAACGCAGGCGGCGGAGGTACGGGGTGGGAAAAAGGTCAGCAATGATGAACTCCTTCTTTAACGTTAAACATAAAAAAAGAAGGGGATACATTGAAAGGGAAAGGGGTCAGTGATCGAAGGAACGGGTATCCGTATTTCTAAAAGAGAACTCTATCTGCGGGGGTGCGATCTAAAAAGGGAAGGAACTGTCGTTTTGTGTTGCATTCCAAGTAGGGGGGAGAAAAGTTCGACTATGGGAAGGGAAAGAGGAGGAAAAATAGAAGACTGACCACTAACTCTTAAACAACTGAATTGAGGAAAAGAAAAAGAGATGGGGCATCCTCGAGTTTGAGGGGTTAGAGCCAGGGAAAGGGCCGAATTCCGCGCTACCGTCGGTGCACAAGGGCTGAAAAAAATCAAAAGGGAGGGGCCGCTGCTTTTTCGAAGACTATGACCCAACCACGCTACTACTGCGTCAGGGGCTTGCGACCAGTTTCCAAAAGACTTAGTTCTCGCAAGAAAAGAGCGCGGCCAACGCGCGACGGAACTGACCGGTCAAAAGGGTCCCACTTTGTTCGGAAGGACGACGTAAACCAAGCGGCGCAGAAGAAGAGAGGGGGGGTGAATGGCGGAAGACGAGTTGGCATCAACTGCTAGGGACGTGGTTGGCGAGGCGCTTAACGGCGTCGCGACTACTTTAAGAGCGAAAGGCCGAGAACCTATTCCGGGCGAGAAGTCACAGGGGGAATCTAGCGCGGAGGAACAAGGGGGTTCCTCCTGAACGACCGTCTTACGCTGGCCGAAGAATTGAAGAAAATGCCGTAGTCCGTCATTTCAGAGGCCGGGGACTCTCTGGTTCTCCGGTGCGCCGTTCCGTGGATTAAAAAATTCACTCTTTCGAACTGGGGGGCTGAAAAAACCATGGTCGATGGGAGTGCGGGAACCCGGTCCGCCTTACACAAGAGACGTGTAGGCTGACCAGCAGGTGGGGGGCATAGAATTTACGGCAGAGGGGGTTCTTAAAGGGGGGGGAAGAAATTGAAACCGATTTTCCGTCACGGAATTGGGGAGTGCAACCATCTGTTGGCAAAGAAACGCATGCTCAGATAGAGGGGGGCCGGGGCTGCATCTCTCTTCAATGGCACCTCAGGAGGACTGGGGGGGGGGGGGGGGGGGGGGGGGGGGGGGGGGGGGGGGGGGAGAAGGAAAAAAGATAATAGATCTGGTTCGCCATAATCGTGTCGACACTACTTTTTCATTTAATTATTAGTCGGGACTTCTTCAGGAGTAGAACCCTTAACTTCTTTTTTTTAAAAAAAGGAAATCTGCTGGTAGCGGGCTCTTGAAATTAAATGCACGTTTGGAAAGTAGGTTGATCGAAGAATCACATGTTCTCACCACTTAAGTTTTCTCAGTCACTTTCTTTAGCTTTCAACCCTTTATTCTCTGGCCCACGAAAAGGGGGGGGACTGCGACACCCTTTCCTAGGAAATTAACTCCCTCGTCTCATTGCTCTCTTAGGCAGCTAAGAGGTCAAGTCTGCACTAAGAGCGAGAGACCTGCCTAAACCTCGATTGATCAGTCTTTTCAAGGGTTGTTACTAGAGTCGACAAGGAGATGGTCCGAAGTATTAGCGATAGAAATCAGACCGTGTGCCTATACAAAGAAAATTTCAATGATTTAATGGGCTGCGGGTCGTAAAAAAGTCGGGGAAGGGAATGGTCGACCTACGGGAGATCTGAAGAGAACACGATAAACTAAAATCACTGGAAAGCAGTCGTCCGAACGTAAAATGGTTGTCCGAAAAAGGGAGAGTTACGCATCGAACGAGAAAGTTTGTGGAAGACGGATAGAAGGGTCGTGCACGCTGAGGCCGCCAACTCAAATACACCGTCGAACAGCCTTCTAAACAAAAAAGAGTGGAGAAAGATATATGGTAGAAGATATCAGGTGGTGGAAAAAAAGCGAGCTGCGATGTCGGTCGTCCCCTCTCTACTTTCAAAAAAAAAAAAATGGCGCGAGCGGGGAAATCAGCGTCAAGTAGAACTTTGCTCTAAACAAAAATTTTGCGGATGAGAGGGAGTGGAATCGAGGACACGGGGGAGCAGAAGGGGACGGAAATGTGCCGACAAGGACACTCCTTTAAATGGCTGAAGGATCGGGAGCGAGCGCTAGACAGCGGAAGGGAAGTTTCAGCGCCTATCTCTACAGGAAAAAACAGAGGCTAAGGAAGTCAAGGCTCTTTTAATATAAGGATCTCAGGGAGCTCAAGAGGTTCGCGTGGATCAAAAGGAAAAGTTAGGGGGAGTTTTGGTCATTTATCGCACTCCAAGAAAAAAAGAAAAAAAGGAAAAACAAAAAGATCAAAATACTCAGTAATTATGGACTAGAAAGGGAGGGTAACGGGCAGAAAAACCTGGAAGGCAAGAATCGCGCACCAACCATGCATAACGGAAAACGATATTTGCCCCTGGGGATAATGCGAGGGGGGAGGGGACCAGAAAGCGCCGAACGTGATGAAGGAGAAAAAGAAAAAATAGATTTGGGAATCGACTTTCTCAATCGGGAGAAGACGGCCGGCGGGCGGGGGAAGGAAGAAGGAAGGGATAAGGGAAAAGAACAGCGGGCTAAAACTTCGGCCTAAAAAAAAAAAGTCTCTAGGCTGCGATTAGGATCGGAGCCGATGATTCGATTCTGAGATCAAACGGGATAACTCAACGGTACTCAGTCTTCGCCGGATCATGTGTCAGGAGGAAAATCGGGGGGGGAGGAGAAGTGGACGACGGTTTCCGTCGAGGAAAAACGGCCTATCTGTCTAAAGAATTGGGGAAAAAGGCTGGTCGACGCGGGCGTCCACAGGGGAAAAAAAAGTACTTAGAAGACCGGCGACGGCTACAAGCATTAAAGCGATCTTCTGTGAAAAATTATGACGCCACATCGCCAGGAGGTTGAGGGGGAAAGGGAGGCTCACCATCTGGGGCTACTCGAAAAAAATAGAACTCTCAAGAACGTCTGCTCCAAAACTTAGAAGGAGCCGTTCCAAAAAAAAAAAGGAGAGCTAGCACGGTGAAAGAATCTCCAAAGCTATGTTACTGTGGTAGTCGGAGAAGTTAGGTCTTGAGAGGCATCCGAGCACGCCGAGAAGACGAAAAACATAGGAATCACGGTCCTGCCGGTCGGTACTAAAACTGGAAAAAAAGAGGGAAACGCGGACGTTGACCAAAGGGGGGGGTCAAAAGGAAATGGAAGGACGAAGGAGAGCGTGGGATATCTAGATGGTCTAGGGGTAGATCCCCTCCTTAGGAGGGGAGAGAGAACGGTCAATTGGGGGGGAGAGGGGTTAGGGCAAAAAACAGTCCTCTTGGAAAAAAAAATTTACGGGTCTGTAAAATGAGCCTACCACCGAAGGAGGGGGAGGCAGGATTCTCACAAAAACCAGTAGGAGGAAAAAGAGGGAGGGGGGAGGCATCCTCAGCTCGTTGTCGGAGACATAGGACCAATGAAGGGGGGGAACTAGCCAATAGAGCCGAGCAAACGGAAAAAAGAGGGGAGCGAAAGAAGAAAATTCTTCCTTCTACTAATCTGTTCGGAAAAAAAGGTACTACATCATGACTAGGGACCTACTCTTACCGAGGAAAAGAGCACGAGAGCAGAGTCAAAGTTTTCCCCGGAAGGAAGAAAATGGCCAGGGACCGGGTAAATAAAGCGCGTCGTATCCAGGATCTAAGGAGAAAAAAGGGCCGAACGGGAGTTCACGGCGTATGCAAAATCCAATTCAAATCATACAGGGAGAATAAAAACCGTCAATTGGCAGGACGCGAGGAGAGAAAGTCTGTAGCTGTCCTACTTGCGACGCGTTGGTAAAAGCGACGGAGGGAGGTCTTCGGGAGAACAAGAATCCTCTCGCGCCGTCAACGGTTGGAACTGCTACCGGAGGCTGCGTTTTTTCTGGCCTAGCTCTGGCCCAAGGCCATCTAGGCGAGGCGTTAAAGGAAAAGTGGAGCGACGCCTTTGGAGGGTGACTGAATCCGTAGTTAAAAAAGGGGAGGGGGGGGCGCTGCTAAAAACAATTTGTCGATTGAGAAAAGTCCCATGAAGGGAGGACCCCGGAAAAAGACCTGGGGTTAAAAGGGAAGAAAGAAAAGGCTATTTGTTCCCTCCTCGAGGTGGGTCTGCTTTTATGTCAGTGGTGAATGTAGGGTTGAGTGGTCAGCTATTGGGCGTGGCCCAATTGGTACGTCTACCTGAAGGGAATCCAAAATGAGGATGTGAGGAAGGAGACAAGTCTCGCAGACGAGGGGGGCAGGAGGAAGGCCGGAAACAGATAAGGAAAATGTTCGAAATTTGGTGGAAAGTTCCTTAGGGTATCCCTCTCTCAACATCGCACCACAAAAACTATTAAGGTAAAAGGGCTCGACGCTCTTTAAAGTTAGGAAGAAGTGAAGACGCGACTTGTATTAAAGGGAAAGCATGTTTTCTGTGGTTGGACAACTCTGCAAAGACAAGCTTAACATGTTCTGCGTAGGATTCCCTTTCCCGTGGACGCGGAAAAACACTGCAAACTATCCATCTTTCAAAAGAATTGACTTCAGAAAAAGAGTGAAAGTACGATGCGCGCAGAACTGTAGGGAAGAGAAAGGAACACCCGGCGGGCACCCGTCGCTCAAGACCGTCATCCGTCTCTACCCGTCGGCACACGCTCACCCCCCGCTCGGAGGGGGAAAAAAACTTCTATTCAGATGGGGGTTGTCAAGATCGAGACGTCTGTCAATGGAAGCGGCCGAAACCGAGGCGCCGGGCGAGAAGAAATTAAAAATCAATACCGCGCCAGCATTCCAGGGGGGGACGGCCCGGGCTCCACGGGGTTGTCTGGGCAATTTTACTCGGAGAAACTACATCAGCGGGGACGGATTTCGATTGTGAGGGGAAAAAAGACCGCTTCTAGGGAACCGCTGTTGGGAGTGAGAAGGCATGGGGTTCGTTAAACGGACAGGATCTAGGGGGGACAGACGGGCCCACCACGCCGCGGGAACCATGATGCTCAAAGACGAGTCAAAAAGGACAAGTGGGGGTAAGAAGTGAAAAATGTGGCGAGCGAAAGGGGGGCTTATAAGAGGGGGTCACTTCGGGGAAAAATCCGAGAGGAAATAGAAATTTCAAATATAAAGGTGGCTGAAGAAAAAAGGAAGAAAAAAAGGGGAAGCATTCCTTCTCTTTCCGGGAGACGTTGAGAATCCAAAACGAAACGAGCGGAAAAAGTGAGGAACGAGGGAGAAATGAAGGGCTGATTAGTGGCTAAAGACAGCTGCAACACCTCAGATTCGCTGGGACGTCGCCGAGGGTACGCTCGATAACTTGAATTCAACTCTCTCTGCATCGAGATTCGCTCTGGTCGAGAAGGGTGCTAGGATTAGGGGGTGAAAGACCTGCAAGTTACGGAGCCGAAGCAATCGCTACTTTCAGTAAATAATGACGTGGTGAGACGAAAGGTTTGCTGTTCAAAAAACTAGCTAAACAAAAGAGAAAGGGAGCCAGGGGGATGGGGAAAGGGAGGGAAACAGCAGATCGCGCAGAGAAAAAAAAGGACAGGCAGCACCAAAAAAAAACGACGGAACTGGCAATACTTTTCAGGGAAGGAAACATAATTTACAAGACCCCGTCGTCGCTAAAAAGAAATGAAGAAAGAAGGGACTGACAGAAAGCAGCGTCAGGGCCAGCTTATCTAGGTTAAGGTGTCAGATCGAAAGCAATGAGTCCGGAAGGAAGGAGTCGCAATCAACATCTGATAAAAAAATAGGGGAGGGGTAAGGGCAGAAAGGAAGCCCACCGCGAGCGTCTTTAAGATTCAGAGAAACAGAAAGAAGGAGGAGGTCTAGTCAATAAATCCAGTGTCAAGGGAAATAAAAAAGGAGGGCAAAGAAAAAGAAATAAACATTCAGGAGCCAGGAAAACTATTCAAAAACAAAGAAAAAAGCCCCATAGATAAAAAAGGAGAGGGGGGGGGGGAAGGAAGAAAACTGCCATTCTGCAGGAGGAAAAGGGTTGGGAGGCCCTTTCCCGAAATAAAGTCGGAGAAAGGGGACAGCGGCAAAAGCCAGGCGCTCTAGAAAGGAAGAAAGATCGCGAATACAGTCTTAAGCAGGTACGAGCGTCTCCACAACAACGACCAGGTCCTAGAAGGAGGCGAAACATAGGGGGCGACGCGGAAAGAAAAGTTCTCACCAGGGGCAAACCTTGAGGAAAAAAGAACCGCCGTCGAAGGAGTCAAAAAGGGAAAAAGGAAAGGGGAGTGCGACAGGGGCCTCAAAAGTGCGCTAAAAGGGAGAATCCGCAAAAAAGAAAAGTGCCAAAAGAAGTGCGAGGGGATCGCGGTGTCAGGCGCATCGACACGAAATGAAGGGACTGGAAGAGAGCGAAGAACGCCCGGTCGGGGACTGCATAAAACGAACACTAACGGGTCGCTGCGAATTACCTGCAAAGTGGGGTGGGAAAAAATGCCTCGAAGAACGAGAGAGGAGAGAAGAGAATGACGGGGCAGTCATACTCATGGGTAATCGTCAAGAGGGGAGAGGAAAGTCTAAGGGGGGAGGGGGGGGGGGGGGGGCTTGAAAGCCATAGCTAAGAGGGTGCTAAAGGGAAAAAAGGGAGGAGATTGAGTAGTTAGAGGAAAGTTCTGCGAAAAGGTGAAAAAATCGAAAGGAAAATCGCTCAACAACGGTATCGTGATGAAGAGAGAGAGTGAATGAAAGAGTCGAGGGCAGTGGAAGGCTAAGGAGGGAAGGGTAGAAAACTCCTCCTTCTAAAGGAACATTATTGCTTTTATAAAATCAACTAGAGAGGGCCCCGGGTCTGGGAAGAGACACAAAAACGCCGCCGATAATAACTGAGGGAGGAGTAGAAAGTAAGGAACATCCATGTATCGATATAAAAGGTGGAAAAAGCCAAGGGAGGAGAAACGTAACCGTACAGTCAAAAGTTAGCCGGAGGAGTTCTGAAGTCGGACCGGAAACGAAGGGGACGAACGGTTTGACGACGCGAGAGACCGGCGGGAAAGAGCGGGGGAAAGGTGCGCAGGAAATGCGAACCGCCTGAAATTCTAGAGAATTACTCGGAGCATTAATCTCGGAGAGGAGTCGCGGCGGGACGAGAGACTATGACACGTCAACTGAAAAGGGGTTCCAAAGAGAAAAGAAGAGCTATAGGAGCAAAAAAAGAGGGGAAATGAATTATACGAGTTCAAAAAAGTTTTCGGAGTGAAAGAAGGTCGGGAGGGGAGGGACTTATAAGAAACGGCAAAAAGCATCGATTAGGTGCGAAAAAGGTCCGGGGGAAAAAAAGGATTATGGCATCTCAAGATGTTTAATGGATAAGAAGGGGTAAAAAGCCCGGTTCGAAAAGGGGAGGGAGAAACAAGGAAAAGTCTTGGACGAATCTAACCTTTGTGAAAAGACGCCAACCGGAAAGGGGTAATTCGTTTATCGAACAGGAGAGGGGAAATGAACAGGGTGGCATCGACATCGTCTATGGTATCATGGGGCGTCGCTAGAAGAAGTTTCTTCCAAAAAAAAAGAGAAAGACACCGGGAAGGGGGGTAGGAAAAGGTCAGAAACGTCCAAAGAGGGGGATGGAAAAAAAAAGGGTCAATTTGCGTGACTGGAGGGAGAAGAACACTTCCGAAGTTCGCAGAAAAACATCGAAAAAAAAGAAAAACGAGCTGATTGCAAGGAGGAAGCACGTTGAGACTTTCGGAGCGAAACAGGGAAGGAAGGAAGGGAAAGGGGGGAGTGGGGGGATCAGACACCGTGGGGAGGAAGCAAGTCTAAGGAAACTTATATGGTTAAAGGGGGGTTTATAAAATGGAGGAGGAAAAGCGGGATAGAAAAAAAAAAAAAAGTCTGTCATCTTTTCGGGCGAGATCGGCTTTGGAAAGGGGGGGGAATCGGAGAAGCTAAAAAGGGAAAAAAAAAAAAAAGGGGCACGCTCAAAGGGACCGAAGAAACCGTTGACATCTAAGAGAGCGTAGGGAAAAGAGAATACAAACGTAATGGAGAGGGATCGGGGGAGGGGAGGGTCAGTGTTGTAGCTAGAGGATTCAGGGAAACTCCGGAGCGAAGAGCGGAGGGAGAGGACAACAAAGGCCTCCCTTCGCCGATAAAGAGGCGGTCACTCGCGATGGGATGCAAGGAAAGGGCTCGCGAATCAATCCTCCTAAATCTAAAAATAGAGGAGGGGAAAAACTCTAGCCCCCTTGAAATATTTGAGGGGGGGAGGGGGGGAATGATCATCGTATCGGTTTAAAAGAACCGGGGTCGCTATTAAAAATTCGAACGGGGTCCACTCTCATAGAGAGAAACAGAGAAAGGGAGAAATCTCTCAAAAAGAAAAAAGGAGATTAAAATATAGATTGAGCAGGCGAGTTGCCAAATTGGGAGGGAGTAAGGAGGGGGATGTAAGAGCTAAGGCTCTCTAAACTGGTCCCGGGAAGAAACGATGAAGCTTGAGACGACCAAGATTTCAAAGAGGGGGGGGGCTGTAAACCGACAAGATTTTGAAATGACGGCGGAGGAAAAAGAAGAGGGAGGGGGAAAAGAGGAATCAATGATTCCTGCACCTATCAGCCAGGGAAAAAAGTGGGGGGGCAGGGGAAAAAGAGGGATCTAAGTTCTGAATTGAGGACATGGGCGCGCACGGGAATAGGTTCCGGGGAAGGGTTGAAAGGACAGGGGGACTTTGAGTCTACAACACTGAAATGCCTTATAGCAGGGGAACACTACTAGAAAAAAAAGGGGGGGCAAAAAAAGGATTCGTCAGGGTAGCGAAAAAATGCTCCGTATCGCCCTTGGAAGGGGAGGGGACCGGTTTGATTACGTTTCATCAGGCGTAGGAAATCGGCCATAGCTTGTGACGAAGAGGGGAAGGGGTTCAGAACAAACAGCGTTTACGAAGCAAGGAGAAAAAAAAAGGGGGGAAAGAAGCCCATAGCCATAGCCCGCGCTTTTCATAAACCGGCTCTCGGGGGGAAAAGACCCCTGCGGGGAAGCTTCTGGAGGAGGAAGGAAAGAGCATAACGTTGCGGAAACGAGAAAGCGTAAAAAGGAAGTTTGAGAAAGAGAGCGGGTCAATTTAAACTCTATCGAGGCGGGCTTCAATAAGAATTGACTCTAGGATGAAGTTAGAGAAGGACACAACCGCGACTGCGCGATGCAAATGAAGAGGAAGGGAAAAAGAACAGCAAGGAAATTATGTAGAGGAGCAATCAAAAAGGCTGAACTAGTCTGAAAAGAGGAAAAACCGAGAAAAAGAAAAAACCGAACATAGACAGTAAAAAACAAACAAAGCCTCGGAGGGAGAGAAAAGCGCCGTGTCTTACGCTATTAAAAAAGGCCTGAGCCAATAGGAAGGGTGTTACGTAGAACCTTAAGTAAGAAGGAAAGGGAAGAAGCCCTACTCCCTTAAAAGGAAGGTCCACAAACCTAACTAGGGAGAGGGGAAGAAGGAGAGACGCGTGAATAGATAGAAAAACATCTCCTCGCAGGTCGCCCAAAGCGAGAAAAAAAGATTCATCCGGGGGGGAATGTCGAAAGTCCCACAAAGAAAATAGGACTCGAGACACAAAAAAGAGTCCTATTGCTCACGTTGGGCCGAAAGTAGTCGCGAAAGCAAGGTAGGGGACTCAGCGCAGAAAAGCAAAAAGAATGATAACGAACTCGTAATTCTCTTCTGGGCTGTAAGAAAGGAGAGAAGCTTTGGACCCTTGGGAGTCGGTCTAAAAGAAAAGGGTAGGGACGAGTTAAGAAAAAAAAAAGGTTGGAAAATAAATAGTATTCGGGGAGGAACGTTTTAAAACTGATGTCTAGGGAAGAAAGAAGAAGAGCGGGCGAGGGGGAAAGAAAATGATCGAAACTGTATAAGCCCCATAAAGACGGAGAAAAAAGGGGGACGGGGGGAGAGAATAGAAAAGGAAGTCATCCGTCTCGGGGGGGGGGGGGGGGGGGGGCTTAAATCCTTATTTTGATACTTGATAAGAGATTTAGAAACTGGAAAGACGCCGACGAGCAGAAAACCTAAAATGCGCAATAATGAGGCCTCTAGCCAACAAACCATTATGAGGGAAAATATAGAAAGGAGAGCTAGGTCTTTTAGGCTCGAAGTTCGGATAAAAAAAAGAGGAAGGAGAGGAAAAATACCAAATATGAATTGAAGAAAAAAAGTCCAAAGAAAGGAAGAAAGAATCTCAAAACTCAAGCCGGACTAAAACTTCTTGAGCACCAGAAAAGGAGAGGACTAAGAGTAACTAAATACCGGAGAGGAGCGCGAAGAAGGGAATACAATGGGGGAGACCTAGAAAAGGGTAGGTCTGGGCATCTGACGAGAGGGACAGACACGGCTTCGCCGACGATAAGAGGAACGGGCGAAGATGCGTCGGCCGTCAGCCCTGAAAAACCTCGGGGGAAATGAATACTTATAGGGGGGGAAGTTATCGGAAGGGGAGATTTCTCAGCGGAGAAAGAGAAACGGGGAGAAAACGGAGGGAACGACATTCCTTACGGAGAGAGGAATTCTGGGTTCTGAGCAAAGGATCGGGTCTCTAGCTAAAAAAAGATTGTTCCGAGAAGGGGTCGAAAATTAGGGGAGATGGAAAGGGCTCAGGCACTAAGAAAAAGAAATCGGAGATGTCCGGAAGGGCATTGGGGGGACGCCATCCTTGGGAGGGCCAAGGATGAAAGAGATGAGAAGAAAAGGAAGGGGGAAGGTATAAAAACAATTTTTCAGGCTCAGAAAACCGGATGGGAAACGGAGAAAAAGGAAGAGGGCAACCGCGCCGGTTTTATCTAAAAAGCGCGGGTAGGAAAAGGGGGGGAAAAACGCATCAGTAAAATTCTGAGGGTTGGAAAGGGGGAAGTGGACGAGTAACCGTATTTAGGGGGAGGGGGAACCAATGGGGATCGGAGAATAGGGAAGAAATCGGATGAGTTTTTTCACAGGAAGTCATAGCTAGGGGAGGCTAGGGGTGAAGAGGGGACTTTTTAAATTGGGGAAGAAGGGAAGAACTGCGGGAGGAAAGGGCAGACAAGGACTACTGTCAAGAAAAAAAAGCTCAGGGTAGACAAAAAATAGGTCGACGGAGAGTTCCATTCTTCAGAAAGGCGAGACTGGGGAAGGCGGCGACCCACCAAAGGTAAGAAAGGGAAGGGTGTCGATGGTGGAAGGAAAACCCTGGAGGGACTGGTTCGCCTGGGAAGAAAGGGGTTGGAAAACCTACTAGCCATGGATTAGAAGAGGGAAAACAGAAAAATTATCCCATACATTTCTTCAAGAGGGCAAGGAGGAAGGAAGGACTGTGCATGAATCGAAAAGGAGAAAAACCGCCCGAGCTCAAAAAAAAACAAGGGGGGAGATACCGACAGTAGCGTCTCCTAAGCCAGAAGGATCGAGCAAAGGGCTAGCGAGCGGGAAAGGAGGAGCATGATGGGTAGGGGGGGGAAGAGAGAGAGGGTGGCCAGGGGGGAAGGGAAAGTCACCTGGACGGCCCGATGACCGGAGGATCGGAGGGGGAGATGACAGAAAAGTCAGCCGAATTCGACGCCCAAAAGGGTGCAAGGAATTTTTGAAGCACGCCAGGAGAGAAAGGGGTGGTGACGAAAACGGCTGATGCACTTGAACGAAGAAGACTATCGAAAATCAATAAAATACTACCTGTGAGAGGACTCCCTTTAGATAGGTGCCGGGAGAAGTCTCGTTTCGTTTCACGGAAAAGGGATCGAGGGGGAGGACTACAAGGAGAAGGAGAAGCGCTGACCATCTCCAGAAAGATCCCCCACCAAAGGGAGGAAAGAGAGATTAACTATTCAGGGGGTTGAGCGAGCGAAGGCAGTCCGAAGTGAAGAAAAATCTCTAAAAAAGAGGGGTAGTGAAAAACTAACATTCCGGAAAGATCTGACAAAAGAACTTTAAGGGGGTATGTGGAGACCACGAATAATGGGGAGGGAACTAGGAATAGAGGAGTAGACGCACAGGGGGCAAACGGGATCCGGAAGAAGAAAAGCAGGGACCCTGGGTGAAGAAGGAGGCGGGAAGTTCTAAGGGAGAATCTCGGACAGCTAAGAAGGGTTACCTGACCCGGGAAAGAGGGAGAAATCTAGCAACCTTTACAAATAGAGCAGTACTCCGAAGAGGAGGTAGTCGCGGTCGATGTCGGAAGAGGAGAGGAAAAAGATCTAGACTGGTCAGTTGTGGAGGGGAACTAAAAAGGGGGGAGGTTCGTATCCAAGGATAGGAGGGAGGGAATGATTAACAATAAGAGGAAGCTGACGACCATGAGGGGTAAAAAATGGGGAGGGGGGAAGAGCCGAGGGTTCTACTTCAACGCGGGGTAAAGCTGACAAAGGAACCATCCGAAAAAAATACATAACAGGGAGGGACGGGTGAATAAAAAAAAAATCAGAAAATGAACAAAACGACTGGGGAGAGGGAAGGAAAAAGGGCGCCGAAGGAGGCCTAATCTCGCGATGTTAACCTCAGGATCAGGGGGAGGGAAACCAATCTTAAGAGATCGTTGAGGGAGGAAGACGGGATGAATTGGGAAAAATCAACATCGCAACGCGAGGAAAGGAAGAGGAAAAAGGCGCTCTTATGATTCAGAAAAACATCAGGAGGAAAGTCGCGAGAAAAGAGTGGGTCAGAAAAGAAGGATACACGAAAAAAAGAAGGCAACATGCGCCAGAAGAAAGAAAGAGAAAGGAGCAACAGGAATACATTGGAGAGTCAAAAAATGAGAGGGGGGAAGGGAGTGGAAAAATTCGCCGGCACGAGGGGGGAAAGGGGAGAAAAAGTGTTATCTCTCAGAAGTTCACCGGAGGGAGAAGCATTCGCCGGAGAGAGATCAGCGAAAAACGAACGAATAGGGCGAAAGAATAGATGCGTTGTCACGAGTATTAGCAGAAAGAGCTCCGGAGGGTCTCGGGGGGAATGGCGACAAAAATCTGAAAACGCGACGAAAAATTAGATACAATGGGCGAAGGAGAAAGGACAGTCGTCGAGGGGATACCGACGCCCAGCGTAGGGGGGGAAGGGGGGGGAAAAATAGTCGTCGAGAATCTCCAAAGAGAAAATAAAAAAGGGTTAAATAATTGAGCGAGTAGAAGTAGAGTGGAAAGAGGGGGGGGAGGGGAGGGCAGGTGGACTAGCACCGACATGACGCCAAAAACCAGGTTGTAAGAGCCTGTCTGAAAAAGGGTCTGGTAAGTACGTCAGAAAAAAAGAAAAGAGGGAGGACGTCTAAGTGGACTGATTGGGCATTAAAGAGGAGAGGAATATCGTGACTAGGAAAAAAAGGGGGAAATTATGTGCTAAAAATGGAGAGACACAGACGCCGGAGGAAGCCTGGGGGTGGAGTGATACGGGAGTCTTTTATAGGGTGTTTTGCGCCCTGAAATAGTGGGAGTAAGGTTTCAGGATACGAGTTCAGGGAGGAGATGGGAAAGGGGCCGCCCGAAAGGAGGAACGAAAAGGGCTCAGAGTGATGAAGGAAAAGAGAACTCGCAAGACAACAACGAGATAAACTATAGAGGCACCTCAAAGCCGAGAGGGAAAGGTTAGGTGTTCGCAGAAGTTTATCTGAAAAAATCAAAAGAGGAACGGTACATAAATTGGAAGGAAGGAAAAAGAGGGAGAAGCCAAACGAGACAAAGAAGAGCTCGCGCTTTTCTAATAGTACAAGAAAGATACTAGATGGTTTATGATAAAAGGTGATCAAAAGAATGACATCTTCGCTACGCCCGCTGAATGAAGAGAATCGGTACCATGGGCAGTAACAAGGAGAAGCGAAAATATATGAGGGTCGTTAGGAAAGACCGTACAGAAAGCTCACCACGACGCTAGAAACTAGTGGGAAACGGAGAGGAGAAAAAATGCAAAAAGCTGTCAAATCTAACTTCATAATTCGATGGGGGGGGAAACTTGGAAAGAGGAGGGTCTCAGGCGAGGGAATAAAGTACCGTCAATAGAAGGGGCGTCGAAGGGAGTATTTCTTGGAGGAGAAAGTAAACAAAGGAACCTTATCGAAAGAGGAAAGTGGGGGTGTAGGACATCGGGACTAGTCGGAAACGGATGGGGAAGAGCAGACAAAAATAGGCATAGGGGGCATATCCCTTCATGGAATTAGACTAGAAGGGAGGGAGCCGTACAGTCGGCTTCATACTGAGTTTACTGAAAGTGTGAGAAGAGGAGAGAATGTCACTAGTTTAGAAAACATACCGGGCCGTCGAGGAAGGGAAGGGAACCCTCCCGTAGAAGTCTACCAAAATCTTTTTCCTGTTGGGAAAAAAAAAAAGCAGATAGTGAGGGAGGGGACCGCGGTTCTTTAAACCGATTGCACGTTTATGGGTCAGACAAATTGATCGAGAGAAAAGAAAATCGGATGGAGTCCGGAAGCTTCATAAAGCAGACTGTTGCGAACCGGACGCGCGTGGAGAGATGTTCAAGGGGAGGCAAGTCCCGCGAGGGCCGGCGGGGGGAAAAGAAGGGAAGGGAAACAGCACGGGGGGGGACGAAGAGAAGGGAGGGAAACACCGGACTCAGGCTTTAAAGTTCGGCATCATGGAGAAAGGAGGGTCGCACCGAGGAAACTCCCGAGGGGCGGGAGGTGGGGGACAAAGCGTCACTGGTAGGGCAATGGAAGGGGAGGTAACTGTAGGGGATGGGCAGAAGGGGGGGATAGCCAAGGAGGCGGAAAACGCTGAATAGTTACAAATTATGAAAAATAAATATTGGGCTTTCGGCCAAGCTTGCAGGTGAGCTAAAAGGGAGGGGAATCTAAAGGTCAACGAAGCTGAGAATCAAAACCGGGATAAAAAAGGCGCAGGTAGGCGAAGCTGAAGGGGGACGCGAAAAAAATACGAGAGAGAGGGAAACTTCTATAGAGACTCGATTGATGGTACGGGGTGAAAATTGGCCTACGAGCGGGCAGGGGGAGGGCATCCGGGCCTTAGAAAAAGGAGAGCGGAAAGCAGGAAGATCCGGCAAGTCGAAAGGATGGGAAATCCATGTGGGGAAGGGGACTTATGGAGGCGCTGAGGGGGAAAAGGCCGGATGATGAACACAGCGATTGCAGAAAGCATCCGGCCCTAAAATAGGAAAAACTGAGGGGGGAGACGGAAAAAACTCCTTGTCTATTGAACCGTGGTAGAGGGCGCCGGAACTTGGCGTTTCCACCGGAAACAAGTGTAGAGAGGGGGACTGTCGCAAGAGAACATAAAAAAGACACAGGAGATCATGTCG
>Ga0179593_1469906_pt1 | contig 22980 bp, 26 predicted proteins | sample CZODoug2_1_08_16_FD_185931 | JGI IMG/M metagenome (GOLD analysis project Ga0179593, IMG submission 185931) | Vadose zone soil fungal communities from Angelo Coast Range Reserve, California, USA - CZODoug2_1_08_16fungal (PacBio error correction) | ecosystem: Environmental > Terrestrial > Soil >...
TTAAAAGGGAGTAAAGCAGTGGTCCGAAACGTCCAAATCTCTCCTATTGGAAAGAAAAGGTATGCAGTCCGGGTTTCAAGCGCCCCGCACTGGAGAGAAAGGGGGGGGAGGGGGGAAAAACAGGCCGCCTTGGAAAGTGTAAAGTCGTCCTACCAAACCACGCACATTGGAAACAAAGCGGTCCTCGCTATTCTTCTCTTCTGAAAAAGAGGAAGGCGGGAAAAATGAGATACAGTGAGGCAGCTAATCAACATCAGAGGGTGAGGACGTGCGGTCCACAGAGGGAAATCTCGGTAAGTTCTCGAGATATGAGGGAGCGATAACGTCAGCCAGCTATCGACTATCATATGGAACCATGGGTCCCTCAAAAAAGGGGAAAATAAAATCCGAGTGAGGTAAAGAAAACCGTATGCTAAACGCCGGAACGATCGAGAGAAATCGCCTTCTCTGCAGCGTAGAAACATATAAATAGGGAAAAAAAAGTCTAAAACTCAAAGTTCTGGGAGGAAAAGAAAGAATAAAAACTAAAAAGAAGAGTGACAAGTGGCTATCGGACGTGGAGATTGGAGGAGGTTGGGGGTTGTGGGGGATACTTTTGTGGGTTGGGGTGAATCAAATGGTGTAGCTGGGTAGGGGGGTCAAAGAAAAAAAAAGACAAGTCTCGTAAATTTCAACCCTCGAGAAGTCGGGGTGCCTACGACATGTGGGTGGAAAGAAAGGAAGGACATAACTCCCATGACATTCAAACAGAGAAAAAGGGCAACTAACCGGTTGGGAGAGTGAATGGGTAGCTCGCCTAGTTATTCATACTGATGAAAGAGTGAGGGATGCAACTTTCAGTTCTATTGCTTTGGGAAAAAAAAAGGGGGGAACTGAGTTAACTCACAAAGGGGATCGGCTTAGTAGGACAGCAGGATGGGAAGGCTGATCGCGGTGAATGTTTCGGAAAGCGGGCGGGAGTAGGCACCACGTCGGGCAGCCATGAAGAGATCAGTCAGCAGGGGGCGCGCGGAGAACACGGGCTAATCGTTGGGAATTGGTGTTGAAAGAAAATTCTAAGAAAGGGGGGCTTGGAATGTATCGAATGTCGACGCTAAACCAAACGTCTCGTTACAATGGGGGGGAAGCCGTAGTGATCTGGTGGAAGACTTTGGGGAAAAGGCTCCAAAAGAAAAAAAAGGCTTTGCTACCGCGTCTTCCTCGGGGGGGTAGGGGGAAAGCGAGATGGCATGGTCCTCGGGAGTCTGAGGCTAGCAGATTTCGCCAAACGGTACAAAACGGTTTTCGAGCCGCACTTTGTGGGTGACCGCCTAAAATCTAGGGCCTTAACAAAAAAAAAGAAAGGGGTCCTCGGTCGGGATCAGGCGGCACTGGACCAGGCTAAGCTGATGGGGAAAGGGCCGACAAACAACCAACTTGACGAACCTATGCGCACATTGGCGAAATCAAAACAAACACGCCGAGGCCATTTAAAACGTTTTAAAATTCAAAGCTCGATTACAAAAGAAAAGGCCGGAGCAGAAGGTGGGAAGCCATGCCAACTAAACGTGACCTCAGCACGCTTTCAACACGACCTTACCGGTACAGCACCGGAAAAGCGAAGCCTCGAAGATGGACTTTGAAATACCTTCTCAATCTCCCAAAAATAAAGGTGTGATACAGAAGAAGAAATCATCAAGGGGAGTCCCGAACTTACCGAAGAGGAAAGGCTTTGCAAGGCAACAGCCTCTTGGCATAGCTAAGACGACGAAAAAAGGCATAGAGGAAGACGCTGTTTGTTGACTAGAACAACTCTTCTAACATGAGGAGGGGGGGGTGAAGAGTAAAGGGAGCATATGCCTCCTCAGGATCTTATTATAACAAAGAAAACTCTCGACCGAGATCCTTAACCTCTCCCTGTAATGTCCGAGGGAAAAAGAAAGAAAGAGCAAGCTGACGCTCATCCAAAATAATGTAGGAGAGAACGATAACTACAGACAGCATGAAAACGAGGGGAAGAATACTGCCTGATAGAGGTGAGAAGAGGGGGGGGAATCCCCTGCATCCTCTCTACAAGGGGGGTGGAACAGTTCATTGCAAACAAGGGAGGAAGCAAGGATCGGGGGTCGGGTGTCTATTTCTAAAAGGAGGAAAGTGGACAGTCAACTACATAATCAAGATCTAAGCGAGGTTTAAAAATCTTCACCACATGAGCGGGAAAAGGGAACAGGCCGCCGGGGTAGGGGACTCCCCGGCCACCGAACTGGTCATCGAAGGGAAAAGAAATGCAGAGTCGAAAAAAAACACAACAACGGAGGAAAATGTAGGAAAGAGATAGCGTCCCGCAGGGAGAGGGCCAACCTGCCAGTTGTCGTTCCAGGGCGTCCTGCGCACCTTCCTGCGGAAGGAAAAAAAACTGTGGTGCAAGTGGCACTCTGAGAGGAAGCTTGTATAGTGGGGAGGGAGGGTGACACAATCCAACATAGGAGAACAAGCCCCATCAAGGTGAAGATCAGGTTAAAAAGTTCAACACCTTGTCGAGAAGTCTTCCTTGTGAAATAACAGTGGAAGAACCGGGCGATCATGACGTAGTGGGGCCCCTCTAAAACTCGCGGAGAAGAGTAGGAGAATCAGGAAAGTCTGTGAGAGATATCTTGGCCGCCGTCGCAGAGTCACGAAAAGAAGCATTCAGGGCAGGGGGGGAGGAGCGAGAAAAAACTACTGGGATCAATCGATCCCGCGGCATCGTGTGTCAGGAAAAGAGTAGTTGAGATCTGTTGGCAAACGGTAAAAGCGTACAAAAGGGTCAAAATAAATTGAAGGGAGAAGACCAGCTGCGCGGCTGGATCGTTCTTTTGACGTTACAAAAAGGAACAGCAAGCGGAAGTAAGGAGAACCCGGGATGCGGAGTCTCTAAGAGAACGGGGTTGGTTAACGGCTGTTCCTTGACCGGTCATCTCGCGAGGTTAGGACGGTGATGAACGGAAGAATTGTTTTTGAATGAGTGCGCAGGAAGAAAGTGCGGGGAAAAGTGTCTTCCAAATTCTAGGAAAAAAGGGGATTTCTTGGACTCATTCTATCTCCTGAAAATGGTGGACCATGGACGAGAGATTGCGCCGTTGTTTGTTTCCTCCTCAAGTTCCCGCATAGGCTTCTTACATTGGGTGGAGGAGAAACAATCCGGCAGACATCAGCACAGTGAAAGAAGGTTCGACAAGAGAGAAACAGTCATGAATGGGGGGAAGGGGCCCGATGTTCAGTTGCAGGCACACCCACATTGAAAAAAAGGGGAACCACCGCAGACCGGGGCGAAGAGGGCGAATGCCCAGATAAAAGAAAGGAAAAAGAGAAGGCGAAACACGAGAAAATTACTAAAAGCGTGAACATAGGCAGCCTGAGAGGAAATCACGGAGGAATGGAACCAATAATTCCGAGGACCACACAGAAGAAGCAAGGTGCGTGGGGGCGGGGGGAAGGACGACTCAAAGAAACCGGGCTAGAATTTCGAGTCACAATTCAAAAAAAAAAGGGGAGAAGGGAGAAAAGGCGATGACTCTGCGACATGACTCGAAGAAAACGGAAGTGGTGGCGACGGCACGCCACGGCCAGGCGTCTAAACTCGGCGGCAAAACATACGAAGAAGAGAACCGCGCCCCTTGTGCGTAACATGGGGGAAAGGGAGCGTGGGAGCCCCAGCCCCAGCACATGGAGGGAGGACAGTGCAGCTTGAGGACAGGGCATAAAAGCGAGCGATAACCAATCGAAAAAATCACTTCAACCTGGGAAAAAGACGAAAGCGTGTTGCTTTCAAGGGAGAGACAAGGAAAATACAAGGCGAAGGCCCCAGTTCGATAGGCACAAGAAAGGGAGTGCATTCTACGAGACGTAGTGGTCATTCAGAAAAAAAAAATACAATTGTGGCTTCCAAACAAAGTAATCTCCGATGTCACGAGGAGAAGAGAAGGGGAAAAGAGACACTGGAGGATCAGGGAAACTTTCTACAAAATGGGGCGGGAGATAGTGGGAAGATTTCTATGCTGCCGGACTATTCCGACGAAGGGAATTGCGGGGCGATGACTACAAAAGTTGCACGCACGAAGTGGGAAAAGGAAAGGGAAGAGGTTCGGCGTCAAAGATGGAGGGGCGGAGCGAAACATCGGAATCATTATTCGGATATACGAATGACGAGGGAGCTCTCGATCTCATCATCAAAGAAACTAATGAGGTGCCGAAGGTCGCGCACAAAACGAGGATTGTTCAATCGGAGGGGAATCTCCTGGTATCTAAATCGGCCGAAAATCGGGAGAAGAGAAAGAGCGATATCGAGTACCTTCGGGAGGCTGTTGGGGGACTGAGCGACATCCGGGAGTAAAAAAAAATGCAAATCAGTGGGTCAAAACCATAACCTTGCTAGATTGGGCAGACGTGAAGACTGCAACATCCCTGACCGTGTCTTAAATCCAGAGAGGGAAGGGGGGAGACAGTGCGGCAGGAGGAAAGGCGAATCTCTATCAGAAGCAAAAAGGGGAGGGGGGGGAGAAAAGGCGGCATTCCATCCGGGTACGCAAAAGTCCAACCTCCGACCTAGTTCTACACGGGCCGGAGAATGGGGAAGAGAGCATTGGCTATAACTTTTCCTTGGTGGGGGGGGAAAAAAGCAGTGGAAGGAGGGGGCATTTCCACAAACCCTCACAGTTGTCAAGTTCCTCGCTATCACCGAGCTAGGAGGTGCAGTCTTAATATGAGCACTTCGAGAGGAGCGAGAGAGAACTTCCTCTTGTGGGGAACCGAATTAGGTAAACAGCTTCCTCTCTGGAAGGCGCGAGCGAGAGGGGAGGAGAGGGGACGGCAGCAAGTCGATCTCAGATACAAGATGGAAGAGGGGGAAAAAAGACCAGATGACGCAACCATCCGGGTGAGGAACGGGACGAAGCGTCAAGTAGATCTCGATCAAAGAGAGGCGGAAAAGCGGATTAAGCAATAGAATCGTCCACCATCTACAATCAAAGAGGGAGAACAACGAAAAGCTCCAGCAGAGAAGATTGCACTTGAAATCGGAGAAGCGGAGAGACAGGGGGGTTGGGAAGCCAAAATTGTCTCTGGGTATGGGAAAGAAGACCAAAATAACGGTCTCGTCGAATTTCACACAAAAAAGGAGGAGGTGTGAACTCTCAAAAGGTGTGAGCCGTACCGACATCGCGCAAGAAAGGAAAAAGAACGGCCGCACTGGCAACGAGACAGTTGAAGTGTGATCTTTAGGAGGTGGAGAGAGATAAGGTGATTCAAGACCTGACGGCATACAGGGGGGAAAAGAAGGAAGAAGGGAAGGGCTGGGCAGAAAGCGAACCTGGGAAAACTGGAGTGAAGCAAGGGAGCAGATAGGGGAAACCGCCGTTATTCTGTGCTTATCAGGCGGTATTTTTCGCCGAGGAGGGAGGGGGGGCAGGCCGACCGTCCTGGCAAAAAGGAAGAGGATAGCAGAAGAGATCGCGCGATCTTAAAACAGAGAGAGGTGGGGTGGGGCTCGAAATTCTATCACCTTTGTTCTTGGAGATTGAGCGGAAGGTCGACGCTCAAAACAGCACGGCGCGTGCCTCGGTTGAAAGGGGGAGGGAAAGGCACGGAACGACGCCAAGGCTACACGCCGTCTTTAGAAGGAGTGAGGAGGTGTTGACGAGGGGCGGGCGCCGCGATGTCATGTTCCGCGGGCGGATTAGGGGAATCGGAAGATTCGCCAGGAGGCGGGGTGACCCGCCTGTTGTCGAGACCAGGGGAAGGAAGCGAATAGACCGAAAGCTCCCTTGCACTGATAGAAAAGTCGAGCACGAAAGCGGCTGGGGGGAGGCTGAAAGCGGATTTTGGTTGGCTTCGACCTCCACCAACTGGACAAGCCTATTCGATGGGACAAACAGCGGAACAACGCCGAGGCCATGTTCAACTTTTTCAAGAAGAAGAAGTAAAAAAAAAGGAAAAAAAACGCAGAAGTAGCCATCGCCACCTCACAGGGTTGGCGTCGCCGAAAGAGACAATATTCTACCGGGAATCACCGGAACAGAAGGAAAGACTCGAAGATGCGGTCAGTACAGGCCGGAGGAAGAAAACAAATCAACATTGGAATGACGCCGCCGAACAAGGGGGAGAAGACCGCCAACAGACTGCTGGCCTTTCCCTAAAAAGAAAACCCCGCTGCACAGCGCGCAGGGGAAGTAGAAAGAAAGGGTGTTAAGAGAGAGACGTTTGTTCCGAAGAAGTAAAACCGTCGAACAAGAACGGAGGGATTAGGCTGGCGCACGATGCCGCTACCGGCTCTGATGGGGACCAAAAAGGAGAAAAGAGTATCCTGACCACACCCAAAAAAAAAAAAAGATGACGAGTAAGCAAATGAAGAACGGAACAAAGCGGAGAGAGAAACATAAGTGGGAGAAAAGAAAGGAAGGGGAACAGCGATGTTAAGCAGGGCAAACGACGACCTGAGAGGGGTAGGAACAAAAATTCCAAAGCATCCCTGCTCGACAATTGTGTTTACCTGAGGTCAACAAAAGGGACAGTCAGCAAGGGGATACGGGGAGTGAAATACATGTCTACGCGTTCAGTAAAGTAAAAGAAATAGCAAAGAGACTAAAGCGAAGAGTGCCACGAACCACGACTTTATTGAAACAGACGAAGGGCGAGAAAAACGAAAAACGGAAACTGCATCTCCGGCGAGAAAGGGAGAAAGAGGAGAGATAAAAAACAAAAACCCGAAGGAGTAAAGAGAGAGATTCATTCGCCATGCTCGAAAACCCGATGAAAAGGGAGGGGGGCCGGGTCGTCCTAGCCAACAAAAAAAAAAAAACACCGGCGCGCCAGGTGGCGAGTAAATCAAAAGGCACTGTGGTGAAGGGCAAATTGAAAAGAGAAGCTTGAGCATCGACTGTTTCACGAACCGTAGACCAATTCTTAGAGCACCCGATCCCCTTAAACGTCATTGGTGGTGAAGAACTTTTCAACCGGTGGAGAAATGCCGGAAGGCAAACTCCAACGTGGCGCTCACCATAAGAACGGGGGGGAAAAAGCAGAAAATAGCTGTTCATAGCTGGCGGGAGTCTCGTCGAGCACTACATTCTTGGTTTCAGAAGTCAAGAAGAAGTTAGCCAGAGACACAAATTCATGCGAGGGTCGGATCAGCTAGAGAGGAGGGGAAGGGGAAAAGCAGGATCCGGGATCTGCATCGGGGATCAACATCGAAGGAGTTTCGATCTGGGCCGAGGGTCGATCGTACAACCGCGCGGAAGGAGGGGGAAAAGGAGTTGACGGGAAGGATGAGGCTACTGGAGCGGCTGGGTACGGAAAAGGGGGGAACAAGAGTCAGTGGTCAGGTCGGCTCCCCCTGGAATGGAGGGAAAATCAAATCGGTAGGTTGGGTGAGAATGCGGGGGACAGGGGAAAACCAACTTGACAGCAGACTGTTCGAGGAGTTCGAAAGGGGCCGGTGAGGAAGTGGGGGAGGAGGGCGCAGACGGCCACCGGTTAGTTGAAGAATGGATGAAAAAAAGGAGAACTGTGCCGACTGAAGTAGGGGAGAGGAGAAAGGAAAACGTGAAATGGAAGAGCGTTGCGCCTGTTTGGGTAAATAAGCACAGGGAAAGATAGGCTTGCTAGTTGGTTGGCGCGGGGGCACAAAGACGCGGGCAAAAAAGAAGGAAGAAAGTGATTAACGACCGAGATCAGCTGCAAGGGAGCCGGGGCAAGAAGTCGGGGAGGCCGAAAAACAAGGGGATCGAACAAAAAAGGCGGTGAACCCCAGAACGGACAGAAGAGAACGGGGGCCCAGAATACGCCTCGGAACATGAGCGGGTCTTTGCTCCTAAAAGAAAAGAAGGACGAAGCGGTAGCAAATAAGCGCCGGCTAGCAGGGCGTAGGAAAAAGAGCAAAAAAAACCAGAGAACTTCCGGAGACCAAAAAGGAAGGCACAGCCTGCGTGGTGCAAAAGGAAAGGGAGAAAAGATAGAAAACGCTAGCCAGTTCGAGGACCACCATTCCACTCTATCCCGTGCAAAAAGAAGGAGAAATAAAAAAAGAAAGGCTCATAATCTCTTCATGTCTGCAAAAGACAGGAACGCAAGACCCAGAGGAGGGGCAAAAGACACGGAATCCACTACACTTCAGGAATATCCAGCAGCGAACGGGGGGTGTCGGACTCCTTGTCCCCCAAGTACTCAGGGATTCCCCAACCCAGGAGGACAGGGGGAAGGGAAAAGGTCTGTCGTCATGTCGTGAAAAAGAAGCAGTCGAATAAAAACATTCGAAGGAACTGGGGCAAAAATCTCGTGCAGTTCTCAAAGTGCAGGGAAAAAGGGGAGGAGAGCGATGAATGGTTACCGGCGTCAAAAAAGGGGGTCGGAGAGGCACCAATAATCTCGTCGGAGCGGGAAATGATACGAGAAACGGGAGGGGAAGGAACCATCCCCAAAAGCTACAATTTGAAGGAAAAGAGACTCACGCTGCGGGCGAAGCTTAATTTCACAAGAGAAGGGGGGAGGATCAGGTTGAAGTTCTACCAGCACTTGCGTGAAGGAGGGGGGGGGAAAAATGTCGGACGCCTACGATACAGGGAAATGCGAGTGGAGAGAGAACCGACTACGCGGGGGAGGCAATACGGTAACGAACTTCCGAATGGGAGGAAGAAGGTAGGTGGAGGAACAAAGGAGAAATTCTATATCGAACTGAACGGACGTCGGAGGAAGCTCGATCGCTCTGCAATTCCAACGATAAGAAAAGGGGGGGGGGGAAGTGATGGGGATGGGCACAAACTATGATTTTGTCAAGCGAGGCCTCCAGGGGATAGAGCGGCAGACCTCTTTAAACGAACTTCAACACGATCATAGAGATCAGGGGGAAAGGAAGAGAAATGTCGTGTGGGTCGTAAATCCTGACAATAAGTCGCCAAGGCCATAAGTGGTCAACAAGAAAAAGGTGGGGGTTGGTCCCTCGGCCCAAAAAAGTGTTTCTCAAGGAAAAACGGCTGTCAACATCCCGGACCGTTGAAGAAAAAAAAAGGAGGGGAGGGCCGTAGAACAAATGAAGGCAGTAATTCGTCAGAAAGAAAAAAAAAAGAGGGGGAGGGGGGGAAGAGAGAGATTCCTGCCTTCAGCCTTTTGGGAAGCACGGTCACTCCTCCGCCGAGTTCATACACGGTCCGGGGAAATGAAGAAGTGGGGGGCAGAAATGGGCGCATATAGCAAGTTGAGTGGGGTGAAAAAAGCGAGAAGCCTTGGAATGCGGTGGCGGAAGGGTCCGACCAACAAAAACAAAGGGGAAGCGTTTCCACTCGCTATCTCGCTCGTAGTGAAGAGGAAAGAAAACGGCCGAGGAGAATAACTTGAGGAAAGGATCAACCTCCACTCGGGGGGGGGGAGCGAAGTAGGGACAAGACTTCATCTCGGGAATTCGCGAGCGAGATATGCTGAAGACAGAAGACGATCAGAGAGCGATCATATTTTCCCGATGGGGAAAAAAAAGAAAAAAGGAACGCAAACAAACCGGGGGTCAACGGGCGAAACGCCTTATAAACGGCGAAAGATCCTTCTGCGGAAGCGTGGAGAAGAGAATCGGAAAAATCTACCGCTGAGGGGGGGAGAAAGAAAAAAGGTCCAGACAGCTCTAAGAGGAAACATTTCATGAGGGCAGGGAGGAAGATTGTTTTTAAGCCAATGGGGATCTGTGAGGATGGAAGCAAAAACAATACTGTCTCCTGAGAGGGAAAAGGAACCGCGGGGATGGGGTAAGGTCGACAGGTGGTTGGGGGAGCCTGGAACCTTCCTCGCTCGACTCCCAATTAAAAGGTCAAACAGAGAAAAAAAGGGGGGGAAACGGACGCTGTTTGAAGTGATCTTTCGAATGTTTATAAAGCAAGGAGGGTTACACGAATAGGAAAAGGACTTGAACTAAGGAAAACTGGCAGGAGAAAGGTGTGGTCATCCAAGCGGACTGGGGTGAAAGTGATTTGGAAAAAAGAGAGGAAAGAGTGAACGCAGTTATGTTTTTCTGGAATTCGCGGAGGGGGCAGCCGAGGAAGTGCCCGAAGGAACAACTTCAAAAGCATGAAGAGAAGTATTAAAAGAGGGAGGGAGAGCGAAGAGTCGTCACGGGCTCACTTTGGAATTGTTTACGAAAAAATTAGAAAAGTTGATGGGGGTTCGCGACATGTTACAAAGAAAAAAAGGAAGCATTAGGGGGGGAACAGGGGGGGGATCGTGGTGAAAAGTTCGACTCCAAGAAAAAAAGGGAAGGAGGGAGAAATGGGGCGTGGCGTCCTCGGTCTTCGGGGTGGCGGATCACGCGATTGTAGGGCAAAGGCGTCCTTCTGTTAATATCGCCCTCTTCGCCACGGCTGGAGGGGAAAAAAGGGAGGAAGAACGTGTGGTGCCGACGACGACTAGAGGGAAAAGTACAACAGAAAACTGGAAGAAAGAGAGGAAAGGATCAAAGGGGACGGCACTGCTGCTCGCATTATGCCGCGGATTTTGTGAAGAAAAAACAAAACGAAAAAATATGAGGCACTTGATGAGGAAAGAAAACAAAAGCGGGAAGGAAGAAGGTAACGTGGGACCAGATATAGATGCGCCCAAGAATCCCAGAACCTTAGCGCAGAAGGTGTGGGATAATAGGGCAAAAATAAAGGGGGAGGCGCGGCACTACTTCAACAACTTCAGGGACTCATCACCTTAACCATCGAAATCCTAGGAGGGGGAGTCAAGGATCAGTTCAACTACAAAGAACGGGATTTGGTGGAGAAGAAAAACAAGGTGTTATCCGACCTGACAGAAAGAGAGAGGGATGGCCTGGTGTACCTTAACATCCTCTCTCCTCAGAAAGGAAGAAAACGACCGGATCGAGTAAGCTGGGGTTACGATCGACAATCGGCTAAAAGAGAAAAAGCGAGGAAAGGGATTCATTGCGCCATATATGGCCGGACTCTGATTGATCCCATTCCAAACGAAGAGGGAAAGCGATCAGAAAAAGAGACAAGGGACAAGGCTCACGGACGACCATGCAGGGGCTTCAAGCTTAGATCGAAAACCAATAAATGTAGGGCTCGGACAGAGAAAGCCAGAATGACAAAGGGGGGTAGAGGGAAAAACGTCATGATCGCGGTGAGCGACACAGGGGAGTGAAAAAGCACAGGAGCGACAAGGGGGGGGTGTGAACCGTTTTTCGGACAAAAAACAAAAAGGAAGAGGAAAAGGAGGGGGGGTGAGAGCATGTCACTACCAGGAGGACACGACGAGAAGATCTACATCGCATAGTGCCACGGCAAACAAAGGAAGCTTACTTTCCAAAAAACAGGGGAAACGGACGCCCCGCCACGAACGGGCAATGCAGGGAGAGAATACAGATAGATGACGAAAAAAAAAAATGAGGATGGGAAAAAGGATCTCGTCATCAAATGAAAAAGACCCCAAAGAATTACGTTGGCATGGTTCCCGCGTACACTTCGGAGGAGGAAAAGTAAAAGCTTCCTGGTTCCGTGGCACTCTTTCTCTTGGATACCTTTGGAGGAAGGGAGAAGGGGTTTCATAAAAAGCTTATACAGAGTATAGCGAAGCCGATCATTGCCAAAGGAAGGGGGGGTAAAAGAAGTTTTAAAAAACACCTTTTCGAGGTCATCTCAGGGAGGAACGGAAACTGTGTCAAAAAGCATCAGGAAAGTATGGCCCCTCTAACCTCGCCTGGACTGAGGGGGGAGAGGAGAACCGAAAAGGAGGGGTTTCGAGCGTCCAGCTTTCGCCGAAAGTGGCGTCACGCGCATGAACGGATGTCATGATCGCGGTCGAGAGCGGACTGGGATCATCATCCGACGGGAAGAAGAAAGAATCGAAGCGATTTAAAAAAGGGTGATTTGCCGAATGTCAAAGAGGGAAAAAAGACTAATCGATGACCGGGCGGTTAAACGTCAGTGCTGGGGGACAGACTAAGGGGACAAAAGACAACGGGCAAAGTCAGCAGATGGCACTGGGAAGGGAGGCTCACACTTGATTCTGGAGCGATGAAAAGGAAAATCGGGGGGAGGTGTGGGAGATGCGTACTTGGTACCGTGAAAAGAATCTTCTAGCTTTCGGGGGGAGGGTGACGGTCAGAAGTTGTTTGAAGTCGTGCGCTACGCCAACCGGGAGGTGGAAGATGAGGAACCAATGCAGGCAAGGTTGCAAGGGGAAGCTTAGGGGCCTCTATCTCCTGAATCGTTGGACCAAAAGGGGAAGCGGAAAAGGTGTGGTCCTCCTCAAAGTTGTCGCATAGTGGATGAAAAGGGGGGAGGTCGAGGGACACCAAAGAAAAAAAAAATATCAGCAGTAAGGATCAACAGAACATAACGAAGAAATTGGGTGGGTAAGGCCCCTCGCTACGTTATGCCGCAAAAAAAAAAAGAATCGAAAAAAACAGGGGCAACCCCTCATACCGTTTGAGAAGAAGATCAAGTACCCGCAGGAAGAAGATCTTGACAGCCCTAAGAAAAAGAGGGGAGAAAACGGGTAAGAATTCCGCCTGATATGCATGGGATTCTTAAACTACGGCATTCAAAAAATATGCCGATTACCAGAAGGGGGGAAAGCCGTGAGGGGGGAGAAAACGTAACATGTCGAGAAATCTCCAAGAACCGGGGCTAAGAATTTTCGAGGAAAAAAGGAAAAAAAAGGGCCTGCGAAAGAATCGAGAATCGAGGAGACATTCTCAGACATGAGGACAACCAAAACGGGGTGGCGAAAGGAAAAAAAAAGCAGGAGGGCAGGATCGCGATCATCGCCAAGGCATAACGTGAAAACATTGACTTATAAACCAAAAAGGTGTGCGACTCGGTCAACAAGGTCCCGCTTGATGCCCCCAAGAGAAAGGGGGGAAAATTAAGGAAATTTGAAAAGAGGGAAGCCTTTATGGTGAGATAGCGACCGATAACTCGAAAAGAAAGGAAACCGGGAATAGTGCAGTGTCGTATCGTGGGTTGGCTTTAGCAAGACGAGGAAGGTTACCACCGGGATGAAAAAAACTGTAGAGAGAGGCACCAGAACGCTCGCGGAGAGGGGGAAAAGGAAAAAATCTAAGAGTAGGGGCATGCAAAAGCCACAAGAGAACCACAAGTTGGGCCTTCAAACCAAGGGTATAATCGCTGCGAGGATACTGCACAGTGGGAAAAAGAATTCGAATGAGAAGTGGCAATTCTACCTAGCACTGTGCGGGGGGGGGACGATTTCTCGGGCTGCCTACTAGCCGATAAGGAGTGGGGGGAGACGCTCAAGAAAAGGCGTTTAGCAACCAGGAACGGAAAATCCAGGTGGGTTGCCGTCACCAGATGATTTTACGGTACCCATCTGAAGAGAAAAGAGGGGGAGCGGGGGCCTGTCCTACTGAATACGTATCGATCGAGAGAAAAGTCAAAGAGAAAAAAAAAAAGCTGTGTTAAGAAAAAGAAAAACGAAGATGGCTCTCTTCCTCCCTTATCCGTCTATCGTCCGCATAGGGGACGGGAAAGAAAGAAGCGAGAGACGAGAACGGCGAAAAATGTGGGGGGGGAAAAGTAACAGACCCCGGCATTCAAAGAGATCCGTTGGTCAAAAGTAAATGGGAGAAAAAAGGGGAGGGGAAAGGGACCAACGTATGCATCCCGACCGTTTCGGGAAACGTAGGGAGGACGTCTGCCCCCATATGGAAAAATAGAGAAAGACAAGGGAGGGGGGAGGAAAAAGAGGAGAGCAAGGACCTCCTGGTTGGGAACATGGGTGGTGGTTGTTCGTCAGAACATACCAGTCCTATTGAATACCCGTCCTTTATTGGGAAGGAAGGGGGGAAAGGAGGAGAAAGTTCTATCAAGGTGCATGGTTTGGAAACCAACAGGGACAGAAGGGGAAGGCGGGGCGTGCTTTCCTCCAACAAACCTCCATTTTCTAGGGAACAAAAAAGGGAGGAGGTCGTCAGTTAAGTCTGTCAGATTCGGTCGTCAAAATAAAGGGGAGGGCAGAGACCCCGAAAGTGTTGCGGGGGTTCTGTGAAAAAGAGGAATAGAGGGGAATACGTCGATCTATCAGAGAGGCTCGAAAAAAGCCAGTCATATCATCGATCAGATTGCCGCTAAAAAAAAAAAAAGAAGAGGACGCAAAAAAGACGGATTTTACGTGACACAGGGAAAACGCATTCGGTTCTATCTCGCGGGCGCCGGACGCTTCAATAGGGAGACATGAGAGACACATCTAAATCAATTGCTGGTAGAAACGGGAAAAAAGGAGATCGCCGAGGAGCGAATATTTGGCATTGACAAAAAAACGCGCGTATATACGGGGGGTGGGGAAAAAAGAAAAATTGTTGAGAGTTGGATGGTCGCATTCACGTACTGGGGAGAGGAAAGGAAAGGGGGGACTCCGTCGAGATTCTTGGTTAAAGAAAGTGGGGGGGGAAGCCGGGACCAGAAGGCAGCGCAGAAAACCAACGCAACGGCGAACGAATAAGAGAAAAGGGGGAAAGGGAAGAAAGTGAGAATTTTTATCGCTCAGCTAGTTATGACATACATGACGGAAAGAAAGGAGGTCAAAGGGGGGGATAGAGTGATGGGGCCTCCAAGCGGAACTTGGAAAAAGGTTAGAAAAGGGGAAGGCGGATAGGGGCCCATTCATGGTGATGTTCGTTTCGAGACTCGGAGGGGAGAAGCGGGATGAGGCCGTCGCACCCTTATTCATCCATTAAGATATGAGCAGGTCGAGGAGGGTCATCACTGGAATCCGTTGGAATTGTTGACGCGTATTAAGAAAGGGAAAAAGGGGAGATAAGTGCGAAAAGGTGAGACTACTAAACACGAAAAGAGCGGTGAAGGAGGGGAAAAAGGAAGAATTTGGAATCGGTTGCATCGTTTCAGACGCCATCTCGCCGGCTCCGGGGTTTGGAGAACGCGTTCGTCCTAATGGGAGGAGGGGTGAAAAGCGAAGCAATGGAAGGGGTACCGCTAGAAAAGCATGGAGGAAAGAAGGACAAAAGGGGGGTCTGCTTGGTTACCCTCCTGTTGAGTATCCGAGAGGGGTGGTTGAAGAACGAAAAGAAGAGCCTTACCAAGGCTCACCTGGCGCGGATCTCGTCGGGAGCAACTGGAATGGGGAGAGATGCGAGAAGGGGGGAGGGGAAGGGACATTGTACCAGCATAAACAAAAGGAAACAAGAAGAGGAGAAGGGGATAGAAATCAAACAACTTCCAACACGCCGTATAAATTGTCAAACGGGAAAAAAGAAAGGCCAACGAAGACCCGGTCCGGCAAGCGCAGAATGTTTGAAGCCACAAAGAAAGGGGATCGGGGGGGGGTCCCACGAAAAGGTCACAACATTCTTACCGGTAAAAGGAAAACACATTAAAATACAAAAACGAAGGGAGGTCAATTACTCGGAACAGCTAAAAAAAGAAACGGATTTGATTAGGAAGGAAACAGCACTGGGTGTAGAGAAAACAGTACCTGAGCCAAGAGCTGAAAGGGGAAGGTCAATGCACACCTCTTAAAAGAACTTCGAAAAAAAGACGTCAACGTCACCTGAAGAAGAAAAAGAGAGGGGGGTTATCTAAATGGCAACTCTGCTTAACAGCTCGGAAATCGATGGGAAAATGCTGGAAATAAAAGGAAAGAGACAGGGGCGAGGATTTATACACATACATACGAAAGCAAAAAGAGCTGAACGAGAACGGGATTCTCGTTACACATTAAGGAAGCGTCAGCTTACTCGAGGAAAAAAAAAAAAATAATGTCTTGATCGACTAAGAAATGCAAAAAAGAGAGAGGTTATCCATTGCAACTACGCATGACGGGGAGCGCAGTTAGGGAAAGGAAAAGAATCATATCGACGGTTGAACAGTTCAAAAAAAACAGGGGAGGGGGGAGGGGAGAGCGTGGGGGTCTCATCATGTCCACTTCTTGGACTTTAAACAGTAGAGAAATATCAGATCCAGCGAGGAGGCCAAGGCACTCACATTGAAGAGGGGGGAAAAAGGAAAGGGGGGAGAGGAACGACCCAGGAACAGAAAGATGGTCAATAACGGGGGCGAGCATTAGACAGGAGAGAGAAAAAAAAAACTAGGGGATGAATTAAATATAGAGACTCGTCTACAGCTCAAGCCCCCTGATAGGAAAAGTGCAGGGGGTAAGGAGCCAAAGACAACCATGGAAAATGGGGAAAAGGGAAAGAATAACTGGGACTTGAAACTCTTCTACTTAGGGCTAGGGTTGAGACTTGCACGAAATAAGTAGACATTCTTAGACCAAGCCCCGATCATTGAAGACGTAAGGGGGGGGGGGAAAGGAAAACGGTTCAACAAAATTTGACGAGCAGGCTCCGGATACCCGAACCAGGTGGACGCTCACCGCGAAATACGTAGTGGCCCTCTAACCTCGAGGTTAAAAGGAGAGTAGGAGAGTCGAGCACGACATTCTTGGTTTCGAGAAATCATCTTGCCATCCTGGAGAGGGGGGAGAACGGCATAATGGGAGAGGTTTCAGGATCGCGGGACGAGAAAATGGAGAAAAAGAAGAAAAAGGCCGAGAGAGGGGGAGACAAGGTCGCATCGAGTCGATCATGGAGAAAAAGTGGGATTCGTAAAATCCAGCGGCGCATCGATGAACAGGGGGAGTGACGTCATGCTGCGAGGCGGCATCGGCTGTTTACGACAAGACCAGAGGAGGGGAAAGGTGAAGCCAAAAGGACGCTGCGGGAAAAGCAAGAAAGGGGGATTGGGGGTGGAGAAAAGGGGGGAAAAAACTTGGAAAAAAGAGTTCCGATTATTTACGATGGTAACGTTTATGACTGTCAAAAGGGGGGGAAGTCGTGAATACTAAAAAAGGGGGAATGGGAACGAGGGCTGAAAACCTTCATGAGCTTGCAAAAAAAAGGAGCTCGGGAAAAATCTAAAAGAAAAAAGTGGGGAAAACCAGGGCCTCGGCTGTTCCGTCCTTTGTGGTTTGAAGAAGAAGGGGAAGCATAGGCTTGCTAAGTTGGGGGGTGGCGTGTCGGCAGCAACAAAAAAAAAGAAGAAGAAGAAAGAAGTGCCGAGGGAAGCCAGAAAGAGATCAAATCGCGGGAGACTTTGGAAAAGGTGGAAAGAGAGGGGGGAGAGTCAAAAACACAAAATATGGATCTACCACATGCGGCACAACCTCAGACAAAAGAGGGCGAATTCCCAAAATACTCCTCGGAACAATTACATCGGGAGGGGAGAAGCCAAACTAAGAACCAAGAAGAAAAGGTAGCAAGAAGACAGTCGAGCATTTCTTCGGAAACGGAAGTTACACCATGAAAGGGAAGGAGTCAAAAAGAAGTAAAAACGCGCAAGGGCGGTGTAGCGTCTAACATTAGAGAGAAAAAAAAGGGGCTAGAAAAGTCGAGTCAACAAATTCCAACCGGGGAAGGCGAAGAGAGCGCGATCTCTTCTCTGAAGAGCGAGGACAGGGCAGCCGGACTTGGTGAGAAGGCACTAAACAAGAGGAAAAACGAAAAAAGAAGAGATCATCCACGACATAACCCAGGGAATATCCCCGAAAAGGTGCAAATCATGCCCAAAGGCAGAGGAGGGGAGCACACAGCCATCGCACTGCAAGGTGGGAGGAGAGGGCAAAGTAGGTGGCCCTGGACATGGACTTTGGAAAGAACTAGCAGTCGATAGACGAAGGGATAAGGAAACGGGGTTTCTCTTTGCTTTCTTCGAGGTTTGGGGAGGTAAGGTATGAGAGCGATGAAGTTTAAACGGGAAAAAAAAAAAGGGAGATGAAAAGAAAGAGAGGAGTAAGGTCGGGGTTAAGGAGACGAGAAAAAAACCGTATTGGGAATTCAGACCATCCCCATCTACATTATGAAAAAAAGGATCCGATGAGGAGAGCGGCAATTGAACGAAGCTGAGGGGGGATCATGGAAAGGTTCGAAAAGAAGGGGGCGGATTTTTTACGATTTCTATTCTGCTCCGATTCCGCGTAAAGGGGCGAGATCGTACTAAAAAAAGGAAGGCGTTTCAAAAAATCAGGTGGAAGGAAAAAGGAAGATGTGCGTCCAGAGGTGAGGGACCAGGGGGGAAGAAGAGAGAGAAAAATTTCCTACGTCGATACGCATCGATGGCTCGCTAATTAACGAGATGTTGACCTAATTCGCAAGAACCAAAAAAGAAAGGTGAGGAGATGCCGAAATGAATAGAATCGGATCAAAAAACAGGACGGAAGAAGGAAAGAAGAAAGCTAGCTAATGAAAGGTCTAAAAGGAGTGGTGGACGGAAAAGAGAACCGAATGCCAATGAAAATCATTGGTAACAAAAAGGGAATTGCCTAGCAGTGGAGACAAGCGGACACGAAGGAAGACAGAAAACGTTGTACTGCACTCGGCTTAAAAGGACTTCTCCCCCAATAGGAAGAGCGAGATCAACACCAACACGAGGTCTGATTAAAGAAGAGATTCTGCCTTATCAATTGGGACGAAAGCCTCGAAGCAGATGGAGAAAACAAGTAAAGATGCAGAAACTGGGGTAAAGAAAAGAGTGAGACAATTTTTCAGGTTGTTTTGACCAAGAAATAAAACGTGGAATCGTTGGTCTTCTTGAAAGAAAGACCAGCAATGGGAGAAGGGGTCCACGCGAGAGAGCACTAGAGGGAAGTAACCCCCCCACAGGAAGGGCGGCCGGGGGGCTAAGATAAGGGAAGAAAGGGGAGGAACGCCTGAGGTTTTTGTTTCGGCGAATTCGGTCAACAGGAAAAATCCTCGGAAAAGAGCGAAGGAGAGGGCGTCCTCGTAAATCAGGGGGGGGGGCCAGGAGAATTTTCCAGGGGAAAGGGAAAACATCTGGGACGCAAACAATCCGGATGGCTGGCAACCGTAAGTAAAAGGGACGATCTAGCTCTCCAATATACGTCAGCGCGAGGAGCAAATAAAGATTCAAACATCTACCGCAAAAAGTTGAGGGAGAAAGAAAAAAACCACAGAGAGAAGGGGGAAATTGAAACTATCAGAGCGGAGATACTGGTTTGGGGGTGAAAGAAAAAAGGGGAAAGAGTTGAAGGGTCTTCATTCCCATACGGTAGAGGAAATTCACCGAAAGAGGGGAGAGTATGGGTGACTACGAAGGGGGGTTGGAAGCGGTAAATAGAGATGAGAAGGCCCGGGAAAGTAAAAAGCCCGATGCAAAAGCAGAACGGGAAGTGATGAGAAGGGGGGATCTCTCTCTAGGTATTCAGACATGAAGGAATGGCAACTGAAGAAAGGGAATGCGAGGGCTTTGGCATCAAAAGAGGACCTTGGGGACTAACGGTGGAAGAAAAAGGGAAAAGCGGAGGGAGACCACGGAATTTGATTAGTGGCTGAGGGCGCAGGTAGGGGGGAGGGAAAACAAATGCGGGTGAGTGCCGTCTCACACCAGGGAAACCGGGAAAAATTAATAAGGCTCAGATATTTCGCGCATCTTCGAAAACAATCGTTGGTTGGTTGAAGCAGAGGGAGGACTGTGGCTGTATATGTAAACGGGAGGAAGAGAAAAAACCTCAAAGGCTCTTCCTTCGGGGAAGAACGGTTGAGAGGGGGAAGAAGGTTGACGAGCCATGCTCGAAGGCCGCCTTCGTTGCTACCGGGCTTTCCGCGGGGGAGAGGGGGGGGGGAGCGAAGCGAAATGTCATTTTTCCGCCTACAGGTTAAGTCGACCCCTGTCTGCAAAAAAGAGGGGGGAAAAAAGGAACCTCACGTGTTGGGGGCCTGCCTACAATAGAGTGCCGTACAAAGATCGGAGAGAATCCGGTCGGGAAGAAAAGGCGGCACTGAGTGCTGCTAGACGGGGGGGGAAAAAGGAAGCACCAAAGGCACAGCAGAAGGAGGCACTTGAGTAGGGAATCAAACCACGAAAAAAGAAGAGACAGGGTAAAATGGGTTCATAGATAGAGCCCTAAAACGGTCGAGCAAGCGCAGAAGGTGAAAGCGGCAAACGCACCGGTTTTCGTCGGAACCACGACTTCAAAGATTCGGAAAAGGCACAAGGAAACCAAAGAAAATCAAAGAAAGGCAGGTAAAAAGTAAAAGGAAAGAATAAAAACCCTGGGGGAATTATCTCCGCCGAATCAAGGGGTAGCAAAAGAAAAGAAGCTGCCGGGACTTTGGCCCGGAACACCGGGCCGAGAAGAACGAAGTACAACGAAAGGGTCATCGGTACAGCAAAAGCGGTGGTTAAGACGACCCTAAGAAAAAAAAAGAGGGAAAAGACAGGGGTTCTATTCTTGAGGCACGGGGCCGAGCCGAACTCGGTGGGATCCCAGGCAGCTATAGACCGGATCAATGAAAAAAGAGGGGGGGGAAGGAAAATGACGCGGACGAACATGAAGAAAGGAGGCGCGGAAGGAAGAGAAATAAGAAAACGTGAAACGAGAAAAAAGGAAAAATGAAAATCAGGATTTAATGCCGGGCAACACTTATGATAGAGTTGAGCGACACAGGGTAGGTCCCCGGCAGACTTCTCGACAGGGTTTGAAAGTGATACACAAAAAAGAAGGAAAAGCAAGGGAGGGGTCAGTTTGTCTCAAATGGTAAAGGATTAAGGAAACAATAGAACATAGAGGAGAAGGAGAAGATTAAACGGCACCACATTAAGCTGGAGTAAAACCGGAAGGTGCGGGAAAAGACAGGAACTGGGTCTCAGTGGGGCTGAGCTTGCTCACGGCTTCAAAAAAAAAAAACGGGGAGAGGAAAAGCAGAAGGAAGTCTCGTTTCGACATGCAACGTCCCCATGAAAAAAAAAGTTTAGGGACGGGCGGTCCGAGGAAAGGCGGCCTGTGCAGGAGCTGAACGGTGGTGGCCGTGGGCACTAGGGCGGAAAAAGCATAGAGGGGTCCGTGCAGAAAAGTTTTCAAGCCGGGAAAAAACAGGCTATAAAAAGAAAAGATAAAGGGGAAGAAGGAATTGGTGTTGAAATAACGTTCAAAACACAGGTGTAGAGAGGCGGCGGTAAAGTCCAAGGTTTCGTCTCACCGAATAAAACGGAGGTGGAAAAGCGTGAAAAAAAATCGATGGGACATGGCTTTCGTAGGAGTCAGGAGCAAAGATCTGGGTGTCAGAGGTCAGCCTGGAAGCCGGTCTTCATGGCATCACTCTCATCAAGGCGGAGGTTCAGGGGAAGGGAGGGAGAGCTTAAGGGGGGATCAATCAAGAGCCGGAGAAGAAGACAGAATAGGAAACGATTTCGGGGATCTGTTCGCCTAGGGGATATCGAAAACCGCGCGGAAAAGGAGATGACAAAGGTCCGTTGACTAAGTTCTGGGGGACGCGGCTGCAAAAGAGAAGGAAAAGGCCCGCAGATGCAGGGGTCAGGTCTGCTCCCCCTTCGAGACGAGAAGTAGAGGGGGAGGTTGTGGTATGGAAGGAAGTCCCTTGACGACTCGACGGATTGACGAGGGGGGCCGGGGAAGGGACGTTCAGAATTTTTTGGGAAGTGGAAGTGGTGCGACTAACGCCACCGTTTAGGTGGGCCGAATTTATGAAGTTCTGAGCTGCCAAAGGGATGAGGGGGGGGGAACTCAAAGCTCCTAAAAGTTTGGACAAGGGAGACGATTGAGGGTTGAGTGATCCTCAAGACGGACCTATGCTTATGACTGGGAAAGGTGGGGCAGGTCACACAAAATAAAAACGAGAAAAAGAATCAGTGAGCCCGCCGATATCAAGCGCCAGGAGCCTTGGGAGAAAACACTCAGATTCGTAGCCGTAAAAACCAAACCTTTAGTGGACGCGAACAAAGGACGGTCAACCCAACGCAGACCGGGGCGGGAAGATGTCACATGCCCAGACTAAGACGAGGAAAATGACAGCTGGGGGGAAGAAAAAAAAAGAAAGAACGAACTCGGAGAAAGAATTCTCCTGCGTCGCATGGAGAACGGAAGAAAACCAATCAATGCTCAGCCACATAATTACAAAAAGGTAGGGTGAAAAATTCAAAATGAGAAAAAGAAGAACAAAGGCGGGACTTTCGAGTCACATTCCAAATTAGCCTTCTCAGATAGAGAGATAGAGGAGCAATATCGAGGCAGTTCTTCCCCGGTGTGGAGGCGGAACGAACGGAAGGAGGGTCTAAAGACGCGAGGAAAAAAGAAGAAAACTTCCTGGACTATCCGAAACGCTCCCCTTGGGGAGGAAACTAATTTTTCCCAAAGTAAATCGTGGATGCCCCCATCCCTCGAGAAAGGGGAATTCCAGTGGCAAGGAGGTGCAAACTGAGGCTGAAGAACTAGCGAATAAACAATGAGAAAAGGAAAATTGAAAATGTTTTCGGGGAGGAAAGCGTTTTGAGTGGAGAAGAGAAAGCTCTTAATGTTAAATGCTTGCACCCCTGGCGAAGAAGATAGAGCGATTGAGGGGGAAATTCTAAACGAAAACCAGAGGGATGCAACCAATCCAAAGAGGAAGGGGGGAGTCAAACAAAGGTAATCCCGCTGCTGCGGTATCGGAATGAAAAGATTCGAGATGGAGTATCATGGGATGAACCAAGGGAGTAAAAAGGGTTTACGATTGGAGAGGCTCTGCCGAAGAGAAAGAGAAGGCGATTGGTCTCGCTAGTACTGCGACCGTTGGAAAAGAAAAACAAAAGGACAGGATTTTGAGTCCAGGTGAGGAAACAGAGGGAGAGGGAGGAGAGGGGAAATGTCAATGAACGTCGAGACCTCGTAGAACGCGAAATTCAAAGTAATGTTTTACCTAATTCAGCCTCACAAAACGAAAATTGAGAGGGAGACGCTGCCTCCAGGGGAGATCTATCGTCCGATCTGGACTGCAAAACAGAGAGATAGGAAAGGGAAAACTGCGACAATTTCGTGTGTTGTCCCCCCCACCCGGGGAAAGCAGACAACGTCATTCCAATGCAGGATGGGGAAAACAACTGAAAACCTTGGACAGAGGTCGCAAAAGGTGGGAAAAAAAAGAAAAGCAAGAAAAGGAAAGGTGGGCTTCACTCTTCTGAGTGCGGACGGGGGAAGTGGGGAACCGGAAAAAGA
>Ga0179593_1619119_pt1 | contig 22979 bp, 36 predicted proteins | sample CZODoug2_1_08_16_FD_185931 | JGI IMG/M metagenome (GOLD analysis project Ga0179593, IMG submission 185931) | Vadose zone soil fungal communities from Angelo Coast Range Reserve, California, USA - CZODoug2_1_08_16fungal (PacBio error correction) | ecosystem: Environmental > Terrestrial > Soil >...
AAAAATAAGGTGATAGATCGAGCCCGCAGGAGGTACGACAAAGAGCCAAAAAAGACCAGGCCGCTCTTCGGGAGGTAGATAGCAACATGGAGTGAGCGCCGAAATGGCGGGTAGCTAGCTTAGTGTGACGATCGGAACTATTAGTCGCTGACCTCTTTCTCTGGAGTGTGTTACTATAGGCAGGCATACTTTATTAGAAAAAACCGGGAGGGAATCAATCTAGGGAGTAGCCGGAGTGCCCCCTTCGGCTGGCACAGCCTTAGCCTTAAAAAAAGAAACTAAGACCGCCAATTCGGGGGGCCGGGGCAGCAAACAGAGGGCGCGAGGTCGCCATAAGCCTTGTGCAGCATGGAGGGTGGAGGGAGAATCGGGTGTGGGGGCGCATTCGTCAGAAAACACCTGCTGATTCAGTCTGCTGATTCAAATAAGCGGTGCTCACATCGCTTCCTGAGTCGAGGCAACAGGGGCAAAACGCTCCGGAAAGTCGGAGGGATTAAGCGGCGGTTCGGGGAAAACGTGGCTCAGGAGAAAGTTCTTATGAACCAGAAGCGGGGAAATACACCCTTACTCAACGCCGCCGACTAGCAAGCTGAAAGGGCGGTGTCTTGAAGGGAGAGAGTCGTGGTCAACTAGGAGGCGGTAGTACGCCATTGGACGTTAAAACCCCTGCAAACATGGGGACGCCGAACATCAAGGGATTTGCAAAAACTAATTGAGTGGGCGCGGGGGAAGGACTATCTGTTAAAGACATAAAAATCTCCTGGCGCTTGGGCTTCGAAAATATTACACTTCATCTGAGGAAACGAGCCCGTGCCATCTCACGAAAAAAAAGCCTCTTTAGCGACCTTATCTGGCGTTGAGTCGACCATTCACGCTTCCATCCACAAATTACAGAAATTGAACTAGATATAGGGAAGGTTCGGCGGGAGTGTAAATCGTTCGGTATGCGAAATCCCCTGGTAGAGGAAAAGAAGGAGATCTTTTCCGGCAATCAAAAAACCCTTCGCCGTCGTAGCACAAAAAACAGGGCGATCGTGAGGCATGGGAATCAAACCGAGGTTTATAAGGGCCCGCATACGTCGCGGGAGGGGGACATCAAGGAAGAGTGACCGGAACATGTTGGCTGAGGCGTAAACGGGTATGGGTACCTCAGGCTGGCGACCGATGGGGAAAGTCATGACGGAGGGAAGATCGGGAGGGAAAACTGCATGCCAGTTAGTCGGAAGGGCAACGGCGAAACCGAAACAAAGGCGAAAATATTTCAAGAGCACGCGGACTATCTGAAACGGGGGAGGTGAAATGCTCCTCAATGAGCGCAAGGGGGGACGGTGCGCGGAAGAATGTCAACACTTGAGGGAACTTCAGAGAAGCAGAAACCAAAACGCGAGAGGGAAGGGGGTGAACAGGCTCGTATGGAGGCAAATTAGCTCCATCGAAAGGATCCGACCGCCACTAGGGTCACAAGACACTCGGAAAGAAGCGGGGGTTTCAGATATGCATAAAATGCATGGTTGATGGCAATCAGACCAAGGAAAGAGAGGCGGCAGCTGATGTGGGGTTTCAATGAAATAAGTTCTGCACGTGGATTAAGAGAGATACGAGACCGGCGAGAAATTTTCCGAAATGAAACCTTGGAGGGAAAGACGGGCAAAAGAGATCACGGAGAGAAGGTGTTCTATGAGGGGGCGAGTCACTCGCTACAGGGGATGGAAGCATGGGCCCGCGAGGTGGATGACTCCGTGAGTCGGGGGACATCGGTTGTTCGGGGTCAGGTCGGGTCGTAAAGGCGGATAACGGCCGTTGGGGCGCGTGGAGGGGGAGAGAGGAAAAGATGGATGGAAGGGTAGACGAAGGTATGAGGAGGGTGGAGGGGTAGGGGGGACCGAGTGCTCTGCCTTTGCTCGGAAGCAGGAAGGGACGGATTTTTTGGGGATAGAGGAATACACGGTCTCGGGGGCAGAAAAGTCACCCGTTGAATCGCGGGGGAGTGGACTGCGAGTGGCGGATCACAGACTTGGGGAGCACCGGGGAGATCCTTGAAGTGGGCTTCACATGCTAATGAGGAACCAAGGACAGAACAGCTGATAGAGAAAAAAACAAATATTATAGAAAAAAGAGATGTAAGGGGATCCGGGAAGCATTAATGGGAAGGGGAGTTTCTCAATTGTTAGGGGGGTGCCTAATTGAGATCGAGTTTGGTCACGGGCTCCGTTATCTAAACCAGGATGCTAGGCCGCAGAGCTCGGAACCAGTCTGCCCCGCGGCAGCCTATACGCAAATGCCCTAGCCTTGTACGGGAAAGAGCTGAATCTCGGAGAAATTCTTCGCGCGTAAGGGAAAGGAATTCACCCTCCTCTCGTCTACGACTTGAAACTCGCGAAAGATGGGAAAGGATCAAAAAAAAACACAAGGGTCAATGGAAAACCAGCGCCACTCTTCAACACGGGGAAGGGGTAAAAGCTTCCCTGCAGACGCCGGAGTCGTGCGTCGGCCTTAGGCAGCGGCATGCTTGTCTCACCGAGACAGGACTCTTCCATCATTTAAGGGCTAGCTCGGCCTGCGGAGATCCGGGCGGGGCTAGACGCGCCTTTAAAACAGGAGCGCGTCGGGGGGGCTGAAGAAGTTCGGGCCAGTAAAAAGGAGCTCGACGAAGATGAAAAGGGCCGTCATTTCGGGGAAAGTAGTAAGTGGTCGTCGATGCGAGGGGGTCACGGAGCCTGATTGGAGGCCTGGGGATCTTCAAGTCTCGAAGACTTAGGTCCGTAACATCAAGGGAAAGGCTCAATAGCCTCTGAAAGAGGGAGAATAAGTTCCGCGTCAAGAGACCTTCGAATTTACGAAAGAGCGCACGGATATGCGGTAAAGGAGTTAGTAACTTTAATGTGGCAGTGGATAGTACTGGACAATCTCGTGCTATCCCGGAAGGGGTGGTGATTTCGTCAAAAAAAAAGAGATGCAAGTCTACTTTCTCCCGCAGTGAAAACGGAGAGCGAGGAATGCGATCCACTTCGAGATTCCATTCGTCAGTACTTGTTTCCTGCATCCGTGCAGGAACGGAAGAGCGAAAAAAGGATAGAGCCGACCGCCTGAGTGGCACGGAGAAGAGAAAGAGGAAGTGAGAAGGGGAAAACGCCATGAATCAAGATGGATGAACATAGGCAAAACCTGCGACCTAAACCGTAATGTTCGTCAGCCCCGGGAGGAGGGGGGGGGGGAGGGGAACCACGGTCGGAGTTGCTTACCACAGCAAAGAAGAGGGTGAAGGTTCACCGGGGAATCGAAGCCTAAAAAGCAAGGCTAAATATTCGGCAGACTTGCTCGACGTCGGGGGCGGCGGAAAACTGCGAGGGAAAAACATCCTAACCTCATGCCGCGACCGAAGCAAAGTAAAAACGACGTTGCAGCCGTACGGCCGACTTGTGAATCTTACGGAGGGAGGAAAGCGAGGGGCATGGTGGGCCCGGGGAACAGAAAGATTCCAGGTAACGTAATAAGTCATGAATGGGAAGGTCTGAAACCTGACGGCCATCAATCAAGAGGGGAGGACTCCCTCCACTGCTGGGGACCAGATCCGATTAAGGCCGTCACACCGAATTGAGAGTAGGAGGGGGGGAAGAGCAAGACGAAAGGAAAAAGACGTCTCTAACAAAAGGGAAACAGTATCGGCCACGCTAAGACCTAGCAAGGCAACCGACCGATTCACGAGACCCGCGGTGCTTGTCAGAAAAGATAAAACTAGAACGCCGAGCAAGGGTAAGTACCCTCCATGGAGAAGAAAAAAACGAAGGGAGAAAGGGCTTTCCTTTTGCAGAACCGCGCCTAACTTGCTAAAGGGGTCTCAAATTCGCCTCCGTATCGCTGAAAGAAGAAGACTTATTCTGTGTGGAAAAGAAAGGAAACTAAACCTCTTCGGCAACTGAAAACGCTATCGCCAAATGATGAGAGGAACGGACTTAAGGCGTGCTCTGAGGTGTTCAAAGGAGGAACGTCACTGAGAGAGTGATAGGGAGGGGGAGGCTTGAGATCACGCACTTTCCTTTGTGAAAGAGGGGCCCGCGCGTCGTCAAAAAGAGAAGACCGCCCCCTTCTTGCTTGAACAGGGCGTAACACAACGGGCGACAAGGTGTTCGGACACTGAGTTCAACGTGATCGGGGAGTGAAAAACCCTAAAAGCTTGGAGGCAGGAAGAAGGGAAGCAGATCATCTTTGAAAGGGAAGGGAAACGTAGGAAACACCATGCGGCAAGACTTGGGGTGTCCCTGTGCTCAACCAGAATGAAGACTCTGATCGAGATCTAAAAAAAAGGGGAGAGAAAGGGGCAGGTCTCATGCGTTGCCATCTTCTTACGTGTCGGATTCTGTTAAACAGAGAAAACCATACAATCTACTACAACAAAGCGACGTCGAAGCAAAGTCGGAAGGGGGGGACTGGGTCGCCGCAGTGACGTTTGAGTATAGTGTGAGACTTGGGATCGTCGTTCCACAAGGCAGTACCATAGGACTTCCCACCGACTAGTGATTGAAAAAAAAAGACTGACAGAATGTCCTACTAGATGATGGAAGAGACGAAGGGCGCGCGGTTTGTGCTGAGAATAGAGAAAGCGCATGTCCGTTAGGCCTGGGGAGGCAAGGAGCTGGCGCCTCGAAGGAAAGAGGAGGAAGTTTGAGAACTCCTTCGTGCTGCATAGAAGGAACGGGAAGCACAAGTAACGAGAAAGGAAATCATTACTGGATCGCGAAATTGGATAAAGGAAGGGGAGTCGAAATTTTCCTGAGGAGGCGGGGAAAAGAGAAAAAATTGAAAGACTCACCACCTAGAAAAATGAAAAGGAGTAGTCTTCAATGTCCGATCGAATCCAAAGGAAAACCACCGATACTTCTGAGGGTTTGAAAGGCGCTCGACAGAACCCGAAGGGGGGGGAAAAAAAGGCGATCGGTCCTGCGGAAAAAAAGGTTATGAAGTGCGACGCTAGCAGGGCAAGACATTTTCGTCGAGTCTAGCAAAAAGACCGGAAAATCAGCTCTATCTTGTGCACAGGGAAACTCGACTATCACGGGAGTAGATTAACGCGGCGGCAAAGACTCATCGACACAGAGATGGTCAGCGAAGCGCACCGCCACGCGTCTCAATGGTGAGAAAGAGGGGGCCGAACCTCGAGTCGAGAACCGGGGGGGAAAAGAACTACAAGCGGCCTCGTCATGAGAAAGTGATGTCGACCGGCGCACGCATTGTTTGTGGCGACAAAGTGGTGACGCGGGCCGAGGTGGGGGCGTAGGACCGGAGGTTTTTTAACCTCTCAGCAGATTGAGTGCCATCACGCTTCGAAAGGGAGGGACTCCGGCCCAAATCACAGGAAAGGTCGGACGGAGGTCCCGCATCGCCGGAGAAGCAGCGTTATTAAAACTTCGCAAAGACGGTAATAGGCCCTGGGCACGAAAAGCGGGTCCAGGGAGCAGGTGGGATCACGGGGGGAGGACAGGATCCGTCTGCAAATCGGCACAACTCACATTGCAGAAAAGGGAGCGTCCTCTGTCAATGTAAGAAACACTTTCACGGAAGTAGAAAACGAGATCAAGAGGAGGGACAATAGAGAAATCGGCTCCGGTACCGTGGGAGAGCTAAGCATTAATAAGGCCGTAAGGAGGGGGAAGTCCTAAATTCTAAGTGGGGGCAAAACGGGATACGGCCAAATCATCCTTTCCCTTTAGGAAGCGGAAAGAAGGCATAAATAAAATAAAGATTTGTAAGAGGGTACAAAATCTGGCGCTACATCCTGCGATAAAGATGGAGGAACTACCTTCGAGACAGGGCAAGAAAACAGGAATCGGCCGGTGCTCAACGGAGGGATTGTCAAGCCGAGTTTTTAGGAGAAAAAAGGGTAACTGGCCTAAGAGGACACATCTGATCCAAAAGTCACGGGCTGCTTGCCATCGAAAAACGGATTCAGGTCTGCCTGCGGAAAATCCAAAGGAGAGGTTAGGGACTAGGACCCTCGCCTTCAGCTTCCTGTCCTTTGAAGAAAGAAGGACACCGGCACGAGCGAGGTGGAGGATTAGAGAATTAAGTTCTACCTAGGAAAAAGATTAAAGACTAATTAATCAGAAGAGTTTCCTACCTGGAATATCGTCACAAGGGAGAAAGGTGCAGAGGAAAGCCTTTGGGCCATTTGGGAGAAGGCGGCTCCACGACCTTTCGTTTCAAGGAAAAAGAAACTGCGGGGGAGGGCCGACAGAGTACCTGAACACATACACGATCGCGGTGACGAAGGGGCCAAAACTGAAAAGGGGGGGGACACCGGAGCCCGTAATGCTGTGCAAGAAACGAAGAAGGTTATGGGACTGAAACATCTGGAACGAGAAACTATAGATACTCCTGCTAAAAGTGGTTTTGGGCGAGTCAGCGCTGCCGTCTGCCCGCGCGAAAAGGGGGGGAAAGTCGACGACGGGCGAGCCACGGCGCTAGATAGGGAGAAGAAGGAGGGTGACTTAAAATCTTTCAGTGAATAAAAGGGATGAAGAAGTTACGTGACCGACGAGATGCAGGACGCGAGGGAAAGGCGACAGCTCACAGGAACGAAATGGAAGGATAAAGCTATTAGAACACACGCGCAGGGGGGGCGCACGTGAAATTTCTGGAGAAAAAGGAGGAAAAAACACGTGTCGGTTGAACGAGCGATGTGTCGCTGATGCTGGCAGGGGAGACTGAGAACGAGATCAAAACGCCCAGAGGAAAAGGGAAAGTCTCGGGAAAAATGTGATGGTCGCGAGACTGGTGGTCCAGAAAAAGGGGAGGAACGGAGAGCCGAACGGAAGAATCCGCCAGGAGAAAGACTAAAAATCGAACGGACGAATTGGGGGGGGGGGAGAGAGGGATCGAGAGATCAGTAAAGTTCGATTTTGAACAGGTAAACCATGCAATCAGTGTTGTTCCTAGAACACGGGAAAAGAAATAAAAGGTGCCAAAATGAAATCGTTCATGAAAACTCCTCCGTAAGAAATGGGAAGACACCTCTCAAGTTTGCGCGAAAGAGGGCCTCACTAAGGGGTATCCCTGCTGGAAGGAGTGTTCCGACAGGGGCTAGATATGTGACGCTCCAGGATAGGAAAGAGAAGAGGAGGGTGAGAATAGACAGCCGCCTAAACAAAGAAGGGAGGGTCAAAAAGAGTAAGCTGTACACCTCGTCCGGAGACATACGTCGCGAACTCCATGGTTTGGCGATAAGAACAGAAGAAGGCTTTCCGCACTAAAGGGAAAGGGAATAAGGAAGTTCTCTTACCATCAAGCCGTAATCTCTACAAAAACCGGAGAAGACTTAAAGTGATGCGGTCAAGACACGGAGCGGCAAAAGAAAAAAAAACGCGGAAAACCTGACTCGTCGGGACGTTGATAAGGGGGTCGAGACGCTTCGTCGGAGTGGCTAGGTGTTCAAAAAAGAAAAAGGTCAACGCAATCTCTGCATCGTGATAGGGGGTAAAAACGACGGAATCCTGTCGGAGAGTGGGGAAGGGCCCGGCGTCTCGAGCCGGATCCAGTCGTCTGGGCGAAAAAAAGAAGGCGAGGAGGTGAAGGAAGAGGGATGGGAAGTTCGGACGGGCTTGGAAGACCTCACCGCTTGGGTCAAAAGCAGGCTTTGTCCATTAAGAGGGGGGTACATCGCCGGCGAGAGGATTGCCCAACTGAGGCAGGCCTGGGGATGGCGGGGAAAAGGGCATCAAATCGTATTGAGAAAAAGAAGGGAGAGAACTGGTCAACCGAGCAAGCACGGCGGAACGAGGGGGGTGTACTGCGGACGTTCGGAGCCGCTTGATGAAAGAGAGGATTTGTAAAAAATCAGAAAAAGCTCAAACTGCAAGGCAGACTCGAGCATTATCAGAGGGAAGTTGGGACGGCCTGGGTTTGATATCGGGAAGGGGGTGGGGAGATCGTCTGTGACGGAAAGAGAAGAGAACGGCTTAAACGCCAACATAAAGGGGGGAGGACAGAAACCTGCCGACTCTGAGCCTTGAGCTGGCCATCAAGGGGGGGAGGGCAGGTTTGAGCGAGTGATGAGATGAAATTAACGTCTTTTGGGAATTAATTTCGAAGCGAACCTCCGCTTACAAGCCTGAAATCTCGGAGAGGAGGGACAAAAGTAGACTGGGGTGACACTCAACTGTAAGGCAAGACCTTCAGGAACTTCTCTGATTCCTCCGCGTGATCAGAGGGGGAGAGCCTTCGGGAGGAAATCGACCTTAAATGAGAGAGGGAAGCTGTCTGATGGTTTCGAAGGGAGATAAAAAAAAGAAAGGTCTCTGCGGTTATCGAGAAGGGAAGGGAGAATGGAAGTCTCGTACCGCTGTTAGGAAAGAAAATCTGAGCTTTATTGGGGAAAAAAGAAACGTGACATACCTTCGCAGGGGTCTGGCTATCTATCGTAACGGAAACTATGAATCTGTCAATTCAGGGGGGAAACTGGTAAAAAGCATGACATGTTTCAACGAGGCCGAGAAGGCCGGAAAGAGAAAGGCTAATCTTTGAAAGTTAGAATATACGTCGTTCGAAATGAAACTCAAGCGGGATAAGCGGGACATATCTTCGTAGACGATAAATGGCAGACTCAGAAGCACCGAACGCTCTCGGAAGGGGAAAGCTGCGCTTTTCCCGTCGCACGATAGAGGTGAGAACGCCACGAGGAAACCATGCCCGCAGGGTCGGATTTCTTGCCGGAAAGGGAGGTGGGGGAAAAGACGAAAATGAGGGGGGCGTCGAGGGTTTTACATGTTGGAGTGATGCGGTTAATCAGCTAACACACGAAGAAGGGCTTGCAATCACATCGGGCGAAGAAGACGAGATGGTATTCATTCCTACTCTCAATCTGATAGAAAACATGCCGTCGAAAGCTCGATAAGCTAATTTCGGTCAGGATTCTAGAAATCTTTTCTAGGACTGAGAATTGGGGATACAATTGGGAGTAAAGGAAGACCGGTTCACTCTGCCCAATAAAAAAAGCAAAATTTCTACCAATGATTCATTCTCGGACGCGTCCTGCGCCGAAGATCTCACAACTTATTAGAAAAAGAGGGCAGGAACGTTTTCGAGGGTCCGAAGGATGCCTCCGTATCGGTTAAAGGTGAGGGTGCCTTGAGTCGCATTTGAGCACAGGGGAAAGGAAAAAGCGGCCAAAAGTATGCCCATGAGAAAAACGACTAAGACGACTGCTATGAAGGGGCTTGGATTAGCTCCGAGCTGCTCAGGAGAAAGGGAAGATGGGCATCCTACGCAGCGGAGCGGGGGGAAGAAAGACTCAGTTTTCTCCCTTAGGACACGAATGGGAAAGACTTGTTCGGAGTGTTACCAAACCTCCTCACACGTACCCCACCCGCGACAAAAAAGAACGGACGACTTGCAGCGTAACAAAACCAAACTGCCAGAAAAAAGGTCGAATCCCTCGCGGTCGGCGTCATTGAAGAGGACTAGTGTTCTTCGAAAAAAAAATGCGTAGAGCGACGGGGAAAGAGCCTTAAAAGGGGGGGCTTTGGCGGTCGAGGGGGGAAGTGAGCCTGACCATCTTAAGAGATTAGCAGAGAAGCCCAAAGGGAAAAAAGCGACAAGTTCGTCGTCGGGAGGAGAGACATGTTCATATAGGGGAGGGGGACTAATCGTCCTAGGGGACGACCGGGGTCGCCACCCGTCTAGCGCCGCCTAGAAACCGTAGGAGGCAAAAAATGAATACCCCACGCTGTTACAAAGAAGAAAGGTAAAAAAGGCAAAGCTCTGAAAGAGATACGCCGACGTGACTGGGTAGAAGCGTGATCGGACGGCCATGCAAACGACGGGGAGGAAACAGGCGAACGGTTTGTGATGGAGGGGAAAGAGTGACCATCTGCCGATCGAAGAAAGGAAGGAAAAAGAAAACGGATATCCACGGCGCGTTAACAGTACTCGAGGGGAGGGGAAGTCTCTTGGTGCGGCATTGAAAGAGAAAAAGAAAATAAGCGATGATAAAAGGTGGGGGGGGGGGAAGAAAACTATATTTCCCTTCGAGAGAGACACAGAAAAAATAACTCATTTCGTAGTATAGGAAGACGAGGAACAGAGATTCCAGAAAGGAGGAAAAGCTAATCCGGTCTTCAGTGCGGGTGGTGGCTGACTAAAAAACTAGAAATGGGCTAGGCAGGCAAAAGAGATCCAAGATATGAGCACTATAAGAGAACGCCAACAGGGTCTCATCTTGCAGACGTAGGGGTGGAGTCGCTGTCTCGGGGGCCACTCCTTAAAAGGGACAGATGAGAATTATAAAAGCCTAGCGGAGGGGAAGGAGACTTTCCTACAGTTAAGACAGCAGCAGGAAGGAAGGTTGAAGGGAACAGCAGCATCAAAAAGAAAAAGGGTTAAACTAAACGGGGCGGAACGGGGCTAAGGGACCAGATTATCGTACAGGAAGGCATCACGAAGGCGTTGGGGGGGTCTAACGACCCGCTCACTGTGGAGCAACAACGATTTGCCGTAACAGAGGATTTTTCCCGAACGGGGTCGGCTCCGACGTAAAAACTAGGAAACTCGCCGCCATGTGAAGAAAAAAGCCCCCGAAAAATCGAGAAACTGGGAAGGCGAGGCTTCTGTGCGAGGGAACAACGTACGCGAAATGAGAAAACTCCATTTGGGGCAAGAAGGTGCCAGGCTTGGACACGTGTCTTTCCGGCAGGTGGGGCCGCCGGGAGAACCAAAAAGGACGCAGTTATCTCTCAACAACACGGATGAGGAAAGGAAGCGCGGGGGAGCGAGCCTAAGGAACCGGACGGGAGCCCGGAAGGGCGGAAAGCCCAGCTCGTGGATCCCAAACGGTAGTCTCGGTGGGTCGGACGAGTGTTACCAGCTGACGTTGAATAACAGGAAAAAAAACGGCTTTGGAGAGTATACGACAAGTAAAGCATTTCGGAGTGAAAAAGGGAGGGGCCCGCCGGAAAGGTTAGAGAGACATCTGTGGCGCGAACTCATGGAAAAGAAAGAAGGGCTGGGACGGCCGGCGGAGGTCACAGCACTTGTAAAAGACCTATGCTCTGGCCGAAGGCGTTTTCTGAAAAGGAAAGGGGCAGGCAAAGACGCCGTGGAATTAGGAGGGAACAACCTGATGGCAGTCTGGAGGGATAGGGGGACCCATCACCAAACGAGCGGCGACGCAGAGAATTCACGGTGTGGAAAAAAAGAGAGGGTCGGAGGGCAGCGGAGGTGGTAGAGTCGGTGAGCGAAGGGCAGGTCGTCAGGGCAAAACCCCGGGTCACCTTTACTGCCGAAAAAGTCGAAGATGGCATAACCGGACTGGGAGCAGGCAATGTCTAGCGGGGCAGCGCTCGGGTGAGTAAAGGTGGCAGAAGCTGGTCGTCAACACCCGAACCTGCTTTCAAACCAAAGAAAATTCGGGGGTACAAGTATCAGGCCGAGGTCAGCTCTGGCAAGGCCTCGAGGGTGTGAAAGCGAATGAGGGGGAAAAAAAAAGGTCAGTCGATGTCAGTAACGGGGACTTGCAAATCGACAGAGTAATCGCGAACTAAGCTGTCAAAAGATCATCGGCTATTGCTGGAAAGCCCTACACGATTCCTGTCCAGAGGCTTGACCTGCTGAGAACATACATATCCTTGGAAAAAGAGACGGTGCTGATCTAAAGTTAGAGAGAGGGAAATAACTTGCTGTCTTCTTTTCGCACCAAAAACACGGGGTACATGTCTTTATCGGGGATAGAAAGGCGCCGTCCAATATAAAGGAAGGGAAAATGAAAAGATCGTCTGCTTTTGGACATACCCCTTCGCTCGGACAGAAATGGGGGGAGTTTTCTCTTAGTCTAGATGGGACCTTGCCTGAGGAAGGAGAGTTTCACTTCAGGCCTTCTGCTACTGCACAGGACATCTTCATGAAGGGGGGAATGCAAGACTCGGCCCATGCGTAAGAGGAAAAGGATCCAGATAAGATAAATCGTAAAATGAAGGAGAAGGGAACTGTCAATTCGTGCGTCGGTGCGAACTGGAAAGCTGCAGCAAAGAAAGCGCGCGGCGGTGTGAAAAAAGTAAGTAGGACAGATAAAGCAGTGTTCGACGCCACAAAAAGAAAGCCCGACGAACAGCGTCTTTATTGCGGGACGAGGCCTGTCGATGCGTGGTTTTTTGAGGGGTCGTTCGTGACAGGCAGCGGTGGTTTGTACGGAGCCGTATGAAGGGGGGAAGAGAAAAAGAGGCTCGAGGGGGAAGGCAATCGGGACATATTGCTATTCCGTCTCATGGTGGACTGCTCGCCAGAGAAAAGTCGCATGAGAGGGAAAAGGATTAATCGTCCGGTACTAGAAATCATTATTCGATTGTGAACGCGGGTCTACCTCACTTACGTAGGCATAGGCTGTTCCAGAAGAGCTTCAGACCCTTCTTAGAGAGCCGACTCAAGGAAGGCATAATATCGGCAGAAACCAACGAGAAAGAGCCTATCTCTAAAACACTAAAAGTGAAAAAGAGAGACTGGAAAACGCCGGGTCTCGCCGCATGAAGGGGGATCGGACGAATGGTGGCAGTAGGGTCGATTGGAAAAACAGAAACATGCCACATCCCAGGCGAAGAAGTCCTCAGGAGACAAAGAAAACAGAGAACCTGCGATGCCCAAAAGAAGAGAATTGAATGGGCGGAGCTGAAAGAACAAAAGTCCGGCTATGAGGAGGCACCGTCGGAGCTTCCTTAATACCCTCCGCGGAAGGACTCCACGTGATTAAAGACAATACCTAGTTCGAGAGGGAAAAGACAAGGCATACCTGACGATGGACCCACTCGGCAAAAGGAATGACAAGGCTTGCATAGCCAAAACAAAATGCAAATTTCTCAAGGCAGGGGGTCCATCGCGTCGCGAGGGCATGGAACGAGGCTCGGGGGAAAGAAGGCTAAAGGCATTGCTCGAGTCGACTGGAAAAGAGAAACGGGTATCAGAGGGGGAGGGGGTAAGAACTTCGCGCTAAGTGCGAAAAAGGTAGAGCTGGATGACCTCGCCGAGTGGTCAAAAGAACGTCACGTCGACTGGCTCAGACCTGTGCACGGAAAGGGTTCGGTCTGGCATGCTCAGCTCGAGACCTTGCATTTCTGGCCTTAGCCGGAATTGGAAAAATCGTCTCAAGCAGCAGGAAAAGGGGGGGAAAGAACGAAGAAGGTTGCTGTCCACCGAAACGCCGGATGGAATCCGAAGACTTATGGGCTGCGAACAGGAGGATACTTCATGTAACCGGAATCCGGAAACCGCACGTTTTTATGAGGGGAAGGGAAAAGCAATCTCGGAAGGGAAAAGAGACACGCAGGTTCGATCAGCACGAGGCAGCCACGGAGATCCCAGAAGGAGGGCGATTACTTGGGGGGGCACGGAAAAAAGGTGGAAACGCCAGAACCGAGCCGAAGACGCGCCAGAGATTGCTGCGATGAGGGAGACCAGCTAAAGTGAACGACAGTCTCAGGGGGAGTATACGGAGGGCGGCCCGCGCCAGACGCGGGGGAAAAACAGGGGATCAGTCGATCCCGGACAGAGGGTGGTGAAAGCCGTTCGGGGGGTTTTAGGACGACCCGCCTGCTTCGCGGGAAGATCATAAGAAGAGAGCCAGAGGAAAAAAAGACTAAAACGCCCAGGAGCAGCTTGAGCGATCGCGGCAAGGTAGAGTGAAGAAGGCGGACAGGTTCCGACCTAACACAACGCCGGTCAGACAGAAACAAGGCAGAGGCAGGCCGCCCTTCCCGGGCAAAAAGGGGTGGAAATCTCTATCAGGCCGAGGGCGAGGGAGCACCGGTAACAGCCAAGGAGAAAACGCAAGCAGTTGGTGCCCGGAACAGAACTTGCACGATTAGGAAAAAAAAAAGTTCTGGGCCCTTACGAAGGGGCGGGGAGGGGCGCCCCTCTCACGCGTTGCCGCGAAAAAACGGAAAAACCCGAATTGAGCCGAGGGAACCGCACAGCCGATGACGCTCGGATGACGCCTCCGGTAAAAAAAAAAAAATCTCCGACGAGCACCGTGATGAGAAGACCCAAAGAAGGAATCTATTCTGGTAGGGTGGAACCCTGTCGACCTCGACTCCTAAAACAAGGGAGGTCGTCGACTCATGTTAAGATCACACGTCCCCGAAAAAAAGGGAGTTCCTTTTCTAAGGAAAAAGGGTCCGCGCCAGCGTGCGGGGGACGCGAGGCACATTCGAGCCGTATCTCTCTCACCAAAAGGAGATACGTGCTCAAATGCTCCTTTCATATCAAAACAAAAAGCTTCAAGACCCAAAATGAAGTCTCCACGATCCCTGGACAATCACTGAGGAAAGTATATCGCACAACAGGGGGTGAAATAAAACCGTTCGTCGGCTTGCTAGAGGGGGTTAATGCGTTCAAAAACCGAAGATCAAGTGACATTTCGGGCCGGGAGAACTCACGGGAAATAGGAGGTGATCCCGCCGTCAAAGTCAGAAGTAGACCCTTCGTCATGGCGAAGAAATCCCCAAGAGCGGAGAGGCCTTCAGAGAGGGTTCTCGGAGAGGGGAGGGGATCTCACTCCAATGGGGCCGGGAGAAAAAACCAAGGGAGGGTTGTGCCTGAGATCATCGCCAGTCGGCTACGGAACTTCAGGCTGCAACTCTGCGGACTGGGAGAATATAGCGTGAGACACCATCGCTAAAAACAAACCCCATCGGAAAAAAATAAAATCAAAAAAGTAAAAGGCCCGTCGCAGGGGCGAGACCGGGGGCGTTTTTCACCTGAGCGTACCCATCGGTCGAAAAAGGCGTCTTGAAAAACGTAAAATACACCCGTGTACAAGGACCGGCCGCCAAATGGGTTATCAAGAGCTGAACTATCGCCGGCCTTGTGTTCGTCTCACAAAAAAATCTTGCACATAGTCGCCATCGCCGATTCGCGGACAAGAATTGGGGATGTCCTGGAACGTGTATAGCCGACGTCACGCTAAAGTCAAAAACCCCAAAAAATCGCAGGACGCACGCGTTGTCGCGAATGGGAAAATCTGCTTAGCCCCTGTCTCAAGGCAAAAAGTCTGAATGACGGATGCGCACACGGCCGGGGTAAGAATTGTCATCTGCTTCTGACTGGACTCGTGAGCACCACCCAAGTACGAGAACTTCCAAACTGATCAGCGGGAGGGGGAAAACAGGGGTGAAGCGAGAGCCGTCTATCGGCCATGATGGCGCTGGGCAGAAAAGAGGGCGACCGACATCACACGCCTGCGATCGCGATCGTGAAAGAGAGAAAATGGTTAAGTACCCACCGACTACGGGAGGAGTGGGAAAAGCATCTCCGATCACAAAATCTTTTAGCACCTGGGGGTAGTCGTCACATCGGAATATGAACTGATTTATGCTGAGATACGGGCAAAGTCAGGGGGAGCTAGACAGGGAGACGGCACGTTACTTTATAGAGGGTCCGAGAATGCAGGAAAGATTCGCACATATCGCCAAAGGGAAGGGGCGAGAAAGGACTCAGGCTCTCAGTCGATTCGTCGACGCTATGGGGGGGGGGTCGGAAAACTAGCGATCAAGAAAAAGGGCCACAGGGTTGAAAAGGCGCTGCAAATAGACCCTCGGCGTGGGGGGTCAAGAGGGAAAATCCGGAAAAGAAACCTAGCGGGCTGGCGACGGGAGAGCAGAAACATGGCGATGGGGTGTTGTCTATTTTCCGAAAGCGACGGTCTCAAGAGGGTTTGTCAGCGTGAGGAAAAAAGTAAAAAAAAGGGGGTTGTAAAAAACTCAGCGGAGCGGCGGCATCGGCGAACTCCACTATGAAGTTCGGGAATGCCGCTGAAGTGCTGCATTCCAAAGACCGAGGGGTAGCTCATGGAGGAGAAACACTCTTTCAGGACGTCTCTGCTTTCAAAGAGGGTCTCTGGCGCCTGCAATGGGACTGTTGCCAAGTCCAAAAAAAGCACTACAATTCCCCAAACCTTGCGACCGAAACTAATCTTAGAGAAAAGTCCTTGCTAGCGAGCAGAAGGATTGTGGGGGATGGAAATATTCAGCCTGACCGTTCTCAAAAAAAGGGGTGAAGTACCGATCTGTCGATGTGAGGGGGGCAAAAAGGAATTGCATCCGGCCCAGGCTATCCAAAGTAGGAAAAACGAGGAAAAGCACCAGGCCTAGTCCTTATAGGAAGTTGGAAGAGGATGAACCAAATACTGATAAACGGGATGGAGTCAGTAGACCAGTAAAAACCACTCTCGAGAATTCCGAAAAAGGGGGGGGCCACCAGCGCTGTTCGGGCAGCAACAAAAGCACCAGGACAACCGCCCGGGCGCGCGTCAAAGGGGCTACTGGGGGAAGCATTCATGGAAACCACGCTCTAAGGTCTTACAGTCCCTCCGCTGTCGCCGAGGGAGTAAAGCAACTCTTGTCTATACACGAACTGTGACGTTAAATCGCTCCTGGACCGACTACGTGGTCTGCGCACGACCATCTGAAATGACGAAAGAAAACGCATGCGCAGAGCATTGAGAAGGAACGTAAAACGAGGCAGTCATGTGCAAAGTACACTGGTTCTCGGCAGAGGACCTCGACGTTCCTGTGAAGAAAAAGAAAAGCTAAGAGACTGGAATTGAGGATAGGAAGTAGGGAAACGAAGAGTTCGAAGGGTCAAACCGATCTCCTTGATGGGGGGTGGAACATGGAGAAAGGTCTGCACATCGGATCGAGACCATGACCAAAAATAATCCCTAGGCAGAACAGGTTTGTGATGGCGGTCCAAAGGGGCTAGGCCCCTGCTCCGGCATGAACTGCGAAAAAAAGGCGCGATCCAGTAGCGCGAGTACGACAGGGTTTTGGTTTGTTTCTTTTGTGGCGTACTTGGGAAAAAATGGTAAGCAGAAGAGCTCCAGCACGAAGCCGTGCCGAAGCACGACTCGGAGTCCTCAGCGCAGCGGAAAGGTCGGGAAGAGACCTGGAGGAAAGTCATCGGTCAAGGAAGGGGAAGAGCGATGGCCAGCAGCAAAGTCGGGGAAAAGGAGAAATAGTGGCATTAAAGCCGTGTTGGTTGGGCGTACTAACCGCGGAGAAGACACACACCTACTATCTCCAGCTAAGAGAACTAGACGCACAAAGGACGGCAGGACCGGTTGCGCAGCGTCTCACTGAAAGAAACGGGTTGTAGGTAGAAAATGGTTAAGCCGAAATAAAGATGCCGCGAAGTGAACGGAACCGTGCCACATAGCAATCGAAGGGCCGACGGGGTGAGATCTCGACGCCGCGGAACCGGGCACCGCCATCGCTCAGGCCGAGGGGTGTTCCGAATAGGCGACGGCAGTCTGTGCCACCAAGAGATAAAAAACGCCTTCGTCGGGCCAGCGTGAGGGAAAGAAAGACACGGTTGAAGAGTGGCCTTCCAGTCACCCTGGGGGGCACTGGGAAGGAGACCCGCACCGGGGCCTGCTCGATGGACAAAGAAACTAGCGGCTCGCCCGAGAGAGAATTAGAAGGGCATATATCGAACACGCCAAAGCACGAGCGGTCAGTGAAGTCATCTGCCAGGGCCGACGAGACGTAACAGATGTTGGGTGAAAGAGACCGCCCAGAGAAGCTGACGGGCTTCCGGGGGCGCGCCGGGAACTTATACGCTCAGGAAAAAAAGAGGGAAAATCGGCCTAAGGTCGAAATCCTCAAACAAACACAAGAGGAAAAATAGTCGGCTCTAAGGGATCTGTGCGCTGCGACGGGCTACTTAAAAAAAAAGAAGTAGGAAGCCCTGCAATTAAGGACTTTCTATCAAGGGAGGGGTTCGCGACCTAGTACATGGCTCGAGGTGTTCCAGCTGACTGAAAGGAGACCGCCATCGCGGAAAGATCTGGGCTAGGCGGCGGTTCGAGGGGAATGGAGCGAGGGCCGAAGCCGGGGAGGGGCACAACGGAGCCGTACCCTTCTTAGTTGAGAAGCAAAGGGCCGGTCAGGGGCCGGAAGCAGTATTTTTACGAAACGAGTGACGGTTCGTGTCGACCCTCAAGGAATCAGTGGCAGAAGCTTTGGACTTGAGAATCGGGGGGCGAACAGACGGCGTCTTCGGTCACACGTGGGTCTTCCGAGGGACCTCACCATCTCCTTCCCTGAGAAGCGACTTCAATAACCGGAAGTGGGTTACCCAAGAATAGGCGTCGGAAGCCTGCGTTCCTGCTTAATCATTCTGATCGGGGGTCTTGGAATTCTTCTTAAAATTCGACGAGCTAAGACACCCTGACTGCCGCCTAGAAGAGGCTACGTGACCTGTTCGCTGTCATGGGAATCTCGACGGACGTCGCTTTGAGATCGGTCGGGACGCAGAAGAGAAAGACTTGGGAGTCACCGCGCGGGCTTTCACAAAAAAAATGATCTAGAAAGTTTCACGTCTTCTGGAAGACGCAAGGTGGCGCGGAATTCGATGACTACTCCTTCTCCATGTCAGTGACTACTAGGGAAGAACGCCGCTGCGGCCTGCTCGGGAAAAGCGAACGGATTCGGTATCAGAGGACTGTCGTGCTAGATGTCGGCCTGCACGGGACAGAAGCAAATGGCATCGTCGTACTGGAGCTGGGCGTGGCTCTCAGGATGCTGACCCATTTCGTGCGGCAGAGGGGAAACGGAGTTCTACGGAACCATCCGCTTGAAGATGGAGGTCATCGGCAATGGCCGTTGCAAGAGAAATTACCATAACCGATCTGGAAGTTATTGCCTACAAGAAAATTCATCACTTCGGGGTAAGGCCTAGTCAAATGATATCGTGCTACAGAAAACATATAGGACAATCATTAACGATCAGTGCGCTCGACAGGACAGGTCCGACGAGAAATTTTCCTAGAACCTGAGAAGTCAAAAGGAGCTCAAATACGAATCTGACGGTCGTCGATGCTAGGAGGGGAAAAAAAGAAGGGTCATCATTCGGAGCTCATATGTGCCACGAAAAAAAACTCTCTCGGCCCGGGGGTGGAAGGGACCGCTCGAGCCATCAGGGGATCGACGCAAAAGTCCTCGTAAGGCCCTCTGCGCAGCGTGATGCTCGTGGCGAAAAACTCGTGGTGTATGGCCCGGAAAGTGATGACAAATAGTTTTTTTTCCACGGGACGGGCTGGGGGTTGTAATCCCTCTAACATGCGTCTAGAGTTGGAAAAACTCCGCGAGGGAAGGAAGGAAAAAAAGACCAGAAAAGGGTCTGACTGCTCCAAAGCATGCGGACGAGAGCACTGTCAGTCCCCGTCACAAGATCAGCATAAGGCAAATCGCGGTCGAAAAACACTACACGGAATAACATCGAATGGGAACGGCAACGCCCAAAAAGGGTTGGGCGACCGGAGGCACCCTCAACAAGGGGGGACAGAGTGGACGGCTCGTCGAATACAGGGGGGGGGGGGGGGGGGGTGGGTTGTGAGGGTTGGGGGGGGTTGGGGGGGAGATGGGCCTTCTCATCGAGACTCACTGAAAAATATCTTCTCCTGAACTGGTCCTCATGAAGAGGCTCCGGGAGGAAATTGGTGTTAGGTCACAAGTTTAATGAAGGGCAAAAAACCATAGCTATAACAAAAGAAAGGAGCGAGACGCCTGACTCTGCTATGCCAAAAAGGAAGCAAGCCCTAGCTGCTCGAGCGGGGTCCAGGAGAGGCGGGCAGGGCAAGGGGCCGGGTACCCGCTTTAGGGAACCCCCCCCCCCACCGCCCCACCACCCCCCCCCCCCCGGACCAACAACAAAAACCCCCCCCCCAAAAACCCCCCCACACCCACCCCACCCCCCCCACCCCCCACCCCCCCAAACCCACCCCCCCCCACACCCCCAACCCCAAACCCCCCCCCCCGCCCAACAAAAAAATGAAGGGGTCTTACAAAAACACCCATAACCTGCCCAAAATGCAAACCTACGAACACAACTTTTCCGCAGTTCACTCCAACAAAAAACTAGGGGAAAGGGATGCCTCTCACCTCCAGCGCCGCTGTCTCCTATGCATGGCATGGAATTCAAATATCCGAAAACACTGCGGGAGACGGGCTGCTGGGAAGACGTATCCGTTAAAAAGGGACGAAAAAGAGTCTGTGTCGTCGGAACTGAAGTTCGGAACAACTGGGCAGGCGTCTCGAAGAAAAAGGCGCGAACATTGTTAAAGACCAGGGATGCGCTCCTGTGCCATGAGCAGGGGTCGGGATGCGGAAATCTCGGAACTCGAATACCGTTCCTGTTCGTCGCCCGTGAGGGCTGACTTGTACCATCTGTAGCCACAGGGGCGAGAACGAACCCACTTCGTGATGGGAAAAAAAAAAAAAGGGTATAGGGAAAAAGCCGACTTAGTTCTGGTCAGGGGAGACAATGCAAAACACAGCAAAGCTGTTTGTGATGGGGCGGTCGGGGAATCTGCTGCCCAGCGCAAGAACTGGGGGTAAGGGAGAAAAAAAAATAGGAGAAAGAAACTTCTCGGATCCAAAGTACGCCAAAGGCAGTACTTGGTGCCGGGAGGAAGGAGAAGAGCAGCACGAATCCGATTTACCTATAAGAGGGGATTGAAGCGCAGGCGCAGCGGCAGGGTCCCATCAAGAAATTGCGCTTACGGGCATCAAAAAAGCAGCGCAAAACCCAAAATTAGACTCTTAGAGAATCGTGGGAAAAGGCGCGATCCAGGCACGTTGGACAAGACTGTTGTCGGGACGACAAGGTCGCTGATGCGCCGGGCGATAAAGAAAGGGAATCAAAAAAACTCCCCATGCACGGAAAAAAGCCCGTTACGCAAGGCTCGATCGGCGGAGGGGATTCCCCCCCGAAAGTGTCCATCCTAAACGAAAGGTTAGCATAACGCGAAAAGCGAGTCAAATACTCCTACGGGCGACCTGGGGGCTAAGGAGAAGCGCAGCGTAGTCGTTGGATAACGGGCCATCTCAAAGGAATGGATAAGGGCGACGATCTTGACACCGAGCGAACAACGTCAAGTAGGAATGAAAGACATTGAAGTTGATGATGGAGAAAACAAGACTCAAACGCTGGGTGATGCCCTCCTATTGCCGGCCGAGAGCAAAGTCGTTAAGGAGTTAACTCCAAAAGAACAAAGGATCCGTCTCGCTAAATAGAGAACTAGCGCATAGGACATCGCCGCGTATGCAAAACCGGAGGAACCCAGGACCAGCGCGCGGGAGGACGGGCAGCGATTTCGGTTCAGTGAAAGGTCATGGAACCGAAGGCCGGGCACGAAAGATAAAGGTCTCGAACAAATGTGTTGGGGATCCACAGAGCATTGCCCAGGGCTGTCAAAAAAGGGACACAAGGAAGGTTAAAAGGAGGGACCTAGGGAACGCACGGTTGTCCCTGAGAGAAACAACAAATATTAGTCTTAAAGAGAGAGAGATTGCGAGGGTCTGTCTAGCCCGCGGCGCGGGGCTTCCCCAGGAAGGGCTTAAATTGATCTAATCGCCCAAATTTAGTTTCGAAGAGTGTCAAGTGCTAGGCTTCTATTTGTTCCATCTTACAGGGACACAAGAAGCGCTCATCGGTCGGCGGCGGTTTCGGAGAAAAAGGAAGCTTAGGGAGGACAGATCGAGGAAGAAAATCAGGGACGCGAGCCAGATCCCCTTAGTTTAGGAATGTCACGCCGGGCTCAATTCGGTGGAACTGTAAAACACGTTATTCGGGGAGGTCACGAATGGACACTGTGGCCGAAGGCGGGTTTGAAGACGTTGTGTCACTAGACCCGGGCTACTCGGGCCAAGCGCTGTTCCCGGGATCAACAATGCGCTGCGATCTATCTGAAAAAAACGGTGCCCGAAGGGGCAGGAGAACTGGTTGACCTTCTGTACTCGGCGCGGGATTCCGCGGTCGGTGAGTTTAAAGTACCACGACTACCCCCGTGTTGAAAAAGGCGGGACGGAGGAGGGGAACGGTTGAGGGGACTCCTTGTTTGAACGTAGAGGGGGGGCAGTAGAGAGACGTTAGCGACCAACGAACGTGCTTCAGACCAAAAAGGTTGCTTACCACCACCCTGCAAGAAGAGCCGACTTCAGCGGGGGAAAAAGGGACAATCAGGGGAAGCGCGGGTAAGGGTCGAAATCTATGAACTCAATCCTAACCCATGGATTCCGGGGAGTGGCTTCGCCTGTCCGGGCGGTCAGATCGGTCATCGAGGAGGGCTCTCGGGAGGGCTGCCGCAAGATACACCGAACTGAACGTCTGATAATCGTAATGGGAAACGGGCCTCTCGCGGTGAAAGGACGGCATCCGGGCAGATGCTGTGCTAACGGCAGAACCTTTCTCCGGCGTATCAGGGGGCCAAAAAGGAGTAGCATGGGAAGCTAATCCCAGGGAAGTAAAAGACGTAATACGTCGGCGTATTGCCCATATCCCGGATCGGGGAAGAGTGGGCAGAAGGAGGAACACGCGATATGTAAGGCTGAGAAAATGCTACGATGAGAGTAAGGGGGGCGCTAGCCTTGACAGCGCAACATTACAGTGTAGGTAGGGCCGGGATCGAGAATCAACTCAGGGTGCACATTAAGAAGGGACTAACTGTGTCCTAAATGTCGCGAAAACAATTGTCATCTTCGTCGACGAATCAGCATTTCGACTTCAGCGGGAAGAAGCTCTCGAGTGAACTCTTTCCCGTCGCCCGCACAGAAGGGGATCGAAGGAACTATGGCCTCGGACATGACGACAGGGCGGGATTGCAGCGAGAAAAAACGGGTCCGCGAGTGGTTTGGGGGGGGAGAGGCAAGCCGAAAGTGGGAATTAGAGTTCAGGGTTGTCCTAGGGGGGGACAGTAGGACGTGGGTTTTGGAAGAACGGCTCGTCGTGTTGACTTCTAACTATCGAGGGATCCCCTCTTCCGGTGAAAAAAAGTTGGGCTCAATCTAGGGATCGAATATTCATCGACGAGGGCATGGCATATGAGGAAAGGGGCCGCTGGTACACTGGGGCATGGTGCATGGGCAAAGTTCAGAAAAAAATGCCGCTAACCCTGCGGAAGACACAGGAAGAGAGGACGAAGGAAATAGACCACTTTGACGGAGACG
>Ga0179593_1288567_pt1 | contig 22975 bp, 24 predicted proteins | sample CZODoug2_1_08_16_FD_185931 | JGI IMG/M metagenome (GOLD analysis project Ga0179593, IMG submission 185931) | Vadose zone soil fungal communities from Angelo Coast Range Reserve, California, USA - CZODoug2_1_08_16fungal (PacBio error correction) | ecosystem: Environmental > Terrestrial > Soil >...
AAGCACAAAAAGCACCGGGGTCAGCCCTGGGAATGGGTTGCACAACTCATCCGGTAAAAGCAGTCGGTAAAAAACTCATAAGCGGTCAAATCGGAATAAATTAGTTGACGATTACGGCCAAAGTCGAGAAGGAACTCAGGGCCAGCTGTACATGTTCAAACGGGGTGTTGTCCGCCCCAGTACTCCATTGGACCCTGTTCAACCGGCCCAAAAGGCAGTAAAACCCTACGCTGGGTTCCCATCCTAGGAGATCACTTCAATAGTCCACTACCACGTTGGTGACGAGGTGCCACAATGGAAATAGTAAGGGTCGTAGGAGCGCTAAAACTGAACCACCCATCGGGCGTTCAAAGAAAGGGAAGAAAAGGACTCAAGAGCCAATTACAGGGGTAACAGCCTCACGAAACAACCAGGCCACAACACTGTGCTTTGAACTGAAACGAAACCTGAGCGGAAGCTGCCATGCGGGCCCAGAGGACCGTCCCAGAGCCTCAAAAGGGATGCTGCTCGGGAATCTGAGTCACGAAAAGGGCCTATTCAACTAAGCAACGATACATACCTAAGCCGTGGTTGCCACATCGAGTAACATTGGAGACCAGGGGCCGGACAATCGCTAATAAAGGTAAAGAAGCGAACAGGCGGGTTGCCTTCCAATCGTGTTACAGCCCCGGGAATCTCGGAGATAGCCTCAAAGGAGAGTGAGGGAAAACCAAGAGGACCTTCGGGCAACCCACGCAGACGCACTTCGGGCAACAAAAAAAAGATAGAACGAAAACAGTCGGCTGAAGCGGAGGTCATGAGGGAAGGGAAAGCCAAATCTACCAGGAGGAAAAAGAACACAAGGATCGTGGTTATAACCTGCAGAACATAAACACGGAAAAACATGGTGATCAGGCAAGGCCCCAGGGTGAGAATTTGCGGTTGGTGGCCCGGATACTTCCTGGGCCAGGAGCAGAGGGTGGAGACTGGAGTGGGGGGTCGGCGACTCGCACGGCGGCACCAAAGGGGAAGGAAAGCGAACGTTTGATTCGTAAAAATCACTATGCATAAAAGGGTTATACGACTCAGAAAGCGAGAATGGCTGCGGTACACTCAGGTAGATCCAGGGAAGTTGAGTATTAAAGAGAGAATCAACAAAAAGTAGAAAAAAGAGAGATTTTACTATCAAAACTTTTGAATGAGAAGGGGGAACGCCCAAACTGACCCGCACTCCTCCGGAGGCAAGGCAGGAGCGCGTCTAAACTACTGGACTAGAATGGGGTGAGGGAGTACTTCTCCGAGATCGGCAAAGTTAAGTCGGTCGTATTCAAAGATGTGCCGCAGACTTTCAGAAACGCTCGGAAAAAAGAAAAATGTGACATCGACGCGCTGAAAGCCTCCCTCGCGAAAAGGACCAGGGCCAACCTGCAAGTACCTAACTTTTTTCTCGCGGTGGAAGGAAAAAAGGCAGTAAAGACTTCGTATTCTAGCGGAAAAACTCACGCGAAATTGGAGGAGAATTCTTGTGAGGTGAAAGCTTCACATTCTTCCAAACCCGGAAGGAGAATGATGAGCAGTTCGTGGTATGAGCCTTCCAGAGGTAGGTGCCAGACTCGCTCGCGTTAGCAAGAGACTTCAGTTGTGCTCCTAGCACATTAATACCGAGGGGGGAACGGAAAAAGATGGCGAAAGCTCTGGCGCCTTGTCGTCTCATGGGAGTTACACTATAGAGAGAATATACAAATAGGGTAAATGTATTGGTTTGTGGAACCGAAACGGTCCCTATTTGTACCACACCTAAGGGGAAAAGGAAGGACCGCTGGAAAGGACATGCTGTCTTCCGAAGGCCAGCCACGCCCGGCGTGAAGCAGCCGGGATTCAAAAAAAAGTGCCTGTTAATCGGTTTAGAAGCATTTACAAATGAAAACATCATTTAAGGCAGCCTCCTATGCGTGCGTGGACCGGGGATATCGTTAGCGTTGATGTGTCCTAGGGGGGTTAGGCGGTAAGAGGGATGCGGAAAAGAGAGAACGACGGCGGGAGAGGGAGGACCCGGTTGAGACTCACGACTCCTTCCCTGGTCGACATGAGACGTCAACTCGCGAAGAAAAAGGTAACTTCGACAAAATAGAATGATAGACGATGCAAGACACGGCCGATTGAACTATACTGTGGGTTTATGAACAAGAGGGAATGGAGAAAAAGGGAAGGACAGCTGCGGCGCACCCTGAGGGACTTGGGGGAGAACAAACAACGTGGGGGAAACCTGTCCAAGCTTTCCTAGTCGAGGAGGCAGGAGGCAAGTATCGGACCCACGTACAAATTCCAAAGCCGAAACCGCCATGTTGGGGGGCCCAGCGGGAAAAACCGGGGAAAGGTGAAACAAAAGGGAAACAATCGAAACGGAAGTGTAAAGAAGGTGCATCGATAGAAACACCAAATAAATTAAAAGAGATAGCACGAACAGGGGTCCAGGACCCTTCTGATGGTCGTTGCAGTGCAAAACGGGAAGAAGGCCGCGAAGCCCCGCCGAGCCGGCGTTCTGGTGGTCTCGTGTTCCGATTACGTCGACCCTCCGGAAGAAACGATCTCCTCTCATTAAAATAAGGTTCAACAGGGGGGGGGTGTTGTCGGCCAAAGTACCGGAAAAAAAGAGAAGTGTCACATGCCTACACGTCGACAACCAACAGAATGTAAAACAAGTGGCCCCCGCCCCGGAAAATTGAACCATGCGGGAAGGAAGAGGAAAAAGAAAACGGGAAAGGTAAAAAAAACGAAGAGATTGCGTTACCATTCATCTTAACAGGTAGCAGGGGGAACCGCCCAGCGAGGAAGGGGTTCACTCTTTCACTCTTCCCGCGCCACAAAGCGACCGATAACGTATCCGCGCCACCTCCGGTGAATCGGAATAGGGATGCGAACGAAATGCTTGGCTCTGCAAAAGGGAACCAAGGAAGAAACAGAAATGAAGTCCTGGACTCCAGGATGGCTTCCCTATGTGAAGGGGGGGGGGGATCTGGAGGAGCTGCGCCGTGCAATTCAGGGGGAGAAATCAGAGACCTGAGGTGGGGTGGCAAACTCCGTGCAGTAGGTCCACTTAACCTTGTTGGAAAAAATCTAGTGGGCTAAGTAGGAAAATACTTTAGAAGATGAAAAGTGGAGTATGTGCTTCCCGGTCTATCGGTACTGGAACGGGGAGATGTAGTCTAAACAAAAACTGAAGGTATAGTGCAAATATTCACTCTTCCAAACACTCTGATCATCGCAACGCGCAGCCCTCGCTACTAATCATGGCTTTTGTCGGGGGGTTGGTATTTGCAATGCGTGTAAGGCAGAACACTCACCCAGAGGAATAAAGGCTAGTCGCAGTTCGACTTGTTGGGTGTTTAATAACTCTCATCATATACCGCCCGAAGGGTCCGGAAATTGGGCGAATCGGGCCTTACGCAGCCCTACTTACCCAAGTGGGGAGATGTGAAAGGATGAGTGCGTGATTGTGCCTCGAATTTCTCTGCGTACACTCTTTACAAAAGAGGAAGGGAAGATAGATGTAAAAGTCCTCTACGTTGGGATTACCAAGCAAGTAAGAGCGGGAACCGGTGAATGGGGAAGGTACGCGAACGTGGAAATTCCCCGCGGCCAAAGAATCGGAAGAGCAAAATCATGGGGTTAGTAATTGAACCTTCGGGGGGAGGAGTGAAAAGAACAGGAAGTAGAATCCGTCAACTGTTGGAAAACAATCTCCTCCACCACACTGAAAAGAAGGAAGAGAAAAAAGAGGGGAAAAAAGACACTGAACACGTGAGAGAGGCTCAAGGCAAGCGTGCCAAGCGACAAGGCCTTACTGAGAGGGGCAGAAGAAAAAGACTTGGATGATAAGAGTACTTCGCCTAAAGGTAAGAACAGGTCGCCAGGGAAGGAAACAGAGGTGCTCTTTCTTTAAGCAAAAGGGAAGACCGAACTGGATCGGGGGGCGGCAAGCGACTTACCAAAGAGGTAGGAGGGGGGGAACGGGGAAAAAGGGCCAACCGCAAAACTTGCTCGACGGGGCTGACCTGTTTGCCGCAGGAAGGGAAGAGTTAGTAGGGGGGAAGAAATTAGGAGACGGGGAACACTCAGGCTAGGATTGAGGGAAGAGCTGGTGTCTGTCTCTACCCTCAAAAAGAAGGAAGGAAGGAGTCAGGTTATAAAAAAGGGTGCACTGACGGGCCGGGGGTTCCGACTCCTCTTCTTTAAGCACTCTACTGAAAGGGAGGGAGAATACAAATGTATCATTGCGAGTCGCTGGAGAGCTTAAAATCGACTGTTCGAGAGGAGACAAAAGAATAAGTTATGAAACACATATGGTGACTTTAACAGGGGGGAAACGGTCAAGGTAACTGGAAAATGCTTGTCCAAAAAATAGGTCGAAGGGAGAAAAATACCGGTGGCATGCGAAGATGCAAACCTGATGGCTGCCAGCATATCCACGTATACTAAGCGGGGAAGGGAAAGAACTGTAGGGACATGAGTTACGGAGGTAGGGGTTACTCAATCAGAGAATCAAAGGGAGCAGTCATCGGACGCAGTCTCTTCCTTTTTTGTACGGGGGAAGCCAGGTTGCCTTTGCTCAGGGGGGAAGGGCTATTAGTTCGATGAAGAGGGGGAGGTTGACCGACGAAAGTGTTCAGGAACTCAACTACACGGGGGCAAGAGAAGAACGATACCAAAAAGGTAAAGGGGGAGGGGCCCTCTATGAGATCTGTTAGGAGGATGAACTGTCGTGGGGAACTTTTGTTACCAATGAAAGGGAGAGTTCGGAAAAAGATGAAAAAGGCGCTCCAGCCACTTGGTAAGAAAAACAACGGAGAAAAAAAAAACGGGACACTCTCTCGGACCTGGGAGGCACGAAAGTAAAATGAAAATTAGAAGCCCCACCTCAAAAAGCGTTGAGTGGAAAAATGCGTCTCGCAGGGGATGACTCATTTATCACCTTATTAGGTACCTGAGAGAGAGTAGAAAAAACAACAAAGATCTGAGGAAAGGAGGGAAAACGGACCTGATCGCGTGGTTAAAGGCGCATCCCGGTGGGCAAAGGGGACTCGATCCCCTTACTAGCCACTTAGTCAAGCGGTGGAGGAAGGATTTGAAGAAAGTAAGGGGAAAGCCGGAAGGAGTCGACCCAAGTTACCTTGTGGTGTTAGTTACAAGTAAAGGAGGGACCTCCAAGGAGATCGATGAATACAAGGTCCCCTCAGGGGCAAACAGGGAACCAAAAGGCCATCGCCTTCAAAAAAGGGCTTCCAGATGGAGAAAGAAAAGGGAAAAAGGGGGAGAGTAGAAGAGAGTATTGTACGGTCATTTATACCATGACTGTTGGGAAAGCGAAAAGGAGAGGAAAAAAGAAGAGGGACTGAAGAGGACAGAGAGCAGAGTAATCGCGAAAAATTAACAGGTAAATAAAAAGACTAATATCAAATCGGGAGGATTCCCAGGACCACCTTTTGAGGTGCGGAAGAAGGAAGAGACCCATTTCAATCTGGAAGGAAGCTGCAATACCGGCTTCCGTGAAACAGGTTTCCCGTAGGGGGGAGGAGAGGATATGAGGGGAGAAGTTATGGAAGGAACAATAGCCTCTTAAATAGAGTGGGGGGGACACATCGCGAAAAAGATTTCCATTGGACCAATAGAGGGTGGGAGCATTGTATAGACTCTGTAAGAAAATATAAACAGGAATCGTCAGACGTCGAGAAGGGTGTGACGGTGCCCTCCTTTACTAAGGGTGGAATGCAACTCAAAGGGGGAAAAATTTAGTGGGGGCTACGGGAGGGGCACCGAAAAACGGCGGCAACAAAGCTCAAAGAGCTATTACGACTCTATTACAAGGAGGGGAGGATATGAGTGGGGAAGAAAAACCAGAAATAGGGTCAACCGCAGGGGGGATACCAAAGGCCCACTCAGAGGAAAGAACAAAAAAAAGAGTCCGAATGGATCCCTTAAAGGGGGGGCAAAAAAAGGAGGTCCCATGGGAGTAATTCAAACTTTGAAGGGGAGAGAGGAATTAAGAAATGAGGTAATCCAATCCACTCAGATGTAAGGGAGTAAGTGGGGAGGTAAATATTGCTTAAAAGGGGAATTCTCGAACGTGGATTGGCAGAAAGACGAGTCTACTTACGTCGACAGCTCGTTTAGTCCGAGATACAGGTCTGGGACGAAGGAGTGAATGAGCGGGAAAAGAAAGGCTGGAACCTATACAACGGTTAAAGGAGGGGAAAAAGAGCCAAAAAAAAAACGGGAGATGAGGAAAAGAAGAAGATCAGGTTTACACCTCCCCCACTAAAATCGGTGATAAGGCAATAACGGTCTCAACCGCAAAGAAAGGAAAGGAAGGAGACCGAAAATCCAGACAATTCCTACGTCTCTTGCGGGTAACGGAGAGGCCGGTAAAAGGAAATATGTGAGAAACTGGAGAGGGAACGTCACCTGCATTAACATAAGGCGCCGAACTTACATCGCACGGGCGAATTCAAAAAAGAGAAAGGAGAGAAACCCGGAAAAAGAAAGGGACGTCTCCCTCCTGGTTCTGGGGAGGGGAAAAAGGGACCGTACGGGGGGACGAGAGGGATTCGAGCGGGAGGGAAGCCAAAAAATACTGTCTTCAGAGGAGGGAAATTATAAGGGGGGGGGGGGAGGGTCAGGGGGAAAATATAACTACGCCCCCGATCTAATAGTCTTTATCAAGAAAGGAGAAAAAGGCGGGGGGGAGGAGAGGGGGAGGGGGGCCGGACTGGCTCGTACGATAATTGAAGGGGAAAAAAAAAAAAAGTTTTGGTTGGCTAATCCGTTCCCCTGCGGGAAAGAAACTATCGTAGCGGGGGAAGGGAGAGACGTGTGATGTTCAGGATACTAAAGAGAAAGAAACGAGGGGGGAATGAACCCAGGTTGGCCGGACAGTAACGGTGGAAACAAAGAGGGATCGAAGGGAAAGGGGGCTAACTGGAAGGTCAGTCGATTGCCGGGAAAAAGAAGAGAAAAGAAAATGAGGGAAGGCAGCCGGAAAAATGGAAACGTAAACGAGGGAGGCAGGGACGCCAGGGGGAGGGAAGGACAGCATCTCGCTGCAAGTCCTGTAGCGTAGGAAAAGGGGGAATGGCGCGGGAAGGGAGAGAGGCGGGACGCGGACGAAATAACTTGAAGAGGAAACTTTTAGGGGGCGGAGAGGAAGATGACTTGGTCTACCTGAAAACAAGAAAGCCGGCCGTCTCCCCGGGCTTTTCAAGGGGTGAACAAGAGAAAGGGGGGGGACGGCTAAGTAGGGGGTATCACTACTGAATTCACGGGAAGACTTGTCGGGAGGAGAAAAACCGAAGGGACCCGGCCAGGTGGGAAGGGGGAAAAGAAAAACCTTTAACCTGGTACATCCGTAGCGGAGGAAAGGCAAGTTTGCACGTGAAGAGAAAAAAAAACGTAACTCTCCGCTCGAGGGGAATAGAGTGCCCATAGAGTGATGGAATGGAAAAAACCACCGCGGGAAAAGGAATGTGAACCGGTTTTGAGAGATCCAAAAAAAAAGGCAAAAAAACACTGGGAGGTTTAAAATAAGGGAGACAGATTTCCCTATTTGGTTAAAAAGGAAAAGAAAGGGGATCGCTTTGACCTCGAACCTAGGAGAACGTAAGGGAGACGGTGTTAAGGGGAATGGTATTCAGGAAGGGGGAGGGGACAAAGGAAATCTGGAAAGTTCCAGGTGTTTTGGGGGACACCAGTCCAGGAAGGAACGAGGGAGTTGACATGAAACCCACGCCCGCCCGACGGGGGGAAGGTGCAAAGTGAATAACGAAGTAAGAAGGACCCATCCAAAGAGGAAAGTCAAAAACCCGAAGTGTGGGGAACGCGCGTGGTGCGGGAAGGGAGAAAAAGAATGGTCGGAGGGAAGACGAAAAGGCGATACACGTCAAAAACTAATTCCAGACTTCTCAGAAAAAAGAAAAGCGCCAAGACAAAGGAAATACCACCCCAAAGCCGTGGAGCGCGTAAGATGCGTAGCCCGCACGAGGGGGCGTCAAGGAAATGAAACTAAAAGGAGTCAGGAAAATACTGCGACAAGCTGGCTCCCGCGGGTGAGTTACGAACTCTGAAGAGAGGGAAGGGAATCGTCCATCCAGACTCCTCCAACTAAGACTGAAAGGGGGGGTGGGACAGTAGGTCTGAGTGTGAAAGAAAACAGCCGTTCACAAGACAATAGTAAATGATAGTTTACATGAAAGAAAGAGGAGTATTGCGAATCCAAAGTGAAAGTGCCCGTCAATTTTATACACTGGGTATAAAATAAAGAGGTAGAGGGAGAAAGGGCAAGGATGAAAGGTAGAACCAGATCAGAAAAAAAAAAACGCGAGCTCTCTAGGAAAAAGGAAAGAATAAAGGAACAGGGCCGGAGGGTGGAGGGGCCTATTACTACAGGAAAAAAGAGAGAGCAAGCAACTAGAATACAGGTTAGAGGCCCTCCCTCGGAAAAATCAGTCAAGGAATTTTGGAAGGGGGAAATCAAGGGGAACAAGGAGGGACGAAGTTCCTTAGGGGTTCCGGGCCTCAGTGAGAAAGTAAGCGACGTACCATATAATGGGGGAAAAAGGCGTACGGGGGAGGCCATTACTGGGGCAATAAAGGGGTGTAGGGGGGTTAAATTAATGCGGGACTCTCCGCGAACTCTCCGGACTCCAAGAGGACAAGTGTCGTACTGAAGTCGAGAAACTCTCCAGGCGACTTCTCTGAGCCGAGGAATGACGCAAAAGGAATAGAAAAAAGAGCGAGAAAACAACAACACGGGAGAGAGAGGGGGAGTGCTAAAAAAAAGGAAAAAAAGGTTGGAGGAGAGCATCAGCGGGAGAACAGCAAAGGGCAAAAAGGAAAAAAGTCTTCGGAAAAGATGGCGGGGAGGAAAGTAAAAGCGCGGGAGAGACCACGGAAGGGAATAAAAAGGGGGAGAGGGGAAAAGTCCAAAAAAGCCTACTTGGCGGGTAAAAAAAGGGCTGTGCAGAAAGTTGAAAGCGATCTGAAACAATGGGGAATAATCTTCTAAAAGGGGGGCCAAAAGGGGGAAGGAACAGTGGAGTCTAAGTGAATAACCATTCCTAACACGCGGAAGAGCCGCTTCTGACGTGAGGAACAATATTGTCTTCTACTGAGGAGATTTGCGGAGAAGAAAAGCGGACATATCCCTAACAGAGGGGGGAAATGGGTGGTCGTTAGATAGGAGAGGGGCTAAGGAAGGGGGGAAAAAGACTAAGGAGGAGCGGTCAAGCGAAAACGTCAGGGGAGGGGCTCGACTGAAAAAGGGAGGTAAGGAAAAATAGAGCGGAGCGCCTTGGGTCGAAACTTCGTACACACAGTTACAAAAAAAAGATTTTGGTTACCCGGTACAAGGGGAAAGAAAAAGCAACGGGTGGAAAAACACTGGCGCTGGATGGGAAAATGTCTGGCAAGCAGGGAACTTCGGTGCCACCCGGATTTCACAAAAAGCGGGGGGGAAAGAAAAATCCTGATTCATTGTACTGCGGAGGGACTCGGGGACTCAAAAAGGGAAGAAGAAGTGAACGCGGAAGAAAACACGCGGTTCGGGGGGGAAGAGAGGGTGACGGGTATGTCCCAGGGGACTGCTCGTATTATATGAGTCTGGAAAGGAAGAGATCCTCTGAGGGGGAAGGACGAAAGGGAAAAATCTCCGGAGAAAACCCTTGACAAGGGGTCTGAAGGGAAGTACTCAGGAGACGAGAAACTCAGGGGGGAGGGCGAAGACGAGGAACATCTAGAGTTTTCAAGGAATGAAAACGGGAGAAAAATGGGGGGGGGAAACAGGAAAGGGAAGTGATCTACTCTTCAACACGGAAACAAAGGGGAAGTTGCCTGGACAAAAAAAAAAAGGGGGGGCCACGGTAACAAAAAACAGCGCTAACTCAAGAGGAAAGAATTCTTCAAGGAAAGGCACCGACAATACAACTTCAAAACCAGTCGACCGCTAAATAAAAAAGGTAATTCACATAAAGGGAGAGAGTTGAAAAAAAAGGGGGTGACATCAGACCAGGGCCTGCCACGGTTCGGAAAAAAGAATCCAACAACAAAGGAGGGAGTCCGGGGGAAAAGGGGGCACGCTGGGGAAAAAAAAAGGGGGAATTTTTTTTCCAAATGAGGGGAGAGTTTAAGCGTATGAACATGAAAACGACCGGTCGCTGAAATTTTCAGGTCTTGGGGATGCCGCCACGGACGGGAGGAAGCGCCGCGCAGCCACGCAAGACGGGGGTGGTCGCAAACACAGTACCATTCCAGGGGACATGAAAAGGTCAAAAGCAAAAAAACAACTTCCCGCCAGCCCGGCCATTCAGGGACACCAAGTGATCCCCACGGAAAGGTAAAAAAGCCGTTCACAACGCGGAGAAAGGAAGATGCCGAAGTGACCAAAGTTCAGCATAGCGATGGGGGTCCAGTGGTAAACATGTAAAGGTCGCGAAGGGGGCGACCGGTCGGGAACCCCCGATATCCTTTCCATGAACATAAGAGAAAAATCAACGACAGGAAATACCAGACACGATCATCAACACCAAAATTCAAAAAAAGGTGCCTGCGAGATTCCGGGAAGGAAACCTCCCTTCTGGCATCCTACGCCACCGAACAGGGTCAAGCCCTGAGGATAAGGAGGGATGACCGCGGGTAGGGATCTGACCGGCCTAAAAAAAAGCATATTTACAGGGGGAAAAGTTCACAAGGGTCTCCTCATAAAATATTTTGGCAAAATAGAAGTCTAAACAGAAAAGGTGAACGGGGGGACAAAAGATAATTTCTCGTCTACGGAGAAGAGAGAAAACAAGGGACAGGGGGGAAAAACTGGGGAAAGCTCTGCGGGGTAAACAAGGAACGGGGACTACCGGTTCGAGTCAATTAGGGAAGTGCAGAACAGAATAAGGTAAAACGTTCCCAAGAAGGAGGAAGGGGAAAGCAAGGGGAACTCTAGTAAAATCAAGAATTGAGAGGGCGAGGTGGTATGGCTCTAAATCCAACAAAGATAGGGGAAGAAAGACAGGGGGGGAGATACGGAGATGGTGAGAAATTCGACCTGATGCAGAGAAGGCACCTGGGAAGCAAGGCAACCTTCAAATATAGCCCACATAAAAGGACGTTTTGGGGGGGGGGAATAAGCGATAGAAAAAGGCGGGGGGCAAGTAGGAAGTCCAGGGAAGGAGCGGGTGTCGAGAAGCTTAGGCGCCCGAGGGGAGGTCCGCGGCGTTTCGTCTCGGTTAGGAAGAGATGGCAGGCTTCCTAGAGCTCTGGGAGAGGATCCGACACTAGTTAAAGGAGCGAGGGTGAAAGCTACAGGATGAAAAAAAAAAGGAGTTGTGTAGAAAAAGCACTCAAAAAAAAGAGAGGGCAAAGGAGAGATTTTACTACCACACAAACGGTGAGCGAAGGGAGACATCCATCGTGCAGCAAAATCCACGCAAAAAAAACGAGTGGATCCTTAAGGAATCATAGAGGAGGGATGCGAGTAAGGAAGCGAGGGATAGCAATTATTTTAGAAAAATTCGCGGGGAAGGGGGGCCGAGGGATGGGTAAACACGAAATAAGGTAACGGTACTCGGAAAAAGCGCTTTTTAACACTCGGGGAAGACCTTAAAACAGGGATGAGACAAACTGTCTGGGAAAAAAAAAAACCTGGGGGGGTGGGTCCGGGATCCCAAACGGACCTGTCTTCATGGCGAAAAACCGGAGGGAGGGAGGAGTGCATTGACCGAGCGGTTGGGGGGGGATGTAAAAAAACCAAACCGAAAAACTAAGGGGGAGTCAGTACGTGATATAAGGGCGGCAGGGAAGAGAGGTGTGCCATACGGCAACTGAGAAGCAAAGAGGAATTGAGGAAAAATTCAAGTGTGACATCGGGAGTGCAAAATACAAAGGCATCTGGGGGGGAGAAGTTCCGGGTGGGCGCGAAAAGGAAGTACAAGAAACATTCTAAGTCAAATCTATCCCCGTGGAAAGGACCGGGGGTTACGCCAAAGAGAAACCAACCGCATCTAGGATAAGCTGGAGAGAAGTGGTCCCTGAGAGGAATCGCCTATAAAAAAAGCAACGATTTAATCAACATAAGGGGACGAAAGTTACGGGAAAATTTCATTTCGCAGGTACTCGAGGGACCATCTTAAGGGGGAAAAAGGAGAAGTACTCCACGTCGGTAATTGTTTAGTGTGCGGTCAAAGGTTTCCTTGTCTCTTAGGAAAGATGCAAAGGAACTTGAAGTTCTTTGAGAAAAAAAGGGACCCAGATAGAAAAAGAACCCGTCCCTGATAACCGAACGGCAACAGCTAGCCGGTCGCCTCCCCCGTGGGGAAGAAAACGGCGGGTCTATTGGAAGAGAAGGGGATTTGTGCAGGGGGGAAGAAAGTGCCATTCGTGAAAAACTTGTGGATTCCGCCGGGGGCAAAGGGTGTAACCACACCGATAACCGGAAGGTAAGTTGGGGGGGGGCCGACAACACCAAGGTAAAAGGGGAAACCTTCCGTCTCTCAAGCGCAAAAAGAAGACACAGTGAATAGGGGGGAAAAGGGAAGAAAATTCAATTCCAAACGCAAACTCGAGAAAGGGAAGTGGATATCGGCCTAAAACACAAACGCACCGGTCAGACGCCATGAGGAAAAACAAGAGACATGTCCTGGAAACTTTTTAGGGGCGATTGACACAAACCAGAGGAAGAGGAATGGGGAAAATCGGAAATGAGATTTTCAAACATCCTGGAGGGGAAGCTAAGAAGTGCAAGGGAGAGGGGTTGGAAATAATAACCCGAGGAGAACGGATAGGGTGGGGCAAAGAACTGGGTAATGGCAGAAAGGGGCGGTTACGAGATGAGCCCAAAAGACTCAAAGGAGTCAGCACTGCAGTTTTCAAAGTGTGTGTACAGTCCAAAGGAAACGCAATATACTTTCACTAAAAAAGTGGAAAAAAAGAAGCGGGAAACCGGGGAAATAAACCGGGAAAACGTTTTCAACCAATTATCAAGGACCCAGACGATCGCCGAACGGGAAACCAAGAAGGCCGGGAAAGGTTTGCTGGCAGGTAGACCATGACGGAAAACGCGAAAAATTTCAAAGAAGAGCCCATCGGAAGGTAAAGCTCCAGATAGTCTCCGCGTACTAAAAGGACCAAAAGGGGAAATCCCCCGCGAAAGGAGAAACACAGGCAAGGCAGTTGCCAAGCTTATGAAGAAAGTCCTCCCTGGAAAATCAAAAGGGGCAGGGAAGTCCTCAGGAGAAAACCTTCGAAAAAAAAAAAAAAAAAAATGAAAAAAGCCCCGGGGGTAGCACTGCGGAAAACGGCCAGCCCAGCAGGACATCGCAGGGTTCAGGGGGAGATCTCCAGAAAAAAAGGGGGCCCAAGCTCTTGGCAGGGTCTCAGGTTAACCGGGCCGGGAAAATCATAGTGGAAAAAACCGCGCCGGGGTACGAATGCAAGACTTCCAACTCGCAAGGGGTACAAGGCAAGGAGAGACTTGTACCAAAGGGCTAACGAACAGTAACGGGGAAAGAGGAAAACGCGAACAAAAATCGAGACCGATCTATTCCACGTAAGCAGAAAGGACTTGCAAAAAAAGTATTACATGCGAAAGCCACAGATAGGAAGCAAGCACAGAAGAAAAAATCTTGTTGGTCAAAAAATCTCTAATCCTAGACAGAAGACAAAGGAAGAACTTTTGATCCCCACGGAAAGTAGTCACCAGAGGCGAAGTCCTTGCGTTAACCGGGGAAAAAAGGGGAAAGAAGATGACTGGAAAAAATAGAGGGGCAAGATCAAACTAGGGGGGAAGGGGAAAAAAAGGGCTGAAACGGTAAGGGCTGCATTCTAAAGCCTTCGCCAAAGGAAAAAAAATAGAGCCTCAAGCACTACAGAAATAAAATACGGCGAAACGAGCCTCTTCCGAAGAAGGGGAGTGCTACAGAAAAATCGAGTCCAAGGAGTGGATGTAATCTCTCAAACCACCGGAGGGAAAGAGGAAGAGGTGGAGAAGAACCGGCGTTGGGGGAGTGGGTTAAGCATAAGATAAGAAGAAACTTCAAAGGCTGAAGGAGCTGAGAAATGAGCAGGGGAGTAAGTACTCGAAGAAGAGGTGTCAAAAATACTTACTAGGGGACAAAAGGGCCGTACTTGAAAACTGGCAGCAAACGTAGCGAACAATAAATAAAAAAAGCTCGGGGGGAACCGAAAGAGCGAAAGAACCGGACAACCGAAGGTGAAAAGGGGTTCCAAAAGGCAGGACTGGCGGTCCGGTCGACACCAGGACCTAGGAAATGACTCGGAGGACGGAGGGCGACACGATCAAGGTCGGCTCAAAGAATTCCGGGGCGGGAAGAATATCTAAAGGCCCAAGAAAGCCCGAGGTGGTTCGGGAAAAAAAAAAAATTGTTAGATGGAGACGTCGGACCTGGAAAGGGAACCAGACTGCCGAGAGGGGGTTTAGCAACTCAGGAAAGGGAAAAAATTCCCTTACGGGTCCCCTGGCGGCACTTCAAAGTCAAATCTTTAATTCAATAACTTGTTCGATAGGAAGTAAAACCGTAATAAAAGCCACTGGGGGGGCCTGAAAAATGTCAAACCAAAGTCCAATCGAGGACAACAAAAGAACTGCACGGACGGGAAGGCTTAACCCCACTTCTTGATCACTGCCGCGGATCCCAAAACGGGAAAGGAAAAATAGCGATCATTACTTAATCCGGGGCAGACGGGGACGAAATTAACAAAAGGGGGGGGACCGTCATCTTGAAGCAAATGTAGGGGAAAAGTATATCGGGAGGAAGAGTTCCAGTGGTCCCTTTGCTCAGGGGGATGGGACTTCAAGCACACAGGGGGAGGTTGGACCGAGCTGGGACTCTCTAGACAAGTCCTGTTCCATGGAAGGGAAGAGGTCTCGGCTCGGCGCCCCTTGTGAGGAGACACGATAGAAAGGACTCTCGGGGAAGTGGGGACGGGGGGACTTGAAAGGCTTGGGAATGTTTGTAACAGAACGCAAGTCGGCTGGGTATTTTAACAGGCGTAAACGGGAGCCCGGCAAAAGGCCATTGATGGTGTTCCAAAAAAAAAAACCACAATCAAAAGGGAATCCTCTCTACTACCAGACGGGAGCACGTATTCCCTCCGTACCAACTTAACCAGTCTAGGGGGATACGCGGACCACTCGTCACAAAGTGCTGGAGCAAGTCTTAAACCGAATCGGGGCCCCATTAAAAAAAAAAAGGGGGGCACCTTGGGAATGCGATCAGAGGAAAAAACAAACAACGGAGGAATTAGTAACTAGAGAAAGAAGATCACCTTTTCAATTTCAGTTTTTGCAATGAAACCCTGGGGGGACGGCGAGGGGCAACGCTACCAAGCTCGAGACACGGAAGCTTTCAAAGAATCCGAACGTTGACGAATACGTTAAGAAAAAGGCGGCGTACGATCGCCTCCAGGTGTAGAAGTTGGGTAGGGGAAAACCTACCCGTCAAATGGAAAGGAGGCCGTGCCAGAAACTACCAAGCGCACTCCCAACTGCATGTCAAACAAAAGTTAAAAGAAGGCAACGACAGGACACCACGGACTAAAGGGCGGGACGGGGAATCGAGGCGGAACGGGGGGCCTTGGGAGCGGGGCAAGAGAGTTTCACGAAGTAGACCAGGCGTGGAAGGGTCGAGCGCGAAACAGGTGAAACTAACGCCAAAAGAGTCAGTCCATTCCACGCGAACTCCAAATAAGTACAACAAAGGACTACATGGGGAGCACGATAGCCAAACCATAACGACAGGTGGCCGGGGGAGCATATAAAAGAACACCTGAGTGAGACTGTATGGAAAAATTCTGAAAAGAAAATCAAGGTTAAAAAGCCTCTGAAGGACCTGCTTCCCGTTCATCGTGTATCACGTAAAGCTTGAAATTTGAAATCATCGGGAATCTAAAAGTAACAACGGTGAAAAAAACCTCCACTGAGCCTAGGGGTTGTGAAACAACAGAAGTCTGTTCAACTTGGACTTTAAGAAAATTCAATCAATTAGGAGTATTCTGGGGGAATCTCGGAACACCTTGTCAAGAAAACTGGCTCAGGTTTTCGGTCGAAACTTTTAGCAATGTGATCGAACCACAACTGAGGGGGGTTTAAATTCAACGATCGAAAGGAAAAAAGAAGGCGCGACAAGGAGAACATTCCCGCTCTAAGGTAACAAGAGAGTAACCTTGGGAAAGGTATCGTGAACAAGCCACCGAGGGAGAAGACGAGAATAAATGTTCAAAACTGACACCGCGCAGACTACAAGGAGTTCGGCCTGTGATAACCCTTACCAAAACAGGGGACAGAGAACACCCGTATTGTCCGTCATTCACGGACCGGGGGTCTCTTAGCGAAAAGAAAGGAAACCAAGTCTCGTCCCGAAGGAAGACGCTACGGGTTGCTGTACAAAGTACGGGGGGCGCAAAGGGAAATGGTAAGAAAAAAGAACGGTTATTACCAAAAAAAAAAGAGCAGACGTACCTAGAAAAAAGACCATTAGAAAGGCTGAATATCTCAAAAAAAAGCGTAATCCTTATAAGGTGGTCACGCTGATGAGAAACTGTCACCAAAATTTTTATTTTCAAGAGAGAAAAAAAACGGAGGAGGAGGAAATCTAGGTTTAACTACCGCAACCTCGGGTCGGTTTGTCGGAGACAGGAAGCACCGCAAATGAAACTGGAAAAAAATCTCTTAAACCCTTAAATTCAGGATGGACGAGGGACGTAGAGTCTAAAAAAAAGGGTAATCCCTTGCGCCAAGGATTGCCGCACGTACGTACTTTTACAGCACCACGCGAGAGTACCTTTACATCTAGAGTGAGGGGGGTGCCGACGAGCGTCAGGACACCAACGCAGTCAATTACGGAGGGCCTCGATTTTTAGGAGGGGTCAACCAGGTCAACGAGGTAAAAGAGGAATCTCAGGACGGGCCCACAGATCCGGCGCCAATAGTATGGAACAAGGGGGGGGTGCGGCTCAAAAACGATCGAAAGCAAACCAAACGTAAGCGGAAATTTCGAAGAGATGGCGGCGTGCGTAACGAATATAGGTTCCACTGCTCGGAAGGTGGGCACCTGCTAAGGACAGTGATTTAATCAAGATGAGTTGCCCTGGGACATGGGAAACAAAGGGAGAAATGACTGTTTTTTCTCTCTTCGAAAAAGAAGTTTAGGAAACATAAGGGGTGCAAAACTGTCAAAGGTGTCCAGGGAAAGCCAAAACCTACGGGAAGAGAGTACTGAGACAATGCGTACTTGTCCGATGCTTCAAACTCTAGCCAGCCCGCGGAAGCAGTTCGGCCAAAGACAGAATCTTGAAAGGGGGAACGTACCGAAAAAAGACCAGAGACTCTAAAAATCCACGGATGGAACCTGGTAATAGTGATAGCCAAGGGTCCTGGCTCTGGGGACGCGGAGGAAGCGGACGCGAAGAAAAAGGAGGGTCCTACCGGGAAAAAGTTTATCGACGACCCGTAAACACTGGTAGACTCGCAAAAAAGAACAGCTAAAAAGTCCGGTGAGGGGACCAGGAGAAGGGGAACTATGCACGGGCTGGCCCAGAAGGGTATCACTGGGGTACATGCCCAAAGGGAAAAGGGAGGTGTCTACAAATGACCGGCGAGGGAACGCCGTCGGGTGGTCAAAACACACGGTGAACCGTAACGGAAGAAAAAGAACGGAGGGTCCATAACCGGCAGTGAAGCGTACTCTAGACCAGAAACTCCCCAGACCGTCAGGTTCTCGCGGGTCGGAGGTCCACCCGCGCGCCTTTCTAAAAGGCTAAAACTAATCGAAAAGGATTGACAAAGGGGGGGGCGGTGGACGATGAAGAAGATCCACAACAAAATGGGAATAGAAAGAGAAACGCACCGCACCGGGGCCGGACCCTCGTGTCGTTGTACATCATTCAAAGCATCCTGGACCAGAGCTGGGAAATCGAGACCACCAGGACGGGAGAGTAGCTTTCCTTGAAGTGGGGCATGTGAAAAGGGGTACGAACGAAACCGAATTCGATCGCATCTAATTCCATTGTAATAAGAAGCGGACCACCAACAGGCCCCCGTAAAGGTCAGCAACCTGAAGAAAAACGTCTGGGGCCATCCCTGCATCCACCCAGGACCACGACCGGGCAGATGACTTCAAAACTTCGGAGGAACCTCAGAGGACCGCAACTTAGGACACACGAGCCAGCGATTTAACGGGACTGGGAAGGTAAGGGAGGGAGAAGACGGGGAACCGGGAAGCTGACCGAAACAGCGGAGGGATAAAAGCGGCCACTGGCTCAAACTTTACTCACCTCACCAGTCGCACAAGGGGGAGAACTCAAGAAAAAAAAGGGAAAAAATTTTTCCGTATAAGAGGAGGGCAGGTAAAAAAAAGCAGTCCCTGAGGAAAAAAATAAACGGAAGAAAGAGGGGAAGAACTATTCTTAACGCCGCTGGGGCGGATCAGGGAGGATGGGGAATCGAACTCGGCCGGCCAGCAAGTAAGACCCAGCGAGCCGGGGTGGGGGGCAAAACATCTGGCAAAAAGTCGGGAAGTTAAAACCCGTTAAAAACGAGAGTTCTCTATTAAACGTGTACAGGAAAAAGCGAGCTTCTCCCCAGAGCGCAGGGAATCCTCACGGGGGTCTGGGGAAAATACCTCATGAAAGTAAGTGAATAAAATACAAAGGGGGTCATGCAAAAATACTCAAAGGAAAAATCAGCACCTCTATTTAAAAGAATCAGGAAGGACAGTCCCTGTAGGTGGATCATGGAAAGACAGACAAAAAGATAGTAAGACAAAAAAACCGCTCGAAGAAAGGGAGGAGTGGTCTCCGGAAATCAATCAGAGACACTTCATGAAGGTCAACGGAAACAAGCCTATTTCTAAGGAAGGGAGGGGGGCAAGAAATTCGGAAGGGAAACAATCGATGAAGGGGAATCGGGGGGGAAATGCGAAAGTTTGCGGTACAGAACAAGTACGGCGGCACAAGGAATTACGAAAAGTCCCCGTACTCTAACGCGGGCGAATCCGCCATCAAGAATCTGTCCAAGTAAGAAAGCGCTAAAACGGCGGCATCGGGGGCTGCAATTAGCGCGTAGCAACGAGGCTGATAACCTCTCCATAAAGGAGGAAAAATAAAAAAAGAAAAAAACCAAAGAGGACGAAAAAGGGGGTACAGAACCGAACTTGGGCAGTGAAAGGGGCAAAAAAAAATAGTGAAGACCTCTGGTGCAAAACGGGCCGACCGTAAGGCTGGGGCTGTCAGTACCAAATAACATGGGGCAAGAAAGGGGAGCTACGTCAACCAAATAGCGACAGAGGGGAATCCACATTCGAGTACGTGGGAAAATTTGAAAATGCGGAAAAATTCTGCCGACCTGGAAATCTGTGAAAGAGCACGCGCGGGGGGGTTCCTCATCACGACCCGAACACAAGAGAGAAATCATGGGAAAGGCTAACTTGTAGGGGTCGTTGGGGAACAGCAGGACAAAGAGGGATACCAGTCTTTCGGAATATACCAGGATCAGCCGGTACAGGGGGAGGACACGAGGGTGAGATTCAACGAGAGGAAAGACAACCTACGGAAAAGGAGAATAAATTATCGGATAGGGGGAGTGATGGAGTGCCGTGAAAGGTGAAGCAATTCAGCGTCACGTTAGCACTAATAACTCAGGAGTGCCAAGAAAGACAGGGAAAAAGGCGGCACAGAAACGAGACTCCCTTTTTGCGCTGAAAACTTCTAGAAAATGTCTAACTAAAAAAAGGCACGGGCCCCGGGGGTAGGGAACGGAACTATAAAATGGGGAAACAGCGTCTCTATGGGAGAACCTCTGAAAAAAAAAACCTTTGCGGCAAGCATTCGCCTCCGATCCCCCGAAATGCTTGAAAACAGGGGAGGAACAGTACTGAAAGCAAGGAACCGGGAACAAGCAGGGAAAAAAAAAAAGGGAGGAAGCCAGATCTGACAACAATGGACAAGAGGCCGTTGGAGGGGTTAGCGTGCCCTCCTTGGGAATGATAAGCATGAAGAATTTCGTAAAAAAATCTGGGGGAGAGGGGGGGGTACGGGATCATTGGGAAGCTCACTAAAAAGAAGGTAACCAAAAAAAATCGAAGTCGCTCTACCAAGTTAAACTGGGGTCAGCAAGGAATTAAAACGCGATGGGAAAACTGATCTTGTCAGGGGGTCGGTTTGAGAAAAGGGGTAAAAAAAAAAAGGGGTCGTACTTGGGCAAAAAAAAATTTACCTTCGCAATAAAAGGGGGATGGTGGAAACAGAAAGGGGGCCCGGGGAGATGGAAAAAAGCTAACTAAAATAAGTGCAAGTCGTCCATGGATTACAAAAAACAAGCAGGAAAGAAAAGACGTGCTCATGATCTAGAAAAACAAAACGGGGGGGATGCGAAATAGGAGGACTACAAGGGCCTACCCGCGGTGCGATCTCGGCTCAAAAAAAAAGAGGTTACACTGGAATCCGGGGTCCAGCCAGATTGGGTCCTAATAGGGGGAAAAGGCGGCTCTTCAAAGAGAAAAGTCTTTCTAGGAGGGTGGAAGGTGTAATATGTGGGGGGGGGGGGGTGGGGTCTGTCAAAAACCCGTGAAAAAAAAGGAAGCGCAAGAAAGCTGTATTTCACAGTGGGTGGTCGGGTTAAAAAGAACTGGACCGGGGGAAAAGAGGAGAATTTATAAGAAAAAAAAACCATTGACCCCCTAAACAGAAAACCCTTGGATTCCAATAGTGAAAATCGACAATGGACCAAAGAAGAACGCGGGGCAGGAAGACTTTCAAAAAAGACACGTGGAGCCTCACAGGATTCGTTGGACATTTAAACAGGAAGGGGGATCGATGAAACGGAACAGGGACAAAAAGAATGTCAAAAAAAAAACTTGATCCTAAAGGCTACAGACTCAAAACGTTACAAATGACACGATAAAAAAAAATCACGTTGCCGGAGACATAAGCTTCTTACCCTAACTAGAGGAACGGGAGGGTCCCTGTCCAAACGAAAAGTCCGTCCCTGGAGGGACCGACAACTGAGAGGGAAAAATTGGTAGCTAAAAAAAATTCACCGACGGGCCTACAGCCAACGTAAAATCAACGGTCTCCCCGCGCGATTTGGTTTTTCACGCGATGGAAGGCTTGGAACGAACGGAAAACCAAAGCACTAGTGGAGAACTTGTAACTGCTCAAACGGTACGAAAAAAAAAAGGGGGATGCCCGAAAAAGAAAAGTTGGAGCCAGCCCGGAAAAATTGCTTAGGAAAAGAAAAATAGTGAAAAGAAGAAAAAAAGTATGGCACACGCGAAGCAGCCGCAAGCTGCCCTCGAAATCAAGTAGAACATTGGAGGAGGGGAGTAGTCGAAACCACCACCAAGTGGAGAAAAGCTCTAGAAGGTCAAGATCAGCCGGAAAACAGCGGAAGTATAAAAAAAAGCCAAGAGAAGCCCAGCTGCGAATAAAGTGGCTGTTGGGGGACCAAGGGGCGGGAGGAGGAGATCTTGCACCTCGCGAAGAGGGGAGGGAGTCTTGCTGAGTTGGAAATACAGAAAGGAGCGGACCGGGTGGGGAACGATCAATTGGATTGCCCCTTTAAGATCCTAGCGCAGTGAAAAAAGAACATAAAAATCGACAAATTCGTAACTGGAACAAAGAAATGCTCCGTCGAAAAAAAAGCGAGACGCCGGAACGGGTCAAACTGGGTTGAGGGGGAAGGATCTCAAGTCAAAAAAAAAAAAAGAGTGGGGTTAAGCCTGCCCTACGCGAGTGACTCAAGTCATCGCTAAGCGCTCAACGGCCACGGATCCGCCTGGGGAGCGGTTCAAGGAGAGAGGCGATTGAAAGTCGCTCGCGGAGAGCCGATTAGAAACGGGGGATAAAAGTCCTAGGTGAAAGGAATTTGCTGAGCACAGGTACTAAGACTCACTTGGAAAACCATCTCTACACGAGAGGGTTCAATCTTCGAAGCCTACAAAGGGACCCCCAGAAGAGGGAAAATTTTGCGGGAGCGAGAATTGTGTGACCAAGAAAATGCCGATAAGGTTATCGTCGGAAGGAACTAGGGCGACTCCCAAAACCGGTCTTGAGGACGAAGGTATTCTAAGCGGGGGGGGGGGGCTCGGAACAAGGAGGACCTCAAAGATTAGAGAGCTCTAGTGGAGCCTTCCGTCGGTCGGGTCCAACTGCCTTATTCTTGGGAAATCATATCAAGGGAGAAATAAACATGGATCCCCGGAGAACGTCAAAGAAGACGAAACTTGGAAAAAAGAGGTCCTTCAAAAATCCTTCCGAAGCATGACAGAGCCAGAGAGACGGGAAAAAAATGCAACTGAAAAACGAACTTAAGGTGGCAAACAAAAAACACGCCTTGAGAGACCTGATGACGAAGGAACTGGAAAGAGGGGCGCGTAGAAAATATCCAAAAACCAAGTGAGGCAACCGGACGGTTAAGCAGGTCATCCACTCAAGCATGTAAAACAATGGCATAACAGAAAAACGCGGAAAACTGTGTTTTGATATCGGGAGAGGAGTCAAAAGGGTCTTAGGTGCGCGAGAAGCTTTACGCGGAAATAGGGATGGAGGTTTCAGAACCGTTAGCGTATCCGAACGAGAGAAATGTTCTAAAAGAAAGCAAAACAAAACTGCGCTCCCCAGGGGTCAATGGAGCGGGAAAGGGAAGGGATAAACGGATGGATTGAAGGCCGTGGGAAAAGGAAGTTGGAGAAATGGCCTGCCCGACTTAGTCGACTCGGAAAGGACCGGGCCGGAAGGGTCCCCTGCAAGGTAAGGGGGGCACAAAACAACGGTTAAAAGGTAGCGGGACCAGCGCAGGCAAGAAAACGGAGGACGCACGTATCGTAAAAAATAAAGGGGAACAAGTACCTCCCGGGGAGAGGGGAGAAAGTATCGCTACCCCACAAAAATACTGGACAAAACGGACTAAAAAAGAATTGGAAAAGGTGCTGTAGGGAGAAAG
>Ga0179593_1586707_pt1 | contig 22975 bp, 22 predicted proteins | sample CZODoug2_1_08_16_FD_185931 | JGI IMG/M metagenome (GOLD analysis project Ga0179593, IMG submission 185931) | Vadose zone soil fungal communities from Angelo Coast Range Reserve, California, USA - CZODoug2_1_08_16fungal (PacBio error correction) | ecosystem: Environmental > Terrestrial > Soil >...
AGAGAGTCTCAATTAGGCCCGAAAAAGACGAGCATCGTAGTCACTGAAGAGGCAAAGCTAACCACGAGAAACAAAAAAGAATCGGAGGACTGAAATCACAGGGGAAAACCAGGAGGTCCACTCTGAAAACGGAAGATAGTCCTTGGAGGTCACGAGAAAAGTCCAACAGACGTGACTGCCATAAGGGGACCACGCGGATCACAAACAGAAGAAAGGGAACGGAGATCGAGAAAGCACCATTACAGCCACGGAGGACGAAGGGAAAGGGTCAAAAACGCCGCCGGAATAAGCCTGGAATATCGACGAGTCTCATCCCAGGGGAGAAGTCCTGCCAGAAGCCCGGAAACAGTCAGGACATGGGAAATGCTCCGCAGCAAATGGCCATGAAAGAAGGCCACACTTAGGAGAGGGAGTAAGGCCGAATCATTAACTCTTTTAGCTAGAAACTGTCAGGAAACTCGCGGGGGTAAAGGGGAATATCAGCACTGTCTGAACCTCAGGATAGGAAAGTCACTGTAGAGGCGTCTCCCTGGAGTGGCCTTCAGATAATTGGATTAGCTAGTTGACTTTAAAAGTCTTCCCCATCTCCGAGCAGGAAACGCTTGTTAACGGGGAAAGAATTCGTTAAGAGAAAAGTAAAGGGGAAGCCGGTACATCCCTTTCTCCATATGGAGGTTCATGACCCAGAAGAGAGGTAAGGGTCATTACCCGCCCCTCCAAGGAAAGGCCTTTCAAATAGACTTTGGGGGAAGAGGCTTCCTTTTGGGATAGTCGTTAGAGGAGAGTACCTCGCCCTCTACGGCGCGGGGTCGCGGGAAACTGGGTGCAGCGAGTGTCAATCTCTCAAGGACAAAAAAGGAAGAGGACCGGAGCAAGCCGCGCCGGGATGAGAAGTGAGACGGGGATGAAACGTTCAACCCCGCCTTGAAAGGGGATAACAGTTTCAGAGGGATGCGCTAGCAAATTAGGCATTCTACCGGGGGAGGAAGGGGACGTAATCTTTCCAAAAGCGCTTGCGCCGACTCGAGACAGTACTACGGATTGGGATGAAAAAACTTGGACTCAATCTTATCAACCATTGGGCGAAAGGTGAAGGGAAAACTCCGGACGCGGGGGGAGAAAGAATTTCGCTACTGCGACGTGCTTCTGAAGGGGAAGTCCGGTCCGACCGGAGAAAATGATGCCTCCTCCGCTAGGGAAGACAATGAAGGGGGTATTGTGAATTTCGGCGGTCTGCAGGGCCAAGTAAAAATCAGAGAGCAGGCATTCGCCGGAGTAGCTAAAGAGGAGAGTGGACGGAGTCACCGGGACCTGCCATTTGGCGAACAGCCAGTGCCAGGGAGCGTTCGTGAAAGGAATCCTGAAGCCGCGCGGCTTCGAGGGGGTTAAAATGCGGCAATTGCCTCAAGTTTTCGACCAACGGAGAGAGCCTAACACAGCTGGCCCTCACGCACAAGGAAAAGAGGAGGGAAAGGTCTCCAAAGCCTAAAAGGATATGGCTTGTGGTTTCGGACGGCCGAGGGAAAAGGGATGAACGAGCGCGTACTTATGGGCCGACAAGTGACGGCCCTCTCGGAGAGGCTGTGGCGATCGCTATGCCGAGGGGGGGAGAGCAGCTCCATACATGATAATCCCTTGGAAAAGGGAACAGGACACAACGCCGCACGGGAGGAAAAGGGGAGGAACGATCCCAAAATCGAAAAAGGAAGGTAATCCGGGGGGTCGATTAAAAAAGAATTTGTCTGAATAGCGGCAACGAGAAAAAGGAAGCACCGCCAATCGATCCCCGTAGAAGCACGGACAAAAGCGGGCCTGGCGTGGTGCCTCCCTCGAAGTAAAATATCTCCTGGAACGGTCGAGACAGAATCGACGAAGCATACGCGAGAGAAGTTAAGCGCGAGGAAAGAGGAAGAGGGGATGTAACCCGGTCATCCACCCAGCAACGAAGCGATCTGGATAAAGGGAAACTCAAAAAAGCTTCTCGGTATAAAAAAGAAGGAAAGCGGTAGGATCATCATAGGAATACTCCCAGGAGAGATTGTCGGCCACAGGGCCAGAAAAAGATCAGCTTCAAGTCGCAACGCGTCAAAACCTGCTGTCAGGAAGGCTGGTATCACGTCCTCCCCTTGGGAAAAAACATGTCGCGGAAGACAAGCCCGAGCGTGACAAAGGCAGGAAAAAATCACAGCTGGACACATCGACTCTCACAAAGGAAGAAGTCTGGCCAGGGTGAAAGTGAGTGGGGGCAGATTGGATGATGGATCGAAAAGAAGGGGGTAATCATTGAAAAAAAGGACGTGACATGCAGGAGCTGCAGCGCACAAAAGGGAGGGGCGGGCAATGGTGACGGAAAAAAGCAAGTTGAAGGGGAAAGGAAAAAAAACTCCAGTGCTTGAGGAAAGGGGAAGCCAGTGAAAGCCTGGAAAGGCAGGGACGAACCCCGTTGGAAGAAAATCGTCGACGAATGAGAGAAAACGGAGCCTAAAAACAATCATCCTATTAGGGTCGTTAGGGGTATGTAAACTGGTTCTGGAAACAAGCGGCGTAATGGGGCGAGTGAGAAAGGGGAGGAATGTAGTGATAAATGAAAGTCGCGACGTTACTCGCCGTACATTACCGCACGCGATCATAAAGAAAAAAAAAAACATGGAGCCACAGCAGACGATGGAAGCAATTCCGACAGAGACCGCCGATGGGAGGGGGAGGAAACGACAAACGGCGTGAAAGAGGAGGCTGGGTGATTTAGGGAAGTGGAAACGTCCAGCACATCGGAGACGCGAGAGGGGGTCCTCGTACGATAGGTCCAGCGAAACCTTGGGGAGAAGAAAAAAAGGACCGGCGCATCTAACAATAAAAAAAAAAAAAAACAAAACGGGGAGGAAGGAAAAGAAGGACGGCTGGGGGACGGCAAAAAGGGGCGGCTGACAGGATCGTCTCCGGGATGGCGCGACCGGAAGTAGCGTTCTAATCATTAATAAAAAGGGCGGCGAGGTAAAAAAGCCGAAAGACAGAGAGGGAGACGGGATACAGAAGACAGCGTAAGTGAACAATTCGATCGAAAAGAAAGTGAGTGATCGGGTAGGGAGGGGTCGAGTTTCCCTTGGAGCTGAATTGTAAAGGAGAGATATTCCCAGAAAAGAGGGCACTAGAAATCAATAAAGGTAAAAACAGGACAGTCTTTACCTAAACGTGAAAGGGGGGTTTCGAGCGGACTAAAATCCTCATTGAGCAGAGGATAGACAGTTGCGGCGGACGTGGAAAGGCATGAGGGGAACAAGGAAAAGAAAAAAAGGAAACTGGGGGGGTTTTGGGGTGAGCCACAAGTTGCAGAGGAAAAGACGTACTTCCGGGCGACCCGAAAAGGGGGTCGGACTTCACAAGTTTTGCGTTCGATGCATAGGAGCCTAATGGAAATCGGTTGGACGAGGTGTAAAAGGAGGAGCAAGCCCGGTTTGGAGGAGAGGCCAACGAAACGGCTTAGACCTGTCGTAAAACGCTGATTCAGGAGGAGAAGCTTCTTTGGGGGGGGTCCTCTGGGGTATGCTGGGGCCCGAGCCCTGTGGGGTTGTTATTTTGGGCTTCCTCGTACCCAGAGATGCAGCTCCCTCCAAGTGAGGAGACTTGGCTTCTTCGAGAGTCCTGACAAAAAATCCTTCAGATGGGGGCCGTCAAGGAGGGGAAATCTCTAATTAACTGATTGACGAGGACGTTAGAGGATATCTGAGATAAAGGGAGGGGGTGTGAAAGGGGGTCGGGGCGAGCTTGGAAACGAGAGGGGCGTGCTTCCTGGCTGAGGGATAAAACAAAACACACAAAATGCTGAGAATATAAAAGGGAGTATGTAGGGGGAGGGAGCTGTTGCGTGTCGTGGGCTAGAGCCACCAAAAAATTTCGGGTCAGAGGGGGATGGTCGCACACCGGAGAACCCGAACGAGGGGGCAGTGCATGGGCGCACGGGGGGATCGTTGGCATGGCTGAGGAAAAGAGTCGGCGCGTGTGCAAAAGAGTCTAGGGAGGAAAATCCACAGCCTCTAGGTTACCCCTACCCGGTAATCAACATGTAGAGAGAATACCGGCGGTCGCGATGGTCGAAAGAAAGGGAGGGGTGTAAGGCGTGTACTCTACCAGGACTATCCAGAAGAAAAGGGGGAGATGGGTCCTGAAGACCTCTCAGATAAGATCCGATCTCACTATTAAAGCGGAGCACGACTTGGATAGGGTGAGGGGTACAAAAGCAGGAACCTGAGGCTCGGAGGGGGGAAAAATCTAGAGAACACAATCATAGTCTGCGAAGGGTTGGAGGGGTGGCATGTTTTCATGTCGAGGTGTAGTATTTGCTAGGGAAAGTGGGATTGAAAGGAGGGGAAGCAAAGTTGTAGATTAAAAGGTGGGTCTAAAGTCGGCGACGCGGAAAGGGGGTCTCGGAGCACAACGCAAGGGCGCAAGCACTAATGGACAGACTTTGAAGAGAGCAGGACTCACAAACTCAAAAGGGGGGGGGCAATGTACAACGCCTGGTGGTTCGTAAAAACGGAAAAAACTGTTACAGGTCTCCTTGGAATCCTTAACCGCGCGAATGGGGGTGTAATCCGAAGAATCCAGAAACATGATTCCTTTATTTTACAGGGGAAGCAGACAGGGAAGAACCTGACCAAGAAAATCGAGGGTTGTTAAGTCCCGCGCGAAATAGGAAGGTTTCTCATTCCGGAAGGGGAACGGGATTCAGAACGATGAGGATGGGGAAATAGCCTCACACAGAGGTAGTCAGCAAAGCTGGAATCCCCCGGAAAGAGGTAAGTCCACCTTCGAAGCAGAAAATTGGAAGGGGGACTTGTTTAGAAATAGGGAGGGGGACCAAGGAACGGTCGTCTGTTCCCAAGGCGTCCTGCGAAGAGGTCGAAAAGCGCTAGTGGAAAAAGGGTCAGAAAGAAAACATAGACCCTGGAGGGCAAAAATGCTAAAAATTAACATAGGAAGATTAATATAGAAAACGAAGGGGTGTTTCCTCTAGAAAAAAAAACAAAGTCAGAGTCCGCGGAAAGCCGACGTCCGCTAGGGAACTCAAGCAAGTTAAATTCCATCCTGAGTCGAACTGACTAATAAATCGTATTGAAGCTCTAAATAAGGGGGGTGGGCATGAACTCGACACTGGGCCCGGGTCTACAACCGACAAGTCGCGGGGGTCTCGTGGAAAAAATATCGGGGGGAAAGGGGTTAATGAAAATACTAATCGTTGCGGAAAGTCCCCTTCTGAATGGAGAAAAAGGGGAATAAGCCGGGTTAGGGGTTACGCGCAGGATTCCCTCGCTGTATTTTAAGGATGTCAGAAAGCTGCGAAAAATGTATCTTGTGGGAAAAAAAAGGCAGGGGGGTTTCTTCGGGGAAGACGAACGTTGGGCCAGAGAGATAATCTAGCGCGCTTTGTCGAGCCAGAGATAAAGGGGCGGCGCCCAGAGCGCAGGCTAAGACTTGTTCACCGAAGTCTGGGGAGGGGGAGACGTTTCCTCTCTTTCGACGCGGAACCAAGGCAAGAGGCCGAATGCATTGGGAAGGGATACGCAGTAAGTCGCGGTAAAGGGGGTAATCGGGCCTGTCAAAGCTCTCCTGGGAAAACATGGTTCCCATCGGACTCGAGTTCCCCAGGGAACAGAAGTAATTCTCGGGGGGGGGTTTGTAAGAAACGTGACCTTTAGGTTGAGGTCGGGAGGGACGACGCTGGTCAGAATAAGCAATTAAGATGTTCGGCAGATCTTGCTTGCGTTAAAACGTGTCCAGGGAAAAATCACGGTCGGAAAAGAGGGGGAGAGGGAGCGATCTCCAAAAGTACGTGCATGAGGGGGAAGTCACGTGCCGGATGGCGTAGGGGCTGGCAAGGGATGGAGCGATTTACAAGAGCCAGGGGGCTCCTTTAGCTAAAAAGAGGATCATGGGGCAATAAAGTATCGGACTCTCAGATGTTCTAGGAAACCTGCGCAGCGTATCTACTTGTCGTCTGGTCGTTAATTTTTCAGCTTTCTTGGAAGCTTTGGAAGCGCAGGTGAGGTTCTCCTCTTTCAGCGCCGCAAGGCTTTACGAGGAGTATTCTCGGGCGGAGGTGAAAAATCCGGTTACCCCCTTCTGGTTGGAGGCGGAAGGAAGGGTAGGAAGCTGGTAAATCCCGAGAAAAACTGTTCTGCAAGGCCGCCTTTAGGATTCTTTACGGGAGTCCCCTCACGTCAAGTTTCATTACTCACCAGGTTCATTTCTTCTGGTTCTTGTTGGGGAGTCCGCGTGTTAAGAAAAATATTACTTCGGACGATAAGAAGGGGACACCTGGGCAGGAGGGGCGTGTCGAGGATACGTGAGGACTTTAAAAGCATCTCGTTAAAGAACGAGGTGTTGGGGAACGGGGGGTTAACCTCCTGATGGGAAGGGCGGTTCGGCGTGGGTCACTGATGGGACCAGGAGGGTAACTTAGGATGTTCCAGGACACATTACCGGGGCCGCTCCCGGAGTTCTGGAAAAAAGGTGGGTCTCCTTCCGCAAGCACTGTAGTGGATGTAACAGAGGGGAAAGGCAAACTTTCTCCCTTATTAAAAAAACTAGGCCGTACTGGCCAGGGACGACCGTGGACTCGGGATTCGTCTCTGGTCTTTCTATAACACTTGCTGGGAGCCAAAAATATAATCCGGGAATGGAGTTGTGCAGGTTTTTTTTCCTGGGGCAGGAAAAAAAAAAGTATGCGAAATGGGAGTGGGGGCGGGCTGAGGGGAAGGGCGTGCCCTGCGGGGAGGGGGACTTGGTGGAAAAATAAGGGATGGTGGAATGGCTGGTCCTCGGGGACAGGGGAGCTTAGTAGGTCGGTGCGTTTTGGGGGCAGTCTGGACGCCTGACATGGGACGCGACGAAAAAAAGGACACTGGGGGAACAATCGCCGGGCGGAAAGGTGACGTCATGTGCAGTGAGGTGGGGGTGGGAAAGGTGTGTAACCTGGAATTTCAAAGATGCTTAGTGGACCTCGTGTGGCGTAAGCGTTAGGGCTTGCATCGCATGCAAAAGGGGAGCCAATGCGAGCATCTGGGGACGGGAAGTGAAGTGGTCTTTCCAATTTATTGGGGGTCTTTCTCTTGGGGGGGAGAATTGCTTCTGGAGGTCGAGTCGTTAGACCAGGCCGGGATCCGGGCATAACTACTCCCTCCCTTCCTCGCAAGTGGGGTCTTCCGGGTCCATAAAAGCATCGGGAAAATAAACTCTTCTGGGCAAAGACGGGGGTTTCTGACGGGGTACAGTCGGTCTGAAAAGCGGCCACAAAACCACCATTGGACGTACCCAGAAAAGGTGTGTCCAATTGAAAGGCGTTCGGTCAAGTGGGAAGGGGGGGGGGCCCATTCTGCCGTGTAGGGACCCAGCCACCGGCGTAAAGGTGGTGGAACATGTAGGCGGCCGGTCGGGTAAAGGGTGCTGGCCGAACTTTCTTCTGCGCCGGTACGTAATTCCGGACTCGAAATGACATCGGGAAACATCGGCCTTCTGGGATGAGGGGACAAAGAATAGGTACGCCTTGAAACACTATAGGCCGGGTGGGCAAGAGAGGGGGAAATCTTGTTTCCTGACACTTACCGGCAGCCCGGGGGGATCTGAAGGGGAGGGGCCATACTTAGGCGATGGGGATTCCGAAGGAAAGGTTTGGAGTGAATAGGCTAAATCGGTTCAATGGGCGGTTTCCGGTGAAAAAAAAATGGACTCTTCAATCGGAGGGGAACATCTTTAACTAGGGGAGGGGAAAGGGCGTCCGGGGTCTGTAGTTGTTGAAAAGCTAGAGACTATTCGAACAGAGGGAGATGGACCATAAAAAAAAAGACCGCCCTACCACTATTAACGGTAGGTGGAGTCTCATGTCTGCCAACTTAGGGGGGACAGCCTAGGTGTAAACTCCGTGTGCGGAAACCTCATTGAAAAAACCAACTGCCGGGTTGGGGAAGGGGTGCTACTAATGATATGGGCTCGGTTACTATGGCTGACTGAGCTGGGCTCAGCATAAAACACAACAACGGAAAAGGTTGGGGGGGGAGATATATCCGCTCATAAAGGGAGACTCTATCTCGGTCATTATGCCCACGCCTTGGCACGGCACAACCCGGACTTGGTTTAGCATACTCCATGACAGACGACCCGGGGGAGGGACGTTAGAAAGTCACATTAAAAAGGGGCGAGGCAAAATGGAACCGGTGTGCTTGTTCAGAGAGAGGGAAGTTGTAATAGGGCGCGTTGCCAAGGTCCTCGCCGCAGAGGCAGAAAAAAAAGGGGACCAGTCTTTTCCTCACAGGACTCGTCACCGCCTAAAAAAAGGCAAACCCTCCTAAGAAAAAACCACCGCCGCTGGCCTGGCACGGGTCTCTCTGACAGGGCTGAACCTTTCCGGTGACTGGATCAGGAGGAAAAAAAGAGACTTATGCTGGGAAGCTGGAACGGAAAAAGGAGATAATCCTGCCAAAGTCCAACCCGCGTCCGCGGGGCAAAAGCAGCGCCGGGGCCACGGAAAGGAGAAGTGATCCTTCAAACGAAAGTCGAGCCGATCCGGCCAGCAAGAGACCTTACTAAAATGGAGAAATTTACAACCTCAGAAGAGGGGGTGCTTTCTAAGAACAGAAAAGCGTTAAAAAAGAAGCCACGCGGTCTTAAAAGCCTAAAACGCCATCTTGAAATAAATTGAGTAAGGGCCTTGGAAAATAATTTCCTACCCAGGTAGTCGGACAGGGAAGATTCGTCCTCCATCGCTCGGCCAATTCAAGCAACAGTGTGAGAGAGATGTCCCTGTCTCCCGATACAGGACAACCTTCATGGGAAAAGGCCTCACTCCGCCGCGGAATAAAAAGAGGGGGGGAAAGAACCGACCAGTTCGACTGACCCTTACACGATGTAAGAAAGAAGGGGAAAATCTTTCATCTCGGGCGAGGAAAGCACCGACTCCGAAACCGGTCAGATTAAGGGACATCTGGGAAAACAAAGAAAGTCCACCAAAAGGAACAGGGCAGGCAAGGCCTGGCAGGGAAAAGGGGTTAACGCATCCGGGAGGCAAATCCACCGTGAACACAAATCCATTCAGGAAGAATAACAGAAGGAACAGCAGTGCACAATCAAACTACGAAACCAGCAAAATCGGGTGTCCCCAGGCGCTGGAAGAGGCAAACTACTCCGCAATCCTTGCGCACAAGGAAAAAGCAACAAAACGCTCCATACAATTTGAAGGACATGCCAGTTGACGTCCGCTCCTCCCAAATCGGGGGGGGGGGGGAAAGCCGAAAAAGAAAAAAAAGCCTAACCCTAAAAGAATTCCCCGTAAAAGAAGGCGTCCGAGAGCGGACCGGGGGACGGCTTCAAAGAGGGAATCGCGCGTGCTTAAGCCGAGAGCTAAAAGCTTACCAGACCGACTGAACGAGGAGGGCAGGGGAAGAAGAGCACCTCACAAAGAGGACTCAGGACGGCCGACCGGTAAAGAATTTTCATCACCGAGGGGTAAGGGGAACTCAAAGGCCACGCTGCCCTTGACCGTCTAAAGGAGCACACCGCCCGCATCGACCTAAGAGGAAAAAGAAGGAATCTCGGATTCATCAGTACAACCGCGGCAAACCCCCCGGAACATAAATTCCCTTCCTTTCCACGGCGGGGGAACTGAAAAAAGAAGGGAAAGGCAAAGGAAGGGAAGGGATAAAAGGGCCGCCCAGTCATAGCGAGAGTGGTAAAAGACCATAAAAGAAAAAAAGAAATAGAGACCCATAACAGCCTGACCTACACGCGATTGCAAAAGGACCATTCGCTTCAATCAGCTTAAAAAGAACTGAGCGCGAGAGAAGGGGCTAGTTAACAATACGCTCCAGCTGCACCGAGGGAAAGCAGAAGAAAAAAGTAGATAACACTTACGGGAACGCCAGTAGCTCCAACAAAAAGTAGACATATGTCACGGCTCGGGGGGAAAAAGAAAATAACAGCAGTACCAGTCAAACCAGGTTCGAGTCACCCATCAGGCACCTTAAAGGATCTATCAAAAGGAATCAAGTCGGAGGGGCTGGCATAAGAAGAGCGGAGAAAGTGCAAGTATTCAATCAAGCGGGAAAGGGCATCCAAGAAATCCACCTGCAAGACTCCAGACCGACGTAAGGGACCGGGTAAAGAAGAGGGAACCTCAGGTCCAGGCGGAAAGCACGGAGATATTGTAAACTCCAGGCCGATCCAGGTGGAAAGGAAATTTCAGAAAAAGGGAAGGCATTAGACGACCTTTAATCCAGAGCAAAGTCGACTGGCGACGCCTGAAACGTTACGGCGGGGAATTCCTTCTCAGCAGGGAAAAGGGAAGGGGTCGTGACAAACAGCGCGCGGCGAGATCTGTGAATAGGAGAAGTGAAGGCTAATATAAGAAATCCTCACAAATCCCGGCGAAGGGAGCAAAGTCTCCATCCCTCCGCTAGGGGGAAAGTTTACCCAGACAAGAGTTCAAAGTTTCAAGGAGAAGGGGAAAAGGGAACGAGCATTAGGGTTTACAGTAAAAAAGGTAGACGGTCAGGAGTACAAGAAGCCCGCGGAAGTCGGCACAGGGCATCCTTACTTTGATCCGTGGCAAAACCATTATTCCATACGCTCACAAAGAGGAAGCTGGCAACTGCTCCAAGATCCCGGAACGATGAGAAAAGGGGGGAACGAAGCAGCGTTAACGCGGGGGCGAGTATATGTCCCGGCGATTGCAATTGCGGAGATTCAGAAAAAGGGCCTGGGGAAATGTCTCCTTGAGTCATAGGTGAGCTTCGCAAAGAGCGAGTGATGGACTCTCTGAAGGGAAAAAAAAAACGCTTATCAAATCGGCAATTGAGACGGGAAGGGGGCTTAGAGAAGAGTAGGGGGGCCTCGAAGAGAGGCGAAAAGGGAAGAGGTGATTATCCGCCGGGGTTCCGCCCGCGGAAAAAAAGAGGAGAAGGACTGAGTTCCCTGCAGACTAAAAATATCAGGGGTGTCTTCGTTCAGGGAGGAAGGAGCGGGTCATCAGCTTCGCTCAGGCATTTAGGGCGGGAAAAAAAAATCGCGCGGGGTGGCATTCACCGGAAATCAGAAACCAAGGGGAAAGGGGGGGCTAAAAGACTCGCAAAGGGGCCGGTGTTCGACCCGAGGTCCACGAAGTCCATCTTCGCGCTTCAGGAGCGTTGGCAAAAAAAAAACAGGCCGCGCTCGCGTGGGAGACCAAAACGGGGAGCGAAAATCTAATAGCATCAGGAGAAACGCAAGGATCCGAGGCGAACTTCAAAAGGGACCCAAGAACTTAGCCATGAAGGGGGGTGTTCAAACTCTAGATGCAATTCACTGGGGAAGTTCGCTGTCGGCCTCTCATTCACGGAAGCATGACGAGGAGTTAATAAAGCGAGCCGGGCGGATCGCAATCTCCCTTTATAGAAAATTTTTTAGGGGAATTATCCTCAAACGCCGGCACGATTTAAAGCTCTGATCCGCGATCTCGTCATCCTTTTTGGAGGGGCAGGGGGGGGACCTCAGGAGTTCTTGGGAGGAAAAATGAACTCAAAGCAGACTCCTCGAAGGATACCGATGCAAAAGAAGGAAGACCCGCATGCGTTAGACAACGGGGACTTTTGGGGACTACATAGGAGAGCCCCAAATTCTTTTTCGCTACGAAAGGCGCACATTACCTAAAGAAAAGGGAAACGGGGATAAAGATTGACCAGATTGTGTGCTCAGCCTGACAAAATCGCTGACGCAGAATCTCAGGACATAAGCGTCGGTAGGAAAAAGAACTAATCAGAAAAGACTTAGAGCACTCATCTCTGCATAAGGCGCCAAGGGGTACCCCAACTTACCCGTTGGGAAAGGCCAAGCTTTGCCGCGGCGGATGGGAGGTGCGGATACCGAAGTCATCCAAAGGAGGCAGGTCGGAAAAGAGGCCGCCAAAGCCCCGTGGGGGTACCAAACCAACAGTGAAAGCGGGCAAAAAAAAAGCGAGTAAACAGCTGAGCAGCACCTTTATCCAAAAAAGGAAAGGCAATCAGCAGCTAACAAAGTTAAAAAGCGAACGGTGGGAGGCCCAGTGCGCAAAAAAATCTGCTGAACTCGAGTGCCAGAAAAAAAAAGAAAAATAGAATAATCAAGGGCCCAAAAAGGGGAGAAACCCAATGGGAGGGCAGGGCAACATGTACGGGCAGAGAGCAGCTGAATTAATTGCCGAGCACAAAAAAACTCCGTGCGTATGAAGTGGCGGGGAAAAATTGAAATGCCTTTTCAAAGAAAGGGAGAAACCCACTTGGAGGGCTGACGCAAAAAAGGGGTTAGTTAGGCAGACGATACGAGTGGGACATTTAGGAGAATGTTAGTAACCGGGTGAATTCTCGGAAAGGATGGACGTCCTAAAGCTTTTAGGATTACGCCGCAATGAGACTAAAATCACTAAGCATAAAAACGTACCTTACCGCCGCGAAAAGGGCCCGCTCGCCGTGGAGTCAAAGAATGTGATGAGAAATAGGAAAAGAGGAAAGAAGGAGTGATACGGAACCGCGAAACGGAAAGAGCCAAAACTGGACTTGGGTTTAAGATATACCTCTTACTTGAACAGCGGTCGCGAGAAAAGACGCGATCTAAAAAACGATAGGGGAGACTAAATGGGGGACGCGAATCCGCAAAAAAAGAGAGAGAAAAAAACAACGTGAGGAATGAAACTTAGATCGGGGAGCCGCCTAAGTTGACAAAGAAGGGCATTCGCGTCCAATGGCGGAAAAAGGGGAGGAAAGGGACGCTTTCTAGAAGAAGGGGAAACGCACAAAATCAAGGGCTCCAGAGAGGGGGGAGCCGCGGCAGGATCCAGATCTGTTTCGTACTGGGGTCGAAAAAATAAAAGTCTTGATACAATGCGAGCTAAAAGGGATTGTAAAGGCGGCGTTAAAAACAGGCTTCAATGATTGATCGGAGCCGAATAGGTATATATTATGACCTCCAGAAAGGTAGCACAGCAAGCGCTCCGCTAGAAAAGGGGAAAAAAGCCTAACAGTCTTGACCACGAGCTTGGAGATAGGAATGATTGGATTGCCCCTACTAGAATAACGAAAGCTGTTTCAGAAGGAAAAAGGGTGTCGTCCCTTCCCGGGGAAAAGGTAAAAAAACGAAGTAAAAGGGAAGTTTTTTGTGAGGACTACAGGGAGGTAAAGAGGAGGCGGAACTTCAAGGGTGCAATGCACCTGGGTCCGTTGAGCGGAAACGTGGGAGACTTGCCAGGTATGAAAGGAAAAGGATCGAGTGTAGATAAAATACGGAAAATCGGGCAAAAGAAACGGGGTAATCTTTTCACGGAGCGCACGGCTGGCAGTCAGTCTCAGAGCAAAAAAAACGGAGAAGGGCTGCGGTTTGGGCCCTCGTGAGAAAGGGAGGGTGGGGGGGGGGGGAAGGAGCTGGTGGTCAGGGGCTCGACCGCATCAAGAACTCCGCCCGTAAACACTAGGTAAACTTTAGCAGGGTATGCAGGGGGGGGTCAGATCTGATCTGGGGGCCTCCCGGAAGAAGGAAAGGGAAAAAGGCTAATATGAGTTGAGGAGAATTACTTAGCTAACGGGTCAAAGCTTCTCACGCTTATGAAAAGAGGCAGGGCCAAAATAAGGGGATTAACGATCAGTCAAACAGCCAAATGCTGCACCTGGGAAAAAAAGGGAGGAACTTTCAACTGAAGGCGTTCCGTGCAACAGATCCTGATAGATTATCCGAAAATATGGGCGGGGGACATTCAAAAAAGAAGGCTGCGCCGATGAGGAAAGGGGGAGGAGGGCGCCGATTAGATGAGGAACCGCGTGGCCCGCGTTGATACCCATAACCCTCGAGGGAAAACAGTACATCGCCAAAAAAAGATGTGTCCGATGAAAATGTAGGGGGGAACGATAGTGCGCACGTGCCTTTATTGAGAGCGACGCACCCCGGGACGTCGGTATGGGAGCGAGAGAATCTCATCAAAGATCCAGCTACAAACAAGCGGCGACGAGGGAGGAGGCGAACGATAACGTACTCCTGGAGGGGGAATCGGAGGGACGCACCATCCATCATCAGGAGGAAGTCGTTTTATTAAACCGGTCATTAAAAAAAAATGAGGGGCGTGGGGGGAAAGCGCTTGAGCCGGGGGGACGGGGGGAGGGTGTCGCTTTCACCGGTTCGAAAACGGAATGGCGAGAGGACCAAAACTGACTAATCAACAGTTGATACAACTGCCGTACAACAACGGAGACATGGCAGTTGAGAAACAACAACCTGTTGTCCAAGGAGTGCACCTTTAATCCGCACCGCGCGATGGGGGGCGTAAGGAACTCTTCTCTAAGCGGAATGACCTTACAGTGTCCTGGACGGGGAGTCTCGAATGGGAGAGGGACCAATGCGCGCAAGTAATTGGAAAGAAAGGGAAGGAAGCGCAGTTACTCGAGAGGGGAAACCCAGAAGCACCCAGAACATTAAGTGCAGAGAGAAAGAAATCTAAACCATCGCAGAAGGAAGCCACCGGAGACTACTAAAACAAAAGGGGAGCGGGGTGAAAGAAGAGAACCAGCGTCAGCGTCGTGAATTCCCCGCAGGTCTTTCGAAAAGCAGGGGGGAAAAGCTGCTTTTTGGGTAGACCGCCCGGACGCAGGAAAAAAAAGGGTGGAAAAGCAGTAGAGGGCGCGGCTCCATCTGAAGATCGAAAAAAAGTGGGGTTGACGAAGAAGACAAGGGGGGCAGCGGCGAAAAGAAAAGCGGAATAAGTCCGGCGTCCCGACATTTCTCTATCGGGGAACCGGGCGCCCGTGCCCGGCACGCGTCTTGGGGGAGCGCTGGAATCAGGGAGAGGACGAACACCAGCGTTCCGCCAAGGGAAAGGGGCCGTCGCGCGGGCGAAATGGGAAATGACCGAACCACCGAAGCGCATTTTAAAAGAAAAAAAGACGAAATTTGGAAGGGAACATTGGGGGGTAAAAAACCCCTCCCTGCCATCGAGGGCGAAGCTTGGCATCGAAGAGAGGCGGAGGGAGGCCTGTTCTTTGGAAAACGGGACACACGTTATTGGCCAGAAGCGCGCATCTCGCTGGGGAAAAAGAACACAGCGCGCAGAAGGAGCAGACAGGTACATCGACAGAGAGCCCGAGGAAGTTCCGTCAGGGCCAGCGTGGGGGTTGTGCTCGCGGGGAACCAGAAAAAACAAACTGCATTGGGACAGTTAACCGTCGGTTAAAAGGGGGGCTATGGCTCAACATAAAACTGGTCGGGAACGCGCCTGGCCCAGGACAGAAGAGTTCCCTGACTGAAGTGCTTTGTCTGAAGGGGTCAGGGGGGTGCAGGTTGACTGTAGGAGGGGCCGGATTTAAGAAGCGGCTTCGGCGCTGATTGCAAAGGCCAGGGATGTCATAAATGGGGCTTTACTTCTGAGAGAAAAAGGGGATCTCATGGGGCGTTGCCGGCTGGGGAAGGTGTAGCGAATTTCAACAGGGAACTTGTTGATTGCTCTACGGGGGGGGCCGCGCCATTAGATCCTAGCTGAGGGGAACCGAACGTGGGCGAAGTATCCGATCTACGTATCCGGGAATGAGGGTCAGGAGAGGGGAAGGACGTCTTTGACGCGAGCAAGTCCGTCGCTGCCGCTAGCGAGGGATAGTGCGACGGGAATGCCGGGGGGGAGGCCGGGGGGAGTGCAAGACGTGGACAGGTACCCGGAAGGGGGCGGCTGATGCCGGTCGGGAGGGCCGGAAAGGTAGAAAAGGATACCACGTGCGGCAAGGAAGGGGGAACGCGGTTGCCGAAAAGAGCAAGTGCCACCAGAAGGGGGGGGGGGGGAAATCCCACTGTTGCGGGCTTCCGGGGGGTGAAACCTGAAAGGAGCATTACTTCGGCTAGGGAGCTGGAAAAGATCGAGGCGGTGGGAGGGGAATGGACGGCCAAGGCAACAAGGGGGAGGACTGAGGGGAGGAAACCGATGTCGGGGTCGGCGAGTTTTCCGGAGGGATTCAGCCAGGCCAGGATCATGGTGCAGGACCGAAGACCTACGAAAAAGCACGGGTACGGAGGCCGGTGCTCTCAATGAAGAAACGCGTCCAAGAGAAGAAATAAAACCCCGTGCGGAAAGGGGGAAGGCCGAAGTCCCGGGGAAAGAGGGGAGGGGGTTGAAGTCAGGAGGAAAAGGGCATCTGGCTTCGGAGAGGTCACAATTGAGTAACATATGGGCATGGGGCGGATTTGTGCATGTCCTTCTTCCAGGGAGGAGCCATGAAACGTGGGCGCGCGTAGGTCAGCTTAACGAACTTGATCTAAAAAATAGTTTGGAGGCAGATGTCTGGGGTTCCTGCTGGGCGAATGGATGACTGTTTCTGTTTGGGGGTGGTTTGAGGTCAGTTCCTAACTGCCGGGGCCGACGACTAAAGACAGGCCGCAATGTCAGGGCCGGGGTTGCCTGATAAAAAGGGGTTCTTGCCTTGGAGGTAATTACGACGTACAGGGTGAGACGCGAATTCTTGAACCTTCACCGCAGGGAAAAGCTGCTCTTGGGAACCAGGTTTCCTAGGGGATATAACAAGTTTCTTGGGTGCGGGAAGGGCGAGTCGCTTCTTCTTAGTAAAGAGGTCCTAGAAAGGAGACTCTAAAGCGGGCCTCTCCACACCCACTTTGGCTTAAAAGGCTTTTCTTGCCAGAGCTCACCGGAGGTCTCTAGAAAGGGGAGATGGGGTCTTCCCATACTTACTTCGGCGGCCCACTCATGACATGACCCAAGAGGGAGTGGGTGGTATACGAAAAAGGGGGTCTTGAGAGGGGTCTTCGCCGCGCAGAGGGGAACGAAAAGGGGGGGAGGATCTTTTTTAAATTGCGGCCTGGTTTCTCTGGCTGATGCTGCCGGGGGAAGGGGCGTTTACCGGTAGAAAAAGGGGACTAAAAAGGGCATAAAAATCGGGAAGCGGCCAAGACGGTTCTTCACGTAAGTACCTTGCTTAGGGCGCCGGTTTGAATGACGTGCTCGGAGAAAGGTTACGTGAAAAAAGGGAAAAAGGTCATCCCTTGGTCAGCGGGTCCTTGCGCTTCGGCAAAGGAAAATTATACGATTTTCTGCGTAAGTTCGGCAATCCAGGCCGGCGGGGTCAGGGGGCCGCCTGGGCGTGGGGGGGGAAGGTTCTTAAAGGGGTAAGGAAAAGCATTTTAACCGCGGGAAAGGGATGCTTCCTAGGGCGGCGACTGGAAAGTGGGAGGAGCGGATCTCTCGAAAAGGACGAAGCCTTCCCCACCCTGACCTTGTGAGGACGTTGGAAGCCTTAGAGCGCGGCCGCCGAGGTCGTTAGTCACCGGTTGTTAGACCGGTACACTCAAAAAGGAAGGGGGGACGGTTATAACGATTAGTGCCGCACGACAACTTCGAAAACTAGGATCTGCTCAAGAAAAGGGAGGGGAAAAAAAAAATTGCCCCCAATGGTCAGAAACCTGTCCTTGCCTTCTTTCACCATCCGCTGAGGGAGGAACCGCAGACTAAGGTTACTAGGGGACTACTGACCACAAGGGGACGACTACCTCTTTGGGGGGCAAAATGTAGCCAGATGAAAAGGAAAAAAATTTCCCATTAATCCATCGGGGAGTGTGTGCATCGGCAATGTTCTAGGAGCCTAAGGACCGGAACCGCGAGCTGGGGAAAAATAACTCGCTCTTGAGGGGGTTCCACTCATAAAAAGGCTTCTACCAAGGTAAGGGACCGGGCCCAAGAAAAACCCCACTCCGCCTGAAGTTAAGGCTCACTGGTGAACAGAAGGCCCTCGTACTAAGAGGGGGGTACGGGAAAAAAAGAAGAACTTCCCTTCGGAAATGTCGTTCTTTCGGAAGACCGAGGGGACTCGAAGGCCACGGCCGGCAAGACCAAACCTTCTGGAAAAAAAAGCTCATTCCAGGCCGGGGCAAAAGAATTCGATACCGTACACGTTGCGCGTTCAACTAGAATCCTCTGGAAAAAGCTAACGCCAGGATACAAAACGTTAAGCCGCAGAGCGTTGAGCATCATAGGCGGGACCCGGCCGAACTTCCATAAGTATCGAAGACACCACAAGGTTACGGAAGGATGGCGTTGGGCCGCGAAGTACAAAAAAAGGAGAAAGCCAATAAAACCGTTACGCCGAGAAGAGACCTCGCTTTACCAGGAATACGGCGCCGAACGGCGGAGGGACTACCTTCTTTTCAATAGACCACGAGCCGCGCGGCATCCACCGTCCCGCACCACCTGGCGCGACGGAAAACCGCAGCCCGCGGGTCAGCAAGCATGGAGCCCGGTCGGTGGGGAGGTGCATCGGGGACGAACCGCCCCGCAATTTCCAAGGAACAGTTCCGGACCAGGCACCCCAACCGTAAGTCCAGCAAAAAAAAACTTGCCATCTGTCGGCTCGAACCGTCCTGAAGAAGAAACAAACCGTGACCAAAAAAAAAGGCAAGGGGGAAATCCCAAGTACAATCACCAGCCCCGACGCTACCAACAAAGACAAAAGTCAAGGGAGATGCCTAGGAGGCCTACATCAAAAAAGCCAGGAGAGAAAAAACTTTATCAGGAAGTCAAAAGGCGAAACAGCACTGACTCGACATGATTACTCAGCCTCCGCGGGCTCGACCGCTACAAATTAGCCCACACCCCCGTCAAAATCTTCGTAGGTAGTTAAAGGAAGAGCGAAAAGGTGGCTGCTCATAACTTTAGAAGGAGGCTCGCGAGCGTGGGTTGCAGCCTAAGCACAGAGCTGCCTCGAACAGACGAAAAAAGCGGTACTTTGGCGCCCGTAAGGGGGCAGGAGGCAGCCCCAGGAAAAGCGCGAAAGAACTCAAAGGATTAGACCGCCAAAGGGTGGCAGGAAAACAGAAATGGATTGAAAAAAATCGAGCCGCGCAATAATCGACTCAGGTCGTACGCACCTCCAAGAATCGGGGGTACCGAAAAAAAAAGGGAAAGCAGGCACAACAGAGAGGCCAGACATGAAACAGGGACCGGCGGGCACAAAAGGAATGCCCAATTAACAGGCAACGCCGGGCCGGTCATTCCGTGAGACATTGGGGAGATTTACAGTGAGAACTAAAAGTACTCAAGAAGGGAAAAAACAGTTAGGCCGCTGTGCCAGATCCCGGCGGCCGAGCAGCCAAAATCAATGAGCTGGACATCGACGATAAAGGGCCAATGCTCTGAATTAACACCTACAATCCCAAGGATAGGCTGAGCTTTCCTTACGGGCCAAGCAGTCAAACAGGCTCTAATCGGTTAACGAGGTCGCTGTGAAACTACAAACAAATACCAATCCGTGGTTGCAAAGCGAGATCAACGCCGAAAACGACGGGGTAGTCGAACCGCCTGTTACCAGCAGTTCTACAAGAGTCACCTGCAAGCAGGACAGGGGCCGCGGCCGAAATAAGGAAATGGAAGCGGGGCTCAATGAGGACACCGAAAGACACGAAAAAAAACGCCTGACAATGTACCGGGCATTGCTCCGCCGGAAAAAAAAAGACTGAAGGAAGGCGGCCTGAGGGGATGGTCTCAAAACCAATTGAAGGAACACCCAAGCGAGCGAGAAGGCAATGCATGCAGCGGACGGGTCGCGAGCAAGCTCTGAACCGCCCGGCCATGAGGACAGGAAGGGGAACGCGCGGAGCAAGGTCCTATGTGGCCTGGAGTCGGAGAAACTGTGCCGGGGGCCATCAGTAGAGGATAGACTGAAGGGCCTCGGCGCAGGTCTTCTGAAGACCAGGGGGCACCGCCCAGGCAAGAAAGGTGGGGGGGGGAAAAGAGGTTATCAATGAAACCGACGAGGGTATGGAAAGCCCCTGCTGGGCAAGATTCAAATACTACCTTTTAATATGACTGGGGTAAAGTCGGGTTTAAATCGCTCCTCTTACCAGAAAAAAAAAACGGAAGCGTATTTCGCAAAAAAGGCTTGGGGATCTGAACCGCCATGATTCCAGAGCACTGGTGCTCTCGGGGGGGAACGCAGCGCCGGGGACTAGGGACTATTAAGAAAGAAAAAAGACGCTGGTCTCAGGGGATTTCGCCCAGAAAATGGTTGCAGATTAGGAAGGGACCAAGAGGAAAATAGATACTAATGGCAAAAGAGAAGAATTCTACTCCTGGGTAAGCCTTGTCGTGGTGGGAATCCAGGAGTGGTGGTGTTTTTGTGGGTAATGGGGGAAGGAAAAAGAGCTGGATACATCTGAACAGGGACGTCTGGGGAAGGGAAAACTCTAGCTGGTCTCCGAAGCCCAGGAGCAAGGGGGGGAGTGCGTGAAGGTGAAAGGGAAAAGAGATCAAAGAGGGGTGAGGCTCTGCGAAAACTCAGAAGGGGGCTCGGCTCCTGGGCTAACGACCGACCGCGCGCAAAAGAACATTAAAGGAAGAAAGGAAAAGAGAAGGAATACAAGACATCGTATTGGTCTTCGCGACGGAAGTCACTGCATCTGAGAGCCGGTCAAGGAGGCAGGAGTATCGCAACAAGCAGGGGGGAAAAAGGTGGGGTAATAACCAAAAAACAAATCCGGAAAATACAGTCTTGAGGAAAGAAATGCCAGTTTTGCAGATCAAATTCTTCCGAGGCAGACAGGGGCGTGGCTGAAGAAGGGAAAGGAAAGGCGCGGGAGACTGTTCTCCCAAAGTAACCAAAGCTACAGAATGCTCTCAACGCACACTCAGCACTCCGCTTCAAGAGAAAATAAAAGGTACTCCAAAAAGAACTCGAGGGAAGGGAGGGTGGTGTCAAAAAACATAGGAGAGTCCGATCGGTACGTTAGACTTAAAAATCTCTCGAGGACCCGTGGAGCGGAAGGCTGGGTGTTACGAGGAGCAGGGCGGCTCGCATCCAGGGGGGGGGGGGGGGTCTGGGGGGGGGTGGGGGGGGGGGGGGGGATAAATCGGGAAAGAAGGAGGGGGGGCGAGGATGGGAGCTTATGCAACAGGGGGGGGGACGGGAAAGGGGGGGCGAGACGGTAAAAAAAGGGGGGGGGAGTGATGGGCAAGGGAGATGAAGGGAGGGGAGAGTAATACTGAGAAGGGGGGCGCGGGGAGAAAGGGGGAAGTTTGGTCGAGAGAGGGAGGTCGTGAGGGGGGGGGCAAGGGGGGAAAGAGGCGGTTGCGCCAGAGAAGGGGTGCAAGGGACAGACTGGGGGGGAGAGGTGAAGGAGGGGGGTGGGAAAGGAGGCCGAAAGGCACATGTGGGGGGAGGGGAATGGGGGGTGAGAGGAGCACTAAGGAACAATAAAAATGGGGGTTTAAGGAGGGCGAGAGAGACACGGGGGGTGAAAAGGGGGGAGAGGTGCGCAGGGTGAAGATAGAAACAGGAGAGAAGTAAGTTAGGGGACGAAGCGAAAAAGGGAAGGCGGGAGAGAGAGCGGAGGCAGTGGAGGGGGAGATGAAAGAAGCAGGATGAGTAGAAAACAGAAAGCGGGAGTGGTGGCCGAAACAAAGAATGAAAGGGAAGGGGGGGGAGGTTGGGGGGCGGAGGGGAGGGAGAAGTAAGGAGAGGGAGCGGGTTGGGGGTGCAGGAAGAGCTGAGGCAGTGGTGGGTAATGGAGGCTGGGGGGGGGGGGTGGGGGGGAGGGGGGGAGAGATGGAGTAGGGTGGGGGGGGGGGGGTGTGTTGTGTGGGGGGGGGTATTGGGGGGGGGTGTGGGTGGGGGTGGGGGGAGGGGGGGGGTTGGGGGTGGGGAAGGGGGGTTGGGGGGGGGGGGGGTGGGGTATGGGGTGGGGGGGTGGGCCCACTCCTAAATATGGAAAGGGGGTGGACTTTACTGGGGGGGTCTGACGCAACTCCTCACGCGAAGCTAAAATATCCTAACATCCCTTGAGGGGGGAAATCCTATCATTGTTTTCTTGGGTACTGAAAGGCCCTAGGGGAACACGCAGCCAATTAGGGAGGACCGCCGCCAAGACTAGGGAGCGAGCACGGTCGATCCGGGGAGGGGACTAAATCGATCGAGATATAACTAGTGGTATATCGTCAAGAAGAAAAGCATTACAGGAGGGGGAGAAACGAATCTCTCTTATAATCTACTGGGGGAACATAGGGGGGGCTGTGACCGCCCGTGGACATCCTCCGCCAGCGAGGCTAAATCAGCGTACGGAAGCGCTAAAAAAACTAATATAAAAGGAAAAAGGAGAAACTTCCAGAGATCCAACCAAATACTCGTCGAACCAGGGTCGGACGTCCCCAGTTGGAAGCGGCTGAAATCATACTTGAGAGGAGCCGCCTTGCAAGGTCCTTGGGGAGATATGAGCCCTGCCCACGGGGGGGAGAACAACCAAATGGGGAACCTAACGAGGCAGTGACAAGAGGAAGAAAAAACAGACGTTGACCGCGTGTTACTCCGACCTTATGCTCGGAAATTCCTTTTCCGCGGGAGGAACCGTTGGTCTAAAGAATTTTCGCATCCTTATCGGGAGAAAAAAAAAGCCTGGGTCAAGATATGCAAGTCGGAAAAGAACTCAAAACCCATTTGAGGGGGGGCTCAAATTCAGGGGAAGAGCAGAACTAAGAGCAAAAAAGGGAATTTTAGGCATCCCAAAACGACCAGGGAGGGTGAGTGGAAAGGCGCCAAGTGCATAGGGGAAAACGGGAAGACAAAATACTTCGGGACAGCTTGAAGCTACTGAGTTTAGTTAGTCGGGAGCCCGACATCGATGTGACCCTTGGAAAAGAGAAAGACTGTTAAGAAAAGGGAATTGGAAAACATTCCTCAAGTGGGCTCGTGCGCGTGGATGGATTATTTTGTCCCTTACATCACTAAGGGACCTCACTAAAAGTACCGCACAAAAGAAAAAGGGGGGTTCGAGCAGAAAGGTGTCTGCAGGAAGAGTCCTCGCAGTCAACGCCTCCTCCGCCCGAGTCTGGAGACAAGAGGACGGGCTAAACGAGGCTTTTCTTGTGAGGACCGGATGAACGGGGGGTGACGGGGGAAAGAGGGAAAAAAGATGAATCCGAAGTTCGTTTGGGTCGCAGCAATAAGAAGAGGGG
>Ga0179593_1352770_pt1 | contig 22973 bp, 36 predicted proteins | sample CZODoug2_1_08_16_FD_185931 | JGI IMG/M metagenome (GOLD analysis project Ga0179593, IMG submission 185931) | Vadose zone soil fungal communities from Angelo Coast Range Reserve, California, USA - CZODoug2_1_08_16fungal (PacBio error correction) | ecosystem: Environmental > Terrestrial > Soil >...
CGGGGGCGAGGGAAGGCAAAGAGAGACGAATACCCGCCGGGCAGGGAGTAGTTATGGGCTGTGGCGCGGAAAAAACACGATTGAAGAAAGACAAACACGAGATCGGTTCTCAAAAATAGAAGGGAAAGGCCGATATTAGGGGCCACTTAATCCGGACAACTGCTCCCCCGGGCATGAATGAAATATAAAAAGTTGAGGAGGATAGCCAAAAGGGGGTGTGCACTTTGAAGGACGGGGTACTGGGAAAAGGGAATAAGGTTGGGAACATCAAAAGACTCTTGCCGTAGTTGGAAACCGAAAAAGGGGGGTCGGGAACTCGGAATCGTTCTGCAGCAGGGAGGTAAAATTCAGACTCAGGAGATTTGTATGGTGGGGATGAAAGTTCAAGGGCAAGGAGGCATCGCAAAAGTAGAAAAATTAAAAGGGAACAAAAAAAAGGTCTTGAAGTTAAAAGCAAAGCAAACTGCAAAAGAAGTCAGGTCGGGGGAGAAGGCCCGAAACGAGGGGGGTTCCCTTGGGAAAATGCAAAACAGAAATGACTCAAGCGTAAAAAGGGGAGGTAAGAGCAAAGGGGGACTCGAAGAAATACTGTTCGTCGGAAGGTAGATGGTGTACTCCCAAAGAAGAAGCCGGAAGAAACAGGAAAAAATGCGGGTGTTAGCCTTTCAGGCGAGATTGAAAAAACTAAATCGCAACGAGAATCGAAAGTAGTAACAACAAAAGCGGGGGCAGAAAAACATGAGAAAAAGGGCACCGACTTCAAGAAGGGGGTCCGGTTGACTAACATCCGAAGGGAGCCGATAGTTCTAACAACAGATGATCAAGGGAAAAGACTTACAAAGGCGCATGGGGGAAGGAGTCTGAACGGGAGGGGCCAGATCGAAGGAGGCGGTAAATAATTGGCATACAACTCTGGTAGATCTTTATGATTGGGAAGGGGCAACGGGAGGAAGTTTTGAAGCCTGACGATTTCATTAAAGTCGGACGAAGTGTCGAACAGGCGGAGGAAAAGAAGAGACCAACGACAAGCGCGCTGAGCCGTTGGGAAAAGAATGCTCCTCTGGCGTATGAGAGGTGCAAAAACACCGAAGTGTGAGAAAGCCCAAGTCCGGTCAGTGATCGGGGAAAGGGAAGATGATGTATAGGGCCGGGGGGGAGACAGATGTAACGCGTCAGCCAAAAAGTGAAAAAAAAACCGCGCGGTTAGGTGAAAGAGGGAGAAACGCTCTGTCTCACGCGCGCCGATGGCGGGGAAGCGGGGGGGGGGCTTGAATAAGACCTTTGGTCATGGGTCGCAGGAACCCTTCAGGGAGAAAAACCACTCAATAAAAGTGGGGAATTCAGAACTTTGACAAAAAAAGCCGAGAGGCGCAATTCAAAAAAGCAGCGGGGAAACCAGTTCGCAAAGAAAAGGGTTTTCACCAACAATGAATATAGTGAAAGAGGGCGGAGCCAGGGAAGGTGGACGCAAAGAAGATATGGTACGCAAATTAATAGAAGAACCCCCCCCAAAGCAAAACCCTCCAGACGACTTGGATAAAAAGAAAAATTAAAGTGCGCGAAAAGTAATCGAGTGACCTTTTCCGAGCACGGGAGTGCTTGGGCCCCTGTCCAAAAAAAACGGGGAATGGGAGTAGGTCCCGGCGTTGAAAAAGGAGAGGGGAAAGGGCCGCCGTCAGCTTAAAGAAGCCGAAAGTGCCGAAAAGGGAAAGAAATATTTTCCTCTGAAAAAAGGGGAAGTAATACTGTCCCAAATGGCGAGGTAGGAGACGAGCGGCAGTATTGCGGATTATGGGAAAAAAAGCGAGGGGAGGTCAACCTAGAGAGCATTTAGGGGAGAAGGGATTATTATCGACTTTTCGCAGACGGGCAACTTGTGGATCCGGAGGAAAGGCTATGCCAAAGTCGTTGAGAATGGAGTCAGAGGATATACTTGGGGTCTGTTGAAAGAAGACAACTTGAGGTAATTAGTACGATGGATGCCTCCCATAAGGCGGGGAGCCGAACCCGTGCCCCCAAGATATCGAACGGCCAAGGGGGGGGAGGGGTCACTGATTTCCATTCAGACGTCGGGGCTAAGAAGAGGGGTGGTGTGTGGCCCTTAATATGAAGAGAAAGCAGGCAAGAGGAATCGGCAAAAGAGGGAAACCCAAGAGAGCAGCAACCAACTTATTGAAAAGAGAGAGGTTGGGGTGTACCTTTCAGAGGCCGCGGAGGGGTGGTGCCAATAAGAAAGGCAAAAACCGGATGATCGAAGGGGGGCAAGCGTTAGTACTCATAGCACTCCGTGCTTCGAGAGGCGGTCAAGACGGTTGCTCACGGTTAGGAACACGCATGAGAATAATTCCCTAAATACCGAAATACGCAGAGCGGGAAGTACAAACGCCCAAAGAGAAAAAAAACGAACAGCGACAAAAAGTCAGCTAGGGTCACGGACACGAAGGGGGCAACGGCGATCCAAAAGTATTAAAAGGGAACAAGGTAAAACACACGGTAGAAACATAAAGGGGGGGAAAAAGACCGACTCCCAAAGAGAAATTTCAAGAATATAAAAGAGTGTGGAGGGGGACATCTGTGTCTACAAAAGGCGCCGCCCAAACTCGAAGGGAGGAAAGAAGAGGGAGGACCCTCTGTCGAAACCTGGATCATGACGGCGGGGGGTAGGACATAAGTTCAAACGCAAGGAATCACTCCATTCAACGGAAAACGGGGTGGCCAACAATCGGCTCGGCAAAAGGGCAAAAGCTACCGATTACTCAAGAGAAAAGGGAGTGGGGGAGCGAGTCGAAGGAAAAGGCGAGAAAAGAAATGTCAAAAAAAAAGGCGCATCAAGTTTTTTAAAAGGCAGAACCAAGCAAGTTTTGCGAACCGTGCGGATGTCAATCATCGTCGCCCACGGGTGGGATCAAGTACACCTTGGAACTTAAAAATTTTGGCTCTACTGGGGTGAAAAACGGACGAGTCACAGGATCTCTGCCTACTGAAGCCACGCACGTTTAGTTCGGGGGGGGGAAGAGGAAAAACCACTCTTGTCAGGGATGCAGAAAGCTCCCTCGATGGAAGGAAACGGGGCACAAAGGAGAAAGAACGTGGAGGAGGGGGGGACGAAAAACAGCGCAAAAAGGCCGGAAGGGAGAAAAGCACTTCTACCGGAACTAGCGCGGACGTGGTTTCACAAAAAGGAACAGGGAGGACAGCTGAAGCGAAAAGCAGGAGAAAGAAAGAGTGGTATACATCTTCACTCACGTCAGGGCAGAAGTGGGAACAAAAGTCAGGGGGCTCGTAAAAGTCGGCGAAGATAACGAAGATGAGGGAGGGAAGCATGAAGCCGGAAAGAAACCCGGGGAAATGGTAAAAAAAGGGAAGCACGAAGGGGGACGCAACCGGGCTCGACGGAAGGGGTTGGGACTGGAGAAAAAAGTACATCCCATCAGGGCACGCAGGGCCCCGGAGCGCTAAAAGTCAGGCCACAGACGCTAACAAAAAACGAGCACCGAAAGTTGTCAAAAAAGGCTAACCGTAGAAGGTTGAGAGAAGAGCAAGACTGAAAAAAAGTGGGGTGGGGTACTTCTAGGGGAGGGGAACAAAAACGCCATGGGCGAGCGCCATGAGCGGAGGGGGCCTAAGGCCCAAAGGACGGAGCAGGGGAGATCAGGTTGGACGATAAGAGCCTATGGGAACATATCCACAGGATTTCGATTATTCTCAGGTGACAGGAAGTTCGGAGGCATTATATGGCGAAAAAAAGGGCACAAACGAGGCGGGTCAGGAGAGGAGGAATTAACGATCGCGGTAGTACAAGGAGGAGAAGTCGGGAAGGTCATACGAAGTCGAGGAAAAGGACAGGCTCGCCCTAAAAAAAAGGGGGTTCCCACAGAAGGGGAATCAAAAGTTCATGGACAAGGAAACTCCCTCACGACAGGGGTGGAGCCAATAATACGAAGGAAAAGGGGTCATCCGGGAAGGTCAACAAAAATAGTGAGGGTTAAAGGAACTGAGAAATTGAAAAAAAAGAATCCGGGGGGGCAAACTCAGCACAACTAAGATGGGGAACGTGTATGATCAGGGAGTCTATGGATTTCGAGGAAACGGGGGGGGGGGCCACGACCAAAACACAAAAAGGAAACAAGAAAGTGAGGTTCTGAGAAGTACGCCGACCGATGGTGGAGGGCAAAAACTAGAATGGTCAAGAAGAGAGGAAGAAGAAAATACAGGTGTTGGGGAGAAAAAACGGGCATTCGCGGGCAAATCCTTACTATCAGCTGCCCTGGTGGAAAAAAACACCAAGTGAGGAGATACGGATAGCGGAGACAGAACTGTCCGGAGGGGGCAGCTAAAAGGGAAATCAGCTAACTCGACGTGTGATCGTACATAGTTTGGGGCCGCAACAGTCACAATAGGCCTCACCTCAAGAAAGGGGGTCTCCCTCATAGGGTCAAGGCCGCAAGGGAAGCCGATTGAGGGGTCAAAACAAGAGGGAGAAAGGGGGAGAGACGCGAGGGGAAAAGCAGTGAAAGAACCCTAACCCTTTGCAGAAAAGAGCCGGCAGGGGAGTCCTGAATCCGATATTGGACTGGGTTCTCGAACAAAAGAGCAGGATCAAAGAGAAAAAAAATCGGGTCTCAAGAAAGGAAGCAAGAACTGAACTTTCTAAGATAAAACTGAGAAGGAAGAAAGTTCGCCTCAGGGAGGATGGGGAGAACAAACCTACACCGATCCTTAAGGGGGCAAGCTTTGGGCGGAAAAAGTCGGTAGCACACCTAAAACCGGGTATTGGGCACTTAAGGGCGATGAAAGAGGCTAGCAGGGGGACATCCACATGGGCGACTAGTGACAAAACAAAAGAAGGTGGAAAGTTGTAAAGGAGCAATCGACGGAAGATCATATAAAGGGAAAAAAAAAGGGAATAAAACGAATTTGTTGGGGGAAAAATAAAGGCCCTGGCATTCGCAGGAGATGGGGCGAAAGGACAAAGAATTGAAACAGAAAAAGGGAAAAGGAGGAACGCTCGAAGGAAGAATGCAGACTTGGGAGAACGAAAAAGGAGCTCGCGTTCCACTGGGGCCCCCAAAAATGAGACCAGTGCCCAGGAAAAGAGCAGTCCTCTACGGAAGAGAGATGCCTGCAGGATGAAGGGGCACCGGAAGATCACTTGAAGGAGAAAAGGCGGATTGAAGGCTCGTTATCGGGACGCGAAAGCCTTCGAAAAACGGTAAGGAAAACAAAGTATGGGGGAAAAATGCAGGAAAGAAGAAGCCAAGTGCTCATTCCTATGAGTAAAAGATGCCCAGCCTTCCGAAGGGAGGCGAGGAAGTTGCAATAAGATACGAGTTTCTCGTAGCAAAAAGGGCGAAGGAAAAGACCGTTTCGAAAGGCACCAAGCAGAGAACGTTCGCAAACGCAAAGCGGGGGGGTATTAAAGAAGGTGGGCAAAATAAAGCTTGCGAGGGTAAGAGGAGATAGGGATGAGTCTTTTCGGGTTAGCGGGGGAGGGGGATATGGGGACGCTAGCTGATTTTCTGGGGGGAAGGAGTATCACTTCAGAGGGGAGAAAAAAGAGGTAGAAATCGATCATGGGGCGTGAAGAATCGAATCCCGCCGCCTGGCGGGCCCGGAATGAATGAAAGAAAGGGATTTTGCTTATAGGGTGGAAGGAAGGTGGGTGTAAAATACGGAAGGAGAACAACACCACGAATGACTTCACATAAAAAGGAGTCAATGTGAGGAGACAGTATCCGTTGCGAATGGGAGGGGCATTACGCGGCAGACCGCCAAGGGGCAATGAAAACAAAAAGAAAAGGCTGTGCTTGAAGGGAAGAGGAAAAGGACGCCTGCACGCAACCGAATCTGGTACAGTTTAAGGCTCGTCGAAACGATCAGAAAGGGGTGCAGGAAAACCAACCACTTGTGCTAGCCCCTCGGGACTTCACGAGGGGAGAGAAGAAAGACGGCAAATCCAAGGAAAAGGGAAAACAGCAGAGATCCCTTTGCAGCAAACGGGGTGAAAAAGGGAGCGACAAAGGGGTAAAGTATGTTACCCAAACCGGGAAGGAGGGAGAAAAATCGTTGGGGGTTGGCCTCAGACGACGAATTGACGTCGCGCGAGTCGACAAAAAGTCTATAAATCGAAGGGCAAAAAAAGCGCAAAGAGGGGGACTGTTAAAGCGACGCCGGGAAAACTTAGAGGGTGGGGGGGGGGGGGGGGGGGGGAAGGGGGGGGGGGGGGGGGGGGGGGGGGGGGGGGGGGGGAATCTATGCAAAAAGGAAAAGGTCAAAAAAATGAAGAAGATTGGGACTAAAATGTGAGCGGGCCGGGTCCAAACCGGGAGAGGTCCAAAGGGCGCTCGGAATCCGAAACGCAAAAAGAAGGGCTGAGAAAAAGGCCCTATAAGTCAAGAAATTGAAAGGAAGCCGCCGGACAAAAAATGGAAGGGGGATGGGAGTCGTAGTATAAAGAAAGGGCGTGGAAGGCGGGAGGAGGGTCCAAAAAGAACGGGAAAGGTTAAATCAGCATAGGGCCTTTAATACCAGGGGCTGGCGTGGTACCGACTGATCGAATGGAAGCCGAGGGGAGGCTGCCATGTGTAGGGGCGTTGGGGGGTACGAGCGAAAAAGGCGTCGTTGGGAATTCACGCGAGACGAGGTATGGGGAGAAGGGGGTCCCAGAAAGGAGAGCCGAAAAACGCCTGCAGAGAGGTGATATGGAAAAAGGAAAGGATGGGCCAAAGAGAAGAGCTCGGCAAAGATGAACGGAAGAAAGGGTTGGGGCGGAATTTTCTGACTGAAAAAAGGACGGGACGGAATCTGCAAGGGACACAAAGGGATATCTCAAACACCAAGGAGAAAAAGAAGGGGGTGTACACTAGGACGAGGAACAGTACGGTTGTCAACAAAGAATGCACAGGCACAAAAAACAAACGATGCGGGGGAGAGGGGTCGACGATTCTGAATGACAAGGAGCCACAACCAGTGCGGAGTATTCCAACGCAGTAAAAAAGGGAGGGGAAATGGGAGGGAATATCTGTCAACACTCAAGTAAAGAAAATGACAAAACCTCCACACGTATAGACCTAGGGTCACACCATCAGGGAGAGGATCATGAACGGCTTCAAAGCAAGAGTTCCAGCGAGACCAGGCTATAAAAAGGTAGGGGCCTAGGCGAAAAGCTTGGGGAAAAATCGAATCCGAAAAGAACTGTAACAAGAAATACAAAGGAGCCATTTTGAGGACATGGATAAAGAAAAAAAAAAACAATACGCGGATATGGGAACGCCAAAAGGTCGAAAGAAAAGGGCAGCGGGGGAAAAAAAAAAATCGATTTGAAAAAAAAAAAAAAGGAACGACCTAGATTAGGACCGGGGGGCCACTCAGAACCGCGCTCGCAACAGGGCACATCTAAAGTACGAACGTTAATGTTGTCAGGGGGAGGAGGAATCAAGGGGAAAAAGGCGCGGGAGTAAAAATATTCGCAAAGGGGGGGCGCCTTTGAGCTCCTGAAAAACAGGAGGAGGAGAATAAAGGAACGGACCCATGTCACGAAAAAGATTCTCAGAGAATACCCTGGTGGTATAATGGGACGCAACGTGGGGTTAAAAAAGCGGGGATCGCCGAATACGCCAAAAAAAAGTATGGAGGGAGGACGAAGTTATGGGCCCCAATGTCAAATGAGAGGGCACTGCAGAAAGGGAAGGGCCTTGGAGAAATGAACAAAGAGTTCAGAGGCAATCAAGGGGAACGGAAAAAAAAAATCAGCTGATGAGGGGCCAGGAAGTGAGCAGAGGATTTGTGAAAACCAGAAGGGTTGAAGAAGGTGCGCGCAAACGGGGTAAGGAAGGAGGGGGAACGCAGAGACGGTAATCTGTATACATAGAAATCACAGAAAGGCCTGAGATCACGCACGAGGGCGAGTGGACTCAGAAAAGGACGTGCAGAAAAAAAGGTGGGAAGACCGTGAGTTATAACTTCCAAGAGACAGAGGGGTGAGTCTATGTCAAGGAAAAATATCGACGGGAAGAACCGAGAAAGAAAAGATGGGGGGGAATTTTTAAGAAAATCCAAAAAGAAAACGCACAAAAAAGCGGAATGGACGCCAGCCCTAGAGACGCTGAAGGAAACGGTTGTATGAAAAAAGGGGAGAGAACAGGCGAGCCGGGCCACGACGGCAAGGCCTTGGTGGAGTCTAGGGAATAAAAGTCTTTTCAGGCAATGGGAGGCGGGAGACAAGGCGGAAAGAGTAAGAACAAGAGGCAGAGCCAAAAGCGGCGGTCGGGAACGGAAGCAGGACATGAGGAAAAGATAACAGGGGAGAAAGGGAACACAAAGTAGGGCGGGGCGTGCGGGAGAGTGAAGGGCTATGAAAGGACAAGACACCACGAAGTCGAAGTGTCAGGGGAAAGGGGGAGCGATCGAGTATAAGAAATCGAAAATCAAGCTAAAATTATTCAGGGGGCCGAGACCTTTGCAAGTCGCCTGACCCTTGGGGAGTAAGCAGTATCATGCTGAGGGCATGGAAACAAGGACCGCGCAGACGGAGAGGGGAGGTGATACAGGAAGCAGAGTAGACTTGGAAGGCGGGGACATGGCGGCGGGTTAAAAGGAATTAAGCAAAGGTCGAATGAATACAACCCGAAGAGGAACAGTTGTGGGATAAAAAATACAAAGGGATGATTTTCGAACTCTGGGAAAACCTCCTCCGACGCAAGGGCAAACCCGCAATGTGTCAAGACGCTCTGTCATCTTACGGGAGACCGCCAGGAGGGGGGGAACCCTGGTGAGTGCAAAACCGTAAAGAAGCCAAGGGCAACATGGGAGGGGAGAAATCATAGAAAAGGAAAAACATTCCAAGGAAGACTTCCCTTGAGTAAAATGGGAAGGAAAAAGAAACTGCGACGAAAAACAAAAAGGGATGGTTAGGCTTAAGGAGGAAGATAGCGGGTGCTACAGGGAGGGGGAGGCGGATAAGATTGACTGATCGTTGGGGGGCGCTCAAAAAGGAAAGAAGCGAAGAAAACCCGGGGTCGTCCCTCTCTCAGCAGGATAATTTCAATTAATCGACGCGGGGGGAAATCATAGACTACAACGGGAAGAGAAAAGCAAAATCATTGAAATTGACCCGTGCAAGAGAGGAGAAGACCCCGGCAGAAAAAGGGGGGTTCTCAAAAAACGGAACCAGCAACGAAGAAGGACAAGAAAAAGAGGATTGCCGCAAAGGAGACAAAAGAAGCTAGGGTCCAGACACTGAACCAAAATGGCGCCTCATGGGAAAATACTCATTGCAGGGAGATCGACCCAATTTAGAGGGAACGCGTAGAAAATACGGTGGCAAAAAGGGGGAGGTGAACCGAGAATCAGGGGGAGAAAAAGACACAACGCGAGAAAAGTGAAACTCTCTACACAAGGGAGTGTTGCCAGCAATGGGTCGATATCCATAGAGGAACAAGGGAAAGACAGAAAACCAGTGGGTTCTTTAAACAAATGACCAGGAGTTTGAGTGCCTGCAGGGAGGAACATGTTCAACTTTACAAGAAGGAAAAAGACTTTCATTGAGTGTCCAGAACTGAAAACACGGGAGACGTCAAGAAAAAAACAGCCGAGGTTCCCTTGCCATGGGGGGCAAAGGCATCGGAAGAACAAAGCAGGCTCAGGGCAGAAAGAAGAAAAAAAAAGAAAATACTCGTCAAGAGAAAGGGGGTTTACGGGGGCAACGAGGCCAGGGGGCTTGATAGACCAGCTACCCACAGGAAAAAAACAGGAGGTGTGCTAGGAGGGAAGCAGGAGAAGGGGGGCGACTGAAAAGAAAAAGGGAAATAAGAATGACGCAAACCAATAGGCGCGCACGATGCGCTTCAACCGAAAGAAACCGTCCCGCCTGGCTATAGAAAAAAAGGGGGGGCTAAGCAGGAAAGACGCTCTCAAGGGCGAAAAAAAAAAGAGGCAGAGGTAAAAACAGAGCTTCGTTCTCTAGGAAAAGAAAAAAAAAAAAAAAAAAAAAAAAAAACACTCGAAGGTTAGAGCATTCATCCTGTTCAAGAGTCGGCGGAAGAATATAGGTCCTTCCTATTTGGAGCGAGACGGCTATGGAGGAAATGATGGGGGGGAGGGGGGTAAAGGTAACTTATCGAAGACGGATCTCTGGCGTAAGAAGAAGAGCAGGGACCCCGGACCTGGATGAAGAAAAGCAAGGGGAGTAGAAGCTCTTGGTGTTTTTTTCAAACCGAAGGAGCACAACGCGGGGAAGAGGCAAAGCAACAGGAAAGATGAAGAGGTTATAAATGCCGGGAAGTTCGGCAGCATCCTTCGGAGAGGGTGGGCCTGGGAAAAAAAAGCGGAGTTTCCAGGCATAAAAGGGCGAAACACCGCCCAAAAGGAGGTAGGAAAGAAAACTGACTATATGACCGGAATCATAACCCGTTGGGGGGGGGATGTTTCCCCATTCCACCTGGCGAAAAAAACGAAGAGGGCACGAGGGTGGAACAATCGGGACAATCAGACAGTCCGTTTTCAATAAAAAAGCTCACCGGCTGAGTTAAACGACAAAGTGTAAAAAAATTCCCTGGGATAGAGGAATATTGGGGAACAGACTCCGTAAAAACTGTAAGGAAAAAGACAGACTGTAGCAAAGGAGCGGAGTTAACCCCATTGACTCAGAGGTTGACAGAGGGTGAAAGGGAAGGGGGGACTAAAGAGTCACGAGGAAAAGTAAAGTTTAAAAGATTGTGAAGGTTTGCCGGGCCTATTGGGGAAAGCTTGGGGGGAAGGTGTGGTGTAGTCCGGACGTTTTGGAAAGAGGAGGGAAAGTAAGATTTCCTCGAAACTCCCGAAGGAGGCGAGAAAAAAAGGGGCGACGAAAGGCAGGTCAAACAGAGTGAACGAGGAGAAGGGGAAGAACCAATGCAACTGGGATGTCTTTAAAGTGAAGAGGGAGAAATATTGAGTGGGTTCCGGAGTGGGTCCAAAAAAGGCCGGTTAGTCCTAGCTAGAGAGCCTTTAAAAGAAGGCTTAGATCGCCGGTGAAGAAAAAGGGGAAGAGGGGGAGGGGGTCCTATTTCGAGGGGATTGAAGCGAAGCGAATACGTGGGAGGGGGGAAGCAAAATCTTACGGGGGTCAGAGAAAAAGGGGGAAAGTATGGCCTCACCAATGCACTAAGGAAAAGTATGACCCCTAAAGGAGCGTGAGATATAGAAAAAAACCCGCCAATGAATGGAGAGAAAAGGTCAGGCCGTCAGGACATAGGAACCGAAAATGGGGTGTTGCGCGATGTTGAGAGGGACGGAAAACCGCAAGAGAGGAATAGCAGGGAAGAAGCTTCCACACACAACGGAGGGAGGGGAGAATGTTGTACCGGATGAAGAGGACAGAAGGGGGGACACCCACTATCACATGTAACAAACCAAAGATCGGAAGTCTAGTGGGAAGGGAGAGAGGGAGAACTCCTAGGACCATCTAAAAGGCTTGCCTATAAAGAAAAGGGAGGGGCACTCAACGTGGTTAGGAAAAGCCGGCATGGAGGAGGGTGTTCATAACAAATAATCCAATACCGGAGTCGTAAAGTATCTTAAGACCAAGAACCCAAAGGCGGAAAAGCTCAAGAGCAATGAAACGGACGATGTCGGGCCTAAAGGGGAAGGGGAACAGTCGTCACAATCTTTTATTGCGGGAGTTCCTAAAACCTAGAGCGCGAGGGGAAAAGGGAATGAGCATAAGAAGAAGGGGGCATTCCTAGCAATACAGAAAGGGAAAGAAAGCTATTAAACATCTCAATTAAAATTTGGGAAGGGGGGACAGAGGGAGACCATTCTCCGAGGAAAATCAAAAAAGTTTGAGGCCTCGTAGGACCATGGGGTCTCATTACTTTGTGGGGGGGGGCGTTTTGGGAAAAGCCAAGGCAGCTATTTGTCCAAAAAAGAATGACCTACCAAAAGCCGTTGAAAAGGCCCAGAGAGGACTAACCTCGATCAGGCCAGGGAAAAAAGAGAAAAAGAGGAACTCAGAAACGGCTTTTAATTTTTTCGGGGAGTACCGGCCACAGAACCGTAAAGGGGAAACCCGCAGTCCCTTAGAACATGGACCCGATCCTTACATATGTGGAAAGAGGAGAGGGGGGAATAACGAGCAGGGGAGATGAGACTGGTCCACGGGAGGCCACGAGACCTGTGGGGGGGAAAAAAAATACGGTGTTTCGAGAACGTGAACACGGCAAGGTATCCAGGGGCGTACTGGAAAAAGACGACGGTAATGGATGGGATGGAACGAATTTCTTATAGCACCCCCATCGTGTGATGCGATTGTCTCGCAAGGCAGGAAGGGGAAAAAGGGGGGTAATGTTCAGGAAGAAAAAAAAAGACGTCTACGGGGAAAATGAAGAAAAAAAATCAGATGTCTTCTTAGGGGCCGTGGAAGTGAGCACCTTAAACAAACTCGACTAAAGACCGCAAGAACCGCGAAGGTGGTTCCCATAGAATGCTCCGCTCGGAAAGAGGTAAATGTCGGCCGGGCTGCAACAATCTGCTCATCACTCAAGTCGGTGACCCCTTGCAATCACGCCGAATCAACTGTAGGGGGAGACAAAAAAAACACACAAATGAAAGACTCCTTGGTTCGATGAAGGCAAGACGCCAAACGGGGTGATTGCTAGGATGTCCGTACGCAGAGAGGAAGGGTCGTCTCGCCGCAATGGGGGTACTTTAATTAAGATAAAAAAAGCAAAAGAGAAAAAAAAGGGGGAAAAATCCTTTCACAACGCGAAACAAAAAGGGAAAGAAAACGAAGGCCCGACGGAAGGCCACAAAAGAAAGGAAGGCGGAGAATTCTATCATTTTGAGCGAAGCGAACAAGGGGGGAGCGAGAAGGGGGGGGGTACTGTGAGGACAATGAAGATCGGTGTTGTTCAAGGGGGGCGAGCAGAGCTTCTTGAAAAAAGGGGAATCACGGAGGGTACGGGTCAACAAGATCAGTTGGATCTATCTTCCGGCGCCTATGGGGAGGGGGTTCCCACGTGCGTTCAGAGGGAAAGGGAAATCGCAGAAAAAAACAGACAACGAAGGCGCCTCGGTCGCGAAATCAAGCGATAGGCAGGGGAGTCACGCAAGGAAACCGGAACAAAGAAGGCAAAGGTCGAGACAAGAAAAAGAGGGAAAAGGTGGGCGGCGCCGCCAAGCCCTTTGGGCTGTACACTCATGGGGCGGAGGATGGCACTGGCCAACCACCCCCAACCCAGAGGTGTCAAGGGGTTGATCCACTATCCAGAAAAAAATTGACGCAAAGGGGGGAAGAGGGAAGGACTAAGAATGCAAAAGTTGGTGTGTGATTTCGGGGGGAGCAAACAATAGTTCTAAGGGGACCGCCGCGAGATTTTGATCAGCACAACATACAATGAACGGATTTTGCCTGGGAAAAGATTTACCGCTCGGAGGAGGGAGAAGAAGGAACAAGGAAAACGAAACCAGGAAATCCCGTTCTGTCCACTTCTAGCAGATAGGTGGATGTACAAACTGAAATTTTCAACAATCGAGGAAAAGGAAGACCACAATGACCGTATTTGGGCAGAAGAAGGGAGAGAAAGCAGGGCAAGAAGAACAAAAACCTTGGACAAGGACACGCGTAAAGTCTCGGATAGAGGTGGGGCGAGAAGATCGGCCACGATGAGAGAAACGGGATACAGATCGAGCTCCGGGAGGGAGGGGGGACATCGGTTTAAGAGCCACGAAAAAATAGGTGAGCAAGCCAGCCAAATGGGGTATTCGCACGAAGATAGAGGCAACGGGAACGTCAAAGGCAATGACTCGAGGAAACCACGTGAAAGATATAGAGAAAATGTCGATTTAAAGTAAACGACCCGAAGAGAATAAGTACAAGGGGCAAGGTATTAATCAGACTCAAAATAGGGTTGAAATGGGGCGCGAAAATGTAAATCATCAACGAAAGAATACGAGAGCGCCGACAAGCATATGAGGGTAGATGGCTTGCCTAACTGAGGGAGAAAGAAAGAACCAGAAGGGATTTCCTTTGGGAACTCAAGTAAGAGGGAAGGAATCACAAGGATGAACTTCCTTAGAAAACGAAAAAATGGGTTGATAGGACCTGCGAGGAAAAAGCAAGGTGTTCCACATAAGCAGCCGTAAGGGACAAAAAGACAAAAGGACCTTTTCTTACGAGAAAGGATCGGAAGGAAAGAAAGAATGTGAAAGAGAGGCATAACATAAGTACATTGAAGGTTGGCGTTCAATCGGGCCTGGAAGTAAAGGAAAAGGTGCTCCCCTAACAAGACAAACATTTTGAGGGACTCGAAGACTGAAAAGTAATTCGAATTATAAGGGGGGATCAAAAAAAGGAAGGGAAGGGGGGGAGTACGGATGCCCAGCAAATGAATCCAACGTGGGAAGCCAAAATCAGGCATAATTCCCAGAATCCAGAATACTGCAAAGTCGCGCCAGGTTTCAGTTCTTTATACAGCTCGAGCGGGACCCGCAACACCATGCAAAGTTCATGGGGGGGAGAAAGGGAATTCACTACATCTCAAGAGGGAAAGAAGGATTCATCGAAATAAAACAATAGGCAGGCAGAACGTCAACTCAAGAAAAGGAAAAAGAAAGATCGAAAAAATTGAGAAAGTCCCAGGGGGGAGACAGATCGACAGGACACAGAAGTCAGGGAGGAAAAAAAAAGGAAGGAAAAAAAGGCATTGTCGCATTCGCGAAAAAGGAGAGCCTTATCGAAAGGTCCCAGCCTGTTGGCATACAACGGATGACTGCTGCATCGGGGGAAGAGAGCGATCGAATTATTCACGTGTTTTGAAGCGGACGGCTAGTAGGGGGCAACGTCTCAGAAGGGGGCTGGGGAGGAAATTTGAGGAACAGCATCGTAGAGAAAAGGACGAGAATAGATATTGCGGACGAAAGGAGTAAAGACGCCAAGGCGGAGAGGGACAAGTATGAAGGAGTCTAACGGGTCTAATAGGGGTTGCGAACCGGGGTTTGGAAAGAGCAAAAGAAAGAAAAGTGTCAGTGATCTTCACAGAAAAAAGGTAAGACTGGGAGGGAAGATGTTATTCTCGACTTAGACGCGAAGGGAGAAATACTGGAGCACGAAGAGGGGACAAGCTCTCTTTTGCTTGCCGGATCGTCTCACGATGACAAGCGGACGACGGCGAGGGAGGGGGTCCTTGGAAGTCGAAGGCCTTCACGTACATGACCTTTTGTGATTTTGACCACCAGTCCTTAACCCCAAAGCTGTAAGAGGGGTGTATCAGAAGTAGATCAAATGAAATAACGTGGGAAATTTAACATCTATGCCGAAAAGTGCCGCATTAACACCTTAAAAATTTATTGGTAGATTGGCCACAGTTATTCGTTAGACGAGGTAAGAAAAAAAGACTTTAGGTACGCACTGGGAGGGGGAAAGATGGTCAGAAGAGGGCAGACCATTGGAACAAGGTTGAAAAAAGGGGAAAGAAGGGACTTTGAAGATAATCGAAATGAAAAAAAGAAAGTTTCTAGATGGTTACCGTGTGAAAAAGATTGAGACACTGTTCCCACCTTCAAAGACTAGGGGGGGTCCCTAGGGGAATCTTGGTCTCAAGAGAAAAGAAGAAGGAAGTAGGGGGCCACTCAATATCAGAGGAAAAATAGACCTAGTTTTTCACGGAGCAATGGGGGGGGCCAAGAGGACACCACTCGGTCTTTATATCCGTAGGAAAAAGAGGGGACTTTATGAGTAGGATGAGGTCCAGACAAAAAACGGCGTCTTATTCCATAGGAGGAATACCTGGGCTTCATATTCGAGCGGCACAAGAAGGAAAACCGCTTGAGCCTGTATTGAAAAAAGGCAAATGATGTCGTCGGGTGAATTGGGAAGAACTCTATATGAGAGCGGACGGGGGGGGGGTTAATCACCTTGGAACTGAGGGTATTATGTCGCAGATGGGTAGAAAACAAGAACCTTGGGAGGCGCCGAACATTACTGGCGATCTGGGGAGAAACCAGTTTTATATGCAGATAGGTCAGTGAGCGGCATAGCGAAAGTGGTGGGGTGGCCAGAATTTATCTGATCATGCGGAAAAAAAAAAAAGGTTCAATCTAGGGAAAAACAATAAGAAACACCCGGGGGAGGGGGAAGAAAGAGAGCATCGGAAATTCAACGCTGCCAGAGTTTGATCCCCCATCTCTAGGGCAATAGAGAAGGCAAAAAAAAAGAAAAAGGTTGCGCTGTCAAGAAAGATCGAGACAACATTACCTTGGCTGTCGATAGTCGAAGAGGGCAACAAGGGGGGGGGGGGGGGGTGGGTTTTTGTGGCCCGCATGAGGGGAAGGGCAATCCATAGGTAAAAAATAATAAGGAGAAGAAGCGGAAAAGAACACGGACAAATCTCGCTCTGATCAATTAAAACGACTCATTGATATGCCTCCTTCAATACCGAGCAATCTAAAGGCGGAGTTTGAAAAAATCGAAGGAGCGAGGTATGTCCTGAGCTCGGAACGAAAGACAGAGGTGGGGGGGAGAATAAACAGACAATACCGCAATGGCAGAAAATAAGTAAGACATCAGTAGAACTCTGTAGTGGGACAGAGGCTACATGTCGCCGCTCCAAGACTACGGTCGAGAAGAGGAGTGAGGGGGGGAAAAAGAAGCCCCTGGTCTCAGCCTGAAACGGGTTCAGGATGGAAAAGAAATGACGGAAAGAGACGCAGTGACCTACACTCCAGTAAAGGTTTTGAAAAAGCGCTCACAGCGGCCAGGAACAGTCAATACCGATTACTCAAGAAAGCGGAAATGGTTGGGGCATCGATATCGTCACAGGGGACAAAAGAGCGGGACCTAGGAGGGGACAGGGCAGGGTACGCCGTCGCAGTGAAAAGTGTGGGGGGGACAGAGCGGTTTAAACGGGCATGCTTATTGGGGGGAACACTGAAAAGGGGCCGGAAAATCCCTGTTTTTGAAAAAATAACGAAGGGTGAGCGGAGGGGGGGGGCACGGACAATGATTCATCTAAGGGTGACTCCTCCACGACGGAGTGAAGTGATTTAACTAAAATTGGAGGATATGGAAAAAAGAAGGGGAAGAGTGTGCTCTTTCCCGACAAGGGGACGCCCTGGGAAGAAAGAAAAAAGGTATGAATTTCAAGGGTTAAGGAAAGTAGACAGGGGATCGCTTGGGCGGAGTGAGCAGGGAGAAAAAAAGGAGTTACTCTTCAATAAAAAGCTGGTCCAAAACAAGAGAGCCGTTAACGCGTAAGGAGAAGTCCAGTAGGAAGGGTGGAAACAAAGAGGGGGGAACAGCCGGACTTTGCAGATCACGCGGAAAGGACTTGGTGCTCACACTTCTTAGCAACCACTACGAAAAGAGAAATGCTAAGAGGGAATCCCTCCGGACAAGGGAAGGAGGTCTGGGGAGGAAATAAGCCATCGAGGAGAGACGAGTCCGAAAGGGGTGGTACTTTAATTAAATCAAAAAACCGCAGGGTCGGAACAGAGAAGTTCAAAAAAAATGAAAAACGACAAGAGAGATAAAAAATCCACTAAAAGGGGCAGAAAAATTCTGGAGAAGAACGGAAAAAGAACGACTACGAAAAAAATTTTTGTCGTATTTCCGAACAAGGATCGGGGGCTCATTGCAACAAGGCAAAAGGCTTGGCAAAAGCAGAAACGGAGGGGGGAGCGGAGGAAAAATTTTGACGCGATCGGCTTGGTTATGCGTATGAAGGGTCCCCATTAGTCAAAGGGAGATCTGCTGCGGGGATTGCATGTCAAGCGCGGAACGATCACACGAAAGTCCCAGTCCAGGTCGATAAAAACGAGAAACGGTCGAGGGGTTAAACAGCCCTCGAATCCGAAAGAAAACTGAAATTATTCGCAAATCGAGGGAAAGGGTGCCTTGAACCGCCCAGACCCTGGATTCACGCATGGAAGCAGGAAATGGCCAGGAACCGCCATCTCCCGGACGTGGAGTAAATAAGAAGATCCAGAATTACGCGGGGAAGGGGGGAAACGGGGAACGACAATAATCGCTGGTGAAAGGAAAGGGGAAACGGGGGAAGAAGAGTTCGAATGAAGGCCCGACCCGCGGACGATTGAAAACGGGAACGGAATGTTATACAACAACCCCTCTGGGTTCAAACTAAAGAGAAAGGAAGTAGAGAACAAAAAAACAAGTGGGGGTCAAGAGAGGGAGGGCGAAAAAAGAAAGGACGCCGCGTAGGGTGGCAAAATGAGAAATCGGTTAAATTAAACAAACAATAAAGGGCGGGGACACGAGGTCCTTGCAGCTTCCTTGGGGGGGGGGGGGGCAATCCATCGAAGGAGGAGAAAAGAAGAGAGCTGATATATTCTGGAATAAAAAAAGCTAGAGGGACGGGACGAAATTGAGAAGGAGATCTAGGCTGGGAGGGAGTGCTCACTTTGGTCGCCACATAAACAATAAGAAGAACGCACCCAAAGGACCGGGTATTCGCCCGTCTATAGGGGGGATGGGGGACAAAGGCAGGAAGGATCTCTCGAAAAAAAAGAGGAAGGAAGTCCGCAAGAAAGCGCATAAAACCCGGCAGATATCTTAGAAGACCCCCGGGCAGGGAGGGAGTGGGTTGACTCAATAAGTGGGTACTAACAAAGGGAGGAAAAGAAGGAGAAAAAAAGCCTTCGTCATAAGGAGAATCGTGCCGGGGGCTGCAACCCCCTATTAAGGACGGCAGTGGAGATGAACCCAGGCGAGCGGAAGCCAATTTTCAAGGATGACCAAGAGAAAAACTGGGTGGCACGGGAAGGCGGTCCTGCAGGGAACGGATTACGTTGGGAGCCAAAGGGAGCCGTAAGACAGAAACCGCGGACACTGGGGCGGTGTTATTGGACGAAAAGCGAGAATAAAGAGAATAACTCGTTTAAAATGTGGCGGTTGGATGAAGAGGGGGGGGGGTTTAGGTGTCACTGGAAAAGGAGAATAGAAGGCAAAGGACAGGGCACAAAATGTCTCGCAGTAACTACAAAGTAATTCTGGGTCGGGAACGACACATGCCGGGAGAGGGGCAAGTGGAAGGTGCCATCAAGGATCCCGGGAGGTAAGTCCGAAAATTTCAGGCAATGAGGGCAGGTTATCTACTGTCTAACTGGGGCCGTCCGGCGGGATGCAGGACGAAGGGCCCGGAGACGATCGTCTTGGAAAAAGACAGCTACCGGTACAGTCTCTCGGTGGGGACAGCGGAAACAAGAGAACTGATCACTCTAAAAGAATATACACCCGAAAGGAAAGAAACATAGGGAAACATTGAAAAAGGAAAAATCACCTTTCTGTAGAACTTTTGTCCATTGGAATCTCTACAAAAGGAGCAGATTGCTCGAAAAGAGAAAGGAAGAGAAACGCTCTCTTCCACCTGAGAGACTGTGCCAGCAGGGGGTGAAAGAACAAACTAGGGGAGGAGTCGGGGGGCTTAGCTGCGTACCTTTGTCGTTTCAGTCGTACTGCTATGTGAGGGCAAAACTAGAAATAAACTGGGGGGATTAAATTACCAACAGGCTTGGTGGGGGTTAAACTGGGGTTTGGGGTTTTGGGGGGGGTTGGGGTTTTTTTCCATCGTCTATAACGGGTCGCAAGCCACGAGCGGGGAGAGAAAAAAGAAGAACAGAAACCAACAAGCGGCTGACGTAGGCCTTTAGAAGAAGGAAAAGGTCTGCCTTGTCGAAGTGGTGTTGAAATGAGAGAAAAAAATACTAGCCTGATATGCACAGGAAAAAAAACAGGGGATATCCGTTGAGGAATCAGTGAGAAAGAGGGAAGGAGGCGAAAACCAAAACGAAGGTGAAGTACCTATTCTATAAGGAGAGTAGAGAGGGGGAGGCGCCCTAATGTAGGCGTTTCCCCCGGCGAGAGGGAGGACTTAGGAGGTTCAACAAAAAAAGGCTAAATCTCATCACTTCACGGGGGGGGAAGAGAGAACTGAAAGAAGAGATGCGTGCGGCAATTACGCAAAGAGGCAGACAGTACCACATTAGCGGGGGGGGAAGAAAAAAATTTTTCCCCCATGGAAAGAGGGGAGAACAAGCGGAACTAAGAGTGACGTAACGAAAAAAAATTGTCAAGGGGGGGGGGGGAAAAAAAGAGCATCTGACCCAATTGTGCAGCGGTGACTCAGGTTCCGAGCCTGGAACGATGATAATAAACGGAAAAGTTGGGAGACGGGATGTAAAAGGGTGGACGAGGGGGGCCAAGTTAGACAGGACACACACCGGACGGATTGGGAGGAACGCCAGGGGGGGGGGAATACGTAAAACGTCCCGAAGTAAGAGGAACACCTTTCCTCAGGCCGAGTCTAAAGAAACGCGGGCAATGGATTATCCCTTGACAGACAAAATGGAAGAGAGTTTATACGGGGGACGGCGGTAGTGGGCGATTCAGGATTAAGAAGTAGGGGGCGTACCTCGGGCGTAAGGAGGGGAGGCTGTAACTCTACGTGAAAAAAAAGGCCAAGGAAAGTATAGACATACGGGATGGAGGGGAGGTTTAAAGTGATGGTACGAGAAAGGATCGTTCGTGTTTTAAAGACACGCCGCGTGCTTGTATTAGGGGTAGCCGCAATCACCTAAGGCGGCTAAGAAAAAAAAACAGGCATCATATCTACCGAAGTGAGAATGGGAGAAAGGTCGTCCCAAGAAGGACGGCATCAAATCAGGTTGGGGAACTTGTACGTGTGGACAAACGACTAGGAAAAAATAGGAAGGACAAAAAGAAATCTAACAAAAAACACTTAGGGAGAGAAAATTGAGGGGGGGGTGGCCACTCGAGAGACTGCATTCGTGGGAAGGAACATCGAGCTAATTGGACACCAACCCGGGGGGGGGGAATATAGGGCGATTAGGACGAGAAAATCTAGCGGAAACCAGCGCAGGATATCTAACGAGGCGAATGGACTCACGGGTTAAGAAAAATTGAAGGTGGGATTAGACAAGAAGGAGAAATAATACCATATTGAAAAACGCCCCACGGAAGGCCAGATACGCTCCATCATTCAACGGAGACAAGGGCAATATCCCATTAAGAACTTCAAGCGGGGATTCACAGTACGGAGGGGCCCAGAGGAGAAAGAGAAGCCCGAGAAATAGAATCGGACTAAATACGCAGTCGGGGGGACCAAGCGATGAAGAATACCGCGATAACTACGAATAGAAAGAAAAGGAATTTTTATTGGAGGACTACTACAAAAAAGAAAAACTATTCGGGAACTCGATTGAGTCACTCTTCAAAAACTGGCACAAAAGGAAGGCAGAGGGTGAATGATCCACTATTGGAGGGAACGAGGAAAACCAGGTTGAACTCCAGCCCGGTTTTAGAACCCGGGCCCACCTCAGGACAGGGACCGAATAAGGAACTCCAGTGTAAAATGTTGCAGAAAAAGAAGAAAGGACACCTCGATACCAGCACAAAATGGGGGGGGGCAAGTAGCAAAGGGAGAGTCTGTTGAAAGAAAGAAGGAGGAGGAGCTGGGCCACTGCAAGAATGGCAATAAAAAGAGAGGGGGGGAAAATAAACCAACTCGAAAGTGGGGGTGGGGAAAAAAGGAGCCTACTTTGCAACGCAGGGCAGGTTGGGGGGAGGCATGAGATGCAAAAAAAGGAAGTGGCGATGGGGCTTCTCGCAGGAGGACTAGAATGATAAATTTCCGTGGGCACTCGAGCCTCCTACCGAAAGCAACATAAGTGCCGGGGGGCGGAGGGGAGGGATCTAGAGCAACGCTTGTTCAAACCAGTGTCGCCTGGGTAGGAGAGTACCAAAGGAATCTGGTAAACAAGAAGTCTTCTCCTTTGGGGTGCAACAACTGACGAACGTTCGGAGCAACTTCTGTTCGTCACCACAAAGGGAGAAGACTGGAAACGGATCATTAACCTCCTCGAGGGGAGGAAATATGGGAATGATGTCCGTACGCAGAGAGAAGGGCGCGACCTCGAGCAAAAAAAAAAAATGGGGGGGATTAAACTTCACTCACAAGACCAACATCCAGTGGAAAGAAACAGCAAGGAAAAAAAGAAAGAACGCACGCAGAGAAAGGTCGAAACCCAGGGAAGGCAGCAACAAATTCGTAATGCGCGAAAGACAGTCAGAAAGCGGAGCGAAAGGAAAGAGGGGACGCGCGCTAGGAACAGAAAGAGAGGGATTGCGAGCGCGAAAGGAGGGGCGGTAGTCAACCGCGTCTCCCACTTCCTGAAGTGGAGAGCACTTACATTTTGACGAGGCGGAGCGAGATGGGGGGGTACGGGGGAACATTTAAGGAATAGGAGGGAGTGAAGGAGGAATGGACGTCGTACCGAGAAAAAACAACGAAGGCACCTGTCAGGGAAGGGCTTATCGCTAGTGGTAAACGGCAAGAAAGGACTACCGGCAGCATTATGAAGGGGAGACAACGAGGAAGGAAAGAAAACTTTAGGGACACGCATGATCGAGTATTGAAAGGGAAAGGAAACGCCGAACGCTTGTCGTGGAAAATATCGACTTACGAGGGGAGGGGGGGGACCGGAAGAGCATGCAAATCGGGGTTTTCAGGGAGAGGGAAGCAAATGGAAAAGAAAACAAAAAAACCGCATTTGAAACTCAAAGGAAAACCAGAAAAACTGAGTAAAAATCTATGGAGAAACAGCTGCCGCGATTTCTCCATAAACCAGCCCAGGGGAAATGGAAGTATATCGCCGCGTATTTGGAAGGATCCAAATTCGAACAAGACCGAAATCCAGTCCACAGAAAAAAAGGGGGGGGTGGGCTACTACGTCATCGCCATATTATTACAAGGGATGATGGAAAAAGATCACTGCCGAACGGAGAGAGAGATCAGGTGAAGAAAGAAAGATTAAGAGTACCTATTTACTCGTAAAGCGATCAGGCTCTCTGTCGTTGGGGGAGGACAGTTTGCGAGGCCAACAGGAAAGAGAAGTCAAAGAAACTAGGGTTTCGCAACGAGATAGGAAGGGGGAGGGGGACATCAATGCCCTCTGAGCTTCAG
>Ga0179593_1735546_pt1 | contig 22971 bp, 25 predicted proteins | sample CZODoug2_1_08_16_FD_185931 | JGI IMG/M metagenome (GOLD analysis project Ga0179593, IMG submission 185931) | Vadose zone soil fungal communities from Angelo Coast Range Reserve, California, USA - CZODoug2_1_08_16fungal (PacBio error correction) | ecosystem: Environmental > Terrestrial > Soil >...
TACAGGACAAATGTAAGACAGCAGACATCTGGTTCATTTTTCACGGCAAGGGACAAGAAAGCGGCTAAAAGGTGGGAGCAAGAAGAGGGGGGGGGTTCGCCTAGCGTTGTGGGGCAATTACTTTGCTTGTCCAATCTCGTCTGGACACGTCAGAAGAAAGAGGATGGAAAGAGGGCCTCCGCCGTTGAGAAAGAATCAGGAAGGAACCCTGAACTACTAACTTCAAGGAGACCGGAAGGGTTGCGCCTTTGGGGGGGTCGGGGGAGGAACGGCGAGGGCGGAAGAGTCAACTCGTCTCGGAAGGTGGTCTATCACCTCGTTGGAAGGAACTCACGGGGACTATTCCTCCCGATCGGACAAAAGAATAACCTACCGCCGATTTCAATAGCATTAGGATCAGGCTCCAAAGAGGGAGTTGGGCAAAGCCCTCCGCTGGGGGGGGGGGGGAAGATATGTGCGAGTCTGCCTCTTAGTAAAGCGAAAAAGAAAATAGGGCAGCAGTTTACTAGAGGTGGGCGGGACTCAAGGAAGGGGAAAAAACCGGCGATGGTCTGAAACGCTGAAGTCAGGCTCCCAATTAAAGGAGAGAGAAAAAACTGGGGAGTGATATATCGATGTTTAAAGAAAAATTCCACGAGGCAGGGGCATCCTCAGAGGGGGAGGATTTGTCTAGGGAGGGGGGGGTCGAAGGGGAGGAGAAAAGGTTGGGGAGGGGGGAAAACATTTAGCGTGGGGGGTCTGGGGAAAGTGTTGTTCTCCAAATCTGGGGGGGTCAGGGGACCTTTATGGAGATATCCGGGAAGGAAAGTTCGTTATACAAAGATGAGGAGTGTTGTTGGGAAAAGACAGACCTAACCAGGAACTATGTAAAGCACTAGGACCTGGAAATCAGAGTGCACAAGGGCTGTCTTAGTCACCTTAGTAGGGGACAACAGGGGTAACCGCTCTTTGAAAGTATGAAAGGGGGAGCTCAGGGCGGAGCTTGGGCCAGGGGAAGATCTGTGGTACAACTCGAGATCTCTCTAGATGCATAAAGAGTGAGTAACTTGCGTCAAAAAGAAATGACATGGGGGGGGGGAAGCACCTTAAAAACTGGCGAGGTGGGGTTCACTTTAATACCTTAAAAGAATTAATCGCAGGGGGAAGGGGGGGTTTGGCAATCCCTCTAGAATAAGAGCTAGGCTCCTCCACTCACCAGAGAAAGCCTACTTAAGACGGAAAAGGGATTCATGATTGGCGGCGAGAAAAAGAGGGGAAATCAAGTTAGAAGTGTAAGAAAAAGAGAAAGAATTTTAAGAACGCTAGTATTAAAGCGAATGGTCAAAACTTAAGGAAAGGGGGAATCCTACGAAAAGGGGAACGTAAAAACAAAGCCCCTTTCTACCTTTGAGACAATTTAGGCATTTTTTTATAGTCTTTTCCTGAGATATCCGTCCATTCCATTCACTGAAAAAAGGGGAACAAGAGGGGAAGAGTTCCCAAACCTGGATGCCATCCCACGCAAAGTGAAATGGGGTACACGGGTAGGGGGAAAAACCGACAAACCCAAGATTTCTCCTCAAAATAAAAGAATGGCCTGCGACCGAACAAGAACGAAACTGGAGGAAAGGTAAAGAGTTGGGGGGGGGATTTGGCAGGAGTCTATTCTCGACTTTCTGTGTTGCCGTCACCACCATCCCTCAAGAGAAAAAGGAGGAGGAAAACATCTGAAAAAATCCATCGGGGAGTGGGGTTGGTCGCTGTTGGGGGCGCAAAGGAAGAAAGGTTATCATTAAGAAAGTAAGAAAAGAGTGAGAAAAAAGGACCGAAAAAACAGGGAAACAGAGGAGGAGAAAGAGGGCAAGGGCCATTGAAGGGAGAGAGTTTTTCCGAGCAAAGGAGGGAAAAAAGGGGGGGATCGGGCTATCTCAAGGGGAGCCGCAGGGCTGTGAACCGGTGTGGTGAGAAACAATGAAATCAAGACCATACTTCCACAGGAAGGGAGGGAAAAGGGATTTGGGAGAAAGTTTCCGAGAGGGTTGAAACACAAAAAGTAAGGCTGGTTTGGATTTCAGCTTAAGGGTTTTAGCTTGAGGAGTCTCCGCAACTTTTGAACCGTGGGAGGGGCCGAAAGCTTGTGCATTGGAGTTCACTTTCAGGGCAAAGAAAGGGAAAAGGCTTCCTGAGAGACTTTGGAGAAGGAAGGTTGAGATCTTCCCTAGAAAAGGAGCGGGGATCATTCCCTACAAAGATGGGCCGAAGGTGAGACCTCTAAAAATACATCCATAATTAAATTAGCGAACCAATACAAAGAGGATGGGTCTATCGACTGGGCGAAGCCAAAATTAAATGAGTGAAGGAAATAAGTCATTTTTCCCAAAAGCTAGGGCAATGGGGCAAGGAATAATCTTGTTCCCGTGGGTTCACTCAGGGAACTATAAGGAACTTTTCCAGAAAAGACTGGAAACGAGAAATCTACAAAACAAAAGGGAAGGAGAATATGGTTCAAGGGGTCTGAAAAGGCCAGATCAGGCAAGGGGGCACTCAAGGCAAATTCTTGACATGGGAAAATCTCAGGAGCGACTGAAGGGGTGCGCAACTGATTAATGTACTGCAAAAAACGAAAAGGTGGTCATTTGCATGGGGCTGGCAGTGGGGGCAGAACAAGAAGCAGGAGAGGTGCGGCTTTGACTTAATCTACTGGGGAGTCTCCTCGGCCGCGGTCCTCGCGGACTTTCTCGTGCTCTTAGTTGGACGATGAACGAGCTCCCTTGAAAAAGGGGGAATAAAAACCCTTCCTAGAATTGATATTCCCCTTCAGCTCAACGTCCTACTCTACCGTCCCTAAAAGAGTCCTTGTTAAAAGTGTTCCTTTAGGACCCGAAATAGCCTCCACCTCTCGACACCACCGAAGAATCCCTGTTTTCAAGCGCATTCCAACAAGACCGGGGTCTAAAGAAGGATGGAATGTTTCGTTGGAGGTCAAAGGGGGGACGACTCATACAGTCGCGGGAACCTGCGCTGGGGGGAAAAAAAAAAGCAGAGCCAGTCTATGATACCCGGAGGGGGGGGGGAAATTACAATGGTCGACCAGTGCCAAGTCGAGGGAGACCTTCTTTTTAACGGCGTTGCGAAAAGCACTTTCATTCAATTTCTTGAGGTAAAATAGCTTTTAACTAAACTGGCAAACGACCAACAAGCAAAGAAGCAAAAGACCATCACAATTCTAGTTACCATTGGGAGTTGTCTTACATAAGTCGCTTAAGGTACCTTGAGGTCTGGATGTCCAGGTGTTCCAGGATTCCGAACTGATCGACGGTGCTTTGCGGACTTACTGTCCGGACGGGTGGCCGGCTGGGGTGTCTGGAGGGGTAGAGTCGCTCGCAAAAGACCCGCCTGGACCCGGAAGGGGAAGGAGCTGGGCGAAAATGATATGGCAGGTTTACTGAGTAGGAGCGGGAGTGAGTAAGTGTTTGGCTTTTTGCAGGAGTGGGTGAAGATTAGAGGGAAGGAGTGGTGGGGGAGTAAGGTCGGAGGAAGATTGGAAAGAGGAAGGGACGGAGGGGAAGATGGAGAGTGGAGAGGGGGAAGAGGTGAGGAAAGAAGAAGGGGAGTAGGAAAGGGGGAGGTGAACGAAAAAGGGGGGGGGGAAAGGAGAGAGGGGAGGCGCTAGAGTTGTACTGGGCTTCCTTCTTTGTCTTAGAGGGTTTTACTTCTTCTCCCATCAGGTTTTTTTTTTCTTTGTAAAGGGGCCCGACCCAATAGGCTGGGAAGGGGTGGGTCAACCGTTTTGGGTAGGATATTACAAAAGTTGGGTTATGCTGCATGAAGAGCACAACACGGCATAAAGAGAATGCGGCACCATTAATGACAGCCACTTCGAATGTGGGAAAAGGGTAAAAAGTGGTGCTTGTACTCCTGCAGGGGTCATAGATAAAATGAGACTGGTAATTGAAAAAAGGCTCGTCATTCATCTCGCTGGTAAGATGAAGTTTGATATGAAGGTAATCTCGCAATCGGATTTTGCAGCCAATCACCGCTGTCATTTCGTCGTGGGGAGTATCCTTCTTCATAAGCCCTCCATCGGGGCGAATGGCAGGCTCAGCTACTTAAAAAGAGAACTGGGAAGTGGTCACCGAACTGAAAAATCACGGGCTTAGGAAGTGGGACAGTTAAAAAACGAAGAGAAGAACTAGCAGTTCGGGGGAAGCGGGCCAGAAAACGGACCATCTGGTGCTAGGGCGAAAGGACTGCAGCTCTACGCGGGCGGTCTGACATTCTCTCATGGATCTGGTCGCCAAAAAGCCCACCTTCGAAAAGGCGTTGTGCCAAAAAAACAAATGGACGGGACTAGAAAGGAAAACCGAGTGCACGCCAAAGTGACTAGGAAGGTTATGGCTAAAAGGGCTTTCACGACCGGCGGGGGGGGGAAGGAGGTCAAAACCCAGCCGCTGGGAAGAAGGAGGGGGCCAACACAGCGATCGAAGCCTCCTCACAAGAGGGGTCTCACCAAAGTCGTTTACGATAAACGACATCGGTACGTGCAAACCCGAAAAACGCATCACATAAACTCCACAAATACAAGACGTCGTCGGTTCTCAACGCAGGGGGGCCGGGCGGAAAGGACTACTTTTCCGGAAGTAGAGGATAGAAGCCCTTTCAGTGAGAAAGGGGGGAATTGAGCATATGCCTGAAAGGCGGTTCATACCATACCGGATCATATGGAGCTCAGAAATTAATGGCCTGAACTCGGGGACCGCAGAACGGGGCCGCACACGAGGACGAGGCCCGCACAAAACTTCCACGCATGTTGATTCGCAGGGTGGGAGCCATTAGAGGTCGGTGAAGGGTCTGAAGACTGGAATCTGGGAGTAGGCGTGAGGTGGTGGGAGAACAGAGGTGATATACAAAGGGGGAGGGTCTGGGGGAGAGACGGTGGAGCTCCGCGCCGAGGCCTCCCAAGGAGAAAAAAAAGAAGACAGGGCCGATGCGTCCAGCAAGGATTTCGTGGGAAAGGCCATGTACGCTGAGGAGCGGTCCAGAAGGGACGCGCTTATCAGGCACCACCAGGCTGAGGGGGAAAGGGGAAAGAAGAGGGTGGCGGGGATGGGGTATGAGGGGGAAAGGGGAAAGGAAGGGTGCGGGGATGGAGTTAAGGAGTGCGGGAAGGAGGGAGAGGTGGTGCGGTGAAAGAGCGGAGGGTAAGCAGGAGAGGCGGTGAGAGGGAACCGAGCAGGGTGATAAATAGGAGAGAGGGGGTATGGGTAAGAGGGAAGCGGGGATTGAATGATGAGGAAGCAGAGGAGGGAGCAGTGGAGTAGCAGGGGAGTGAGTGGTGGATAGTGGGAGGCAGAAGTGGAGCATGATGAGTGGGGGAGTGGAGGGAGGGAAAGAGGGGGGAGGGGAGTGAGGGGGGGAGGAAAAGGGAGTAGGGGGTGGGAGGGTGGCTAAATGGAGGGGAATGGGGTCAATGGCAGAAAGAGATCTTGAGGAAGGGGGAGTGACATTAGGGGGTGGGTGCGGAAGGGGGGGAGAGGGGAGGGAAGAAAAAGAGGGGGCCAGGGGGGGGGTGGGAAGTAAGGGCGGAACGCAGGGAGTGAAACAGGAAGAAAACATAGTAGGGAGAGGTCGTAAAAAAAGGAAAGGGGGGAGAGGAGGGGGAATAAAAGGGGAGGGGGAAGGAGGAGGTGAAGAAGGGGTGGGGAGGCCTGCTCCTCGAAACCCACCGGAAATGAAAGAAGTCTAGGGAGGGGAGTAAGGGGGATAGGAGGGGAGGGAGACAGGGGGATGAAGGATGGCAAAGGGTGCAGAGGAAGGGGGGGAGGGGGAGGAGGAAAAGGGGAGAGAGGGAGGGGTGAGGTAGGAAGAAAGTGGAGGGGGGAAGGGGGAGATATTAACGGCGTGGAAAAGTAATGGATGGGGTTAGGGGGAGAGGTGGATGTGGATAGGGGAGGTGGAGGAGGAGGATGGAAGGTGAAGGCTGTATGACGGAACAGGGGAGGGCATTGAAGGGAAGATAGGGTAAGGGGAAATTAGGGGTTGGGGAAGGGATGAGGGGGAGTAAGGCGGGACTAGTGGGATATGGGTGGTGAAAGTAGGAGAGGGGGAAAGGGGTGCAGTGTACAAAGGGGGGAGCGGAGGTAAGTAGAAGAAGGGAAAGAGAGAATAAAAGGGGAGGGTGGGACGGGGTTATGGGGGGGGGGGAGAGTACGGGGAGGGGAGGAGGGGATGAGGGGAAGGGTGTGGGGGTGGAGGAGAGAAAGGATGAGGAAGGGAACGAGGGCGGTGGAGGAGGGATGGGTTAAGAAGAGATGGGGGGTGGGAAAGAAGGGAGGGTAAGGGGGATGGAAGGGAAGGAAAGAGGGCGAAAGGGGTGGATGAAATTAAGCGAAATGAGAAGGAGCGAGGGGGAAGGGGAAGGGGTGGAAGATAGTAGTGGGGTTAGAGGCATAGGAGAGAGGAAGAGGGAGAAAAAAGGAGAAGAGAAGGGGAAAGGAAGGAGGGGAAAGATGGAGAAGAGAGCCGGGTAGAGAGCGGGGAAGTGTAAGAGGGTTGGGGAGAAGAGGGAAAGAGCGAACGGTGGAACAAGGGGAAGGGGGCGTAGGGGGGGGAGAGGGGGAAGAAGGGAAAGGGTGGGGGGTGGGGGGGAGGGGCGCAAAGGGGCGAGGGGTAGTCAGGAGGGTGTATAAGCGAGGTGAGGGGCGGGGTAGAGAGGGAGTAAAAATGAAGGGTGGGGGGGGTAGGCGGAGGAGGAAGGGAGACGAGGGTGGTGGGAGAATTGAGAGGGGAAGTGGAGGTGAAAGAGGGAGGAAAAGCAGAGAGGGGAGAAGGAGGAGTGCATAGAAGGGAGGGGGAGGGGGAGCAGAAAAGGAGGCAAGGAAGTGATATAGGCGGAAGTAGAGGTTGGCGGAGGGTTGGGTGGGCAGGAAGAAGTAGGGAGAGGGGAGAAGCTGGGGTGTAGAGATGGGGAAGGAGAAGGAGAAAAGGGTGGGTGGAGAGGAAGCGGAGGCGGGGGGGGACGGGGGGTGGAGGTAGGGGGGGTAGGGCGGGGGGGGTGGATATAGTGGAGTAAATGAGGGGAACACAAGGAAGAAGGAAGAGGGGAAAGACTAGGGGGAGTGGAAGCGGGGGGGGGGTGGGGAGAGGAGGTAGAATCGGGGAGAGGGAAAAGGGGGGGGAAGAGGGGGAAGACGAAAGGGGAGGGCAGAAGGGAGTAAAGGAAGGGGAGGATATAATGGTAGGGGAGGTGGTGAGCTGGGGGGAGGGTATGGAGTAGTGGCACAGGAGAGGAGAGAAAGGGGTGGGAGAGGGATGAGATAAAGAAGGTTCAACAGGAAGGGAAATAAGGGAAGGGAGGAGGAGGGGGTGGAGTTTAGTCGAGGAAGGGGGGGGGGTTGGGGGGAAAGAGAAAACTTGAAGAGGGCGTAGATGGACAAGGGAAAGAGAGGGGACGGGGAGAGGGGTGGGGATGGAATGGGGGACTAAAAGGGTGGGATGAAGAATTGAGGGAGATGAGGAGGGGGAAGGAGGCGGGGGGAAGGGAAAGGGTGATGAGCGATGGGAGGAAAGAAAAGAGGGAAAGAAGCGAAGGGGGTGGGGACTATGAGAAGGGACTTGGGCACGGCCGATTCAGCCCACAGGGACCAAATGATTTTGACTTCCACTCGACGGAAAAGTTTATCTGAGCGTTCTGAAGGTACATGTGGAAGAGGGGGGGAACGAGAACACAACAAGGAGGGGAGGATATAGATATTGATGGAAAAGTCCAAAAGGGAGAAAAAGCTAAAGCTTTTCATTTTTCTCAGCGCGTGGGACGAAGCCAGTGGGCAGACAGAATCGGGCCGCAAAGAAGGGAGACCATCTCGCGGGATTTTGGGGGACTGGTGGCCTTAGTCCAAATCGATGAGAAGATCGAATCGGCTGATCCTGGCCTACCTTTTCTTCTGCCATCTAGGGAAAAAAAAAAAAAAAAAAAAACCAAGGGAAAAAAGCGGATCAAAAGGTTGAAAAATAGAAAGTTGGTCCTGGGAGTCGCGCGGCGCGCTCCTCGACAAACTCACACCATCATTGTCTATCCACCGCTGTTCAGGAGGACCCGAGAAAAAAAACAGAAACCTCCCAGCTAGCCCAAGCCCAAGACGCTAAAAGGAAGGACAGCCTAACGGTGGATAACGAGAAGGCGCCAACAATGCGATGGCGTTGGGTGTGGACTCAAAGGAAACGGGAAACGGGGAAGGTTCTTCCATCGGGGGGAAAGGAGGCGACAAATGGCGAGCATGGGGAGCCCCTGAGGTCGACTAGGACCGGGGGAAAGAAAGCCATAAGGTGCGAGATGCTCCCATTTCACCTTTCCAGTCAAGAGGGGAGTAGGAGAGGCATGGCAAAGGGGAAGCATTCGAGAAGGCAGCTCGGGGAGAAATCACCAAAGGAAAGGGGGAAGGACTATTGGCGCGTTGTCAATTAGTCCGGGTTTGCGTACCCTTAAGGGGGATGCCACGGGGGGGGGGGAGCGCCAATCTTGGTCAGGTAAGCTAAGGGGCCTACCGTCGGGCACAAAAGGGATTCCAAGGGTGTATTCACTGCCAGAACCGCAGGGGAAGGGACAAATAGAAAAGAGGACCGGACTCGAAAGAGGACGAGGCCTTCTCGTATTTACCGTCCTTGAGGGTCCAAGGAGGGGGGATGAGTTAAGGGAGAGGACGCTGCCGAGGCTGGACTATCAGAGGCTTTAAAGAACGACCGCCTAGCGCGAGAAAGAAAAAGAGTTTACCGCCCAGAAGGCAGGGATGCAGACGGGCTGGGAAAACGCAGTGTCTCAACGAGGAATACCGTCACTGCTTAATCCAATGGGAATGTCTCGATTTGGGCATGGAAAGGCACAGACAAAGAATTCAGGAGGCGAAAAGACCGCAAAAAAAGAGGGTCTCTCAAGCCAGCCGCATAGCTGCAACGAGACATGCCGTAGTTGGAGGGACGGAGAGCGAGTACGAAAAGGCGATTAACCTAATCTCACAGGCCTGAACGCTAGGGAAGCGAGACCATTGTTCAAGGAGTGAAATGCACTCACGACGGAAAAAAGGACAGGAGGAAAACCCAGATAACAAAGAAGAATTGTTTCAACGGGGGGGGTGAGGTACTGGCATGTATCGATTGGGGAGGTTGAGAATAGGAAGATCTTTTTGGTGAAACGGTTGGGGGTGCGGATACGGGGTTTTCCGGGGGCGGGTTCCTCGACTGGGGGGGGACGGGGTACGTAAGATCAGTGCATGCACTGCAGTCATAAAATAAGGGGCACCCACGGGAATTAATACAAGTCCAACTAGGGCTGGGTTGGGGGGGGGGGGACACTGCCCGCAAAAAACCAGATGAACCGCACATAAGCCGCCTTCAGGAAGATCTAGGCTACAAGCCCAGGGGCGACCACCTTCTTCAAATGGAAGCACTGGGGGGGGGGTCGGATATTCGATCTGGGGTTAGACTAGGAACCTTTGCAGTTCACGTCCTGGAGAAAAAAAGAAAAACCAGGGGAAAGGCAGACCATCCTTGGAAGATAGGGGGTGAAAAGTTGGGGTTGAGACGCTTGGTGTTGCATCTGGAACGTGTGAGTCGGAAACTTTCCTCATCAATCGGGACCAACGCCGACCAAAGGACGACCTTCTCTCTGAATCTGGCCATGGTAGCCCCTTGACGGTCTGTATAAAAAGCACATTGGTCAAAAACAACTCTTGGCGCGAGGGGACAATAAAGGAGCAGGGGGAAATACTTTACTTAAAGTTGAACTTGGAAAAATTGGGAAAGTCAGAGACCAGACTTGCGAAAAAGGGGCTAAGGTCTTTTTTGACATTTGCCTCGCGTTGGGAAAAGAATTTCCCCGTGGATCGGAGTGTGGCTTTGAGGGGGGGGGATGGGGTGGGTACGGCTAAGTAAACGTATTCCCTTGAACGGGAAAATTGTAAAGGACGTCTCGTTTCATTGAAGGATGGCAGGGCCAGAGATTCCATCTCAAGGGACCGGAGGGGGGGGTAGGGTATATCGCCGAGGAAAAAAGCGCCGATCACGCCGTAGGTAGAAAACACATGCCCTCATAGAGGTGGGGTACAGAAAAGAAAAAAAAGCCCTCCCTTGGGTGGGAAAAGGGTCCAGCATTGACAAAATTCGGATTCATTCAATACTCAGTGTGTAGAGGTGGGTGGGTACTGCATTAAGTCGGTTGAAAAAGTACAGATTGTTGCGCCCTGTGCGCGCCAAGAAGGGGGGCTCGACGTTCCGAAATGACTTGAATCGTCTCAAACACTAGGGGAGTAAATATATATTAGTAGGTCGGAGGGAGGTACGGGCCACCCAGGATAGGAAGCAGTCAAGCTTCTACGTAGACGCGGTCCTACTGTTATTAAGCCCAAGGGGAAAGGGGGGTTACAAAAATTCATTTATGGGCAATGCGGAAATCGCCATAAACGGAGAAAAAAAGGCAGGTAGAAAAAAACATGGGCTCCTCTTAATGGGGTGGAATAAAAGCCTCATGGGCCAGCTGTCTATCAAAAAGTGACAGTAGGGTCGGCTCGAGCATTTCCGCGCAGGGAATGGGCTGGTGGAAAAAAGGACTATACTGAATGAGGATTGGACCTGCCGGTCACGGCGACAATTAACGGTCCCAAGGAACAGGCAAAGAAGTACTTAAACACAGATAGCCCCCCTCAGGCAGAAGAAAAAAAGTCCCCGAAGGGAGTGGGTTCAAACCGGCACAAGACGGGACCGCCGCCGGAGGGAAAGGGGGAGTGGTTGGAAGGGGGAGGGGTGTTCAAGGAAACGAAACCGGGAACCGGCGCTCCTAGCGAGCCAAAGACGCCAGCTTGCTCGGCAAACCGGTTTTGAAAAGAAAAAATTTGGTAGGAAGGCCAATTGCGAAGAAGTTCTTATTTCCCTGGGGGAGGGGAAAGGGTGGCAAACAGCACAGGGGGGGAGATGCATCACTATTAAAGATCACCAAAAAAAGAGGTAAATATTTGATGTTTCTTTCTCTCGAAAAATTTAACGAATGGGAATAGGAACGTGACTTCCAAGTTGAGCAGGAGGACAAAAAAGAAGGCCCAGACCCACCAATCACTCTACTCATTTTCGAAGTTGGTTCGAAAGTGGGAAATGAGCCTTTTTAGGGGGGGGTGGGGGGGGGTGCGGGTAGGGATCATGGGGGGGGAAACCAAAAACCTTCTAAGCTCATGTAGTTGGGACTTGGGGGGAGGGAGGTTTGGGTATCAGGGTGGCGGTGACAAGTTAGTGGGAAATAAGACTAAACTAAAAGAGAATTCGCTAACATAGAAGGTATTTAGGAAAAGAAGGGGAAAAATTTCGGCTTCAAAAGAGAGTGTACTCGTCCCATTGGGACGGGAGGAAATGAAAGGCCTTCGTGGAACCATAAGGAAACTAATACCATCGCGTTGGCCGTAACTGAAGGGTGCATATCTAGACATGGGGGGAGTTGGGGGGTATTGCTTAAAAAAGCCAAGGACAGGGTCGGATGAGGTGAAGCTAGCTTTAAGGGGAAAGGCAAAAGGGAAAAAAGTTAGGCTAGCTCGGTGAAACGTGTGTCCCCGGAACTGAAAATTCCGGAACGGGCTGGGTAAGTACTTTCATGGGGGGTAAGTGCCGTTCGAAACGCGAGAAGTTTGGGGAGACGCCCTCCATTCCGTCCGGGGAAGCAGGTTAAGCCTTCCGCTATACGCGGGAGGAAAAAAAAAGGTCAAAAAGTCCTCAATGATTGGATCGCCAGTAGAGCCAGCTTACAAGTAAATCGGGTTCATAAAAGAACCCACGAGGACGGAAATACTAAAGAGCGCAAAAAAAAAAGATGAAACCAAAGGGCGGCCGGAATTAGGGGGGGTCGGACCCGGGAGGTGTATGGCGGGGGGGGGGGAACACAACTCCTCCTCTTTTAGGAAAGATGGGGAAAAAAGTGCGCCCGGATCGCGCCACGAACAAATAAGAGGCTCCACCCCCGTGCTTGGAAGAATACACTAAAAGTAACCGTAAGCGAACCTTTCCACTAAAGAGAAAAAAAAATAAAAAAGACGTAGTCCCTGTCGCGACGAGAGGCGCCTTCTCGAATACTGAATTTTAAAAGTTGTGACAGATCTAAATAACAAGAATGGCTAGGGAGGAAGGGAATGTTAGCCTCTTGAAATGACTCAAATGACCATATCCCTTCTAAAAGGCTCGTAATACAATCGGTAAAGCAAATGCTGCGTTTTCCACTAGGGGAAACTCATCTGAAGAAGGAGGTCCGACCTCCATTCCCCTCGAAGTAGTGGGCAAAAAAAAAAAACTAAGAAGGATGTTTATGCTAGGGTGCCTAAAAAGGGAACGAAAAGGCGGAGTGTCTTCAAGTCTTCTGCAGGGGGGCTTAGATAGAGTGTAAAAGGGAAAGAACCCTGTGATAGACAAAATTGGAGGGCTGGGAGGAAAAGAGTAAAAGAAGCCGCGCCTGAAAATCCCGAAAAGCGAAGAGGAACGACCGATACGGAGCCAGTGGGCAAAAGGAGCAGAAAGACTAGATGTCATAAAATTCTTCGAAACCATGGATCACGCGGGGGAGGAAGGATGCGTCCAGAAGAGAGGAATAGCAAAAAGTAAAGAAACGCCGATGATTGTAAACCCAGATGACGTAGTGCCGATGATGGAGAAAAACAAGGAAACCATATTATGTTTCCAAAAAAAAACTAGAGAAAAATGAACCCCATGGACTGAGCGGTAGCAGGAAAGAATTTGCCCATCTCATCAACACACACGGCTTAGGAGGGAAAAAAAAAAAAGAAGATGGTAGGGAAGACCCAAGGGAAACTTCAGAACTCTCACCATCTGGGAAAAGGGGGGAAAAGCTCCGGGAAAGGGAAACCATCATCGTCGGACCCGGTGGCGAAGAGCCGCAAATACGAGCGGTTTTTCCAAGACCGGCTTGGGAGTGTAAGTGGGATTGTTAGAGGAAATAGGAGGAGGGACACTTCCTCATCAAGGAAATCATAAAAGGGGGGAAGGAAATCAAACTTGGCTGCCAAGACTAGGCAAGCTCAGTAACTCAGGAAAGAAGAGCGAAATCGCCAAGTTCTGAAGCGAAGGGGGGAGGCAGAGCTTCCGTCTAAGACGGCAAAAAAAAAAAGATCAAAAAAAGCAAGGGGTTGGTCGAGACACCAATTCAGTCCTTCACCAGAGGAATCGACACCCTAGCTATCAAGAAGGAAAAGACCCATTCACCGTACAACTTGCGGGCAGAAACAGGACTTGAGAAGAGAAACATGCAAAAAGGGAGGGGGGGTGGGGGCTGCGCCCAAGCCCGTAGGGTTCGGAGGAAGAGGCAGCGTTTCTGATCTGAAAGGAAAAAGAAAAGGAAATGGAAAAGCATTGGGACTTATCCTGAGGGGGGCGCCAGATGATCGGGATATGGTGCTGAAACCTTGAAAGGGCGGGTAATCTGCTCCCAATTACCGGAGGAAAAAGAGAGTGAGGATAGCTCTTGAAGAAACCAACACTGGAAAAGGAAAAAGACAGAGAACAGATCCTTGGGAGAAAAAAGACGATATTTGTCTATTTGGAGCTGGAAGGGGAGTGGGGGACAGGTTGGCGGAAGGGATTGGGGAAGATTGAGGCCACGCCCGGGGTGAGCACCAAGAACTGATAGAAAGTAAGGGAAACGCATCCGTCAAAGGCAACATAAGTGGAATAAAAAAGACGGGAGTGGTGTGAATTCAAAAGACGCCGATTGCCCCGAACGGTAGCACTAAGGAAAATTAAGAAAGTTGAAAGTGCAACCAATGAGAAAAGACTAAAGAGTCCCTCATTCGGGTGGTCAGCTGGTAGGGGGAACAGATTACTGAGTCTCTGGCGCGAGGGAGAGGGGGTGCGAAAGAAGGAGGGAGAGCCTTTTTTCAAACGACCGGCCACTAAAAAGATAGGCTGTCTCCCTGAGACCATGGACAGTCAATCACTCTGAAAACTTGATCGACAGAAAAAGAAAGGTAAACCGTCACTGTCTGGCCAGGGACTGAGGTTGGGAAGGTCGACAACGCGTGGCAGAGATCAGGAGAGCCGAAAAGGGTCTCGGCGAAAATTACAAAAAGAAAAAGGCTGAACGAAGGATAGGCTGATTGTCAGGAAGCTATCAGAAAAGAAGGGAGAATTCGCATAGAGCACCAAAAAAAAAACAGGGGGAAGAAAACTCAGGAGAAGAGAAAACCGTTTGGAAAAAAACGGAAAAAAAACAAAAGCTGACAGGGGAAACTGACGGGGAAGGGGACCAATCCAAGAACCCGGGGAAAGAAATTGAACTTTAAAGAAGTGGGGTCAGTTCTGGATGTTCGAGTAATTCTGAGTCTGGGCTCTGCCCAGGCTTATCTCTGTTCGGAGGGCAGGCCAGAACTACAGGGTTTAAGGAAACTGGCGGCCCAAAGGCCCCAAGATGTTAGAAGTGTTGGTGACGGCTACAAACCATGAGCTAAAAAAAGCCATCCCCGGCCATTCCTCTCTGAGGCGAAAAAAAAAAAAGCCAAGAACTCGAACCACTTCGCATTGGATGTGGGGTTGGGGGGGATGGGGCGGGAAAGGGGGGAAAAATGGGGTTGACAATGCTCAATTTTCAGTAGTTGATCTCCCACCTCAATTAAAGAAGTGCTCTCATAAAAAGAGGGGCAGATATCATGTTTTTGTAGTTTTGGGTTGGTAGCTGGTGGAAAAATCGGGGGGGAGTCCTATGATGGCCATGATTCAACAAAACAAACACAAAAAAGAAAAAAACAAATGCGCGTTCTCAAACGGACTACAAACATGCATCAAGAGCTTAGTATTTCAATGTCATGACCGGTACGGTTCTTTATAAAACCGAAGGGGGGGGAAGAGAAGCTTGCCTAGGAGGTTTCGAGATTCCGAAAGGTCATCCGCTGACGTTGAAGAACAGGCTTGAAAGGAAAAGAAATAAACGACACCGCCATAAAAAAACAAGTCGGTTGGGAATTTTAAAAAAAAGGGGAAGTCTTAGGAGACGGATTTGTTGATGGTGTTGTGGAAGGGGGAGGGGAAAGTTCTGCGAAACCCAGGGAAAGAAGGAAAAAAGGGTCCAAGGGGACTCTGTAAATGGGTTTGGCCAGAATATTCCCCTCAAGTCTAGGGGAAAGGAGTGAAGGGGATCGGCCGATGAAATGCTAGAGGAAAGAGGCCAGGGACTCTAAAGAAAACATGGAAAGACGGTGAACGCCCTCACATCGGAGCTGCAAAACAATCAACGAGTGGAAAAGATCTCACTTGGGGGGACCAAGGGAAAAAAGAGATGAAATTCGTGGGCAAGGAAGTAAAAAGGGGCCGCAAAACAGGAAAGGGGGAGTATAAATGTGAATCTTGGAACAAAGATGATGAACCCTCTATCATCGGGCCGGATTCAGAATGAAGGAAAGCAAAGAGCTCTCAACAAAACGTATGATGGGTGGGAGATAGGGAAAGGAAGTTAGTGGAAACTTACGGCAAGGGCCGGCATCAATTTCCCAGATTGTTACAGGCACAAAGGCAGGAAGACTTGTATTGCCTTAAAAAAGGGAATGAGAGGCAAACGACCATGTTGCAGCGGTCATTGAGATCGACAAATAACGCGGAGAGGGTCTGGGGGATGGGAAGCTAATCTCCTGAGGATGAGGGGAAGCCAGAAAAAGGCACGATTGAAAGAGTCGTCAGGGATTTGGCACGCGAGCCTCGGGCATCTGAAACATGGGTCCCAAAAAGGGGAGAAAAGTAAACGTTAATCTTCTGCAATGCAAGGGGGGAAAGTCAAAGGAATAAGAGACTGAAAAAGGAAAGTTTCACTGGGAATTTGGCGGAAGAGAAGAAAGATCTACTCGCCCCCTATCTGACAGCCAAGCCGTCCACATGAGGGGGGGAAAAAAACAAATCCAACAATACAAAAAGGGGAAAAAAGTTAAAGTTCGTGGGGATTGAATTGTGAAAGTCCCACGTCATAAGGACGGTGATCTCTCCGGCCTAAAAAAAAAAGAGGCAAAAAGTGCTAAAAAAAACGGGGTTTACAGACTCCGTCGTTAGATGGGCATGGGGGGGGGGGCAAAATAATGGGTAAGGGGGGTCCCTTTTTTCATGTGGGGGGACAAGTCCACGGAGACGATTGAGAGAATTTCGGGACGATCACTAGCGGGAAAGGCAACAAATCGCCAAAAAGAAACTCATTATGGTGATAAGAGATGTCTGCGCGACTGGAAGAATTGAGGGAGACAGGATTGAGGAAGGACATTATCATAAAGTAGAATAGAACCCGACCCAAAAAAAAGCTTCGATAAGTTGTTCTCCAGTCGGGTACGTCGAAAAAAAATAGAGAGGACGGGGGATTGCGAGGCACTAGGGGGGTGTAGGGCATTTTCCAATCATAAGCAAGGGCGGGGGGGAAAGTTTTGTGAAAGAACTTGGGGGGGGGAGAAAGAGTACACGTAGTGTGACTGCCGTGCTCTGAATGCACAGTAGCGAAGCGCGAACAGAACAGTGAAAGGCAAAGTTTGGAACATTTCGGTCAAGGGTCTAGTTGCTTGTACCCGGTGTTCAAAACCGCTTTGCCCCTGTCACTTAAAGGGGAACAAACAAAATGGTCCAGCTCTGACTCGCGTTGGGGAAGAAAGCCTGGGGCGATAAGATCGAAAAAATGTGCGTGCAGAGGGAGCGGAAAGCAGCTGCTGAAGGAGTGCGCGAGCGTAAAAACGCGACCATCGGAAACTAGTCGCCTGGGGAAATCCCTGCATCTCTGCCAAAACGAGCTTTATGAAAAAAAAAAAAAAAAAGCAAAAAAAAACCACACGGGAAACGGGCTTAGTAAGGTTTTTACCGTTTCGGCAAAATCAAAGGGGGGTCAGAGGGACAAGGAAAGAAAGGGGGAACGTAGGGCGAAGGTAGAAATGCAAAGAAGGGCGAGCGGCTAGTGTCTTTGACCAAAGGCCTCTAATGAAAATCCTTATACCAGCTGAGGAAATCGGACAATTAAATTTGGGTAAACAAAAAGGGACCCTGAAAGGGACTACGAATAAAGTCGCCCGCCGGGCGGTTGCGATTCCTTGTTCCGTTCTACCCGGCCTCAAGGAGTGGGATGGCTGAACAAAAAAAAACATTCCGCAGGGAATCAGATGTTGCAACAAAGAGGAGCGCTACGCCCTGAACCGACAATCAATCTTGCGATCCACGGGAGGGGGGAAAAGGCAAAAAAACTTCATGGCGCAAAAAAAATCAGACATGCCGCAAGCGACATGAAAAAGTCCCGTCCACTGGTCCTCCGACGCGAGACCAACTCTAGGGGGGAAATTGAAGTGCTGGTGAAAAGGAAGGAAATGTCGGACGGGAGGTAATTGGAGCAGATGACAAAGGTGCGACCATATCCCCTGATCATCTAGGAAATGGATCAGGGAGAAAAAAAACAAAGGGGCAATGACGCGTTACAGAAGGGCAAAGAGAACATACGAGGAAAAAGATACGGAGGGCGTGCGCACAAAAGACCATAGAGGGTTGGCGAATGAGACACGTGGTCAACGCCACTTGGCGGGTCAAGTGACAGGGTAGGGGGGGGCCGGGGAGAAAAAGCTGGGTTCTTTGAGGGATGAAGGAGGGAATAATGTGGGATAGACAAAATGAGGTGAGACTACTCTTTTGTGCGAGGACCACGAAGCGAACCTAGAAAGAACCAATTCTAAAATAAATAAAACGGGAGGTAAGGTAATGAGTGCCTGAGCTGATACGAGGATTCAGATGAAATGCCAAGCAAAAAAGGGACCTGAGGAACTCTGCCGAAGAGATTTTGGAATTAATTGCAAAACAAACGCCTAGGATTCAACCCAGATGAGGATGTGCGGAACTAGTTTCGAATGAACTATTATTTTTTCCCTCTCAAACTGAAAGATTAAAGGGATGATGAGGATGATGTAAAGGAACATGGGTGAGGGGCCAAAAATCACACCAACAACGGATATGAGGAAAGGAGATGATTGAGTGTGGGCAGAAACTGACAACGGAGGCTCATCTTTTCATTTTGAGAATTCGGAAGGGGGGAAGGTAAAAACAAGATAGGGAGCCAAGGGGGGATACAGAATAGGCCGAAATAAGTATGGGTTTCCAATCGGCGTTTTCCTTTGATTGGAGTAATCAAAAATTGAGGAGGGAAACTTAAAGAAGAATCATCTGCTTTATCATCCACGGGAGGGGAAATCAAGGATAAAACCCAGTGCCCTTTGCAAGAATAGGACGACTAATCGAGACCTGTTGCTTGTTAGTACGTCGTCACATTGGGAAAAAGGAGGGAAAAGAGGGCTAGGCGCTAAGGAGGAAAACTACTTGAACTCACCAGCCTCAATTTTTTCTATCACCTATGTTATGGCGTCCACCATCGGCATAAAAAACCACAAAAAGTCCAGAAAGATAGAGAAAAAGACCAAGACTGCAACTCAGCACAACGAAACGCCTAACGTGGCTGGCCCACGTGCTTTATGCACGCCATAAACATGCGATGCGGTTGGTGGGAGGAAAAAACAACGGAACTAGGAAAAAGAGCCTCCGTGGAAGGAAATCTGCGGTGACAGCGGTGAGAAAATTGCGCCTCATTTTACTTATGTCCCTGTATTGTCGCTCCAGAAGGGCCGACGAGGGGAGGAAACGGGCGTCATTTCGATGGCAAAAGGCTTAAATCCGACACGGGCTTGAGGGATCGAGGGAAAGAACTGACGCAGATTCAAGGCCGCAGATCGGGAGAACGACTGGGTCAAGTGGGGGGAGCTTTGAGGGGGGACAAAGTGGGGTGTGCGACCTGAGTTGAATAAGTAATACACGGCAAAGCGAGGGAGGAAGGTATTGTTCCGGGGGCGCGGGAGAAAGGAGTTCACATAGATGCCAAGAGGGAGTGGGTTTGGAATGCACCGGAAATACCGACCGGAGAACTAGCCCCTAATGACGATTCCGCGCAAGGGAAAGTGCCGGCGGACAGTTCTTTCGATAACGGCAGGGGGGAAAAGGGGGGGGTACCCGCTTGACAAGGGGGAAGGCTAGAGGCTAGTAAATTGGAGATCATATCCTGAAGACTTTGGTCAAGACCTACATCCTCTGGCGGATAGAGGAAGGGAGTAAGGATCACAGAAGGGGTGAGGAGTTAAAGCAAATTAAACGAAAATTTAACGTTAACCAGAACCTTAGGAGGGAAAGGACTCTGATTTGGGGTGAAAGGGAAGGGAAAACTAAGGTAAATATTATGAGACACGAAAATCGGAAAACCAGAAAGCGTCAGTCAGCAGGCTTCAAAAGAATCATAAAGCCGGCTGATGCCCTGGAGCATGCAAGCCATTGCCAGAGTACACGGAAGAGGGGAACCAGTCAGGAGGACGAGAGGATGAAGAGCGAGAAAGGTTGGGTACGTTCTGACAGGTTTCCCTCCGGACCAGACGAATTCAAAATATCCCCCTTTGGAAAAAGGGGGGGGATTAAAAAGCAGTGGTGTGGACTCGATGGCTCTGTCTCCCTTGCCGGGGGGTAAGCGACACATAAATGTAATAAAAGAAAAAAACTGTCTGGACAACAACCAAAGTAAATATTAGAAGGGGGGGACAAATGCCATCACCCCAACAATGATCCTAAAATCAATCCATAACCCGGCCAGCTATGAAAGAACGTACAAAAGAGTTGGCTAACCAAGGACGGAAAGCTGACTTGGGGGGGGGAGTGTGGGAAGCGGCTTTGGTGCCCGGAAGGAAAATTTGGAGGGGACAGCTGGCTCCCTCAATTTCAAGGCGCGAGAACATCTTCAAAATAAGTGGGGGGAGGGGGGGGGATTTTGGGGTAGAGCTGGGGGGGGTGCTCTTTAAATCGATCATTCTAGCAAGCGTCTTCTTCGCCACTGCCGAAAAAAAGGGGGAAAGCCGACCTTCTTAGGCAAAGATGGCCCAGTGGTCGAAAAGGGCTTGGCGGGTCTACCCGAAAAGTTTTTCCGGCAACAGGGCTTGGACGAGATGTGGGAGCGATAGCGCAAGTGGCCGGAGGAGGTAGAGTTAATTGAAAACGAGTCAATAACACCTACTTCCATCCTGTCACCAGGGGCTTGTGGTAAATTTGAAAGCTAGGGGAACCAACGTCATTTGCAAGAAGGGAGGGTAGGGGGGGGGGGCGATGAGTGTCGAGTTGAGCCCGGAATTCCGTAGGAACCTTGAATTTCCAGAAGCGAACGGGTCACCGGGGGAAGAACGGGGCCTGCAGAATATTCAAGTCTCCGGAGCTCGCAGTTTTTTGGAAAGAACGAAAGGGTAGGAAAGAGGCCAAGGAACTTCGCTCGGGGGCGGAGGGAAACTTAAGCTAGACTCCGGGTCGACTCCCTCATCAGCGGCTGGGGGGGGGGGGGAAAAATAACCCTCAAAAAAAATCAAAGGTCGGAGAAAGCTGGAAAAGCGGGGCCAAATTAATTCGTGTCTCATGCCATCAAGCTCGGCATGAATAAAAATTAAGGGGGACAAGGGACAGAAGCGGGGCGCCCTGTAAATTCCGTATGGGCCCCGTTAAAAAGGGAAAAAGGTCTCTCTCAACAAAAAGGAGGGGAAGTAGGATGTAAAGCGTCGTAAACTTCCGGCACATGATGAGGCCCGGCCTCAATGGGACAAGAGTCTTGATGGCACCTCTCACTTAAGTCCGGAGGGGGGGAAGGACCTTAGTGAGGAATGCCGAAGGCAATTGAGGCAAGCTTTCAAGTTTCTCAACAGGGTCGAGTTGGAGGGGCGCCCTCAACTCACGCTTAGGGGGGGGGAGGGCTAAGGGCCCGCGGTCATAGGAAGGACATAAGGTCTGGGGAACGCGAGCATTTCGACGATAACCCAGGGAGTAAACCTTCCAACACTAAGGGGAGAAGAATGATTGCATTCAGTCACTCCCTCCCCTAGCCGTCCGGGGGAAACAGTGAAAAGTTCATTCCCAGGGGTATAAGAGAACTCAAAACAGAATCGACAGCAAAAAGAGCAGACAGAATGAAGGGTTCCACGGCTGCAAATTCCAACAAGACGGTGCGAACTTAAAAGGGGGCAGGTGGTACGTTTATGGGCTGGAAGGTTAGAAAACGGGGAATGACAGTAACGATCCTCCTCGCAAGAGTGGCCACCTCCGCTCGTTGTGTAAAACCTTCTGGGGAAATAGGTACGACCATGTCGAGTGCTAAGAGGGGGGGTAAAATTTTTTCGTCAGTTTGCTCCCATCCGCTTGATATGGTAAAGAAGAGTAAGATCACCACAAGGGCGAGTCAAAAAGCAGGTGTAGCTGAGATGGTCTGGAAGAGGGACTAGTGGTGAGCAGGTCGTTCATGCAAAGGTAGGCAGGAAGCAGCCTCTCAGAAAAGAAAAGAAAAAAAATCACCTGATCAGGGAGTGTTTTGTTGTCGTCAAGCGGGGTCGTTATATAGAGGAGGAAATTGTCGGAGGATCACTCAATGGGGGGGGGGAAGTGTCCCAAACTTCTAAGCGAGGTAGTTGGGAGGGGGGGACAAGACAGTGGGGGAAATACTGGAGGGGATGACTGAAGGGATCGGGTACAGCGATCCTCTTTCATAGATTAGCTAACCTTTGAAAAAAGCAGGTTTGACCATTCGGAAGGTGGGGCAGGGGGGTTTGTGGGGGCACCTTACCCCTTGTCAGTCAAAGTAAACGTCAAGGAAGTTGAAAAAATGTGCCCTCGCGGAAGAAGAGGACGGAACAAGCCTGGTGCGAGAAAAGCGCAATGTCTTTTTGATCGGCAGGACCAAGGAAAAGAGATGTCTTACTTAAGTGCAAGAAGGGGAGGGCGAAGCGACATCTGGACGGGGAGTGCTCTCTCATGCAGCTCTGCAGAACTGGGGCCTGACTTAAAAATCGGGGAGGGGATTAATAAGGAGGGGTTATTACGGGAAGGGAAAAGAAGAACGTTTTCAGTGACATTTTCCTCCAGTCCCGCAAATAAGGGCGAACGCGCTACGCGGCTTGTTTGGAAAGTAGAGACGAAGATGGATTAGAAAGACATCGAACCTGACAATAAAGCTGTTTAAGAAAAGCAGTTGAACCCGATGATGACGAAATACTGCAAACCCGCAAGGGAAAAAAAAGAAAGGATGGGGGGTTCAAGGATTAATTGGCACTGACTTGAAGGAGTGAATTTCAAAAAATCCGCAGAGAAGATGTGGGCATCTCCTGCTGAGGGTCCCGCTCGACAATACACACTATGTGGACTCACCCAAAGGTCGATGGACAAACATAGAAGACTCATCATTTCTGGAACCCTGGGGAGAAAAAATCCATCCTCCGAGAGAGAGACCCAGATACTTCTTCCAGGAAAATAGCTATAGGCCGCCTTCGGACGAAGGGACTTTTACGGTTGCCCGAGATCTACCTTTCGGAATTGAGGGAATCAAGGCTAAAGGCTTTTTCCTAAATATCAAAGAGAGGGGGGGAGAAAAATCAGGGAAATACCATGCTTGCGCTTTAAATAGAACGCGGACCGCAGAGTCAGACCCTCTGCAAGAACGAAAGGGCCACTTAAAGGAGCACAAAACTACAGAGCATGGGGGGAAAGCGAAAGAAAAAACCAAATTGCAACTGCAAACGTGGGGGCTGGGGGGCATCCTTGCTGGCCTAGAGTCGGTAGGGGAGGGTCATGGGAAAGACTGAAAGAGTTTATATCAAAAGGTATAAGTCTCTTGGCCAGAGCTAAAAGCCGATGCATCCACCAAGAAAAAAAGGAGAAACGCAGAGACTTCTCCAATTCGTATTAAGTCGATAAAGAAGCAAATTCTTAGGCCAGGCTCCTATAAAATTCAGAAGGAAGGGAAAAAGTCAGATTGGGGAATAAGTCCAGTAAAAGAAAAGCCGATTACCCATGACGTGGACGATTTCGTCAACCGGCACACGTTAAGCTCCAAGGGGGGAGACAAAGGAAAAAGTACCATCTGGAGCGAGTGGGGGACCTGTTTGGGTAAAATAA
>Ga0179593_1571448_pt1 | contig 22967 bp, 27 predicted proteins | sample CZODoug2_1_08_16_FD_185931 | JGI IMG/M metagenome (GOLD analysis project Ga0179593, IMG submission 185931) | Vadose zone soil fungal communities from Angelo Coast Range Reserve, California, USA - CZODoug2_1_08_16fungal (PacBio error correction) | ecosystem: Environmental > Terrestrial > Soil >...
TCGAAACTCTCGAGTCCAATGATGTCGGACAGAAAGGGGCGAGGAAGAAAAACTCGGGGAAATGCCGAAATCAAGCCAACCGAAAAGGTTTTTAAGACTTGGGGGTCGCAGGAAGAAGGACTCAGCCCAATCCAACTTGATTAAACTAAGCTAAGAGGAAAGGGCGCTTGACGGAAGGTACGCCGGGAAGGAAAGTCTTCTCCAAATGAAAAGGCGTCATGCGGCGTCATCCAGCGACCAGAAGGGAAGGGGTAAAGAGGGCCCAGGTTGGGAATTCTCTAAATCGACCGTTGCTGCCGAGATCAAATCTCAGGGGGGGGAACTGGAAAAATCCTCGCCCAAGGACAGGGGATCAGGGGGGACACAAGGGTTTTTCGAGGGCGGAGGACGGGACGAGGTGCCTCTGCTAGAAACACTTCGCATGAGAAGGAGAATCGCTCAAGCCGACAATGTGAGGAACGACAAGGGGGGATTCGAAGAACCCCATATGCAGAAGGAATTATAGGAAGAGGGGTACGTAGGGGCGCACAGAATCAAAGGTCCTGAGGAATCTGGAAGGCTCTCATTTCCAGGCCGTGGGAAGGGAAAAGCCGGAATGAGAGATGATCTAGGATTATATTAACGCGATCAGAAAGAGTGGTCCTCTGCTGCAGGAATCTGCTCCGACAAGTCTAGTATCGAAGTTAGAGGGATCCCGACTTAAAGGAAAGGAAAAGGCTTATCGGAAGGGGAAGCTAAAAGTTGGGGTCCGAAAAAAAGGGGTTCTGGGTCCTCGGGCAAAGACCTACTCTCTCAGGACTACACAGAACGGGCAGAGGGGGACATTCCCCACATAGCTAGGAGGAACAAGCTCGGAGGGGAGAAGGGAAAATTTCGTGCTGAGGAACACCTTGGGAAGGAATTCCGACATGAAATGAACAAGGAAAGAACAACGGCTCTCGTTTTGATGGGGGAAAATTCGAACATACAGAAAGTTCGAGCCAAAAAGGGTTTTTGACAGAACACCGGGAAAGAAGAAAATGACTTCGCGGGCACAGCGCGATTCCCAAGCACAAAAAAAAAGGCTACAGGAATAGGGGACCCGCCGGAAAAAAAAAAAAAGCACGCTCTTACAAGAGGGAGGCAAAGGCCGAGCGGGCTCAGAGAGAATGACTGCCGTAAACGGGTTGCAAAGACACGCCTGGTAAAGGTCAACAGAAGTCGACCGGGAAGGGAAAACGTTTCGAGGTCTCCCACAGAGAGAAGGGATTACCAGCTCGATCATCAGCGGGCTCTTATGTAGGAAAAGGAGATCCAGAAGGAAAGTCGCCATGAAGTACTCGCAAGGGAAAAACGAAATCCTTTCGCGGGACGTTTGAAGGTGAAGGGGAGGAGGGGGAACGCTGGGGGGAACTCCGGGAATTGAATGGGTCACACAGTGGAGGGCCAGAAGGAGACGCTAACGTCGCGCGGGGCAGGGGACACAGAGCGGAGTAGGCGTGAGAAGCATGAAGCTTGCTGGAAAAGGTATCGGTCTCTCGGTCCTTAGAGGAACCGGTAAAGAGGTTAAACAACCGGGGGGGTAGGGCCCCCTCCGAAGCAGGAGCGGGATATCTCCAGGGAGGGAAAATATTGAGCGCAGGTCTGCGACCGAAGGCTCTTCAAAAGGCTGTTGTGAATTCAAAGGAGAAGCTTACTAGTCAGCTGGGGGAGCAGCGGTTGAAAGGAAGAAGGGATTCCCAAAAAAAAAGCAAAAGAAAGGAGTGGAGAAGGACGAAGAGAACAAACAGAGGGGAGGAAAGCTCCCTTGCAGTGCGAAACTACGGGAATTCTTTCCCTGTTAGTGGAAAATTAGGGGAGAAATTGGGGGGGGAAGAAATTCTGACAAACTGACGCAGGAAAACGTCAGGGGTGAAAAAGGCCGGCACTTCGATGGAAACGCCAAGGCGTATCTTCGCCACCATAATGGGCGCCCGTCTCCACCGAGAAGGAGCGACCGTAACCGAAAGGGGCCTCTCGTAGGAAGGTGCGACACTTCATATTCAGACCCCTTCTCTGTAATGCTGAAAGGGGTGAGAGAAATGGGAATTACGGAGGGGCCAATGACAAGGACACCTAAAGGGGAAAAATAACAAGACGATCTCCTGCACCCAAAGAAGTAGCCGCTCTGGTTGGAAAGCAAGCTGGGGGGGAGAAGAAAAACAAGAGGAAGGGAAAAAGCTTGTTCAGAAAAAGGACGAATACCCGAAAAAAAAGATAATCTCGATTGATGGCGGAATAAAAAAACCTTCCGAGCCTCAGAATGTAATCTCTCCTTCAGACGACCTTCGGTAAGGAAGAAAGCAAGGGGATCCCCACGAAAAGGAAGGTAGTGCGCCCAGGGAAGAGAAAAAAGGCCTTGGCGTCTCCTCGCTTCGATCATATAGTGAAAGGGGAAAACCGAGAGGAAAAAGGAAAAAGGGGAAAGGGAAACCACGCAAAAAAAAAGCTAAGAAAGAAAAAAAAAAAAAAAAATTTCGTAAATCGTACCGAAACACATTCGTTTAGGAGAAAGTAGTCCGAAGAAATTCTTATTTCCCAAGAAAAAGCCACAAAAAACCAAAAAAAAAAAACGCAGGGACTAGAAGTAATATGTTGGTATCCTCGACAGGCTAGCTCTGACGAAGGGGGGTGGCAATCCCTCAATAGAGGAGGTTTATAAAAATTAAAACCCTGTTTCCAGATATAAGATATCTACAGAAGGGGAAAAGGGACTCTGATAGTGTCTCTTGGAGGTTGAAGGATTGGGGACGAACAAAAATAGGAGGACTAAGGAAAAAAAGTACCCGAAAAACGTTAGCAAGAGGCAGCTCCAAAATCCGGTTAAGGCTCAGAATAAGGCCTCAAGGACCCTCTAAACTACTAACCGCCATAAGACGAGGAGGCTCGAAAACTACGAAAAAAAGGGGGACTCTGAAAGAAAGAAGTCCTGAATGACCCGTAGGATGCAAGGTTGAGAAATATGTCTCCGAGCATTCCTTAGCAGCGGGAAGTAAGAAGGGGGGAGAAGAGACAAGGAAGGACGGAGGGGTATGGTGTGGAGAATGGGGAAACAGCCCATACAAGGTGAGAATCTTGGGACCAGTGAAGCAAAAGGGGAAAACCACAGGGGAACAAGATAAAAAGGACACGGTGAGAAACTTAACATATAATGGTCTTACAAGGGATAGGGGGCTCTACAACACTGGAAACCCAAAAAAAAGATTAATCAATATTAGGGGGGGGGAAACGAGTAACTAGAACGCGAGGCACATCATTCAAAAACAAAAAAAAAAACAAACACCAAGAAAGCAGTTCCGGGTTAGGAAACATTCGAAGAAAGGAGAACTACGTCTCTGCAGCCTCTCACAAGTCAAGAATGAGAAGAAGCGGGCTGGAAAGGAGTCAAGGGAGAAAAAAAATTGCCTTCGACGTTTCAGGTGGAGTAACACGGGAAGGCCACAGGGACCCGAGCTACAGAAAGAAAGGCATAACAACTCTTACTTAAGAAAAGATAAAAGAAAAGTAACCGCCATAAGTCAAGGAAGGAAGGGTGCAAGGAAAAAACTGAGAGGGATGAGTCCGCTTGAGGGGAAGAATCGCATTTTCATAGAGGAAGAAATGCGATGTCTCCGGTCAACTTTGGAAGGGAGTGAAGGGAGAAAGGGAGAACCTGGAGAAAGGGAAAAGAATGTACTCAAGGTCTTGGTGCAAGCTAATACTGGGAGAGATCACCTTCTCGTCTCCCACAGAAAAGGAAGGATCAAGGGCTAATGGAATCCCGAGAAAGGTTTATGTCGCTTATACCAGAAAAAATGGGTTTGCATAGCACAATTATCAGGAATGGGGGAAAGTTGGAGCAAAGGTCTAATGGGGGGGGGGGGAATCTAAAGGATCACAAACCTTTGCAAAAACACCGTAGGAGAAAAACTGGAAGATAAAAAAAAGTCATCTGACAGAAAACCTATCAGGGAAAAAACCCATTGATATAAAAACAAGATAGAGGGGAAAGATATTGGCAGATATCTGTGAGGCCAAAAAAAAAGGGAAAAGACAGAAGATGTTTACGGTAACAAATGAGCCAGGGGGGCTGGATGACCCGACGAAACTAGGACAAATCAGATCTCCCATTTGGGGAGTGGAGCGCCAACCAAAAGAAGACATGGGAAGGGGAAACCTTACGGCTTATGAAGGGATGAGCAATCTCAAAATAAAGCCTGAAAAGAAAGCCGGAAGGGGTGAAACCCGCCAAAAATGAAGCAGAAACCATTTTTATCCGAAGAACACAGGAAAAAAGGAAAACGATGCGCAATCTTGAAAGAATCAGAAGTCTTGGAACAAAGAAAAAGAAGGGTCCTCGTAATTGGAACAGAAACTGAGGGGGGGGGGAGAGAGAGCATGGGATGCGATTTGATGGAACATGCGAAAGGTCTTCGGAAACCTATCCATTCGGACTGTCGACTGAAAAAAAAAAACTGCTCAAGGAATTTGGTTGAGAAAAAAGTAGAATTGTGCCACAGGAGGGCACCGAACCACGCTTTTCTCCGCCAGAAAAAAAGAGGGGTCGTCACGGAGACTGGATCAGAAGGGATCCATAGGGGGGAAAAGCAAGACCTTCGGTTGAAGGGTCAATATTGCGCAGATGGGACATGTTGACTGGTTGAGATCAGGGGGGAAAGGAAAACCAGGGGAGAAGGGGGGGGAGAATTCTCCACCAAGAGGGGGACTTTCTTTGGGCAGGGCAGACGGGAGGGGAAGGAGGAAAAGGGCGGGACATGAGGTCCCAAAGAGGGTAAAGGCTTGGGGGGGGAGAAAGAAATGGGAATAAATAACTGATCTTGGGGACCGGGGGGGAGGTCGAGAAAAAAAACGAACGACGGGGGGGAAACCGTCCCCGATCTGGAATATTTGGACAATCAGAAAGCTCAAATAGTCTGTTTTGGCAAACGGGGGGGAAAATGAAAGGGTGAGGATCGGGATGGGGCGAAAATCATGTGGGGAGGGAAAAATTTTGCTCTTAAAGGTGGGGCAAAGGGTTGTGAACTAATATAGTAAAAGGGGGTGGGGGGGAATCGAAAGGACCAGGGAAACCCTCGGAAAGAACATGTGGGGGGGAGGGGACCTCACACTCCGTCGGCCGCGGGATAGGGATTAAGAGAAAGCAAACATATGAACGAGTGATAAGGGTGCGAGAAAAGAAAGAAGCCCAAAAGAGTTCACAAGAGGGGAAGATTATACAGCCATTAATCTAAACTTCGGATAGTCGTTGGCTAGTGGAGATTGCAAGAAGTCCAATAAAGCAAGAAAGCAGAAAAGGAAGTGCCCAGTAAAGGAGTAAGGGGTGGCAAAAAATGATGTGCATCCTCCTGTGCAAAGGGGTGGGCCTGCCTCAGAGTCAGGAACGGCTGTGATATTTGGCGGGGGAAGGAAAGGGGTAAGGTGTTGAAGAGATTCGGTAGGAGAGAGGATCTGAACCAGCAGGGGGCCGGGTCCGGGGAACATTTCTGCATTCCGGGGGAAACATGAAAGACTGCTTCGTGGAATGGGGGGGAAAGTAGGGAAAAAAGAACCGGTTTCAGCCGGAATGAGAAGGGGTCTCGAGCAGGAAATAAAAAGGACGAAGTGAGGTTCAGAGACAGTTGCAGACGACGAACTAGGCGGGACCACTGGGGGGTAAGCCGGGGGGGGAGTGTGGGGAAAACTTAGGGAAAAAGTCCGCCAAGGGAAGGAAAAAACTGCGTTTGCAAGGTTTCCCTAGAGAAGAGTTTTATCCAATGGTGAAGGGAGTGGGGGAAGTGGCCACCTGGTAGGGGGGTCCTCAAAAGGGAAAAAAAGTGTATGGGATGGGGGGGGATCATTCTAACTACACCATACATGAGTTTCAATTAAGGTGAAAGTGGCCGGCGGGAAAGGAGGCGAAGGGAGTAAGAAGTTGACGTTGGAGGAAAAGGCAAATCCTACAAGGTTTAAATCAAGGGGAATGGGGAAGTTCTCGAAGGGAAGAAGCCAACAGTTTTGTGGCCAGGAAGGGGAAACTAAGAGTCGGGAAAAAAAAAGTTTCGAGGGGGGAGGAAAAAGGTCTTCTGATTCCCGTAAATGTTGAACGATCAGGAGAATCTCGATATAACGATGATGAAGTTGGAGGGAAGTCATAATAGTGGAATCCAAGCAAAAAAAAAGGAAGAAAGTGTACCAGGAAGATATTACTCTATATTCTGACCTGATCAGAGGAAAGGGGAAAGGGGGAGACCGTGGCGGAGGACGGAGTTCGGGGAAAGGGGGAAAAAATCACCAGGGGGGAGGGGAAACGTTTGCTATCCTCACAGGTAAGGAGAGGACCTAGAAGACTGGGGGCTTGATAAGGGGGGAGGACTAAATGTGGAAACATAATGTAAAGTAAAGAGTCCGGGTGATGATGGGGGAGTCTTAAAGAGGAGGGGGGGGGGGAGGGAATTATAGGCTAAAAGTTTTTTTAAGAGCGGGGGGGGGAGGCTTCAGATATCGGATCAGATGAAGGAGAAAAAAGGCTCAGAGGGGAGAAAGGTAAATAAGGGAAAGGATCAGGAAAAAAAAAAGGGTGGATCAATTGCGGATCTTCCAAAGGATTCAAGGGATCCTGATTTCATCATCAGAGGGAAATAAGGAGGAAACGTTTTGGGGGGAGAAAACGAGCGGATCTTGTGAAAAATTTTCCTACGGATGAAATGGGGGGAGGAAAGGGGGAGAGCAGTCGAAAAGAAGGGGAACGACTGGAGAAGGATACTACGAAGATGGCTTTCCAACAGAAGGTCAATGAATTGGGACAGGTGGCGGACGCTTGGATGCTGGGGAGAAAAAAGGAATGGGGGAAAGAAGGGATTGGCAGAAGAGTCTTATTCAAGAAAAGGCGCGGATTCTGACCAAAGCCAACTCACGAGGAAGCCTTTGAAAGGGGGGACTAGCACAAAAGAAATAGAGGATCAAAGGGTTTGATCAAAACCTTGCTCTGTTAGAGAAAGGATGTTATGAGCGAAGATAAGGCGGGTGGAGGGAAGATTCAAACGTGGAAAAAGTCTTAAAGGAAAAAAGGGAATGACGCAATCAATAAACAGAAAGGAACACTACTACCTCTTGCAGATAACCAAGGGGAAAACAAGGAAGAAAAAACTACCGGGGCCAAAGGTTTATATTAATAGCGTCAGGGAGGTAAAAGCGCGGCGGATGGCGAGAGATGGGAATAGAAAAGGGTGAAAGTCGGGGCAAGGAATAACCCCCTGGGAAGCGGAAAGGGGGGAAGATAATCTCCCTATAGATACCAACGAGGGGGGGGGTCCGAGCAAGGCCGGAATTATCATACGAGTTCGGTCAAAAAAAAAGAGATCACCCATCTCTCTCAGCCTTGATTATATGAGACAGCTCATACCAGGGGGTTCAAAAGGAGGAAAATCGTGAAGAAAACGCCCTATGAACGGGAAAAAGCAATCGCATCAGTCATAAAAGGTTATAGAGAAGAGAAAAAGAACCTCTGGTCCGACGTTCCCGAAAAAAGGATGACAACAGGTGTGTGACCCCCCTTTACCCTTCAAAGGGGGGGAGAAAATCCAGAAGCTGGAACCAAAGGGAGGAGGTTCACGGAGGTCCCGTGACCACTTATCGGACGGGGGAGGGATATTCTGCTGACCTTCAGACAGTTGAAGAATGAATATAAAAAGGGAACCCGACGCCATACAAGGAGTCTCCAGCGCAGCATTACGTCGTAGGGGGTGAAGAAAAACAGAAACAACCGGAGGTCTTCGCGAACGTGCGGGGGGTCTGAGGGCAAGGTGGCTGGCAAGGAGTCTTTCTAAACTTAGTTGCGAAAAGGTAACTAGGGGAAGAGGCCTTCAGGTTCTAAGCTTTCATCTGAGTGGGTCTTTTCCGACACTGTAGAACACCGGTCCAGGGCTGACCACTCTATCGATGAAATAAGGAAAAAGTGGAAAAAAAAAAGAAAAGAGTCAAAAAGTTTGGTAAAAGGCGCTTCAACCGGGGGCGCGGGATAGACGCAGACTTCGTCAGTAAGGTTCAATGGAGAAAAACGAGGGAGAGGTACATAGAGAGGGGAATTGGGGCAGAACCCCGAGGGGAAAAGAAAAAAAATAGTCTAACGAAAAAATACCCCAAACGCAGGTTAGAATCCCTACATCCAGAAAAGCCGTGGAAAAAAAATTTAAAGGAAAGGTCTGGGGAAGCAGAGCCCACAGGAAGAGTACAATCTGTTCTTCCCTGTAGGAGCCAAAACTGGTGACATAAAAGAGTAAGGAAAGAAAGAATTTATAGAAATCCTCCGCTCAGGGTAACTGTTTCTAGCTAAGCGAAAACGAAAACTGGAAAAAAATCAAGACCAGTGAGAGAAGGTATTCTCAGGAATCCTCGAAGAGAGGATCAGCATTAACTTACTTCAGGAACTGCCAAACCTGATCACCTGTTCCCGTCAGAAAGAAGAATGACAAAGAGGATGGTTGCCTTGAAGGAAGAACCTTTGACAGGGGGGGGACTCGATCCATCTACACGAGACTAGGAAGGGGGCTATGGGGGAAATAAAAAAGCTTTCGGTAGCAGAGATGCACGGCAAAAGGGCTCGGCAACCTGGACGGATTTAAAGGAAGGACATAGAAGAATTGGGAAAAGGCCAATGGAGAGGAGACTGCTAAGACCGCAAGAACCAACTGGGTGGGGGAAACGGTGTTCCGTTTAGGTTGGGAGAGGAAGAGGGGGGGCGATTCTTAAGGAAGGGGAGAAAATCATGTCGAATGTTCTGGGCAAAGAAAGGCTTACTTACCCTCGATCTCAGAGGATTTAAGAGAAAAAACGCCTGAGTCAGAGACCTAGGGAAAAAAATTGTTGGACGAAAAAAAAAATTGAGGTGCCGGAGGTTGTCCATAACCCGAGCTATAAGTGGGGGGAAATAGGGTGGGAGGTGGAGTGCATCAGAAAAAAAAAGGGAAAAGATCCACGAAGGAAAGTGTTGGCCATGAAACCTTATTTCGGCATTTCCGAGAAAAAAAAAGAAAGAAAAAATCCGGGGAAAATCCTGTGAATGCGGACAAGGAGACGCCTCTCCAAAAAAACGGGGGAGAAAGAGATTCAGGGTCCAGGAAGTCCAAAGTCACACTCGTAAGATTCGGGGAGCTGTCGGCGAGAGGAAAGAGGGGAAAACAGAAAAATTAAAAAGGGGTCTCTAGGGGAAAAAAATGGCCGCGAGCAAAAAGACCAAAAAATGTGATGAACCACAGCTAGAGTTTAAGGGAATGTCGAAAAGGAAACACCGGGGTCAGTAAAAAGGAAGTAATTAAGGCGCATCGTGCGTCAAAACAAAGAAAAGAACGCTCCGAGCTCGCTTGCGAAGAATGGGGAAAAGAACATCAGGGACTAGGCTGGGGGAAAAGGAGAACCCTGAAAAAAGCGAACTTGCGGCGAACTCCGAGAGTCGAACTCGAAGAAAAACCGGAAAAAAAAGTTTAGAAGATCGAGGAAAAAAAAATTTGAACACCGAAAAAGATGCGACCTGGGAAGGAATCGATCAAGCCGACCGGCCGATCACGATGCCGGTGGCTGGGAAGGAAAGAGGGAAACCAATCTCCGAGAAAGGGAAAAAAAAGATTACGTGAGCACCGGATCTAACCGGGAGAGGAAGATCGTCGCATCTCTTAGAGCGTAGTAAAAAACGTGAGAGTACCTGCCGGAAAGGGTCCATGCTGAGGGGGAGAAGAGAAGAGTTACCTCGAGCCTCCTTGGCACCTCTTCTGCAAGACATGCCGAAGACGTGCTCATCATTGATTTCAAGGAGGAAGTGAGAAACCAAAAAGGGGGGATCTAAGTCAGAGGGAAAAGGGGAAGGCTAGTGAGGAGTCGGATAAGGGAGTCCTGCACCATTGACAAAAGCATGGGGAGGCTTGAGAATTGGGAAAAAAACATGAGGGGGATTTCTCCTCTGCGCGGGCGAACCCGACCAAAGAAAAAGGTCCTTTTTGCATGGAACACTAACAAAAAGCTAGGGGAAGGGAAAGGAATAAGACGAAGACGGACCGGGGGGAAAAATCTGAAAAATCGAAAGTGCTTCGAGGGGGTACTGACACTTGTCACAAGAAGGAACCCAAGACGGAAAGCGTAAAATTGGAGGAAAGGTCGAACCTCCTGACGCCCCGTGAGAAACTATCCTCGCGCCCCCTTGGGGGGGGGAGGTTTCCAATCGTCAGAAGGAAACTTTGCGTCGCTCGAGAGTCCATCCTGTACAGGAAGAAAGTTGGGTCAGAAAGGGGATACATGAGTGGACGGAAAAAAGAACTATTCTAAAAGAAAGCCGCTTTTAGCAAAAAAGGGGGGGGAAGGATCTGCTTCCGATGCAAGGATATATGAAAATATGTAAAACGTTAAAAAAAAGGATTTTAAAAAAAGGCGACCATGCAAAAGGAAAAAGAGGAGAGCAGGAACCCAGGAACGTTGCGTTCGCACCGGAGGGGACTCCCACCAATCTGACGGTTCAAGGGGAGAGATCAGAAAGTGGGACGAAGCAGGTAACAGGGAGAACTTTCGCATAAAGCACTCGCAGGCAGAACTATCAGTTCGCGCACAGAGATAGGAAAAGGGAGTCGGCAAAAAGAAAGGTCTAAAGGAAAGAATCCCGAAGGAAAGGGGGGAACTCTTTGGCAAGGTCATCGCAACGACCGGGGGCCTGCGCGGGTACGGAATAAGAGAGGAAAAAGAAGACTTGGTGACCAAAGAGTGCAAGGGGGAAGGGGACTTGAGGGTCAACAGGACCACGCGTGCCCGAGAGGGAGAAGTGGAAAAGGGAACCAAAGATGGGAGGGAGGGAAACCATCGCCGAACAAAGAAGAGCGGCTGCTAAAAGTGTGCTCAATGGGGGGCGGAGAAAGACCGTGAAAAACCCTGCCAGCGCTGGGGGGAAAAGGATCTTTATCTGGCTTCAGCAAATCAGGGGGTTTTCAAAAGTGTACGAAGAAAGAAAGTAAAACAATCGCGAGAATTCTCCGAAGGGAGGTCTGCCCAAAAAAATCGATTGAAGAAAAGCTCAGCAGAGTTCGTCCCTAAGTCTCAAGAAGGCCGCTGAGCGGGGAAGGGGAAGGTTAAGCGGAGGTCTTCGTGTAAAAGCTTGCTTGAGGCCATCAAGAGTCAAGGAAGAGAAAGCAGGGAAGTACGAGAAAAAACTAGCAGAAAGGAGGGCGGCACTCGCGCAAAAATCCTCCTTGATCTTCCTCATACAATAATAAAGAGCAACCGGGCTTGATGAATCAAGGAAAGAGGGAGAGAGTTTACTTGAAGGGTGCGAGACCCTTCATTCGGGAAAGCCTGCAACCAGGAAACTGGAACTCAGCGTCGAGGGGGGGGGATAAGAAAATTGCAGGACCTAGGGAAAGGAGACATTCTAACACAAAATTCCAATGAAGGGCAACAGGAGTGTCTCACTCATAACAATACAGCTAACAAACAATGGCACGCGGAGGCCATAAAAGAGGGGGGAAAGGAAAGTCTCTACCACGGGCTGACTTATCTACAAGTACGGGGGGAAGAAGGTTCCTCCTATATCAAAGCGTCCAAGCCATAGAGTGAAAAAAAAAAGGATCAAGCAAAGAAAAGAAAAAAAAAAATAATACCAAACCTCATAAGAAAGAGGGAGAAAGACGAACAGATCGATGGAAAGGAGTAAGTATGGAAAGCCCGCATATTTATACAGTAAAAGATCAAGGACGAAAACCCAAGGAAAGTCTAAAGGGTCTCGCCTCGTTGGGTGCGTCGCCATCGCGATAATCAAGATATCTTGAAGGCAAACCACCCCCCAACCGCTCGGAAAAAGAAAGGAGCAGGATCCCAGCCAAGAAAGAAAACGAACTCGGTATGACGAAAGGACAAGGTTCAGGAAAGAGACCGAAGAGAAAAGAGTTCAAAAAAGCGACTAATAAAAAGAAGATTTCAACAAAAAACCCCACCGAAAGGTACTGAATAACGTATCACGGTGTTTCAGGGAATGAACACAGATTCAGAAAGGGAGTTCAATCCTCAGGAGATCATCACCGATGAGAGAAAAGTCAAAGAAAGGTAAACAGAAGAAAAGTGGGTAATAGAGCTACATCCGGTACCTGGGTTCCGGGGTGGCGCTTGGGGTATTGAAAGGGACGGAAGAGGAAAAGTCTCAGGTACCGAGGGAACCTCTGGGGCTGGAGAGAGGAAGTTATTTGCTCCCAGGCGGATGCCTTGCAGGGGACTACTAAATAGGCACATGGTCACGGGCGGAGGTGAAAAGAGAAAAGTGGGCAAGAGGAAAAAAAAAAAGGAAAGAAGTGGGGGGAAAAGTGTGGGGGGGGGAAAAAAAAAACACAACCAGCGGAGTGTCGAGTAGTAAAAGGGCCTCCAGGGGAGGGCCGAGCAAAGAAAGAAAAAAAGGGGGTATAAAGAATCTGTCTGAAAAATCACGTTGCCTTAGGTCAAAGAGGACCATGTAAATGCGTAGAAATACTTCTCAGGAAGGAGGTATACAAAATCGATCCGCCATTACAGCGAGAATAGGAGGCAAAGAAAAAACGGGTCAAAAGAAAATCCTAAATGAAAAAAAAAAAATTTTTAAAGAAAAAAGGAAGAACGACAAGCAGCCACATAAAGGGAAATGGCTGGGGGGGAAAGAAGAAATAAATTAAAATCAACAAACAAAAAAAGGGATAGACAAAAAAACAGGAAAAACACTCAAACAAAAAAAAGGAATTCCAAGGACAAAAAAAGCCACACCGAGATAATTATACTCACGGGCTACAACTATAGTGGTCATCCGGAAGAGGACAAAAAAAAAAAAAGCATGTGGACAAAAGAAAAAAGAGGAAAAGGGATCCAAGAAGAAAGAGTAGACAACCCGAAACTCACAACAGCAAGAAAAAAGCGACATAGCCATCACACTTACTCAAAACCTGAAGTAACGTGGAACGAAAAAAAAACTAAGGAAAAAGCTAAAGACCGACTACCAAAAGGACTTCCAGGAGAAGAAAAAAAAGTCTTCTGGACAAGGATGGCCGTTGCACAGAGCGTCTTTGCCACTTTGCGCCAGCACATAAGGAAAGACAAAAAGAAGAAAAAGGGAACAGGGGGAAAGTGGGCTCGAAGGGGGGGAGGCAGGAAAATGCGAACCACAGAGGGTGAAGGGCCGAGTCTCCCGTCGAACGAAAGAAAAAGGAATAACGAAAAGAGAGAGACGGGAAGACAGTCCGGAGAAGGGGGGCAGACATGCAACCAAGGGGAAAATTGATGTATTCAGAGTCAGGTTGAGTGATTAAGTACTCAGACTGATACTCATAAGCAGGTTCAGGGAAAGGGGAAGAGTGATGAGAAAAAACTTTTAAGGGAGCTCTGAGACTCAAAAACACCAACTACTATAACAAGCAGGCTGCGTGTCGAATATTAAAAGTAAAGGTAAGAACATCAATAGGAAAAAGGATCGTCGCAAAAAAACTCGCATTGGAAAAGGGAAGAAGGGCTCGCGTCCCGATCCAAGGGTTGAGGTTCGGAGTAAGACTCTAAAGGGGGGCATAGCCACAAATGGAAAGCATTGGGGGGGAGGGAAGGGTCAAAGGAAAAAAAAAAGACATGTTGATGGCCAAAAACCCTGAGAGCACACTTTCTGCCCGAACCCCCCCTTCATATGTTTGTGAAACCTCATTTACAGGACACAAGCAAAAATTGAAGAGCCCAGGGAAAAACAAAGAGAAGAAAGGATTTGGAAAAAAGATGGGAAAGGTTGGTACACCGGAAGGGGGAATTATGCACTGTGCAGGCCCCTTAGATCCTTCAACTCTAATAAAAAAAGAAATATAGGGTATTGAAATCCAAAAAAAAGGGGACATTAGAAAAGTGTGGCTTTTCGTACTGACTTCCATCTGATCTTGGCGATTGAGGAAGGGGGACTGCCACAAAGAACGTGTGGGGGAAACAACAAAAAAGGCTTAATGCTGGGAAACACTAATCCCAGGTTAATCGACTGATTAGGAAACAGGACAAACATGTCCGCAGATCGTCTGAGAAAGACCAAGGGGGGGGGGGAAAATGGAAAAAAGGAAACATGGGGGGGGGGGGGGAGGAAAGAGAAAATATGTGCCGAGACATCGGGATCGGGAAACCTCCGTGTCAACAATTCTACCAATCCGTCATGAAAAGAATTCTACCTGTCAAAAGAAGAAAGGGGAGATGATGAAAAAAAAAGCCTGGATGGGGACGTCTTGGTTAGTGGGGGGAAAAAATTAGGGAAAAAAGGGTTATCGCAACTCAAATATGACCATATTGAGGGAAAGTTCCCAATTGAGAAGGGAACGTCTTGGGCCATTGTTGGAAAAAAAAGTCTGGTATTACTGTTCAGGGGCCATATGTGCTGACGGGATGTTTCGAATAAAGATAACCTGGAGGGAAGGGTTTTAAAAGAAAAGTCGAAGGGAGTTCCCACCAAAAAGTTTTTAAGGGGAAAAGGGAGGGGATGCTCCATATCCCCCGCTATCAGCAGTCGGATGTCGAAAAAGGGAAAAGAGGAATTTGTAATCGCGTGGTGAGAATTGTTAAAAAGGGGGGGAATATTGATGGAAGGGTTCAGGTCAGAAAAGAATACGGTGTAAAAGGGGACCCTAACATCTCGGTCTACATTAAATTGGGCAGGGAGCCAAGAGAAGGGATCTAGTTTAGAAAGGGGTTTATCGGGGGGGGGGGGGGTATGTCAAAAACAACAATTTCATGGGGGGGGGTCTAAGGTGGGGGAGATTCCGGGGCGGGACTTTGATATTTAAACAAAAAGGAAGTTTGCGCATGGGAAACAACTTTCCAAATGGCAAAGCTAGGAAAGGGGTTGAGGGATTCCTTATAGCTTCTCGCAGAGGGGGAGTGTATCGAAAAAATGACGGTATGACAGGGAGAGGGGGGGGGAAAAAGTGTCTCCAGAGCCAAAGGTAGGATGTAGGGACAAAATCTGGGAGGGAGGAATCCATGAAAAAGGGGGGGGGGGTGTGCAAACCATGAAGAGGATTCACGAATCGAAACAGAAAAAGACCCTGAGACATCGAAGTGATGAGAGGGACTATGACACAGGCTGAAGATGTTTGAAAGAGAAAGGAGAAAGAAAGGTTCACAGCAACTAAGGGGAACCTTTAGGGGAGAGGGGGGAGGGACTGTAAAATAGGGGGCGTTCTGCAGTTTTGGCTATTCGCTCGCGGAAGAATAGAAAAAAAGAAAGGGGCCTGAAACACGTGTGTGGGTCTCAGTACCGGGGGGGGGGAAAAGAAAAACTGCTTCGTGAAGGAGGGGGGGAACTTGCACGTGAGATGTCAGAGCTGAGCGGGTGACAGGGGACTTAGGGGGAAGGGGGGTCACTCATAAATCAGAGAATGCGACATTCTGTGAAAAGAAGAGTTATCTTACATGAAGCTCCTAGGCGGGGAAAAAACAAGTACTGAGGGTTGTGGAGGGGGCCTGTGGGTAAGCAGGAGACAAGTTGTAAGAGGGCAACCAAGAGAGGTTACAAGAGGAGTTACGGGGGGGGGGGAAGGGGATGGAGGGGGGTCGTAAATACCCGGCGAGAAAATGTGGCCAAATTATGGGAGGGGGTTGAGAGTTGCCCAACATTATGGGGGAGGACCTTAAGTATTTGAGGAAGGTCTCTGGGGAGAAAAATCGAATCTCATGAGCTACGTGGGGGGAGGGGGGAGTGCATAGGGGGTTCAACGAGAACCGGTGGGACATTGCAAAGGAGGCAACCTGGGAGGGGGAGAAAGAGTTCGAGACGGCCAAAGATCCCTCATGTTGTTATGAATTTAGAGAGAAAAATTTCAAGGCCCTTTAAGGGGGAGGGTCATTGCGGCCATGGGTAGGGAAGTTGCCTTTAACTGATCTGAGAACTAATATAAAGTGTCAATGGGATTTGAAAAAAAAGGGAATTTGGAGAAGTCATAATATGGGATGAGCGGCGCTGAGGAATGCAACGAGTCAGGAAATGTACCAGGAGAGTATAGTAGGAGAAAACAATCGTATTTACGGTCATTGCGAACGGGGGGAGGGAAGCGGTGATTATCGAGGTGGGGAAGGGGGGAACCTTGTAGAGGGTGGAGTTGGGAAAAAAATAGTGTAGGAAGAACAATAGCGAAGTCTTCCGGAGGGCGGCGGGGTGTAAAACTGGAAGGGTTTTTAAAGGGAAGGGGGGGAGAAGGACGAATGTGGTCAGAAGGTCAAGGGATGTGGGTCGTCGTCGAAGTGCCGGCCATCTTGGCGTGGGGTGTAGTACGAAGAGGGGGGGGTCTTCGAGGGGTGATTAGATAAGCGAGGGGCTTCGAGGTTGGGGGGAAAAAAAGGGCAATGACTACTTATACCATTGGGGATCCAACATCGTCCTGTCCGTATAGGGTCAGCAATCTATAGAGAAAAAGGAGAACGAGAGAGGTCGAGTCCAGGAAAAGAGAAGGGGAACTTTTCGACCTGGTCCGAAGGAGGGGCTTGGCTTTCGCTTGGGACGGAGGAGTAAAAACCGCCAAGGGATAAGAGAAAAAAAAAGATCCTCAGACGTGTTTCTTAGGGGAAAGTTTCACAACAAAGCAAGGCATGTTGGGGGGCGGAAGGAGAGTCTTGTATTCGGGGTGCGAAGGGGCAATAGAGGGAGGGACAGGAATGAAGAGGAACTGAAAGGGAAGAGGAGAGACTAACAAAACAATCCCCGGTCAATCGAAGGAATACCTGGTGAACTTCGGGAAAAAAAGCACAGGGGGGAAAAGATGATTCAGAGAAAAGAAGGTGCTCTTGGTGCGCGGACCGGATGGATGGTTAGAGAAGATCACGCCTGCGGCGGTGCAGCGAGTGGGCGGGAACTTCCCGGAGTCGAAGGTCTTCTCAGAGAAGGGGATCGGTGCATGACGCATCAAGAAAATGCACCGAGAACCTCGTGGAAGAGAAATCCCAGTGCAAGCGACTATCGCACTTCAAGGGGGGGCCCAGAGAAAAAATACTCTTTGAAAGAGAAAGGGGGGAGGGATTTCACGAAGCGGCGAATTGGATTGGCAGAACCGAGGAAACTTCGCGAGGAAAGGGACCGCTGAGCCTGAGAACTTGAAAGGGGGGGGACATCCGCGAAGAGCTCCACCCTTTTGCCGAAAGCATAGGACTCAAGAGGATCGAGAAACAGCGTGATATAGAGAGAGCGGCCGTTCGGGGAACAGTCCAAATCTCCTAAGGGGGGGTTTCACGGAAAGGGAACGAAACCGAGAGAGCATCCTTCTAGGAGCAAGGGGGTGGGAATCAACAACTACAAGGCGGCTTCGCTCAAATTCCTGGTCCGACGGGGCGAAGGAATAAGAGCGCTTGGGGAAGCCATCGCATAGAAGAAACCGTTCAATGGAGCGGAAAGGGGGGACCAAGGCGTGCCCGACGCCATGTTCAAATAGATCGGGCGAAAAGGGATGTCGGGAAGGAGGCCTTCCAATTGGAGAAGACAACGGCATTGACGGCTTTCCACCCTGGTCGGCAAAAATGACCGCTGATGCTAAATCAAGAGGGGAAGGTGGAAAGAAAACGCGAGACGAAACGCAATTGTTCCTGAAGAAAAAACGGCGTGCTTGTCTATGGGCCAGTGGCTGAAACAAGTCGGGGAGGTAGGCCGGGAGGGCAGCAGAGATCGGATTCTTTTGCTCCCAAGCGAACGGTTCTCGTGAAGCGTCCGAAGAAGGTCGCACCGGGGGGAAAACGAGGGGGAACCTGGGTGGCTAAGCCGAAAGGAAAGCGCCGAGTCACTCAGAGGTGTGGCCCGGGGTGGGCTGGAAGACCTTCCGGGAAAGGAGAGACGGGAGTCTAAAAGAAAGGTGATGGTCAGAAAAGCGCCCGTTGAGCGACGTGCTCCTTGGCGGCAGGGGCGCGAGGAGGGGAAAACCCCACGAAATCAAAGGGGGGGGGCGAAAGGAACCGTGACCCTAGGGAATCAAGAGGTGGGAGGAATGAAAAGGAAGTTCTGTGGTAGTGTCGCCGCCGAGAGAAGAGGATACAGCATAACAGGGCCCAAGAAAAAGTTCTGGAAGTACTCAACCGAAAGGGGGATACGAACTCAGGAGACGTCGCGATGATCGCGGAGAGATCGGTACGGGGACTAAAGAGGAGGAAGATTGCAACAGGGGGGGAGATCAAAGGCTACAAGCATAGAATGAGGAGAGAGGGGGGGTCCAGAGCGAGGGAAAGGATCAGCAGCATGCGGAAAGGCGCGACGTCCGAGGAGGGGGGGTCCTGGGACTCTTAGGAGGTGCGAAGATGTAGTAGACACCTGTTCTCAAAAAATAGCGATCCATGGTAGATCCTATCCCTCTGAGAAAAGGATATCTGAAAAAGGGCTCGGGGGAAGGTCAAACCTGGTCGCTGATCTCGTAACTATCAGGAAAAAGGGGTAAGGGGTTGGAACCCTGCGGGAAAGCAGAAGGGTTCACCGGAAAAAGAGGGACCGCATCGCCCTGGTGGTCCCGTAGGGTAGGGGGGGCTATGGGAAGGGGTCTCGCTGCGGTCGGCTTCGGCGCACCGTGTGGTATATCCCAGCCATAAAAAGAATGGGTGAAACCCTTACGACTAGCGAGGGTCGCTGTAGGCCACGGCCCCTTCATCGAAGACAGAGGGGCTGATGACCGTGAAAAGGGGGGAAAACTGACATCTTAAGGAACGCAGAAGGGAGAAGGGGGGGGGTACATCACGGGGGATGGTGCCGCGTCAGTATTCGGGAGGGCGACCACGAAACCTTCGACGTTGCTTGTTGTGAAAAGTTCCGGGGAAAAATTGCGGACCATCTGGAATAGAAGGGGAAACGCAAATGGAGCCTTGGAAATAGAGCAGGAAAGAAAAAGGATCTCGGAAGAAAGAGGAGGAGGAATGAGAACAACTCTCGAGGAAGGGCTTTCACAAGGAAACGTTCTCGCTATGAGACGCTGGAGGGCACGGCAAAAGAGGAGGGTGCTCAGTAAGAAGGGGTCCGATCGGAAAAGGTCCTCGAGCCAATCCAAAACCTGTGAACAACACCTGTCGAGGAAAAAAAAGTTCGATGGCGCCGGTGCAGGACGCTGCACGAGGCGCAGGCGGCTCCAGACGCCATCCGGAAAAGAAACGCCTGTTGCAAAGCGACATATGGGGGGGGGAGGCCCGGGGCTGAAGGGAGCCCTCCGCGAAGTCTGCTAACTCCACCAATAGGGGGGAGCTACCGGAAGGAAAGTTGTTCGAGAGGGGATTCTGGACCGGTGGGAAGAGGTCCACACCGATACCAGAAGTCGCCCTGATAGTCCAGACTATCACGCCTACCATTCGGGACTAATATGGAGTAGAAAGGAGCAGTAACCAAAAAGGGGAATTAGCAGGAAGAAATTGAATCGAGGGACCCTTTCTACCAAATTTAACTATAGAAAACTAAGAGAAGGCGCGAACGGACGCGAAGGAACGGGCGAATTAGGAAGTGCGTATCCTCTCGGAAGGTATCTTACCTCTAGAAGCATAGAAAATCGACAAAAAATATATCGGGGAGATTATCAGAAGGAAGAGGGAAGGGAGTTCTTATCGAGAAAATATTGGAGGCCTGCACAGTCCTCCATCGGCAAGTACTTCTTGGCCCGCGAGATAGAAATTGGGAGAAACAACACCTAACTGGAAGGTTTTTCATTCCCCCAAAAGCGATTATGTCGGGGATTCGACGCCAGGTGGGACTGCGAGGGCCTGGGGTAGGGGAGTCAAAGGGGGAATCGGCACTGCAGAAAGATGAAAACGTCGCTCAAGCGCGAACGTGGCTTGACCATTAAATAGCAGGGTTCGAGCAGAGGCCTAAGGGGGGGGTGCCAGAGGGACAAAGAAACTCACTAGAGTGAAAAGCCGGCTTCCTGGGCGCCGAGCCCAAACCATTTTCCCCAGGGGAGCGACAGTCTTTCCGGGAAAGGAAAAAAGCACGCTCTGGGGCCCGAAAACCTTGGGAGCAAAGAAGCCTCGTCGCAGCCTGGACGCGAAGGTAAAGGGGGGAGAAACGCCTGGGCGACAGCCAGGGACCCTCGAACAAGCACGCCGATAGCAGTAACCCCTATGTGGGCAAGGCGTCGCCGGGAAACAATCTCGAGGGTGACGAGAAAAGGCGTCTGGCGACGCAAAGGGAGGCATGGTCATAGGAAGGAAGGGCGACACTTTTTCTCCATTAAGTGAATCTCGCATGCGGAAAAGGAAGGGGGAAGGGTACTGGGAAAAAAACCATGGAGAGTGTTACACCAAAGGAGCAGAGACCTTTGAGTGGGGGAAAGGGAAGGTCACGGGGTCATGGCTGCCCTAGGCACGGCGACGCGAACTTCAAAGGGGGAAAGGGACCAGGAAAGAAGGGGACCTTTAAGCCAAAGGGAAGTGCAGGATTCAGGGCTTTTCAACATGTGAAATCTGCGCGGCCGAACGATGAAGGCCTATGGGAGGGCGGAGGGGAAAAGACCTAACGGCCGCGCGGGCTGACTCTCCAGTTACGAATAAGGGAATCAGGTCGGGGTGCGCGGGAGGGTGTATCGTAAGAGAGGGATAGTCATGAGAAAGGGAGGGGACTCAGGGGTTAATCTCATTTACCGCTCAAGGTAGAAAGGTCAGCGAAAGAGCGAAGACCGCGCTTGAAACTGAAAAGAAGAGAGAGGGAAAAGCTACAATAATCTGCGGTAAGGGCTCTCCCGTTCTTCGCGAGAACTTTCTGGGAAAGGGGGGTAAGGAAAGCTTGCTTGTATGCTCGCAACGCGATCAAATTCGAGGGGCGGCCAAAATACAAGAGTAATGGTGGGGTGAAGAGGGCACTCAGGAGGGGGAAACTCCGCCGCCGGGTCATTAGCTCATAACCCTCCGCGCGCCGCGAAAAAAGGCTTCAAAAGAAGGGAAGAGTGTACTGGAAGGGGGGAAAAAGACCACGTCAATCGGGCCGTCAACCGGTTCCTTCCTGGGGGGAGTGTTGTAGGGATTTGGGATCAGGGGGACAATTAACAGCCAAAAAGAAAAAGGAAGGGCCATCCTGAGGTGGGAAGCCAATACAAGACGATCCGCAGCCGCCAACTGCATTACCGGACTTCGGGAAAAAGGCCAGAAAAAAAAAAAATATCGCCAGGAAGAAAATCTCTTGGAGGGAGGGGGACCGAGAGGAAAGCCAGCCCGGGGGGGCATAAGGGAATGCGCGAAAAGATCAAGCAGAGGAGGAATGACCTAAAGTCATCACTAATCATTAAATAGAAAGAAAAAAACGAAACAGAAAATCAGGAGGGAAGGCATAGTGGAGAAGTTCCTATCCCTACGAAGGTATCGGCAATTCTCCGGCTAACCACCAAGAGGTGGGTGCTTCTCAATTAAAAAAGCGAAGATACTAAAAGAAACTCTAGGTCAGGGAGCTAAAAAGGCCGGAATAGAGAAAAAGGACCCGACCCTCACTTCAGAAAAAAGAGAAGACGAGGACGACACTTCGTTTCAGGAGGTTCTCCTAAAACCCCTTCTTATGGACCCCCGCCGGAGGCCGGAAAGAAGTGGGGCAACGACAGATTCAAAAAGTTCAAGAAAGAAGGGTCGATCAGAAAACGCTGTTGTATACCCCGTAGAAAGGGAAAACCAGAGAGAGGAAAAGCCAAAGTATATAAAGAAAGAAACTGGGGTAAGAGGGTGTCGCTTGGGGGGGAGGGGGACATTTACGGGACCAAAACCTACTTAATAAAAAAAAAAAAAAAAAGACGTTGGCAGAAAAAATTTGAATCGATATGAGGGGCAGGCTAGAACCTTGCAGGTTACGAACTAATACCCAGTCCCAATGAAAAAGCTAAACCCGAAAAAAAGTCAACGAGTAGTAATTGCCGCGAAACAAAAAAGTTGGGATCTGGACATATAACTCTTTTCTCTCCACATACCTCAAGGTTCAGTAGTCCGGAATGAGGGGGAGCCGGCAGACTAGGACCTTTAACAAAATCGGAAGAAGGACGATTCGAGGTGCGAAGAGACAGGCACCTTTCAAATCGCGGTGCGAAAAACAAGGGGGGGGGTAGGAAGCTCAAAACAGCCCATAGGGGGAGAAATCTGGGACAGAGGTCTGCCAAGGATATATTAGGAGAACAATGAGAGATAACAACGGCGAATCGGTAAAGAGAAGGGGGGGGGGGGATGACGCTCTGGAACTTGTATCCGGGGCTCTACCAATGAAAAAAAGGCCACAATACTGCGGGGGGAACCGCAACTCCGAGAAAAAAAAAATCTGCAAAAAGGAATCCCAGAAGGGGAGACACTCATGAGTAAAATACAAATTCTTTCATCAAAGAAAAAAGCAGGCCTCTGAGCACACGAAGTCAGGTTGAAAAAAAAAAGGGAAAGCCATCAATGATGCTAAGTTCTTCGATCAGGTCGGTGTCAGGAACCTTGAGACACTGGTTGTAGAAAAAAAAAAGCTCGAGCCACTATTAGAACAGTAAAAGGAAAAGGAAAAAAAAACCGCAGTAAGAGAAGAGTAGTTTTGCCCTCGCGAAGAACGATGATGATGAGAGTCAGATTGCCGCTTTTACAGGAAGGAAAAAAACCTTGGGGGATCATCACAGGCCGGTTTCAGGAAAGGGGGGGAGTTATTCTCCTTTAGGCTGGCAATCTGCACCGAGAAAAAGACTAAAAAGCAGCTTCTGGGTAATGGGAAGAATTAGAAAAGGGGATGGAGGGGGACCCCGGTCTAAAGGGACTAAGATAAAACAAAAAAAAGAGCTGTGATACAGTCATGTCGCAGAGCCTAGCCCGAGGCCCGGAGTTTGGGGCGTCTTAAGACAAGAACAATGGAAGGAATTTGCATGAGTTGTTCCCTTAAAGGGAGGATAACATGTTTGTTCAAGAAAGTTCTAGTCTCACACCCGTGGACCACCAAAAAAACGTTAAAAAGAAATTAAAGAATGGGTGGGGGGGACCTCATTTAACAGAAAATCCAACATCCCAGATCAAGG
>Ga0179593_1719691_pt1 | contig 22967 bp, 34 predicted proteins | sample CZODoug2_1_08_16_FD_185931 | JGI IMG/M metagenome (GOLD analysis project Ga0179593, IMG submission 185931) | Vadose zone soil fungal communities from Angelo Coast Range Reserve, California, USA - CZODoug2_1_08_16fungal (PacBio error correction) | ecosystem: Environmental > Terrestrial > Soil >...
GATCCCTCCGGGATGGCATGGATGGGGGTCGTTCCCCCGTTGATAGAGAGGAGTCGGGGCCCCTTCTTATTTTGCATGGAGCTAGAAGGAGGAGATTGGGAGATCCCTTGGGAGGAGAGTGGGGAGGCATTACCAGGGACGCTACCACTCATGGGACAATTCGTCTGAAAAAGTCTTCTTCTCAACTTAATGCAAATAGGGTTTCGGGGGGGGTAATGGGGGTTCCGTCCCTGGAAGGTTGAGGGGAGTCCATTGATTTCAAGGAAAGGGTGGGTCCTCTAAGGGTTCAGATCAAACCAGGGGGAAAAGGATTCTGGGGCGCGAAAAAAAAGACGAGAGGAGGGTGGCTCGTCTTGTGGTGGAGGGGGATTAAAGGGGGGGCCATAAAAGCGAATTCGACCTCCAGGGGAGAAAGAGACCCCTAGAAGGCTAACTTTCTGCCCGGAAAAGAATGGAGATGGCGGACGTGGAGGTAATCGCTGGAAGGGGGGGAAGAGACTCCCTTCTCGGAGATAAAAGGAAAGACCATTTAACAAATATGAGAGGGGGTCTTTTAAAGGTTTTGTCGGGATTCTCTATTAAAGTGGGATATCCTCTAAAAAGAAAAAGAAAAGGAGGTTCCGTCGAAAAAGTCTCTACAATTATCAGGAAGGGAACACGCCTCCCAAACTGTAAGGCTTTGAAAAAAAGAACGTCCTTTAAAGACCTTTCCTGCCAATGAGAAAGCTCCCCTACTGGAGTTTGCCCAGCCTCGTGCGAAAAAGGAGGAAATCCCTCAGGGACATAGAACTACTCGGAGGGGTAATCAGCGACGCGGAGAGTGGAGAAAAGGACTCCTCTCAGAGAAAACCGGCGAGGTGGAGCGACCGACTGGGGGGGAGGGAGACCTAAATTGAAAACAAAGGGGGCTTTGGCTATGCCAAAGCTCTGTGCGGCCTACATATAAACAAGGCTGGACGATTACCGGGAATCGGTTCTCTAGTGGTATCAGAAGATAGAAAAAGAAAGGAAAAAAGTCGATCTTCAGGGGTTTTGCGGGAAGAATGGAGGTCAGAAGAACAGTATGGACAGTGCCTCATTAAAGAGAATGGGAAGGACAAGTCCTTTTGCTCTTGCTGAACACCCGTATCACGACACTGAAAAAAAAACGTACAAAGAGGCGCTGGAGGAAAAAAGGGATTACATTATAACCGAGCAGAGACGAAACGGATTTGTTTTTAAGGTGAACCGGGGGAGGCCATGTTCGTAGGGAGAAGGAGGAGACGAGTGGCCTCGGGAACAACTTGCTAGGAAAAAAAAAGGATCGATCATGCTGACGCGAAAGGACGGTGATCCTGAAAAAAGACGCGGGGTGGAAGGAAAAAAGCCATCGAGACGGAGTGTGTTCCGGCCTTATCGGATTGATTTGCGGAAGGAGGGCCGGAGGAGACATCAGGCGAAAGCAAAGTTTTATTCCCATCTCATGGGTCCAATAAACAGTTTTTTGATGGGGGGAGAAACCCTTCCGTCTTTTGAAGGTCTCCTGAACGAGGGAAAAAAAAAAACTAAAAAAAGGAACCGCCCTTGGAGGAAAGAGGCGGCTGATGTGTTTTGGGGGGGGGTAAGGGAAGAAAGGGGCGAAAAAAAGAAAACTTTTCCGTCATCACCGTCGTAAAAAAGGAAAACGAGGGGGAACAGTAGCCACGGGGGGGGGGAGGGGGCAGAGGGGGAGGTCTCGCCCGGAAAAACAGAAAAGAACCCGTATGGAAAGAGAGGCAAATCGGTGACGACTGGAACAGCGCATAAAACTCTCGAGGAAAAACAACACTGAAGGGGGGGGAGGGAGAGATAGTTTGGGACGAGGAAAGTGTGAGGAGAGGGAAAGATTGCGATGGCGTTCCATCAGAGGATGTCGGGCCGAGAGCCCGTCCGGGCAAAAAGAAAAGGGGGCGATAGGTGGTCTCGTTCGAATTGGGGGGAGGGGGCGACGGCTGACTACAGTTCCGAGAGTCGGAAAAAGCCCTTCAGGAGTCTGGGGGGGGTAAAGGAAACTTGCTTACCGAAAGGAGCGGAAGGATATGGGGGGAGGGAGTGTGCGAGGGGGGGAAAAAAGCCTGCATGGTTGCGGTTGTGCCGAAAAAAAATGTTGCCCGCAAACTTATTGCCGCCGCGTCTCGAGCGAAACGGGAAGCTTGCTCATCATCTATATATGAAGCTATCCGGCTTAAAAAGGAGGATCCTCAAGAATGTCTTACACCCGCAGGCCGGGGACAGGATCACCGGAGGGAGGGGAGGGACTTCATCATTCTCTAGTCAGAAGGAGCAATTTTCGATAGAAAAGAATCGAGATGGAGGGAGAAGCGCAAACCTGGTCGATAAGAAACGTGCCTTCAACCTAAGAGAGGAAAAAAAGGGAGATTTTTTGATCATGGAAAAAGATGCGGAATCTCAAGGGGGGAGAGGGGGGGAAAGTTTCAGGTCGGGAATCCGGGGGAGGTAGGGAAAGAACGAGAACAGGATGGACTCGAAGGAGTCAACGAAGGAGAGGTCCTTCTTCAAAAAATGCCGTTACTATTCGGGAAAGGAAATCGTTGACGGGGAAACACACCTGAATACGGTCCAGGGCTTTTCTGTCAATTCAAGAAGAGAAGGACCACCTCGGGAAAACTAGTTACTCGTTCCAGCGGGGAAGGTGGAGATGAAAAAAAGCCGCAGCTCTCGGGCATATAGAAAGGGAGCACGATTTTTTCTCCCTTGAAAAGGCTGTCGAAACGAAAGGAAGAGTGTCGGGTCGTCGGCGAAGGAGAAAAGGGGGAAAAAAAGGGTACAGCATCGATTAGTTCTTAGGAAGACTTTCGCACGAAAGAGGGGGGAAAACTTCGTGGAAGGGAAGTTGCGCTACGAATGGGTGCTAAGGGGGCCGGACCGGATGAGAAAAGACGAGCGGTCTGCTCCTGAAAGGGGGGGAGGAGTGGGAAAGGAAAATCTGGCCTGCAAGGGGAAAGAAAGGACAGAACAGATCTTATCGCGGAAATCCGTGAGCAAAGGAGCCATCTCGCCTCCTGAAAAGAGGTCGCCCAAAATAGGAAAGGGGTGAAAGCCAGACAACGGAAAAATCACAACAGCAAAGGGAAAGGAGAAAAAGCGAATTCTCTACCTGTCAGGGGGGAGAGAAGCGATCCCAGCCACGGCAGCTCCAAAAAAAAGTCCGCGAAGGAAATGACGGGAAAAAACGGGAGGGTAAGGCGTGTATTTCAGGAAAGGGATTCAACCTTCTTTTAAGGGCACATCCTAGTCCCACTACTTAGGGAGGTCTCTCAAAATGCGAGGAAGGGGGCTGCACCACCGTTTCGAAGAGAGAGCCGATATTCGTAAATCATGGGGAATAACTCATCGGACTTTAAGCACGGCCCGGCAGGGGAGAGCGGGCAGATTGCTAAGAAGAAGGGGAAAATTTTCGCATTAAGGCGCTTCGTGTTGTCCTGAAAAGGGAAAGCCAACCCGTCAAGGGAATCGGGGGGGAATTAGTCAATCTTCCTTTCACGTGGGGGGAAAGGGAAGGAACACCCATTTCCTTGAGAGGCCGAAGCCCTCCATAGACATCCATCCGCTAGGAGTGGCGCCAGGGATTGGCGGATCTTGCTAGAGGGGGAAAGCATGGGGGGGGGGTTTCTGTCTCTCCTGAGAGGGAACCGGGGGGAGGGCGGGGCTGGGTTCTCCGCATCATCAGTGAAAAAAAAAAAAAAAAAGTGTCCTCTCATGACGGGGGGGTCTGCCGGAGTTTTGTAGCTTGGAGCAGGCGAGAAAAACCGGGCAAATTTGGGATCGGGACCCCTCCTCCACTCCGAACAAGAAGAAGGCCGTAGTTCTAAAGCCTCTCCGTTGAGAAAGCCATACTCGAGGACCGAAAAAAGGGCACAGACCGGTCAAAAAAGCAACAGGTGGGAAAAAAAAAATCCTCGTACATGGCGCCGGGAGGTGGTAAATTTGTCGAAAGAGAAGCTCTCAAAACCATGGGGGAAAAAAATAGGGAAAAAGAGGAAGGAGAGGACTTCTAAAGGCGCGTCTTTGGATTCAAAGGGGAGAGGAACCGCTGAAGCGTCTTCTGAATGCCTTCCGCTTCAGCCATCAGCCATCTACGACAAGAAGGGAGGGAAGGAAGTGTGTCGATTTCCCAAAGGAAAAAAAGGAGCCCTGCTGGCGGCAAGGATCTCCTATCTTGAAAGGGCCACGAGAATGCAGGCAGGGGGGTGAGCGAGCTCTTCTCATGAAAGGGAAAAAAGAAGGGATTCTTGGGGGATCGCAAGGGGACTAAAGGTTGCCGTAGGCCGAGAGGGAAAACTCCAGACCTTCAGCATTTGCAGAGAAGACTCTCTCCTTCTGGCGAAACGGCTAACGTTCTAAATCGGCGGGGAGGGGCAATTTCCAAAAAAGTGTGTTTCTAGTATCGGGGAGCAGGTGGGAAACGCTTCCAAAAAAGGAATAGAAACCAACAACAAGCTTAGGGGGGAGATATCTGGGGGTTGGGTGTCACAACGTAGCAAGAAGACGCGACCAGGGGGAACCAGCTGCGTCAGAAAAAAGGACCTGCGCCGAAAGGAAAAAAGCAGCTAAAAAAACGAGCGAGCCCTGGGGAAGGGATTTTGTCATCGGGGGGGGCACCCGTTTCCTAGAAACGAACTGCGACGAGGAAAAAAAAGGACAGAGATTGGCCGCATGAAAAAAAACCAGGACGGTCTCACCCTAGTGGCCCCGGCGTTCCACTGGAAGCGGAGACGCCCCGGCCCCGGCGCACAAGAAGGAGAGGAGGTGACTTTAACTCTAGAAGCTTCTCTGGAAAGGAAAAAGAGCATCTCTAAGAGAAAGGGGAAAAAATGCAAGGCGGACGCAAACTTCACGATCCGCAAAGAGAGGGAAGGCGGAAACAAAGCGACTCCAAATACTCGAACCTGAAGGCGCCTGAAAGGAAGGCAAGGTTGGTGGATGCGCTCTACGAGAAAAGTACGAATGGAAGGCACCGCCCTCCTATGCGAGGGAGTTTTTTACTGATCTGTGCAAAAAGATCCTATGCGGACCACACGTTAAAGAGGGAGAAAAAGAAAAAGAAGGAAGAAAACAGAAAGGACGGGGGAGAAGTGGCGGATGGGCGAAGGAAAAAAGTTTGCAAGGAGTCAGTCGACCCCAAAGACGTCTCTTCGCGAACCAGTGCCAGGCCTGAAAAAAAGGGGGGGAGGAACAAGGCAGACAGCTCCCGAATCCCGCCAAAGGGGGGGGAAGGAAAGCGGAAGAGTCGACAATTCGATAACGAAAAAAAAGACCTCCTGCGCAAGGGCCAAAGGGGGGAGGAAGGCGGCGGAGGCTGGAGGTCTTCGACGTAAATGGGGGCAAGGGAACGGGACCTGGTGAGAGGAAAGCAATTCTCTAAGAGATCGTACGGGTGGGGGGGGGGGCGCAGATCCTGACCACAAGGACCATTCCTGCGCCAAGTCGGAAGCTCGCACTCGGCCGGGAAATTCGGACGAGCCGGAAAGGGGCATAGACATTCGGGGAGCCATTAGTTCCCGCCTATCGGAGAGAGCGAAACGGTGGGCCGCCAATTCCTCAGAAGATCCAACCGACGACTAGTAGGGGAAAAAGGGTTAGGATTAAACGAGTGGGGGGGGGGGAGAAAGAGTCTCCATCAAAAACATGACCCCTCATCTTTTTTCAGCTCGTCCTCGGGGTCACGAGAAAAAAAAGGGGAGTGAATCGGAATTTGATGGGGAGGACGGGCCGCCCGGGAAGGAGATCGAGGCGCCATGCGATGGGGGAGAAGGGAATTGCTTTCACTCATGGAAGGGGGAGTCGCTGATGGATCTGGGCAGAAAGAAAGGGAATTCCGAATATTCTGTTCGTCCGCGGCTCTAAAGGGAAGGCCCCCTGAGGTAAACATCCAGCCTAAAAAAACCTGCTTGATGACGCGCTCGTCCGGTGGCGGGGGAAAGACGGCACCAGCTCGAAAAGGGAAAGCTACGTATCAAGGGATGGCGTGCGAAAATTCGAAAGAAAAGAAGAATACTCGATGCTGGAACAGCGCACAAAGGAGCCTACTACACCTATCACCCTCGAGGGGACGGAGGGTTACAGAGGTCTCCTAAAGGGAGAAAAACACAAAGAGGGCATCGATGCAGTTCTGGGAGGGGAAAAAGAAAAACGTTCTGGCTCAGCTCCCAAAAGAGTACCTCTACTCGGTGCGAGGGGGGGAAGCCTATAATTCCTGAAAGAAGAGAAGGGCAGGGTTGCTGCAGGAGGAAAGAAGACCGAATCTTCCCCTGCGGAAAAGGGGAGGACATCTCCGATCACATAGAGAGGAATCCGTCTCGGCGCATACCGCACCCCCGGAGGAGCCAACGATCACTCCGTCTCTGCGCTTGAAGAGAGGAAATGGATTACATGATCCACCCTCTCCTCTCTCACGAGGGAGCTTATTTGTTGAAGGTGAAGGAGAGAAACTTTGGTATATCGCGGCAATCTCGTTCGATCCAGAGGGAAGAGCACCTGCTCCGAAACTCCATTCGACCGATGAAGAGAAGAATGGCTGACCGTCAATCACAACGCGATGAAAGGGGAGCCGCGTGGAAGATCAAGGGCGGGCGGATCCGAGGAAGGAGGGCTGTCTAACGATGCTGAAGCAATATTGTTTTGCGGAAAGGGAGTGGAAGAAAAAGGCAGTGCCACTGGAAGAAGTTGAGGCCCAATGACGGAAGAAGGAGGTGATGAGACGAAACCATTCGGCTTTTTTGAAGCTGCCCACTCCTACTCCCCCCGGAAAAAAAAAAAAAAGAAAAGCCGCTCAATTTTCAATCCTTCTCACCCCGCCGGGGAGGATGCTGCTGAGGTGCTGGTGATGCAGGGGGGGGGCACCACAGTCCGAACTTGTTTCGTCAGCAGGGAGGAAAAAAAAAAGCGCCCAGATATCCACGGTTTATTTTGCGGAAGAAAAAGCAATCTTCACTGGCACCCTGGGAAAAAAAAAAGAGGGAGAGGGATACTAGGGCGGGAAGTAAGTGGGCAGGGGGATCGCGAGTCACAACGCGCAGAAGGAAAAAAAGAGAGAAGAAAAAACAACGTATTATTTAGTACAAAAGGGAAGGAAGGGTGTTTTTTTTTAATTATCGAAAGAAAAATATTTCGATGGCGTGCATCCTGCGGATGGCGAAGGGGAAGATAGGACGCCCGCAGGGCATAAGGAACGCCGCCCTAAAACGGGGGGAGGGGACGGTTCTGCCTTTGCGGTTTTACACGTCTGAAGAAAAAGGGACGCCCTGCAGAAAAAAAAAGAAGAGTTGGGGGGACTACGTACGACAAGGGCAGGCGGACTGGTATCGGGGGAGTAGGATTGGGGAGGCGCCCGAATTCCGGATAACAGCAGGAAGGGGGGGGAAAAGAAAAACAGCCAACACGGTTTTCCGGGGACTGCCTAAGTGGCTCAAACTGAGGAGAGACCTTCTCCTAATCTCCCGGGCCTCAAAGACCATAGTGTAAAAGAATACAGCCGGCACATTTTGCGATCCGCTAAAAGGGGGGAAGAAAGGACATGGACTTTCCACCCAAAAAAAAATGATCCTCGTTGTGATTTCCGGTCAGAAAGCGTGAAGCAGGTTCGCGAAAGCCTTTTATCGACATCGAGAGGAAAGAAGCAACGGTCGAGAAAGAAACGGGAAAGGGGGAAAAAAAAGAAGACAGTTTCCGAGTGCGATATGAGATGGGGGAAGACGATATTCGGAAAGCGCAGCGACGAAAGGGGGGGGTGAATTGAAGTTCATCCTGGGTGTCTGGCGGGAAGAAAGGGCGCGCAGGAGTCTCAGGTGAAGGAGAATGGCTTCAACTACAAAAAGATTCTAAAATATGGTCTGCCTCCACCCCTGCAGGATAGAGAGAAGTTCCGTCAATGCTCCACCTCGAAAAAGGGGCGATGGTACTCGTCCAGCTTGTGATGGCCATGGATCTGGGAAAAGTTCCCTCATGGTCATCTCCCAGCAAAGAAAACATTTGCTCCCCTTTCGTGCTCCATCATGAAAATGCGGGGAAAAAAAGAAACCGGGGAGACTCGATTCGTGTAGGGGCTACGAGTTGCGAGCTGTACAGCACATCGGGTTCTTATGGACCTAGGGAGAAAAAGTTTAGCACGATGTGCACCTTCGTGGGAAAAGTGACGGTTATTGCGCTACGAATTGGTCGCTACTTGTGGGGAACGGATCTCGGAGGACTCGAGAAAGCGCCGGCAAGGAGTTGTGGAGGGTGGGGGGGGGAAGTCAGTGCTGCTAATAAAAGTCCGAGCATCTTCTCTAAAGCCGTGAGCGGCTCTCTCATAAGGGAAATGCTCCATCGAGAAAAAGTTCTCCCCCCCTTCAAGCTAAACCCCCCTCGAAAAGCAATCGAACTGTCGTCCTCGCGAGGAAGAAAGAGAAGGGCGTCCTTCTCCCCATAAAAAGTAAAGGCCTCGCCATCTTGACAACAAAAAAAAGAAGTGCCCGTGAAAAAAAATGAGGTCATGGAGGTCGGATGGGATAAGAAAAACAGAGTTTATCCGTTGACTCAATGATAAAGAAGAGCCCACTACTGGAGGGAAAAAGGGGGCTCGCACCGAGGCTGCCTGACACCAAAACAAAACGTGTCGAAAAAAAAGAGGATCCGAGATTCAGGAAGAGCCTACGAAAAGAAAGAACTATGGCCGAATTTGCTCGCCAGGCCGAGGGAAAAACGAGCAGCTGAAACGCAGGAATGCGGGAGGTTGAACAGGATGTAGGTATTACAGAAATCCACCGGAGATAAAAGAGGGGGGGGGGGTCGCGAATCTTGCAGAGGGGGGGCGACCCCCTGATTGGGTCTTCGAAGCCATCCAGCGCGAAGACCGAAAGGCAAAGAGAGGGCAATGTGCGAAGGAGGGAGAGAGTGCTTCTCGGTATTGCGCGAAAAGTTTTCGGTCGACTAAAAGCAAGATACACCGCGAGGAGGGGGGAGATGTCTCCCAGCAAAAAAGGAGAAATTCAGAAGCGTTTCAGCCAAAAAAGGTCGGCCGCGAAGCGCCGGCAAGGGTTTTAAAGGGGGTCGCATTGCCGAAAGGGGAACACCGAAAAGAAATTTTTTTTATTCAACGCCACTCTCCCCTTCACGAGGGGGTGAGTAGTGATTCTTCAGAGCAGTTCAGTAACGTGGGGGGAAGAGACATGAGCGAGAGACCTTTTTCCCGCGGAGCCGTAAAAAACGCAACCGTTTCCTCGTAAAGCCTAGGGGCGTTGGGAAAAATTGGCGGAAAAATTTATCGTGCTCGCATCAAAAGGGGAGAGTGCAAAAAAAAGAGAGGCGGAATTCCCGTAACCGGCGCGCTTTTTATTCGCAAGAATCCGGCGGGAACGCATCACGGGAGGGGGATAGGTGCAGTTACCGCTGCAGCAATCTCTAAAGAACGACCATATGAAGTAGCAGGGGGGGCTAGGGAAAAACGAGTCTGAAAATATTTGTCACGTTTTGTCTCCGGGGTAAGGGGGAAGGGTCACGATCCAAAGCTTTTGTGAAGAAGACAGAGATCTTCCTCAGTCGGGCACTGCGCAGGTGGGTATATTCCGGGGAAAGAGGGGGACTCTCTCCGGCCCTCGGGAACAAAGGGTGGAAAGAAACTATTCCCCCTAGATAAAGTTCTCTTCTCTGAGTCCTCTGAAAGGGAGGAATGAAGAGGAGGATCCCCTGAAAGAAAGGCATCGGTAAAGAACAAGGTTCTGGATGCGCCCTGCTTAGACAGAGCAGTTTGAAAGAGGACCCCAGAAATTCTCTCCGAGAAGTATGAAAAATTGAAGTGTGTCACAACTTCTGTAAGCAAGCGAAAAAAAAGACGAAATTGTTCTTAAAAGGAAGAAAAAGATTCAGGACCACTAAGCCGCCGCTCGCGCAATCCTATCCGAGGCACCTTGTATAAAGAAGGTGGGGGAAGACGCGGACGATAAAGAAAACGGTTGGTCCTGGCGCCGAACTTCTCTTCCGAACGGGAAAAATGAAGTTTGTCCCGCATAAGGAAGATCCGGCTCACCCTAGGGGGAGAGACAATGCTCGGTGGCCAATACTTTACCGCTCGAGAAAAAAAACCCCTAGCAGGAGCCTGGAGTGACTGGAAAAGACAAGAATCACGAAGGAGAGGAACCATGCCGGCCGGATGCTTCGCGAAGGACTATCACCATACTCAGGCATTCTGAAAAAAAACGCGGCTCCTGGAAAAAGAAAAGAACCGAGACATTCGCAAAGACCTAGAAGTTTTGGAAGGCTCTTCGACGAGAGTTAAAAAAAGGGAACACCTTCAAAGCACGGAAAAAAGGGAAACGGTCGTTTTTTGGTGCGGGGAAAGACGGGTCGGTCCTCGCTCTACTGGGAAGGGGCTGAAGGGGAACTCGTGCGCACATACTGCAATCCCCGGCGTGAAGAGGGAGGGAGGGTAGGAAGGGAGAAAAGGGGACCGGCGGGATCATGAAGAAAAAAACTCTCCGCTCTTCGGGGAGAAGGGTGGTCTGAAGGTGGAGAGGGTGAGGGAGACAAGCTCCAAGAAGAGGAAGGGTGCCGCCATTGCCTTAGAAAAAAATGACCGTGCGAAAGACCCATAAGCCTTCGCACATGTGCCACTAGCTGTATGTATGCCTGGGTAGGGATTAGACGCCATTGGCCAGGGGGAGGGAAAAAAGGAAAGGGATCGCCCCATCAACACGGACCTCGCAAAGGTAAAAAGGGGGATCTGACTGGTTGGGGGACCAATACCTCAGAAAAAACGAAGGCGCATTCCTGCGCAAGGATTAAGCTTCTCGAGAAAGGCTTACCAACTTTTCGGAAGGTTGACTCAGACCGGGAAGAACTGCGGCAGCCTTTGGACCTCTCGGCCTGCGATCGAATGTCAAGCCGCAAATTCAAGAGGCGGGGGCGCGAAAAAAAAAGGGAAAAATAAGTAGTGGGCTCCGTAAGGGGGGGTTGATTAAACAAAAAAAAGAGAAGCTTCTCCATCCGAATACACGCATGAAACGAGGGGGTTCCAAGGGGGAGAGGGCCTGCGCGTCCCGAGGCGCTTGCCGTGGCGAATCGAAAAACGACGCCTTCTCGGAGAATTCGATCGGGCGCCAGTGCGGGGTGCCTTTTCGCGGGAGGGGGAGGAAAGGGAATGGTGGCGAAGGGAACGCGATGGAGCGGGGAATCAACAGGAACTGATGTCCTCGAGATTCGTCCCGAGGAGAAATGGGAAGAAGGAAACAGAAAAACGGACCCTGCTTCCGGCGGCAGAGAGGGGAGGGGAGATCAGGTCCCGGAAAAGGGAAAGAAAAAAATGGAGAAGACAAAGCTACGGATCAACCCGCCTCGTTCGAAGAATACCCCTCGGTCAGAAGACCTACGCTAATGGGAAGCTCGCAAAAAGAGCGTGGGAAGCTCGGAAAAAAATCCGCTCGAGCTCTACCAAGTCAGAAGCCTTTTCAAGGGGGGGGCGCACGAAAGGGGAAGGAAAAAAAGGAGGGATCCGATGCCGTGATGGTAGCCTGCGAGAACAGTAACAAAAAGCTGGACGAGTACCTCGCCTCGGACGGGGGGAGCAGCGGAGAGGGGGAGACGGGAAAAAGCTCTATCGGAGGTCTGTCCGTAAGGGAGGGGCATGACCCATGCCTATGAGTTCGCAGGACAAAAAGAGAAAATGCCGCCTCTGTAGGCGGAAAGACAGGGGAGATTTCCAGACCTACACAAAAAAAAAACTCAACAACCTCACTCGTCCAGGGGTTCACTCCGAATCTCGGCTGGAGGAAAAGAGGAGACTCTCGCAAAGACAGGGGAAAGGGTTGAAGGTGAACCCGTTTGGAAGTGGGGGACGTATATCCGCTCGAATAAAACCTGATTTGGCCTCGCACCTTGAAAAAAGGAGAGGAGTCTTCTCGAGACAAGGAGGGGGGGAAAAAGACAACGTCGGATCAGCTGCCTTTTCTCAAGGAAAAAAGGCTGTTGGAGCGGAATCTCGACTAAACCTTTAATCCGGATCAAAAAAAGGGGAAAGGCTGGTGATAGAGGATGAGAGATGTATTTGCCGCAAGGCGCTCGGAGAACGAAGATGCATGAAAAAGAAGTTGAGAAAGGGGGGGCCGGCCGAACAAAAGCTTGGGAGGAGAAACATGGCCGGCTTGTTTTATCCTATAGGGGGGAAGAGGAACTCGGCCCAAGAAAAGAAGCTCCCCAGAAAAGGGGTCGTCAGCCGTCGTACACTAGGAGGCGGGGTTCTTATGTGGGGGGGGGGAAGGCAGGGGCAGAACTGGGGAGCACATTCCCCTCTGCAGCAGTCTTACACCGCTCCATGAGGAAAAAGATACCAACGGGTATGGGAGGAAGGGCTTTACCCTAGGAAAAGCCAGATCTGTCACCTTAACAGCGAATCGGTGACGAACTTCTTCGGGAAAAACGCGCACATAGGAAAAAGTAGCCGAAAAAAGGAGGAGGAAAAGAGATACTATTGGGAAGCTAGAGAATCGTCACCGAAGGGCTATGGCTTTTCCATCCGGCGGAAGAAGAGGGATGGAGGGAGAGACGCCCGCCATGGCAGAGAAGGAAAAAGAAAGAGCTTTGGTCGGCGGTGTATACCTTGGAAAAGGGGAGGCCTGACTACAGGCTGACCGTTCGAAGTGCATCCACCAGCACGAAGAAAGACTCTCTGAGGGGGGGAACAAGGGCGGCGGACTGGTGATCGAGGGGGGGAAAAAAAAGTGGCCGCGTTCGATGCCCCTAAGAGAAAAGCCGGCTGGGTTCGGGAGGAAAAAAAAAACAACTGTTGTCCGGCCGTCCCTGGGGGGAAGTTGGCATCGCCGCGTCTCCGAATCGGAAAGGGAGAAAGGGCTCTAGGAGGGGGGGGGGGAAAGAAAAGGCGCCGCACTTTGGAGGGGAAAAGGGACCCCTTTGTGTCGAGGATGAAGGGAACCTTTCCACCCTCGAGGGGAAAAGAGACAGGGAAGCTTATCAGAGGGTGAGGAAGGTACATCATGAGAGAGCAGAGAGCAAGAAAGGATCAAGTTTCTAGGCCCCTCCTTGATCGAGGGAGCGATAGAAGAAAATGGTCTATAATAAAGGGGGGGAACCACTCCTCCTTGGAAAGGTTTAGGAGGTAATCCAAATCCGTATGATTCGGCAAGGGAGAAGGAGGGGAGGTTGTTTGGAGGGGGGAGTAGTGATCCTGGGGGCGGTCTGTAAAAGCCCAAACCAGGATGTAGCTCATTATTCTTCATAGCGGAGGATTTCCTGGAAAGGAAAGTACGGCCGGAGGGGCTTCCTCCAGATACACCCCGGAAGAGCTTATTGGTAGCTTCAGCGAAGAACGTCGGGAGAAAAAATCGGAGGAGGCAAGGGGAGCGTCCAGGCTTGTGCTGGTCAAGGGAGGGAAAGCCCCGCAAGAGGGGGCATTCGCCCATCAAAGAAAGCAACGCTTTTTTGTAGACCAAATTCGAGTCCATCCTTAAAATGGGGGGGAAGAAGCCAGCGGCCGGGGAGGAAAAGAAGACAGTAGGAGGTGTCGTAAAAAGAAAAAGGAGCTGTCAGCATCATTCGTTGAGAGGTCGAAACTTTTCGAACCTAACGAGGCTGGGAAGTCGTGGGAGAAAAAAAACGTAGCGTTACGAATGGGTCGAATACGGAAGGGGAAAGGATCGAAACGGGACGAATCGACGGAGTCCAGTTCCCCTTTTGTTAGCTTTGGGAAAAAAAGGGAAAAAGGGCCGGAGGAATAGAGCCCCGCAAATTCCTCGCGGAAAACGGGAGGCGGCTCGAGCAAGGGGGAACATCTCCATCGCGCCGAATGCGCCTTGGGCCCCCAGGAAAGAAAAATTTCCCCTCCCCGCTAAAGCAAAAAAGAGGCACCTTGCGCCTCGCGTGAAGGAGCTCCGAGCGTGGAGGCGAAAGCCCCATAATGCAGTATCCAGAAACTTCATCAGAGGGGGGGGAAAAACTAGGACGGGAGAAGGACATTCTCGAAAAACTATTAGGGTCATGTTTCTGGATTTATAATCAGGGAGGCAAAAACGGAGGTTAAGAAATCCAGGGAAGGCAACACAAGAAGACGACTGGGGGAGTCCTTTTGGAGGGGTTTGCGAGAAACGAAAGGAGGCGAGGAAATTAAAAAAATGCTCTGCACCAAAAAGGTGAGGGGAAAATCTAGCGGGGGTAGGGGTTCCTGACACCTGGCCTCCCCTTGTACATCCCAAGCGCAACCCGGGGACTCCTCATTTCCGGCTTCTGCATAAAGTGGCCATAACTCTTGTTCTCCTAGGGCAGATTCCGTGGCACGGGAATTTTCGTACTGTCTTCTCGGGGGTCATGGAGGGTGAGAAATAAGAAACGTCGATCTCGGCGAGTCTGCGCGGTCCTTTTTGGGGGACGTACAAGGGAAACGTTCCCGGAAGGGGAGAGCCCTCCAGCGCGAAAAAGATTCCGCTCGTTTTCAGGGGCAGGGAAGGAGGGGTCGGGGGAGCGGGGGGGGTATCGGTTGGTTCTGTATCTTTTCAAAACCTTTGGTGGAAAGCTCGTCACAAAAAATGGAGGAACCCCTTGGCTGCTTCGGGAGCTGTCTCCAAGAAAAAACCACCAAGGGGAAGCGGAAGGAACGGGAAAGGAAAGAAGAAGAGTTTTGGGCCAGGCGGATCCTCCCCGGGCAAGGGGGGACGGGGAACCCGCCAATTCAAGAAACCTTCACCTCAGGGGACTAAGTGAATGCTGCGAAGAAAGTTCATTAACTTGTGGGTAAGCAAGCAGGATCGAAGGGGGAAAGGAGATCCCGCTTGCACAGATACACCCAGGGGTTTCCTCGTACATTTCTCCTCTGGGAGTGAAGGTGGGAAATGGAAAAGAACCTTTTTCTCGTCGAAATTAAAAAACCAGCGGAAAAGGCGAATTCCTCGCCAAGCCACAAAGCTTTGGATAGAAGAACACGCGTTTCAAAGCCTTCAGCTTCTTTCTTGGGGAAGGGCAAGACATCCAAAATGCTAATAGGTACGAAACATCTAAATGGGGAGCGAGGGGGGGGGGTTGCGAGTGACTCACCGGAAATGTTCCTTTTCCTAACTTGTGGGACCGAGAGTTAAATTAAAAAAGGATAATTCACGAGGGGTTATCCTAACTCTGAAAAATCATAGGAAAAAATTCACTCCGGGTCAGTTATAGGCCTTCGGACGAGAAGAGCCTCGGAAAAGGATATTTCTCTACCAACCTTCAGAGTTGCTAGGCTCGGGGGATGCTGTGGGAGCGGCTCTTGTTCAGCATCGGAGGGGCCGCATACGGGGAAGGGGGGTTTCTGAGGGAAAAAAAGCTCGACGAGCAGTTGTCAAACCGTCACAGCCTAGAGAAAAAAACACGGAGGATTATGAACATAAGAGAAGAGGGGACGCGTTTGGAAAAACGAGCGCATCCAGGACTCCAAGAGTGTGGGGGGAAACTGCGGTCAGAGGGGGAAAAGGGACCGCGCAGGTTGGACCACACTCTCGGCATCCTAGCCGAGGAGGTGATGCCGGGAGTTTTCATCGGGGTATGTCCCCCCTTTGGGCGCTAGCGGAGAGCGCGGGGCGAGGCCTATCGGACGCAAGATCAAGTATTATTTGATTCTCCCTCTGAACACGGTCCTCGATCTAAGAAAGTAGACGGTGTCCGTGAAACTTTCTCCAGGACGGACTCCCCTTCCCCTGGAAGCAGGCGAAGGGTGAGAGCTCCGCCACACCAAAATACTTCATCTGGGGAAGGACGCGCAGAGACAGGGAGGATGCAAGCGGAATTCAAAAAAAAGCAGACGCTGACCGGTCTAATGTCAAAAAAGGGACTCGAGAGGGAGACGGAATTCGAAAAAGGGCTTTCATAGTTTGATGGGATCTCTGCCGAGAAAGGGGCGCCAAAAAGGGAAAGTCACCGCCCTAAAAGAGGGGGGGGAAAGGAAACGGGTGCGTTTTTGGGGTGTGGGAGAGGGACGTTTCGTTCCATGGATGAGGAACAACTTCCAGGAACTATGGGACGCGCGCACCGGGAATCAAAAGGTTTACGGGTGGCGTATTGGAGTGTGCAGGTTCGGTGATCCTTTCTCAGGGGGAAGGGGGGCCCAAAACTCCGGGGCAGAGGGGAGGGAACCAGTCCCGGAAAAAAAAACTGGTGGCAGGCGCGGTTAGACAATAAAGAACTAGCCGGGGGGGGGGAAAAAAAGGGGGTGCCGCCAGTTGTAAGAAAAAAGCTTGACCAGTTCGAGAAAACACGAGAAGCCACAGAGACCCAAAGGGAGCACATTGCAAGATTTCTTAGGAGTAGCCTGGGGGAGGAGCCAGGCCGTTAGCAAATGGGGATTGCACCCAGAAAGAGGCGAAGGAAGGACGCGACGGCCCTAAAAAAAATGTTGGAGGGGGATTGCGCAATTACCACAGAATGCAAACGACCGCGAAGAGGAAAGAGACCAATGCTGCCGAAAAAAATCGCACTCGGGGGAACAACTTTCGGGAAAAGAAGTTGAGAAAGAGGCGGAGGGAAAGAGCCATGATGGGCGACCTCTGCCGACGATCTAAACGTTGGGGGAGGAAAAAAATTCCTCGGATGAGGGGGAGAGAAAGACATAATCGGGGGGTTTAATAAAACTTTGATTAAACTACGTTTAAAGAGAGACCAAAGAAAGCATACCCTCAGAGGGGTGGGGGGACACGGCAACTTCCTTCTTAGGCAAAGGAGCTGCCGTTGCTGGAATCGCGGGGGCATCAGCGGGACGATCTATGCGCCAGTTCATTGGTGTGCTTTTCGAGAAGTGAGGCACTCCAGGAAGGGCGAAAGGTCCAAGGGGGGAAGGGGCTGGGCAGATCGCACGATTTCCGCGAGGAGGTCGTGCCTCGGGATCGGAAAAAAAAAAGGCAGGCCCGGGACATCCCCAACGGGGAACCGGTACAGAAAAGGGACTCCGCATTCGCGAGGGGGGGGCGAGATAAGGAACGGCACAAGTATCGAGAGAGCAACGCTACGGCTCCTAAATGGGGTTAACAGATCTTCGGGGGGGGGGGGGGGGGGGGGGGGGGGGGTGGGGGGGGGGGGGGGGGGGGGGGGGGTGGGGGGGGGGGGGGGGGGGGATTACAAAGACCTCTGTCCAAATAACTCAGATCTTGGAAGAACATCTCGTGGAGCGGCGCCTCTACTAGCTCTACCCGGAGATGGGGAGAATCCACTGGAGAAAAAAAAGATTTCGGGAAGAGGAGTGCTCGATGCCGTGAGGGGGCGGCTTGCGCTCAGCGACCACTTACTCATCACAGCTGGGAGGATAGGGGGGGGCTCGATTTGGAAAGACGATAGAAGGCAAGTAAATAAAGAGGGGGGCGCCGTGACTCTGGCAGCCAATCTTCCCCGGCAGGCCTATTTATTTGAAAGGAAAATCGGGAAAGGGGAAATAAGGCGAATCCATTACTGGCTCGCTTCCAGAACCCGGGAACACTAACCGAAACTCAACAACTATAAAAGAGGGAGAGGTTCCTAATCGCGGAGGGTGGGGAAAGGATACACCATCTAAGAGAAAAAAGGAGAGGTTGGTTTTAAGGTGAACCCGGGACTTAGCGCAAAGCTCGAAGTCTATCCATGAGTGGCAGACGGAAAGGGAAAAACGACGGTGCTCTTCTGCGAGAGGAATGACGGAAAAGAAAACGGAGGATCAGCAGGAAAAAAAAAGCGGCGGCGCCAATTTCGGCGGGCCCTACTACACCGTGAAGCCGGAGGGGCCGGCTGTAGATAGAGGAAGAAGAAAGGATGGGGTGCTTCCAGGGCGATGCCACTGGAAGAAGTGGGTGGGGAAAGGACAACCGTGTGTGCCTGTGATGGAAGACGAAAGGGGGGAAATCCGATAGGGCGAATAGAAAACCACCCTACTAAGCAGACCGGTCGGAAAAAACAGACGAAAAACGCCGAGTAGAGGATGAGGTGCTTTTGGGGGAGAAAAAACCAGTCGCCGTCCCTTTTCGTAAGAACCCGCAAAAGATAGCCAAAGGTAGTTTCTTCCTTCCCGGCTGCCCTGGAAAAGAAAATTAGGGCACCGGCGACCAAGAAGAAGGGGGGAAAAGACGCAATCGGTGACGACTTCGCAGAGAACGATGCATCGGCCCAACTTCTAATCAAAAAAGAGGAGTTTGGCGATGCGCCGTTGGGTGATCTCGCGAAGTCGTCACCGATTGAGGAAGAGGGAGAGGGCCGCCGGTGCAAAGATGGGGGAAGGGGGAAAAGCAGCCAAGGCATCCGGGACGAAAAAAGAAGATGGGGGCCGCGGTTCTCCTTGGAGGGGGGAGGTCGGCCTGGGTGCTCGCCCTGGGACCCTTCCTCCCCAGCACCTCAGCAGGAAAGAGAGGGGAAGGAGAGGGCTGACGACAGGGCGGAGGGGGGGGGAGAAGAGAGTGGGCCGCGTTCGGCTCGCCATAGGGGGGAGGGGGGGGGGGGGGGGGGGGGGGGGCTAGAAAAACTTGCATGGGGTCGTCTCCCTCCATCCCAACAACGGTTGTAAGGAAGAAGGGGGAGCAAACTCTTCCAGGGAAATAGGGAAGAGAAAACAGGAGCGAAAGGACGCCATCCTAGAAAAGGGACAGACGGCAATTTGGCGATCCTGCTTCTTAAAGGGGGAAAAAACGCCAGGATCTTCCACCCGCTCCGAAGGGAGAAGGAAGGGAGGGTGTTATTTCCGGGCAGAAGGAAGAGAAAGCCTGGGTTCCGAAGAACTGATGAATCGAGCTTGCCGCAAAGGAAAACTACGGTGAATTCAACCAATCCACCGTGTCCGAGTGCGAGAGGAGATGGGGGGAAAGAACCGATAGTTAGCGAGAAGAAAACTAAGTGATCGTTGGGTTATTTCAAGGGTCGTGGGGAGGGGGAATGGAAGCCGATCACCAGAGGGGAGGGAGAGAAGTGACGGAGAAGGAACTTCGGCCCAAGAAAAGCCAAGGCGGCGCCGCCAGCGTCGGGGCCTCCAAAAAAGTTCTAGGACTAAAAGTAGCCGCTGCGACACCTCCTCGCACAAGTCGAGGGAGAAAGGGGGAGGGGGGGGGGACGTGTAGTCTGAGCCGGAAAGCGAAAGAATGGTCTCGCCCAGCAGCAAGAGGATACTCCCCTGTCGGCTCCAGACGGGGGAACCAAGAGTATCGGCTCACGATCTTAGGTCTGTGGGGTCGTCGGAGAAAAAAGGAAGAGCTGTAAAGAAGAGAAAGGAAGTGAGTGAGGACCATGGATCGACGTTGAGAAAAAAAAAAGGGGGCACCTTCGTGGGGATCGTAGCGGGGGACGGTGGAGGACCGGATAAGAGTCCCCCTTACGCAGAGGGAGGGACGGCACGTAAATCAATGTTTAAACGTTGGGGGATGGGTCCCTTCAGGGCCTTTCTAATTGGAAGAAGAAGCAGAGTCTCGCTGAAATAAAGTCACGGGTGACCCAGCTCAAGCGTCCTCCTTCTCCTGTGGAGGGAAAAGGGAGTGAAAAGCCTTCCCCGGGGAGGAAAAAAAAACGCAAAAGGGCGAAGCCGAGAAAAAGGACGGCTCTTCGCCCCAGAAAGGACGTCAAAGAGCCATCGTGAAACCCTATTGCCTCGCAGGAAAGGAAGGGAAGAAAGGAAAGGGGTCTGCGTTTATTGCCGGAAGGGAGAGGGATGCAACAAGGAGTGTAATCAATGAGGAAAAGTCCTTAAGGGGGGGGCCCACCCCCCCGAGAAGTGGGGGGGGGAGTCTCTTCACCACCGTTTAGAAAAAAGAAAGCGGAATATATGGCGGAAAATAGGGAAGAAAAATACGCATCTCCTTGAAAGTGTTAAATTTTGATCGACGTTCCGGTTCTAAGAAAAAGAAAGGAAAGAATTTTCTCAAGGAAAATGAGTAGAGGAGGGGGTGAGTGAGGGGAAAAGAAAGCAACCCGCGATCTCGGTTGCCGGCGCTTTGGGGTTTAGGGCATCCCCCCCCAGGTCAAAAAAAAGGAGAGGAAGCCCTCCATCGCGGAAAGAAGAGAAAAAAACCTAGCTCGTGAAGGTTCGCATGCGGGAGGGGAAGGATGGGAAAAAATCGCACGGGAGCTTTCGGTCGACTCTTCCGCCCAGAAAAGGAAAAGGGAGATTCAGGAGCTTGTCTCCCAGCAGGGAAGGGTCCGCGGACGGACTGGTCCGACAAGAAAGATTTGAAATTCTCCCAGTAGACCTCCCCTGCAAATTTTTGGGGGACGACCCGCCGCCACGACCTCCAAACGTAAACGACGGGGGAATGGAAGGGGGTTAGGCGAAAGCCTTTTCATGAACGGGTGGGCGGGGTAGACCGAAACCGTCCCGCGGGACAGATCCTTAAAAACGCAAAAAAGGGCCTCTTACATGAGAATAAGGAAGGTTGTAAATTGGGGAAGAAAGCTCATCAAACAAGAAAGTCAGACGAAGGTCTCCAGCCGGCGCTTCTTGGATTTCAAAAGGAGGGGGTTTCCGCCTGCAGAGGAGAGGAAGCGTGCAGTTTGCAAGGAAGAGGAAAAAAACAGGAGGCGTTCGGGGAGGGATGCGAATTCTGGGCTAGTTCCCAGTCAAAGGGAGCCTTCTTGCAGGGACGGGGACGGGGGAGGGCGGGAAAAGGAAAAAGCTTTTGCAAAAAGGGTGATCCTAATCTCTGTCTCATAAAAGGCCATGTTTTAGAGGCAAGTCCTTCGCTCTCCGCCTAGAAAAGGGGTGACGATAGTGCCGAAGAGAAAAAAAGACAGGTTGCCTCTGCTCGGAGGAAAAAGGCGAAGCTTCTCCTGACTAAGTCCTTCCGCAAGCGGGGAAGGAAAGGGGAAAGGGAACCTGGCTTGCGGACTAGGAAGCTTTTGGCAAACGAGGGACTCAACAACAACACGGAGGGGAAGGTAACTCGTTGGCACAAGGCTCGATTACTCAAGCCAGAAAAAAGGTGGGGAGGAAACCCGCTGCGGCCAGCCGAGAAGGAAAAGGAAAAGAGGACGGAAGCCATCAAGAGGAAAAAGGAGGCCGTTCCGGAGTTTTTCATCGGAGAAAATTAAACGGGGGGATAGCGCCGAACGGCGCTTCCTCTACCAACAGGGGAGTTGGCCGAATGAAAAGACCAAGAGAAGGGAGAAACTCGCGCTCATTCGAGGGAGAAAAAGAAGCTCGAGACCCCCGGCCAGGAGGTAGTGAGGGTAACTCGGAAAAAGAAGCTACTTAAAGAGGTACGATGAAAGAAGGCCGCATCGCAGAAGAAAAAGGCAAACTCACGATCCTCAGACAAGTCCAGTGCGAAAAAAGACGCGCCGGCTGTCTACGGAATTCTCCTGCCTCTGAGGGGGAGGGGGGGGGGTTGAGTGCGCGAGGAAAGGAGGAAAATTTCAAAAAAAAAGAAAACGAGGCGCCATGTACAAAAGAGGGTGGAAGTGCCAGCGGGGGGGGGGGGGGGGGGGGGGGGGGGGGGGTAAGGGAATCTGAGCCGACGGAAGGACCTGAACGGAGCGCTCGCGCATCAAAGAAAGGGGGTCTTGTCGGATTTTCTACTTAATCAAAATTTGTCCCAGAGGGAGGAAGGCGACCACCGATGGAAAAAGGAGATGAGAGGACTCGTCCCAGGGAGGGAGCGGAAACGCTTCTGTGGACAGCTCAAGAGATTCGCAATTTCCGAGTAATCTTCCTACCGAAAAAGGAAAAATCACCAGAAGAAAGCCACTCAGGGAACAGAATGCGAAACAGCCACTAGCGGAGAAGGGCTGGATGTCTTCGACTCACAGGGAAAGGGTAGCTGTTTGATATCTCCCAAGAAAGAATTCGCGGAAGGACACGGGTAAAGGGGTGGGTTTAGGAGAAGGGGGAAAGAAGGACCACACGCCGCTGACGAAAGGACTCGGTCTGCCTAGGGCTTCTCACTCGGCAGAGAAGGGACCGGACAGGCCGTGAGGAGGAGTGGCAGCTTGGGAAAGGGCATCTCTTCCGCGGAAATTAAACGATCAGGGCCCATTCCTCTATATTCGGGGGCGGAAGAAGAGGGGGGGGAAGCGGTCTTGTGTTGAATCAGGGGTTAAACGAAAAGAAAAGGGCTTCCAATCCAGGAAAGAAACCCTCATCGTTTTTTCCCGGCGAGAAAGGGGGGGTCCAAGGGCTCTGCCGTGTCTGGAATCTCTGAATGTATGGGGGGGAAAAAGGAGAGAGCTTCCGAAGAAGGGGAAAAAGGGGAGAAAAAAGGGGCGGTGCTGTTGGGGACGGAAAAAGCAAAGGGAATGGTGGGCGAAAGGAGGACAGTGGTCTAGCCGCTCACGGAATTTTCCTCATCGATTAGGGGAAAGGGGAGAGAAGGTAGCAGGCCTGAAAGGGAAAGAAACACGGGGAAAAAACTTCTTTCAGGAAAAAAAAGAACCGGTGGCGGAGACACAAGTTCGTGCAACGCTTACGGATAAGACCCGAATTTTCCCAGCTCTTGGAGGGGAGGAAAACCCGGTCCATAAGAAATAAAATAAAAGCGGTGACAGCTCGCACCGCTCGGGGAAAAAAAACCCGCTCGAGCTGCTACCCGGAAAGAGTAGATGGGGGCTCCTCAAGGAGAACACCTCTGTGCCGATTCCCGTGCAGGAAAAAGAGCCGGCCGGGCAGTCTCACTACAACGGGAACAGCACAAGCGGGGGAATCGACTCGTGCTCTAGGGGGAGGGCCGGAAGAAGCCGATCTGAGGCGCCAGGGGCTTCCCCGGCCGCAAGGGAATGGTAGTTCCTCAGGACATCGCCGAGCAAGGGAGGGAAAGAAGGGGTGCTCGGCTGACAAGAAAAGAAAAAAAAGGAAAAACAGGGAAACATCCAACAACGATCAAGAGAGGCGTTCCGAATCTCGGCGTGGATTACAGGAAGGAAAAAACGCTGGGTTTAAGTGAACAGGTGCCTTCTCGCCCTTTTGCGTGATACGCGCGCCAAAAAGAGAAAAAGGGGAGGGAGGCCTTCGCACCGACCACCACGGCTTCTCTTCTGCGAGGAGC
>Ga0179593_1683144_pt1 | contig 22965 bp, 18 predicted proteins | sample CZODoug2_1_08_16_FD_185931 | JGI IMG/M metagenome (GOLD analysis project Ga0179593, IMG submission 185931) | Vadose zone soil fungal communities from Angelo Coast Range Reserve, California, USA - CZODoug2_1_08_16fungal (PacBio error correction) | ecosystem: Environmental > Terrestrial > Soil >...
TCGCACGTACAAAAGACGTGAAAGATCCAATAGGGTTAGCTCCCATACAGAAAGGGGAGAGAAGGAGGTGATTGGGGGACCGGGCCATGGCTGAGGGGCAGTATTGCCGAATTTTAACCGGCGAGACAGCGCGTTTAAAAAATCACTGCTATGATGCCCATGGGGTTCATATTCAAACAGATCTAACTGGCCAGACCTCGAGTCTCTCTCGTGTGTTCTTCTCCTCTTCTCACCAATTTCCTAGTCCTCCATATTTTTGTATTCTCCTTGAGCCATGTGTTTTATAGTTCTGCTCCGTAGTATATTCATGTGTGGCCTTCTTCCTCGCCTTCGCAATAGAGCGGATCAAGAAACGTCCGTTTTCGCTTCTCCGGAATCTTGAGTACTGCGCCAGTGTATTGCTACCGGTGCACCGGTCCTCAGCAGGGCAAAAAGCGTCCCGGTAGGGCCCCAACCTTAAGAAGGTTAGGCACAAATTAAATTATTGTGCCGTCCCCCGAAGGAGGAAAAGGTCGTGTTCCTCATGAGAGTCATGATATTACATCCTCGACTGTTTGTTTGGTGTTGCGAAGAGCAGTGCTCCTTGACGCGTCTATCAGTCTCTTTCTTCCGGATGTTGCTTCCTTCAGATGAGACACTTATCGGAGGACATTCCCGGATCGACAAATACTTCGGTAAGCAGAACTTGCAAGCAGTACGATTTAGGGGCGGTTTCATGGCGACTCCGGTGATTATGCTGGAACTCGGCAGGGAAAACGGTGCGGGGGCTGGAAAATGTCAGAATCCTTCGCAAAAATCGAGGGAGGACGTGCAATCAGAGAGGGGAATGAAGTTTCATGAAGTAACCAAGGGGATGAACATGTCCTCGAAGCGACATCCCCGAGAAAGAAAGACAAAAAACGGGAGTAAACTTGGAAGAGAGAGGAGGCCTAAGCCGCTAAGTTGCCTGACACGGAGATCGAGTGCGACTCTGTCAAGGGGAAACGGATGGGATATAATCCAGAAGGGGTACAGTCTTTCCCGCTGCGGTGACAGTAGGAATCGAGAGCGGGAGAGAAGCATTCTCCTTTTCAGCAGATCCCGGTCCAATGACTAGGGGGGGGACGGCAGGTGTTCGAGGGACGGCCGAAAGGAGGGGATGCCGGCTAATGACGCTTAAACTTCAGAAGTCCGCAGCTCTAAAAGCCTAAGGCCATATCCTCCTATCTGCCAGATGGGCTGATGGACTCGGAGCCGCTAGAGGAAGCAGTGTGGCGTAAAGGAGGGAGAAGAGAACGCGGCGAAGAATGAATTCGAGAGCTGGAAAGGCAAGAGGATTTGCCGTCGCCTCGTCATTGGCGGCATGGCGAAATGAGATCAGCCGCTCAAAAGGAAGAGATTCATGCACTTCCCCGACCGCCGAAGCTGTCGGGGGCTTGCTCTGTTCCATTTTTGCGTCACTAGGTATCCTACTCATACGTGTGCCGTCGAAAAAGGGCCAGGGGGGGGAAGGAAAAAAGGGGCCGGGATTTCCGGGACGTGGCGGAGCTGGCGCTCGTTTAGGGGGGGGGTCGCGCAATCGCGAAGGATGAGGCTCTTAATTAGAGATTTCCGAACAGCAACGGGGCGAGCGCTGAAATAGACATACAGATCGGTGTCAGACCAAACCCGCGCGACATGCACGCAAGATGATTCACCGAAGAAGGCGAAAGGGCTAGAAATTTAAGAAACACGGCGCGGTCAGCGCGAGTCTCCGAAAGGAGAGGAGACAATGGAAATCACACTAAGGCGAAGTCGCAAGTTCGAGGAGCCATCTCTGCGGCCGAGGGAGCTCCTTCCAGTCATAATCCACTAATCCAGCCGCCTCGGAGGAAAAGAAAAAATACAACCACGCCGGGCTTAGGTTTGGAGGGGAAGTTTTGTTCCTTGTGGCAGCGGTCCGGGGGGCCAGCCAACGAGAAAGATCACGTCTAAAAACATGGGAACGGAACTGCGCCATTGATTCGTAAATTGGCGGCGGACGGCAACCAAAGAAAGAGGGTATGGCAACGAATCACAAGGTTATACCGCATCTTGCGGTCAAGGCTTTTGCGGAGGCAGGATGGGGCATCGGTAGTTTAGGCTAAAGAAGGAAGAAAAGAAAGGCTCACCAATTTCAGCCGGTCACCCGCCAAACAAGGAGTGTAATCGCCATAACGAGAGGAGGGGCGTGGCGGGGCAGGAGACTGGTCAGCTTAACTTTGGTCGGAGAAAGCTGGGGAAAAAGAAGGAATGTCTTTTGATGCTCCTGGAAAAGCGACGCCTGGGGATCGACTGGGGATGAAAAAGGAGAAAGGAAAATCGGCGGGACCAGTGCTGGGAGGAAGGCCACCGACCCAGGGAGCGTATTATACCAGATGAACCCGAATACAGTGACACAAATATTTTCTTCGGAAGACTTCACGCGTGACTGTTGTGGGGATCGAGGGGTAAAGATAGAAAATAAAACTTCAAGTCCACGGGAGGTTGGTAGGCCTCTCCTGTTCAGTGGGGAGGAAGGCCATCCTATTCCGCAATTACGTGAACCCACCAGAATAAGGGGTTTTAGCAGGGAAGAGGAAAAAGATCGACTTTCGCAGAAGGGTGCGGTCGTATTTCCTAAGGGAACGAAGATTGAACCTTAGATACTGCGAAGATTCGCAAAGGTGGTGGGGTCGGTAAAAGAAAGGTACAGGAGGACCCGCCTGTTCCGGTTGAGGCATAGAACGAAGAATTCGCCATCGGAATACTCCGCCGCGCGAAAAGCGCGGCGAGCGTTAGGAGGTGTTCTTCAAACCAGGGTAAACCTGAGAATCCTACAAGGTAACAAGGGAGGGGGCCAATCCTGCATCGCCAACCTTGGTCGTCAAGGCGATCATGCGCGGGGACGACGGGTTTGGAAGCATCGTAGTTGGGGATCGGACAAAAGGGGAAGGGAAGGCTACTTACCTCTCAAACAAGAGAAAAGAGCGAGAGGAAAAGACTCAGCCTGCTCCAAATGTCCGATCCAACGGTCAAACAAAGATCGTTCAAACATCCGCACCGAGGAGAAATTGTTTCTTCCATGAGGAGAGATGAAAGGGGGTCGCGCTTAATTTTCGCTCACATTTGGTTCCGCTAGGGGAAAAGTGATAAGGAAAAGAGGTGCCACTGTTTTCTCCCGAAATGCCTCTAAGGCTACTATCCTCGCTCGTCGTCCGGAGTCAGACTTTCGGTTTATGCTCAAAATTACGTCCTGGACGATCAGTCATGGACCTCCTGACCGGTGAAAAAAAGGAGAATAATATTCAATTAGTCAAAGGTTAATATGAATTGGTCAAGGATAATACTACCGACGTGGGAAGTCAAAAAATCAGACTAAATCTAGGGGTCACGGTTCTATACCGGAGTAAAGAGGGGGGTCAAACTAAGGCGCAAAGAATAGATCTTCATACAGGCGACGGGGACAATCACGCCGTCATGGACAGGGGAGGGGGAAGATGGTCCTTCTAAAATAGACCCTCGATCAATTCCCACACGGTAATTCGGAGAGCAGATGTTGTTCATATCGTAAGGGAGGGTCAGTCGTCGTATATGACCTTGGGGGGATTTGCCTGTCGAAAAAGGACGTCGAGGACGGTTTTGAAGCTGATAGTCAGCCTGTAGGATAAAAACCATGCAAATAGTTTAGGGGAGTAACCGGAAGTGGCAGATTAGCTTTGGTCGTGCTTGCGATCTCGAGCCCGGTGTTGTCTTGCAGACCTCGTAAGGGGGGGAAAGACACTCCGATCGGAGGGTCGGAGAATCTCGAGAAAGGACCGCAGAAACGGATACCGGAAAGCTACGCCGTCGCAGACCTAAACCCGAGTCCGATGAAACGGAATTCTCCTAAGCGATCTGGGGCACGAAAGAGTCGGTATGAATGGCGCGGGTCGTGTTTTCACCAAGGAAAGTGCGCTAGACTCACGCAAAGGGAGAAATTGTGGCTGCGCCGGGGAATCTTACTGTCTTTTGACAGGGAAACGCCGCTGATCTCGGGTCCACACAGCCAAAAAACAACCAGAAAACGCACAAGTACAACGGAGAAATGAATAGAGATGATTGTGAGTAATGTAGCTGCCGTGGCGATGAATGATGTGGCGATCGATGGACAAGACGGAGAAAAAAGGAGAGGGGTCGCAGCCTTAGGAAGAATTTCTCCGTTTGGATGTCGGGTGCAAGAACGGCTGAGGGGGGGCCTGTGACTGGAATGCCGCGAAAGTGTTGAACAAAGATGTCTCGAAAAACGACGGGTCGTGAAGTAGAGCATGGCGAGGGGTCTGGTCGCACCGCCAATATGTATGTCGATTTCAGAAAGGCCTATCGAAAAAGGGGAGGCACCAATATAAAGAATGCCTGAGAAAGTGCAGCTAAGAACCACGAGCAAATACTCCCCAAAAGAAAAAAGCTGGCACCTCGAAGGAGGCAAACACGCCGAGACGACAACTTCCTGAATTAGGGACGCAAACTGCAAAGACCAAAGCCATGGCATGGCAGGGGTCGGTACGATAAAAAAAGGAAAGAGCGTAGTGTCTTCCTTGGCACGCGCCATGCGAACACTTCACGAGCGCCGGCAGACCTCGGGATAGACGCGCGTAGACTGAAGGAGGAATGACATAGGCTTTCAACGTTTAAAACTACTCATCGGCTAGCGGCGGAATGACGAAGGACCTTTCCTCAGCCAGAGGAGAGAGGGATTGCGGGTCGGCGCTCCTCTAGAAGGGGGGAGAAGGTCAGAGTTTGCCGAGACGCGTCGACGCTTCACGCGCATTCGGCGATGCCGAACCGAGGTGTCCTCAAAAAGAAAGGAAGAGGGAAGCGCGGGGGAACACATTCGATAAAGCGGTCTGCGCTAGGATCATCGATCAGCACCAGCGGCATCTAACTCACTCGAGGGAAAAAAGAAATATCCATAAGGGGGGCCGCATAGGAAGTCCGACAGGACGACTACATTCGGCCGAGGGGCTGTCATAGCCTCTCCAACCCTTGGTAACGAAGGGGGGAAAATTTTAGTTAATTCGCGGCGGTGTTAAACGTCAGGGGTCAACTCCTGCACGTAGATGGGCAACTATAATATTTGCAGGTTCGACGCTATGGTGCGTCCGATGGAGAAAGAAAGATGGAAGTTCAGCAGAGTAAAGCCTCCGGGAGGAAGAGAAGGGGAAACGAGTACAATGACTGCCCGCCTAATCGTGGGAAAAGACCGCGCGACGCGTTCGAGAAGGACAGCGATGTGGGTAGAACCGGCTTAAGTGAAAAGGGGGGGAAAAAAAAAAGTTCTCTGTCCACAACTTCCCGGGAGGAGTCGACCTGGGGCAAAAAAAATTGGTTCTGACCGCGAGGAGGCATTCCCAGAGCAGCGAAAGAGGAGAGGGTTAAGAAGAAATACTTAGGCGCCACGACCTCGGGGCCGCAGTCGAGGTCGCCAACAGTTTGCCGCCCAGCAGTGAATTGTTGAACCCCAGTTATGGCTATCTGAGAGAGGCAAGGCGCCGTCATCGAAAATACGCTGGAAACTAAAGCTCCTGATCAACCGGGGAGACGAACTAAATGACACGGCGCTCAAGAAAATTGCCACTGCGCGATCAAATCTCATGACCTATGGACTCTGAAGATAACAAAGAAAAGGAATATATCTACTGCGCGGGAAGGCGCCAGGGGTCAATGCGATACCTGAGAAGAAAGGTCTGGCAAAGGGCGCGCGGGTTACAACCACAGAAATAGGCCATCAGCCATGCAAGGGGGTGAAGAGAACGACCTTCAAAAAACTCATACGCTGGCAGGCAACAAAGATGATCTTTCAAGGTCGACGGAGCTCTCGAAACAAACAACAGGAAAAAAACAAAATTGAGAAAAGGAGATTATACTATTATCGTTGACACATCTGCCGCATGCCGGGGAGCAGTCTTGAATCGGCCTCCTGAAAAAGGGCAGGGGAAAAGGTGGATGATGGTGAGGAGAACAGCCTCCGTTTACAATACAGGAGGAAGGGGACCGTGTTTCGAGTCATCACACAGCATGGAGGAGGGAGCGCAACGAGATATCCGGACATGTGGTCTTCGGCAGGCTTAAAAGGTCAGAAGGTCCATATGGGTGATCCAATCGTGGTTATTACTCCGATCGTGCTAAAAAAGCGTCTCACGGTTGGATCGGAAGGGAGGAGGGAAAGCGTATTCAGGAACTATTGGCGAAAGGAAGGGAATCCGCCAATACCGCGCACATGCCCGACAGGCTGGGGCTCAGGAAAGACCGTGGGGGGGGAAAGAAGAATCTTCCGAGGAGTTCGAAGGAGAGGGGGGGCATTGTAAGGAAATCTCCTATGTTCGATAAGGCATGGCGGGGAGCCGAACAGAAAGGCCCGTACTATCAGCATCACCGACGGCAAGGGGATGCCGAGGGCGTCTCGCCGTCGACGGACGGAATGAGGTACCGACGCACATCTCTTTCGGTAAAAGGGTACGCGTGACCTCATAACGGTCGTAGGCGGTGGGCAAGGCGTAATGCGGGGCATTAGGACTCGGGAAAGGTAATGCAAGAAGAAGGAAGGAAGGCGTCGCAAGAGTTCAGAAAAGGGGGCAAATCATGAAAGGGGGTGGATTTTTCAAAGTACCAAAGGAAGTGAACATGGAAAAAGAGACAGAAGAGTCAACAATAAGGCCAACACCGTCGTTACCAGGGGGGGGGGAATAAAACTCCTGAGCCAGTATATGAGAGAACAGGGCCGTAGTCGTGGTGGTCTACGTGCCGATGGACCTGGGAATCTAAAATGTCCGATGAAGAAGAAAGGGAAAAGGCCTCGATCCTGCCTTAAGAAGAAATGGCGCGGCCGCCTTGTTATAGTTATCGCAGGCCCGGTCTGCTGTCTGCGCGGGGTAATGGTCCGGGACGGCATCGCCGAGGCGAGAAGAAGGCGATGACTGGCCCGGAAAAAAGGGAGGAAATCACATAGGGGAGCAAGCTATCCTCCTCATATCCTCTATCTCATGCGCCCCGTTGGGGGAGAGGAAGGCAGGAAGGGAGGGGAGGGGAAAGGGGTAAAAAATTCGTAAAAAAGTCAGCAAGTAACGCTGGCTGAATTAAGGGTCGTAAAATAGCTGAATGTAAACGATGGCCGAGGAAAAGAGTCTGTCTGTGCCGAGGGGGGAAGGGAAGAGATCGCCTCACTGCTCGAAATTCACCTTGAAGGGGGGGAACAATTCAGGACGGACGATGGCTTTTGGAAGCAGGGAATTTTCAGGATAATTTATCCTCACCGGATGGGAAAAAGAAGGGGGGGACGTTGTGACCTACTCTCGCCGTCGCCTGGGCGCTCCAGGAGAGTGGTTATCGCGAGACTCTAATTATGCCGCCGATAGCTGTGAGAGGGACCCGAGGCCGATCGACGGAAGAGGGAAAAAAAGAAAATATTGTCGGTTATACCGAGCAAACGCGCACTTCATTGAAAGGCCTCAGATCTCGCCGGGCGAGAAATGGGAGACGAACCGCATTCCAGCAGAAAAGGAAAGGAAGAAGTAGCTGCACCTGATCTACTTCGTCCTTGGCTTCGACAAGTCGCAGGGGAGAATTGATGGGGGACACAAAATCTCCGCGGCAATGGAAACGCCTACGACCAAACGCGTCCGACCATTGCACAGAACACGAAGGCCTAGTGTTTGCGCGTGTGTCAAGGGGGGGAGGGGGGGGAGTCGTGCTAATTGGGGGCGGAAGACTCTCTATCAAGACGTATCTGGAGTAAAAAAAAAAAAAAAAAAAAAAGAAAAAAAAAAGAAAAAACACAGTTTACAGACTCGAAAAAAGCGCCAGCTTAATGGAACAAAAAGTTGCGGGAACTAGTCTTCCCAAAAGAGGGAGGAAAACGACAAGAATTTAAGCGTAAAGGCAAGAGGAGCGAAGTCATGTCATCGGATCGGGCCAGTTTTAGGTCTCATGCCGACGTAGTATGAAAAAGCCCGGTGCTGAAAAAAAAAGAAAAGTTTCCGCCTGATAGCCGCCAAGACCTGATTGGGGAAAAATATAATGTGGCGGCGGGGAAAAGGCGGAGATTTCTGCTTGAAAAAAGGGGGTTCATCACAGAACAAAGAAAATCGCCTCTGGCCTCCCAGCAACGGCTAAGGGGGGATCGGGAGCAGGCTGAAGCCATATACTACCCCGCGACGCCCTTTGTCGCCTCCCGACCCAGGTAAAGCGACTGAATCAAACTGACGACAAAAGAACCGTTGGAACAGCAGAGCTGGTCTCGTACCTTCCTAGCTCTGGGAATGAAGAGGGTAATGTAACCGAGCAGACCAGAGAAAATACCTCACCTTACGCTAAGGTTTCGGAAGGGCCCCTCCGTGTGGAGAAGAAAAGCCATGCCGAAGGCAAAAGGAAAAGAGGCGCCAAACAGAAATCCGCCGGGAGAAAGGAAAAGGGGAAGAAATAGCGTTTTGCTGGTAAGTGTTCACGTTCTTTGTCGAGTCACGAATGGGTACGGCAGATGACAGTGCGAAGGACGGACTAAGCTTATTTTTTCACGGTCAGTGTTAATGTGCCGTTACGGAAACGTTCGGAGGGGGGGGGTCAGAAGAATACATCTATAAGCGAAGCTCGCCGCGAACGTCGAGGAGCCGCATTCGTGGAAAATGTTGAAATCGTCTGATCCGAAGGAAAAAAGCGCGGGTGAGGCGCAATGACCTTATCTACAATCAATGCGGCTAAAATCTCCCTGCCAGTCAAGCAGGGGAGAGAACTACGGTCCGAACTATGAGGACCGTTTGTGCGTTAACCCAGTGTGAGCGGCGGAAATGGATAGAGAGTCAAAGAAGGTCTTAAAAAGCGATCTCTTCAAAAAGCACTGGTCGCCGAGTCACATGGTCTATCCAAAAGGGTTATATCTTAACACCGTCGTCCGCGGATCTCCTTTCGTGAATAAGGAAGTCGAGGGGGAGAATCGGGTCGTCAATTTGCGCACCTAACCTTTTGGCAAAACCACGGGGGGCTGGAACCTGAGACCGAGTTTGAAAAAAGGGGGGGGGAGCAAGGACATCAGTTCGCCGATCGGGCATCAGCGAGCCGGCTGAGTAATCAAATGAAGTTTAGGATGACGAACTGCGTCGAAGAAGGGGAACCGCTATACAAAAAGCGAAGTCGGCTAAAGGATAATTTGTAGAAGGATGACCGGGAAGTGAATACGAAAACGGGAGGCCTTCCACAGTCAAACGCTATGTGAGCTCCCGGGAGACCGGATTAAGAGGTGTGGAGGAAAGAGGGAGGGGAGTCTTCGAGGAAACCGGCGGGCCCCAAACAATACAAAAAACAGGGGACCTGCAGGCGGGGAGAGGGTCCTGAATTCGGGTAACAATACGCGCCGCAAAAGGAAAAAGAAGAGGACCGGAGAGCCTGGGTCTAATAGGCGAGGTGAAGAGGGGGGGCTAACAACCGACCTGGGGGCTTGGGGGGGAATTCAAAATTGCCTTCTTCGAGGGGAATTTAACGTTAGGGCGGCTCATAGGGGAAGAAAAGGGAAATCGGTGGAGCAAGGAAGGGGAGAGCTGTTTGTTAAGGCTTGCGGAGAGAGGCCTTACGTGCGAGACCATATGACGGGAATTTGGAACCAAGCAGCATCGAGGATGGTTGGTTACCAGCCAATGGAAGGGAGAGCCCAAACCGAAACGTGAGAACCTCTAACTATTCGACCTACAAAGGCAGATGCAGATGAAAGAATAGCTAAGCGTCTGCAACCAGGATAAGGGGGAGGTTAGTGGCACGCCCCGATAAATGGGACTATCGCATGCGACGAAGGTAAATGTCTCGGGGGTCATCTGGGGAAAGGGGGGAAAAGAAGATCAACCCTTCGTTGCACCGGAAAGCATACCGACACACCAAGTACCTCAAAAAACGCGAAGGCGAAGGTTGGCGGAAGATCCAGCTGGGAGGGAGGGAAGGAAGTAGTCTATCTGATGCTCAGTAAAGGAGAATTCTCCGAAGGGAAGGGGGCTAACGATTTGTTATTTGGTGGGGGGGGTGGGGTTGGGGGTTTTTTTTTGTTTGGTTTGGGGGTTGTTCAAGACGGCGGGGGGCCGGGCCTGGCCTCACTGCCGGCGGAGATGAAGAGAGGAGATGCAGTAGAGGTTTGGGGAAGGGGGGGGCTAATCCACGCCCTGGCGCTCTCAGGAAGGGGGACGTCGAATCTCGTGCGCGAGGGCGGGGAGGTCGACACACGCAAAATATTTATTGGAGGAAGACAGCGTACCAGCGAACCGGCCTTGGCAATCTCTAGCAGAAGATCGAATAATTACTTCGTGGATAGGAGGGGACCCAACTCTCAATGGAGACGCACGCAGGGAGCGCCGGGGGGATGTCATTCTCCCTTGAAAGAAACGCTCAGGTAGACAGAATGAGGGGAGGATAGGGGAATCAAAAAAAGGGAAAGAGAAATGAGGGCGCTCGGTTTTATATAGGAATAAAGGGGAATTCAATATCTCTGTCTTGCGCGGGGGAGGCCGATAAAATGAAGGGACTACCATTAATGCCGGAAAAGGAAAAAAAATTGCAATGGGCACCACCGCGACGTGGAATATCTGACTCCATGTTCTCTTCCAAAGGAACCGCAAAAAAACCAAAGGGGGCTGCATCCGATCTCCCCATCGAGCAGATAGAGGGGTGAAGGGAGATCAGCTGAGGGGGGAGAGGGGTTGATTGAAGGGCAAGTTTTCCCCCGGCCGCTCGCGGCCGGCCAGCAACGGGATCGGCGATGTAAAATACCTTTCGTAACCGGAGACATGCAAAAGAAGTGAGCGACGGGAAAAAGGAGAGCTTCTTCTGCAACTATGAGAGGGGGAGAGCTATCATCCGAGGAGGGCTACGCAAGGAGAAAGCTTCTTGTCCCATAAGCATCGGCCAGCGTCGCAACAGACGAAGACTCCGTCCCAGCTTAAATCGAGCGGCTGAAAGGCAAAAGGAAAGAGAAGTCACTACGGGTTTGAAACGATGACGAGGAGGAGGAAGGGGGACAGGGACCGGCCTTGTTCACGGATTCAACTCTCATGTGCAACTTGTGCAACAGTTTCGAAAACGGGGGGGAAGGAAACTGCCCCGCTGGACAGGGAGAAGAATCATATTTCCAGCCAGGCCGGGAATGCAACGAGAGTGCAATGATGACCCGAAGACGACATCGGGAAAGAAGGCTCGTCTGCGCGAAAAACGGGGACATAGATTTCAAGGGAAATCGCGCGTCAAAACAGGTTCCCGCGGCCAAGGGAAGGGAAAAACTGAAGGAGCTGCGTCAGAAAGAGGGGGGGAAAAAGTGCTGCCCGGCTGGACCGCCATTACGCAAAGAGTAGGTCACACAAAAGACTGATCAACTGGGGAAAAACAGACCTCTTCGATGGCGGCGCAAAAAAGGGGGACTTTCTGGCCTCCCCGTCGGCAGGGGAGCCATGGGGCGTATCATAGAGAGGGGAAAGAAAAAGAAAAGAGAACTACGCATTCAAAAGGAAAAAAGAGGGGAAAACAGGACCCGGAGAAGCGAAGAAATCCCGGCCCCAAAACCATTTTCACGAAGATAACAAAAGTCCAGGGACCAATGACTTGGGGAAAGAACTAAAAAAAAAAAAAGGAGAAACGTTGTCGGGCGCTGTCCGGCGCCAAGGACATACAAAACACATGGCTAAGCTGATTTAAAGCTTCTTCTAATTCCCCAGACGAACCAGATTCCCTTCAGAGATGCAGTTTGCAATATAAGAAGCTGAAACCGCCGTACAGGGATGAAGATCGGGAGATCAAAACAGGGGAGATCATGCATCGAGACAAAGACCACGAAAAAAAAAACAACGGAGGAGGGAAAGAGATAGTAGAATGACTATACTTGGAAATGTAAATCTTTATCTACACAGCCGGAAAAAGGGAAGGAGACTGACTGTAAGGAGGGCCAAAAAACTTGAAAAGTTGAATTAGGTTATTTCTTGATGGAAAAACGCGGCGCAATCAGACAAACCAGGCGATATGCTCGAATGGAAAGAATGGAGGCCGATTCACACCAACGGGATAAATAAAATTTGTTCCGAAATGCTTCAGCCAGGGTTGGGGGGGTTCGGGAAATAGGGAGTAAGAATTGTGACGTACCCTGTTGATGACGACGGGAGTGGGGTGGAGACGCAGAACGGAGGTCTGATGATCATGTTCAGGAGGAGGAGGGAAAAAGCCCGGTTGTGCAAAATCCACCAATACCTTTGGAAAAAGGTACTGCCATGCTTTGCAAATGAAAGTGGTGGTAATCTAAAATCACCTCGTCGTGGAAAGGGTAAGGGGGGGAAGACGAGGGGATGCCAAACAAGCAGTTCATATGGAAACACCCTGGCGACCGCCTTTAGAACCAGTTTTCCCAAGGAGAAGAGACGGGAGGGGAAGGCCTTCAGTGTTGCAGCGGAGCGAACGGTCTCGAGCACGGGAGGAAGGGGAGGGGGAATCGTAAAAAATTGAGGGACTACGCGTCCGCCGCGTCGGGCGGGGCAGAAGGGAGTCATCCTGTTCATTATCGGCCGCCCGGCAGAGGTAAAAGGGCTTGGTCTAGAAATAAGGAGAATAGCTGTAAAAAAGTGATGTACACTGTGCACTCAGATAGTTTAAAGGAGAGGGGTGCCATGAATTAAAATTAACATGTCCCGCCGAGAGATAAGAGGAAGACAAATCTCCAAACACTGGGAAAGGATTGTATAGGAGAGGAAAGAGGGGATAGAGTCGGGGCAGACGTGAACGAGATAGTAGGGGCGACGCTGGCCGATGAATTAAGGTTTATCGGGGCAAAGGCAGTGTCCTACAGCGTGGGGACGGTAAGAGGCCCACGCGAAACGCAGGAACCTTCGTGATACATGTTTACAGGATAAGGGACGCAATGTCTGCCAGAATGGGACCGAAAGGAAAGGTGGGAGGGAAGAGACCGGGGGGGAGCTGGACGCGCGGCGGAAACTTCGTAATAGAAAAGTCGGAAGCGCTAATCCCAAGTCATTCCTCGATCAGGGGAGAAAGGGGGGGTATAACGTCTGCGAAAGGCCGCTCATGGAGCGTTCGTAAAAGGGCTCGGGGCAAAGAACTCTGGCATAATAGATCGGGGGAAAAGCAACGATGGACGGGGCAGGAAAACTTCGTTGGCTTGTGCCGGGGCGCGAAGGAGAAAGCCGACCGCGCTCGGCATTACAGTGAGTCTCGCTACCAAGGAAGCAGCTCGCCAGGGGGAGGGGAAGGGGTGGGCAGTTTAAAGAGTCAAGGGGGAGAAAGAGTTCGGGCCCCGTTTTGCCGTCGCGCTAAGGCGAAGTTAGGCTCCGTTCGATCCTGAGGGGGGGGATACGAGATCCATCGCGAAAGTGAGAAGGGAAAGATAGATTTCCTAAAAGGGGAGGGGGGGGGAAAAGAGGGCAAGGGTGACCGGAGGAAAGAAGATTTGGGGGGGGGTTGTCGTACAAGCTCTCTCATCACACAAGACTTAAAACCCATAAAAGAGAGGAGACATGGCATAAAATAGAAACACATCAAGAAAAGGGAAAAAAGCAGGCAGTGCGAAACTGACATCCACTACGGCGCCAGCCGTCTGGAGAAAAGGAGGAGGGAAGGGAACATCGCGCAAAACATACAGACGCCGAAAGCCAGAGTCCTAGGAAAAATATGTCACGACAAAAAAAAAAAAAACTCGCCGGCGCATTAGTGAGAGGGGGGTGGAAGGTGGAAGGGGGCTGTCAGTCTGAACTAGCCCTAGCACGAGCAGGAAGGAGGATCTTCGTACAAACATTGAAGAACGACAGCGAGAGAAAATGGGGGGGAGGAGACCGGTAACCATCTCAAGCGGGGAGGGGAACCACACCTCCAAGGGGACCGCTACTTGAGGGGAAAGATCGCTATCTTAATTCCGGGAAATCGGGACTCAGCCTTTTGGGTTTTAGCGCGAATGGCAGGGGAAAAAAAGGGTGCTAAAACAAACTTTGAGGGGCTCGTGGATCAAAGTAAAAGGAGTTGAATAAGACCAGAAAGTGATTCTTAATGGGGCGGGCAAAAAAAGGAGAAAAAGAGTGGCTCCGACAGTGGCGTCAGGGGATCGTCAAGCATGGAGACAACATCTGAAGGGAATTCGGGGGGGGTATTGCCACGAAAAAAGTGCTCGGAATTTTGGGTACGACAAGGTTCCTAACAGGCCATCGGAAAGAGGTACGCAGAAAGTACTGGGGCCTTGAGGGATTCAACGAACAGACGGGCTGTCTGAGTCCCCCCAAACCTAAAAGGAATGAAAAAGCCGGCATAAAAATGAAGCGCTGGGAGGGGTTAATTGACGACTGTACATTAAAACAAGCTCAACCCTCAGAAAAATTAGAGGTAGGTTAGGGAAAGAGGCAGGGAAATTGCAGTCGGCACCAAGAAAAATTCCTCCAGAGGCTCCACACCCTCTAATCAGTAGACAGGAAGGGGAGAGTCTGTTTGGTTAAAAATTCTGGAGCACGGGGATGTCAGGGGGGAGATGATGGGGTCACCGTCATGAACCTTGCGATGACTGGGAACGATCTTCATTGTGTGTGAAGGAAAAAGGACAGGGGTGGATGATGACCGCCGGAGTCACTGCGGCCTAGAAAACTCATCGCCATGATACTCTTCCGAGAAGAGAAAGGGGAACAGGCGCATCGTCGCAAAGGTGGGAGGCAGGGAGGGTACAGACAAGGTGTACAAGAGGAGAGTCCTACCATGCCCCACTAGGACAAGATCAGGCCAAATTGGCAAGATGAGAACCCGATGAGGGGCCTCGCGAGCAATAGGCAGGGGGGACGAGGGTTAATCGTACCGTGAGACAAGTTGGAGGAGCTTCAGGGATGCTCTCGGAGACACAAAAAACGGTGAGATTCAGGAAAAGCATTCCATAAAAGGAGGAAAAAAAAGCGACAAAGGGGGAAACGGTCCAAGGAAGAAAAAGTCGTCCCTCGCATGCGACCCTTGATAGAGGCAAAAAGGGGGAGAGGGGAGAAATCGGGTGCCTTAATTGAGAACTTTTGGGCGTATGGAGGATGAGAAAAGGAGTGGACACTGGGGTGAGAAAACATGCCGAAGAATGCAACGATGCCGTTACGGACGCGAAGGAAGTGACAATGGTGATGTGCGAACGTGGGACCAAGGAAACAAAAAGTTGCAAAACACCCAAATCCTGACCAAAAATAGGAAAAAAAAGAGGGAAAGGCTCAGGTCATAGGCCAGTTCTAGAAGACAGGGGACGTGAAGGCCAAAAAAAAAATCTCGAAAAAGCAGCGTATTTCAAATGGAATTACCGGGTCGAGTGGGGGAGGCAGAGGATAAAAAGCAGGGCAATCGGGGAAAAAGAACAGGGCATGGAAAAAACCTAAAAAGCGGTTCATGGGCAAGCATTTCGGTTTAAGTGTCCCAAATGAATGCAGAACTCGGAAGTGAACCAAAGGGAGGTGTTTCCGGAAAGATGGGTGTTCATACTCGTCGGAGGGGGACGATTAGTACCAGGAAGTCCCGGGGGGTCGTGCCTTCTAAAAAAAGACGGCTCGGGCCGGTTGTCAGCGTATTATTCCTAGAATCCAGAAACGGCAGGAGGGCGTCCCAAATCGTGAAGAAACTGGGGGTACCTGGATTGCTGGAATTCAAGCCACCTTTGTCTGAAAGAAGAAAATCTTAAATTAACGCAAACCTCCGCAAAGAGCAGGGGGGGGGGAGGGTAACAGCCGTTCGTGGCATCACGCCGCAGGCACTTGAGAACAAAGCTCTGTAGAGCCGGTAGCAAGAAAGAAAAAAGGGAACAACGATGCCGAGAGTTCCACGATATGGTCCCTCCCAGGCTGTAGCTTGCAGTGACGGGGTAAAAGAAATGACGCTTTACAAGAACGCCAGGGCGGCCTTTGCCTGCAAGGGCAAGCGCGAAAATTTTTGGAAATAAGGGCAACCTCTGAAAAATGCGAGGGGCGGAGCAAAATCAAAAAAGCACGAAAGGACACCACCGCATAAAAAAAAGCGACTGCGAGTTTTTCGTTAATATGGGTCTACTATTCCGGAAGGAGGCGATGAAGCGCTAGCAGGACACCCAAAACGGCTAAAGAGAGGGGCGAAAGGACGGGGAAAGGAGCTACTCCGGTGGATGAAGTGCAAAACCCCTTAAGAGGGACCATGGGAAGAGCTGGAAATAAGGACGCAGTTGGGTCGTTCCTCATACGCGATAGAGGAAAGGATTTGAAGTCTTCGTCATGCGCGCAGGACCGACAAGAAAATAGTTAATGTCTGAGCCTCTGAAAAAGTATCTGGAAAAGGGTAGGAAGCCGAAAACTTGAATCGAGGAAACTTCTTATGGTCGAAAGAAAGGGTAGCGCAAAGAGCGCAAAAGGAGAAGGAAAAGAATCCGTGATGGCGTCGACGGCAAGGAGGATACCATTGACGCAAACAGAAAAAAAAGCGCAACAAAGACCGGGCAGGATGTAGATCGATAAAGGGGGAAAAGGACAGGCTCTTGCGGGTCAATTCTCCTTGCCGGCCACGAAAATGTAGATGACGGAACACAAGGGAAAACTGAAAGCTCGTAAAAAGGAGGGAGAGCTGTCAGCTGAAGACGCCGGGTTCACAACTCATATTGAGAAGGGAGGGATCGGCAAAGGGGACATCCGGTCCCAAAACAATATGGAGAATGGAGGGAGGAAAAACGGCGACGCTATGCGAAAGCCGAGGTGTCCGGAGAAGATCATCTAGTTCAGCACGAGCAATGACCAGGGGTCACGAAACACCGTGAAGGGGGGAGGGACGCCATAAGACCGGGATATGACAGGCGATCAAAAAGTGCTCTATTATCTCTTCGAAACCGGCGCGGAGGCTCGCCTGGTAAAGACAATAGGAATGAGAGGAGCCAAGGAAAGGCAAAAAACAACGATCTCCGGACCGTCAAACGAAAAGTCTGAGAATCTTCAATCCTTGTCACGAAGAACTGTTGGCATTGAGGGAAGAATATTCTGGACAGGGGCTTGACTGGGACTAACTTGGGGCCCAAAGTTGAAAAATATCATTTGCACTATCATTATTTGACGGGAGACGCGAAGGTTGGCGAGGAAGGCTGGGAGAGCCTGTTATATCCAAGGGACGTGGAAAGCGGGCGGTCATGCCGGAGCGCCATTACTAACAGCCTACTACATCCGGGAAAGAGGAGAAAGCGGAGAGAACCGGGGCCATCAGGGATGTGGGCTAGGTCACTAAGTGTCGATTATAAAAAGGGAAGATTCCACGCCTCACGGCGGAAAGCGACAGCGGGGACAACTTTTTCTGCCAATGACGGCTTCTACAAAGGTACGAAAAGAGAGGAAAGAGATTCGGAGCATCCAAAAAAACTTCTGTAACTCGAAAATACAAAGGGCAGGCTTGTCGCGGCAAAACACTGAAGGGTAATTTGCACGACCAAAAAGGAGGCAAAGGGAGAACCTCCAGTTGGGTGACTTATTGGCGCCAAAAAAGGAGAAAGTAATCAGACGCCTTTCACGGGAAAAAAAAAAAAAGAAGAAACGGAGAAGAAAAGGTGAAATACTGGATGACCCCCCGCCAGGAAAGCAAAAGGGGCAAAAGCGCCTATGACAAATCTTCATGGAAGAGGGAGATCCCTACAAAAATGATAGATAGTACTGAGGGTGCGGGAGGGAACGGACTCACGAATTTCTGGGCCCTCCAGAAAAAGGGACAATCGCCGTCCTGTCTTGGGGGGTGGGGGGGGGGGGGGGGGGTGGGGAACTTCTGATGGGAATCTCTGGGGGAAAAAGAAAGGGAAATTCACTCGAGGTCAGAGGCAAATTCAAACCCTCATAGCAAGGAGAGTCTGGGTGAGAGAAAAAACTAAAAGAAATTATAAGGACACGGTCTAAAGAGACGAGAAAAAAACAAGGAAGGGAAAAGAGTAGTCAGCTGAGAGACAGAAAAGTGTTCTCGACCTCTCCTTAACGAATCAGGGGTTTGGGGGGTAACATCTTAAAAATGCATTGAGTATGGGATGAGGATTGGTGGGAACCCTCAAAACAGCCAAAGGTTTAAAAAGCAAAGGGGAAAGGAGTGGTTCGGGACACAGCAAAGGAGAACGAGCCAAAAACGAGGGGGGAATATCGACAGGGGTGGCGTCGATCTTCAGCGTCTCAGATTGGGATTAGGAGCGGGGAAAGGGGGGATTGACGCCGATGGGGCCCCAAGGGGCCAAGGGTCTCGCTAGAAAGAAGGTGAACGTAGGAGAACAGAAAATATAGGGGCGCACATGATAAAGCCAAAATGTGGCCAAAAGAAAATTGGAATGCTGGGCGCAAAATTAAATGAACGGGGGGGGGTGCAGCCGAAAGGAGCGAGAAAACGTGGCGCTTTAAAAAGATCCGGGGAATGGGAGGAAAAAAGCCCCGGAGTTCGCTATGGGCATGGCTGTCGAAACGCGTGCAGAACAGGGGTGCAAAAGGCGCATCTCGAATTGCACCGGAAAAAGAAGGGCGAAGGGGGAAGAGACGGGGAAGACGGAGGAAGGGAGCGCGGGGCAGCTGGCGGTCGCGAAAAGGGGCGTCCGATCGGATCTCGATTTCGTGGAAGGGAGTAATGCGGACTAAAAATTTTGACACTGAGCCCTGGAAGGAAAAAAAGAAGATGAAACTATAAATGGAGAAATCGATGGAAGTGAGGAAAAACCGATGCTTTTCGAAAGTAAAAGCATGAGAGGGGCCAGGGAAAAGTGAGCAAGGAAATGCAAAAAGAGGAGAACTAACAAAACCATCCAACCGTGGGAGAATAAGGCCATCAGGGACTTATTAAAAAGAAAAAAAGAAGGGCCGGAGAAAGAGGGGGGGCGGGGGGACGACTTGCCTATGGTACCTAGTCAAGAAAGAGGAATGGTCGAGAGGAGAGGGAAAGACGGCGGAGAGGGAAAAGCTAGCTCGCAAGAAGGTGAGAAGGGTATCAGAGAGCCCGGTCTGCATCACTAGAGGGTACCGAGGGGAATGGTGCGGGATGGCGGGGCGGAAAAAGGAGGCGCGGAGGGGAAAAAAGGCGCGGGAAATCAGAAATGACGAGAAAAAAAAAGGGCTATCTAGGAATATCTCGGACTGGAGAAAGGGGGGGGGGGAGAATCCTCAGGCGAGCGAAAGAAAATATTAAATGGGATGAAACTTCTTCGTGCATCTTAGCGAAAGGAGAGGGGCGTGGAGGATTAAAAGGATGGGACAGGAGAAGAAAAAGTCAACTTTACCTCGCGCATAACCCTCTCGGGAGACGCTGCGCATTCACCTTGAAAGGATAAAAGGAAAAAAGAGGAAGGGAAAGCTGTTGGGGCAGAGGTCTGCGTCAAGGTTACCTAGAGGATTTTCAGTCTGGGCGCTTTGGAGGAACCGGCAACGAGGGGAAGGTCATCCGAAAGCAGAAGGGTCAAACAAGGGAGAGGGGGGGGTCTAGCGGAAAAGAAAGAGAGGAGAGCTGTAGAGTTAAGATTTCGAACAGGAACTGAAAAACCGGGGACGCGCGATCGACAGACATGGCGGTGTCACAAAAAAACCCGCAAAAGCTGTGCACTGCAATGCACCGAAACAGAGGAGAGCCCGTGCGAGTAGAGAGAAACACTGACACGCGCGAATTCGCCAAAAAAGGAGAGGGCACCATGGAACAGCCCTCTAAAGAGAAAAGAAAGAGGCGAGGAAAGAATTCAGGAAGGATCTATCGCGCAATCATAATAGAGAACTCCAGCGAACAAAGGTCGACAATGAGAGAAACTCAGAAGTCGCGGAGGGGTGACTAGGGGGGGGGAAGGGGGGGGGGAATGCTTGCGGCTTGGTAAGCCCAGCCGATAAGCAGGCATGTAGACACACTTTAAAGAGGAACGGCGAACAATTATTTATCCAAGGGGGAGAGGAAAGGAAGGTAGGTGCACCGCAACGGAGGCCAACGACCACGCAATTGAGCTAACGATCAAAGGGGGGGCCAATCGCTTGCAATTCATGGGGCAGGAATAGGGGAAGGTGGTATCTCTGCGAAAAAGGAGGGAGTACGAAAAGGGGGGGCGCACGTGCCGACATCAGGCCCGAAAAGCTCAGACAAAAAAGGATAGGAGGCGCGGGGGAGGCAAAGTCGAGGAGGGGGGCATTCTGCCTAACAAGGGGGGTGTCAATCTCAGCATGAACAAACAATCAGCGCACTTTTATGAAAATCCGCAGTAGGGGGTCGGAAGATAAGGAAAGGAAGGGGGAAAAAAAGCGGACCTACTCGACGGCCAGGGGGAGAGCACTACCCAGGTAGTCGTTCTTAGACTCAAAATAGTCAAACGAAAGACTAGGAGGGAAAAAAAGACTCCATAAAAATACTCCTTGGGTCTGGGAATGGGGATAGGGTCGTAGTGGTAAACTAGCAGGACACAAAAGAAAAAAAAACACCATCGCCAAAATGCATTTCCCATCTAGGGAGGGTCTGGCCAGAGGAAGGGGATCATGATCCATGCCAAGTGGCCTCCCATGTGAACTCCACAATCGGAATAACTGTAGGCAGCCTCTGGCTAGGGGGGGAGTGCGAAGGAAAAGGGGACTGTGGACTCTGGAAACGAAAACGGGCTATAGTTACGACCCGAGCTTCATGGGGGGGGGCGGTCCAGGAGACATGGTTTTAAATTATTCAAAAGAGGAAGGGACATAGCACAAGCAATGATACACAAAAGAGCAAGAGGCCGCGAACAGCGTATGGGAAGGCGCAATCGTTCGGGATTCAACCCATGTTGGAAAAAAAAATCTGAAAAAAAGGAGAAGACCATGAAAAGGAAAAACTGGGTCCAAAAAAAAGGAAACAATCGAGCAAATAGGCCCCTCGTAATCGAGAAAGGCATGAGAACACGGGGGTTGATCGGCCGGGGGGAACGTAAGGGGGGGAAAAAAAAAAACTTCTACAGTGAGAAAGAAAGAAAAAAAAAAAGGAGATTATAAATAGCCTGTAAAAGGGGAGAAACGGAGAAGGACATGGGTACGAAAAAATTCCGCGATATCAAAAAAACATTCTTCAAGCTCGACATCGCCTGTGGAAAGGCCATTTCTCCTAAGGTTGTTCGATAAAGGGAAAACTAAATTAAGCGCGGGAAATGGAGGAGAAAAAAGGGGGGATGTGGTGCCGGTTTGCGAACCCGAAAAATGACTAACTATGGAGACGAAAGAAGAGGCTGCGGGCTGCTGGGCAGATGGCAGAAAGGACTTGTGGTCCTCACTTCCCTTAAGGGTCCGTGAAACAAAGGCGCCTGACCGAAAAAAGGGACTGAATCGTCGCAAAAAGAGAGGGAAGTAGTTGTGAAAAATGGCCGGGCCCAGAAGTAAAAAAAAAACAGAACGGAATCCGCATCTAAAGAGGAGTTAAAAAACTTTCGGAAGCCCGGAATTCTATTGTGGGCTCGAGGGTTAGCAGAGGAAAGGGATGGAGAGAGGTTGAACTACAGGCGCCTAAAACCGAAAAATCTTCAGTCGAGTATTTCGGAAAATGGTCCTCTAACTTTTCCTAAGAAAAGGATCAATGACAGGGAAAAAAAAAAAAAGGGAGGGGGGGAAAGAGAGCTGGACATAGTCTGTAGTGCAATGGGGTAAAGAACGGGAGACCTTTGGACCGGGTCCGTTCCAGAAGGCGTCGAGACTGTTGGGTTGGAAAGATTATCGTCTGCATCAGTGTAAAAAAAAAAAAGGGCGAGAAGAGGGGGAAAAAAGTTCCGAACCGATCTAGCTTGTTAAAAAAAAAAAGGGAGATAGCGACTCCACGCGGGTGAGGGACTTAAACCATCGTGACTTGGTGAACGAAAACAGAAAATCGGACATTATGGTCTGGAACACCGTTTCTGGCCCGACGCCGGAAAAACTTGGCAAAAAGTATCGTTACTAAGGGAAACACGTTGACCAGAACAGGCACGAGGTCCTGGTCCGAAGTCCAGATAAGATCTGGGGACCAAAAAAAGTTCTGTGCGTGTGGGACACAAAAAAGGGGGGCTCCTCAGGAGAAGACAAAAAGTGTCAAAGGAATTCTGCAAAAAGGGAAGATTCCTTGCAAGGTTTCCGAAGACCTAAAAGGAGGGGAAGAGGGGGGGAGGAAAAGCCAAGACAGCACCAAACACGCGCAAAAGAACGAGAGGTTATTTTGTAAGGTGCAGGGTCAGAAGAAAAAAAGGACAGGGGTTGCGAGAGTTGGGGACGGGACTAAATCGATTTAAAAGACCTGCTAAAGAGGGACAGGGACGCCGTGCGTTCAGGTAGGAGGGGAGGGGGGGGATATTACTCGCCGGACGGCGGCGCAAGGGCGAGCGGGAAGGGAAGGGCTGTTTTTCAACTAAAAGTCGAAAGAGCGATGGACGGGTGGTCTTCTCGGAAATGAAAGAGGGGGGGGTGAACTGGTCGACAACGGTATTATGTCGATTGAGGCCTCCCGTCCTAATGGCAGCAGGGGAATCAATCTCTATCAGAAAAGAGAGAAAGATCTAAGGTAGAGCGAGAAAAGGAGCGCACGCATGCGAAAGGACATTCTACTGGGGAAGACCGTTTTACGGGCAAACCGCCAAAAGGCGGAAAGAAGCAAGAGGAGGAGCCTGGTTACTAAAAAAAAAAGAAAATAAAGCCAGGGAAGGGATACTCAAGATTGACGAGCTAGATATAGGGACTCAAATTCTCGAAAGGCCGGCACAGCACCATGTGCGCCTGCCCAAAAAACTGACGTAAAGCTAGGAGTAAGAAAAATGAAGTCTGCGCAAGCGGTCCGCTGCAAACGAAGTTTAGACCAAAAACGCTCATATTTATCTTGGAAAAAAAGGGAAGGAACGGGGAAAGAAGAAAAATCTGGCTCAGATAGCTCTAAAAGTTAGGATCGAGCAAGCTGCACGATTCGGAAAGATGGGAGATCAGACCTCTCGCTGGAAAAAAATCGGCCTCAAAGCCTCATGCGCAATTCCCGAATGACCTTTCAGGAAACTCGATAACA